>JRHI01001077.1_pt1 | contig 25192 bp, 17 predicted proteins | sample 215371 | NCBI WGS metagenome assembly JRHI01 (sample SAMN02929681, study PRJNA255918) | sediment metagenome | biome: cave system; feature: Ice Cave; material: Sediment; isolation source: sediment from deep within a dark volcanic ice cave with no known source of... ...
CGTGAACCGGGATGGTGGAATTGGAACTAATTCTTGGACGCCGCCTAAGGTGTCGTCACAGGATAAGCGCCGATTTTGTCCGACTTGCCCAGCACCTGTCCTCCCCGCACCCCGGCGCCCGCGAAAAGCCCGAAGAAGCACGAGGCCCAGTGGTCTCGGCCTGGGGCCGGAGCTTTGGAACCCCGTTCCTTGCTGATCTTCGGCGTGCGGCCGAATTCGCCCAGCAGGAGCACGAGTGTCTCCTGGAGCAGGCCCAGCGCCTCGAGATCGTCGAGGAAAGCCGCGACGCCCTGATCCAGCGGCGGCAGCAGCCGGCCCTTGAGCGTCGGGAAAATGTTACTGTGGTTGTCCCAGTTCTGCACGTGCCCCATGTTGGCCTGGACGACGGGCACCCCGGCCTGTACCAGACGGCGGGCGAGCAGCAGCGACTGGCCGAAGGAATGGCGGCCGTAGTGGTCGCGCACCGCAAGCGGTTCGCGCTCCAGCTCGAATGCCTGTGCGACTTTGCCCGAGGTCAGCATCGTGAATGCGAGTTGCTGCTGATCCGATAGACGGCGGCATTCGGCCAGGTCTGCAAACTGCCGCTGCTGCCGATCGACCTCACCGAGCAGGGCCTGTCGATCGCCGAGTCGCGTGGCTGCAATCCCGGGCGCGAGCCGGAGGCTATCCACGCGAAAGTCCCGGGCGTTGGGGTCGCGGTTGATCTGCCAGGGATCGTGTTTTGGCCCGAGGAAGCCAGCGTGCTGGCCCGGCCAGGTGAGCGGACCCTCCATGAGGAACGTGGGCAGGTTGACGCCGGTGGGAACACCATCGTGCCGTGGTTGGGCATAATCGAGGGCCGACGCATAGCTCGGCCAATCGTCGCGCGACGCCACCTTGTCGAAGAACGCTCCCGGCTGCGGATGGCCGGTCAAAACGTGGTGAGTGGCGACCAGGTGATTGTTTTCGCGGTGGGACAGCGAGCGAACCAGCGCGTACTTGTCGGCCCGCGCGGCCAGGCGTGGCAGATGCTCGCACACGTGCAACCCCGGCACCTTCGTCGCAATAGCCTTGAATTCCCCGCGAACCTCCGGAGGGGCGTCCGGTTTCACGTCGAACGTATCGAGATGGCTGGGAGCGCCCGTGAGGAAGATCAGGACGACGGATTTCGCTCGCCGCGACGGTTTGTCCCCCGACGGTTGCGCTCCGGCCGCGCTCGTCCGGCGCGCTGCCAGGGAGGAGAGGCCAAAGCCCAGCAACCCCGAGTAACCAACTTGCAAGAGTTCGCGGCGGGTGATGCCAGGGGTATGCCGATGCGTGAAACTCCAGGATGACGTCACCGTGAACTTCCTTCCCGGCAAAAGGTGGGAACCAGCATCTGGCAGGACCGCCTCAATTAGAGCATGTCCGGCAGCCACCGCAAAGAGGATTCCGCAGTCACGCACTGGAAAGAAAGGATGGATGCGGCACCTGGGTCCGGCCAGGGCGGGGAAAAGAAAATCCCTCTACACCGGGAGCGAGCGCTCGCGGTGCAGAGGGTTTTTGGGGTCAAGTCAACCAGCCGGATCAGAAGATAAAGGCGACGCCTGCGCGGAAGCCGTCCATCCAGCGGGTGACGCGCTCCCAGGCCGGATCGAGGCCGCCGAAATTGAACGACACGGGGTTCGGCGCGCCGACCGTGTTGAAGAAGGCCATGAAATCGTAGCCGACCTGCACCTGAATACCCTCGATGGGATACCAGTGCAGCGTCACTCCGGCCTGAACCTCTGGCGCCAGGGTCCAGGTCGTGATCGAACGCTTCGACTGCGGCCCGGCATCCTTGAGGCCAGGTTCATACTTCGCGCGTTCCTTCACGATGTCGAATAGCAGCGCGCCCTGGACATCGGTGCTGACGGCGAATCCATGACCCAGATACCACTCGTTGCCGCCGCCGATCGTGGGGCCATACATGCGGTTGGACACGATGTTCGTGTAGATCGCGACGTTGCGCGGGTTCTGGTCCGGCAACAGCGTGGTCGTCACCGTGGTGCCGGCACTTGACACCTGTCCGGTGAAGGGGTCAATGATCACGGAAGGATCGATGGCGGCACTGGCGAGGAAGCCCTGGTCCACGGTCCGCCACTTAAATCGCTCCCAGAACCAGGCGAAGCGGAAGCCGACGAGGCCATAACAGCGGTCGCAGTCGGTCTCGAAGATCGGGACGCGGAAGTCGAGGTCGTACTGGTCGAAGCGCTGGTCGAACTCGATCGACATGAGGTCGGCGGCGTTCCAGACGCCGAAGCCAGCATTCAGGTTGTGCGGCGGTTGACCCAGGGACGGGCCATCGACCTGCGGCCCACCGAATTCCGCCGGGAAGTTGAATACCGGAGAACTCAAGAACGTCTCGGCCAGACCCCTCCCGCTCCGGAATCCCGGTGGCACGAGCGTAGCCACGGCGCTGTACTGGGCCTTCATCAGGTGCATCCAGGTCAGCTCCATGGTGACCCCGTCGCCGAACCGCCAACCAATGGTCGTCTGGAAACCGGGCTGGTAAGTTCCGGGACCGCCTGCATCGTCCGCGAAGAGTGCCGGCCTGAAGCTGCCGACGTGCCCGCCGGGACGACCGGTTATCGTGCCGTCCACGTCGAAGAAGCCGCGGAAGGCGATCGGCTGGTGGTGCAGCGGGTTCGTTTCGCGGAACAGGACGTAGGACCCGCCGAGAAAGAGCCCTCCGGTTTCCGGCCGATCGTGATACAATGGAAAGGGGAAAACCGGATCCGCGGACGGCACATCCTGGGCTTTCGCCGCTGCCAGCGGGTAGAATGCCGCCGCGGCCGCCAGCAACCAGATCAGCCAATAGGACCTTGTGTGCATAACCCCCACCTCCTCCATGACGCTGGTGCCTGGCCCCACCCCGCAGCCGTATACCCCCCGGCTGGAGGCCGCGCGCGCAGCGGACAAGATGCTCTTGCCCCCCACGTGTGCTTCGCGTGTCCGTCCCTATGCAATACGAAGGGTGGCGGAATATAGCTGCCGGCCGACTTCTGTCAACCCCTTTTTTGCGGGAATCGACCCGAGACGGCCGGGTCCCACAGCGCGCATGCCGCCCAAAGAACTCCTACATCCCGTAAAACCCGCGAACTCCGCGCGGACTACCCCTCGATCGTGTCCGGTGAGAGATAAATCGCGTCGATTCGGCGAATTGGCTTGACCCAGCTGTCCTAACGACGGACAATCCATTTGGATAGGCATCGCATCTTCCTGCGGGCCTTGCCCGTGCGATGCCGGGGAGCAGTTGGTATCAGGAGACTCCCGGGTAATTTCTCCTGCCCGGCCAGTGAGCGAAGTCGTTCTAACTGAGGTGTCTTCATGGCCAGATTCTCGCGCGTCCTGATGGTTGGCTGCGTAGTTGCTCTAGCCCTGGGCGTGGCCCTCCTGGAGATCGAGACGGCCCCTGCCCAGGTGTTCCGCTCCAGGATGCCGGGCAAATACGAGACGGTGCCCCCGCCGCTGAACAATGTGCAGCCGTTCGCGCCGCTCGTACCGCCGGCACCGGGCAGCGGCAACAATGGCAACAACAACTTCACTGGCAACAATAACAACGGCAACAACTTCGGCGGCGGTGGCAACTTCGGTGGTGGTAATTTCGGCGGCGGTGGCAACTTCGGCGGCGGTGGCAACTTCGGCGGCGGGAACTTCGGCGGCGGCGGGAACTTCGGCGGCGGGAACTTCGGTGGTGGCGGGAACTTCGGCGGCGGCGGGAACTTTGGTGGTGGCTTCGGCGGCGGGAACTTCGGTGGTGGTGGCTTTGGCGGCGGGAACTTTGGCGGCGGCTTCCAGGGCGGCTTCGGTGGCGGTCAGTTCGGCGGCGGCGGCTTTGGTGGTAAGGGTCTCGGCTTCAACGGCGGCTATGGCATTTAGTCGTCCAGCTGCCCATTTAGTCCGTGCAGCTGCCTGGAGCTTTCACAGTGCAAGAAGGGCGGGAGCATGCGGCTGCGGCCGCGCGCTTTCGCCCTTGTCCCTTTACCGCCCTCGCCTCAGGAAACGAGCTTGAAGAACAGTTCCTCGAGGTCTTGCTGTTCGTGTTGGCGGCGCAGGTCGTCCAGGGTACCCGTCGCCAGAATGCGACCCCGGCTGACAATAGCGACCCGATCGCATAGGCGCTCTACCTCGCGCATGATATGTGTGGAGTAGAGCACGCACTTGCCCAGGTCGCGAAGCCGTTCGACGCTTTGCAGTACTGCCCGGGCCACCAGCACATCGAGTCCGAGCGTCGGCTCGTCGAAGATCAACACGGGGGGATCGTGGATGATGGCCCGGGCGATCGACACCTTTTGTCGCATTCCCGTGCTCATCTTTGCGCCGAGCACGTCGCGGAACTCGTTCATCTGGAGCGTACCGAACACCTCTTCCATGCGGGCGCGCAAGGACGCTTTCTCCATGCCATAGAGCCGGCCGAAATACTCGATCATCTCCCAGGCTGACATGCGATCGTAGATCGCCGTGTTCGCAGACATGAAGCCAATGTGCTGGCGCACCTGGCTGGGCTGAGTGGCAACGTCATAACCGGCAATGCGTGCCATTCCGCCGGTCGGTCGCAGCACGGTGCAAAGGATGCGCATCGCCGTCGTCTTGCCGGCGCCGTTTGGGCCGAGGAGGCCGAGGATTTCGCCGGGGCGGGCCTCGAAACTGATGTGATCGACCGCCAGCACCTGGCCACGCCGCAGGTCGCGGAAGGATTTCGTGAGATTCTCCACCTGAATCATGAAGCACTCCGGGCCACCGTGCAGCGCCTGCAAGCCAGGAAGCCAAGTCGACCACGGCCGCCTGACCCCGCCGCGGGAATTCTACCTCCCGCAGCGCCGCGGCGCCGTCATTTCTTCCCTTCCGCCTTGCCGGCCCGTGTGAAGGCGGGTGAGCACAGCTCAAAGTTGCAGTCCGGTCAGGAAGCTGCTCCGGTCGCGAGCACCGGCAGCGCCGTGGTCTGCGGCACCTCGTCCACGTACTCGTAGAAAACGTTGCGCTGTCGCGGAATGTAACCGGCCTCGCGGATGCACCGCTTGATCTCCTCCAGGGACAGGTAATTCACCGTCCCCGCCGAGGCCACGACGTTTTCCTCGATCATCAGGCTGCCCATGTCGTTCGCACCGAAGAAGAGGGCCACCTGGCCGACTTTCGCCCCCTGCGTCACCCATGACGACTGGATGTTGCGGACGTTGTCCAGGTAGAGCCGGGCGATCGCCTGCGTCTTCAGGTATTCGAAGCCGCCTGTCGGCGGCGTGCCGGCCAGGGCGGTATGTTCCGGTTGGAACGTCCAGCAGATGAACGCCGTGAAGCCGCTAGTCTCGTCCTGCAGCTGGCGCAGCCGCTCCAGGTGCTCGATCCGCTCGGCCCGTGTCTCGACGTGGCCGAACATCATGGTGCACGTCGACCGTCCGCTGAGTTGGTGCCAGGCGCGATGCACTTCCAGCCACTCGTCCGTGAGCACCTTGTTGACGGTGATGGCCTTGCGCACCCGATCGGTCAGGATTTCCGCGCCACCGCCCGGCAAGCTTCCCATGCCCGCCGAGCGCAATCGTTCCAGCACTTCCCGGAGCGGTAGCTTGTTGAGCTTGTGGAAATGCCAGATCTCCGAAGCGCTGAAAGCATGCAGGTTGATGCGCGGATAGCGGGCGCGCAGGTCGCGCAGCAACTCCTCGTACCACTCCAGCCGTAACGAGGGATGGTTGCCGCCTTGCAGGAGAATCTGGTCGCCGCCCAGCGCCAGCGTCTCCTCGATCTTCTCGTACAGCACCGCGCGCGGCAGCACATAAGCGTCAGCGGCCTTGCTCTTGCGATAGAAGGCGCAGAAATCGCAGACGGCGGCGCAGACGTTTGTGTAGTTAATGTTGCGGTCGATGTTGTACGTCCGGAACGGCTCGGGATGCAGGCGACGGCAGACGGCGTCGGCGGCCTTGCCGAGGGCAACGAGGTCGCGGCAATCGAAGAGGGCGAGGCCCTCATCCGGCGTCAATCGTTCGCCGTCAACAGCTTTGCGCAAGATGTGCGTGACGGTAGAAGTCAAGTTTCACCCCTCCGCGTGCCAGGCCCAGCTCGCAAGCCAGCGCGTAGTAATGGTTCAATCCCACCAGTTCGCGCGGCCCCAGATCAAAGTGAATGATGTTGGCAAGGTAGCGGCGGCAGAAGCCAGCGTCCAGTCCCAACCGCGGCGCCTGCTGGTGGGCAATGACGCCACTGCGGGCAATGCCCCGGCGCTTTGCCTCGTGCAGCGCTTCCTCCACCGGCCCCAGGTCGGCTCCTGCGCGCACCGCCCACACGGCGTAGACGAACGGCAGACCGGTCCAGTCGTGCCATTCCTGGCCGAGGTCGAAGGCGTGGGCGAAGCCCGGTAGGCAGGCGCGCATGGCGCGATCGCCAATGAGCAGGACGGCATCGGCATCGACGTCCTCCGCGCTGCGCTCGAGCGCCAGCGGCAGAACCTCCGGCAGGACGCCATGACGACGCCGCAGAAGGATTTGCGCCAGCGCGGCGCTCGTGCGCGATCCCTCGTCCAGGGCGACGCGGCGGATGGCCGACCACGGCACGCGGCTGAAGAGTGTAACGCTCAGCACCGGGCCCCGCGAAGCGATCGAGATGTTTGGAACGACCGTGTAACTGCCGGCCCGGAAGTACTCGACGATTGGAATCAGGGCGACGTCGAGTTCGTCAGCGGCGAGGAGATCGGCGAGCCGGCTCGGCACTTCGAGCCGCAAGTCGATGCCGGGCGCCAGCGTCTTCAGTTCGTGAATGAGCGGCTTGGTATTCAGATAGTTGACGGCGCCGACCCGGATGCTGTGCTGCATGGCAAACCCTCCTGGAGGCGGTAGAACGGGAAGCCTGCCTGCTTTTATTATAGCGAAGTTTCTGGAAGTTCAATCCTGTTTGAAAAATGAACTTCGTGCCGCGCCAGCATGGGCGCCTTTGCTCCTTGCCAAAACAAAAAGGGCCTGCCGCCCGAGATGAAGCAGGGGCCGGCAGGCAAAATGAAGAATAGACAGGGCCGAGTTGTAGCGACCCCGAATGAAACGCAAGGGTCGGCTGCTTCTGGCCAGCGAAGGATCATTTTAGACGCGGGCTGTGCGCGAATCAAGACTCGAAAAGATCACGTCGCGGCCTTGCTTCCCGGGGCGACGCGAACTGGGACCATGCCACCGAGGACGGCCAGCCAGCGGGCAACGGCCATCACCAGCAAGGTGCCAACACATGCCATGACGAATACCGTCAGGCCGATGTTCAGCCAGCCAGTCACTACCTTGCCCTGCCGGATCATCGCCGGGAACTGCACGCTGACCATCTGCACGCCTGCCGTCATCGTCGTGGCGATGACAAACAGCATTGGTAGCAGGGTCACCGGCGCATAGCGGGACCGGCCGGTGTTGACCAACAGCGTCGTCAGTACGCACAGTGCGAGCACCGCTAGGAGTTGGTTGGCGATGCCGAACATCGGCCAGATCGTGCTGATTGAGCCTGTGCTGATGAGGATACCCCAGCCGGCTGTCACGAGGAACGTCGCCACTAGCGAGCCTGGCAGCCAGTTGGTTTGTTCGAACTTGGGATGAATCTTTCCCAGCGCCTCCTGCAGCATGAAGCGGGCAATGCGCGTGCCGGCGTCAATGGTCGTTAGAATGAAAAGTGCCTCGAACATGATGGCGAAGTGATACCAGTACTTCATGATCCCCTCGAGGGGAAGTCCCGTCCAGCCAAGGGCGTCGGAGAAGATGAAGGCCATGCCCACCGCCAGGGTGACGGCGCCGCCCGTGCGGCCGCGCAATGCCTCGCCACCGACCATGCGTTCGACGCGATCCAGGCTCAGGTGCTGGGGCGCATCGACGTTGGCAGCGTGCAACGGGTCCTTGCTCTCGGGGCTGCCGAGCGAGGCGTATAGCTCGTCGAGTTGCACCTGATAATTCGGCACATCGGGCAGTCCGGTGTTGATATCGTAATACAGGCTCGGCGGCAGCGATGCGGCGGCGATGAGGGCCACGATCCCGACCAGCCCTTCCATCAGCATTGCCCCATAGCCGATGAGCCGAATGTCGCGTTCCCGATCGATCATCTTCGGCGTGGTTCCGGACGAGACCAGGGCGTGGAACCCGGAGATCGAGCCGCACATGATGCAGATGAACAGGAACGGAAAGAGATCGCCACGGAAGGTGGGTCCGCCGTGGAGAAACGTCTGGTTGACCATCGGGCACGGCAGCTTCGGATTGGCTACGAACACGCCCAGGACAATCAGGCCGACGGTACCGACCTTGAGGAAACTCGACAGGTAATCGCGCGGGCAGAGGAGCAGCCATACCGGCAACACGGCCGCGATGAAGCCGTAGCCGGTCAGGGCGAGGATAGTGCTGGTCTTCGATAGCGAAAAGAATGGCTCCAGAGACGAGCCGGGTATCCAGTTGCCCACGATGACGGCAGCCAGCACGGCGATGACCCCGAACGCCGTTGCCTCGCGGATGCCCTGCCCCTTGCGGACCTTCGTAACGTACAGACCCATGAGCAGGGCGATGGGAATCGTGCAAGCGATCGTGAATGTACCCCAGGAACTGCCCGGGATCAGTTCCCGCGAACCCACAGGCAGCACCACTCGCCCGTCCGTATCGGCGACCATGTAGGGCCGGCTGGCCAGGGCTAGCCCCGACCAGCTTATGTGTCCGGGAAAGCCTGCCTGGAGTGGAGATGAGAAAACAACCAGGTACTCTGGCGGCACGCGCGGCGCCTCGATCACGAAAGACTCCGATCGAGGCACCTGAACGCCGGCAGTCGCGTACAGCACCTGGCAGCCGCCCGGAAAGCGATAAACCGCTCGGGCTGGCGTACTCCTCCCATTTTCGATCTCGAATGACTCACCTGGCGGCAAGGTGACCTGGGTACTATGTGCCTGGTAGACCTCATCGCCGCCGAGCGCCTTGACGACCACGAAACCAAGACCAGCCAGAGCGATCACAACGATGAACAGGATGGCTGCCGAGACGACCAGGCTCGCCCACGGTCCCAGCTCAGCGCGCGCGATCTCTGCCAGCGACTTGCCCCCGCGCCGCACCGACGCCGCCAGGACGAGCATATCCTGCACCGCCCCCGCCAGACACACGCCAACGATCAGCCAGAGAAGGCCCGGCATGTAGCCGTACTGGATGGCCAGCACAGGGCCGATGAGCGGCCCGGCTCCAGCGATGGCCGCAAAGTGGTGGCCGAACAGCACCCAGCGATTGGTCGGGTCGTAGTTCTGGCCGTCGTTGAAGCGATGCGCGGGCGTTGGCTGAGCATCGTTGAGCGCCATCACCCGCGCCGCCAAAAAGGCGCTGTAGTAGCGATAGGCGATGGCCAGCACGCAGAGGGCCCCGAGCAGCAGCGGCATGGCGTGCAGCACGGTGCGGCCGCCGGTGGTGTCGTAGAGGAGATTGGCGAGCATGAGAAGTCGGGGGTCAGGGTCAGAGATCAGACCGAAAAGAACAGTGGGCAATGAAGAAGGAGAATATCGCTTCCTCATTGCCCACTGTTTACTGCCCACCACTCAGCTTATCAGTGGGTCACCGAGTGGGTGGCCGGAGACTTCCCCTTGACGTCTTCTTCCTGGGGAATGCGCATCGCATAGAACGATCGCCACACGAAGATGAACGCGATCGCCAGCATGATGACGCCTACCATCGGCAGGTAGTTCGTCCCTCCCTCAAGGTATGCTTTCTTGAAGGGGATCGAGATTTCCACGGCGAGCAGGCCGAACAAGGTCGAGAACTTGATGATCGGGTTCAGCGCGACCGAGGTCGTGTCCTTGAACGGGTCGCCAACGGTATCGCCGATGACGGTCGCCGCGTGGAGCGGCGTGCCCTTTTCTTTCAGATCGACCTCGACGAGCTTCTTGGCGTTGTCCCACGCGCCGCCGGCGTTGGCCATGAAAATGGCCTGGAACAGGCCGAACACGGCGATGGAAATGAGGTAGGCCACGAAGAAGTTCGGGTCGAAGAACGCGAAGGCGAGCGTGACGGTCATCAGGGTGATGAAAATGTTCCACATGCCGCTCTGGGCGTACTGCGTGCAGATGCGGACGACCGTGATCGAGTCGTTGATGTCGGCCTCTTTTTTGGTGAGGTCCATGTTCTTCTTGATGAATTCGACGGCGCGGTACGCGCCGGTCGTCACGGCCTGCATCGACGCGCCGCAGAACCAGTAGATCACCGCCCCGCCACAAATGAAGCCGAGCAGCACGGGGGCGTCGGTCAGGCTCAAGTGGAGCATCTTTTCCTTGTCGAGCAGCAGGATGATCGAGAAGATCATCGTCGTCGCGCCCACGACGGCCGTCCCGATGAGCACGGGCTTGGCGGTCGCCTTGAAGGTGTTGCCGGCCGAGTCGTTCGACTGGAGGTAGTGCTTGCCGAGTTCGAAGTCCGGCTCGAAGCCGAAGTCGCGGCGGATCTCGTCCTTGATGCCGGGGATCTTCTCCGTCTGCGCCAGTTCAAAGATGGACTGGGCGTTGTCGGTCACGGGGCCGTAGCTGTCCACGGCGATGTTGACCGGCCCCATGCAGAGGAAGCCGAAAGCAACCAGTCCGAACGCGAAAATAGAAGCCGGCACAATGTGGGAAGGCGTCTCCCCCATAACTTTTTGGAGTTCACCCTGGCTGACAAAGAATGCACCCGCCATGAGGCCTGCAATGAGCATTCCCTTCCAGAAGGCGCTGAAATTGCCCGCCACCAGGCCGGAGAGGATCGTTAGCGAAGCGCCGCCTTCCCGGGACGCGGTGACGATTTCATGCACGTGCTTGGAGTGCGAACTGGTGAAGATCTTGGTGAATTCGGGGATGAGCACGGCGGCGAGGGTGCCACAGCTGATGATCGTGGCGAGCTGCCACCAGAGGTGAGGGAGTGACTCCGTGACCAGTTTCCCATCCACCATCCTCTGAACGGAAAAATCGCCGATGAGCAGGTAGCTCATGCCGAACGAGGTCGAGATGCACAGGATGGATGCGATCCAGATAAGGCGAGTCAAGGGCTCCTCGAAGTTGAACTCCGTTCTGCCCCTGTACTGCGCTTCGGAGATCGCCTGGTTGATGAAGTAGGAGCAGCCGGACATAAAGTCCATCAGAAACCGCATCGCGAAGATCCAGACGATGAGCTTGGCCTGGATGTCCAGGAAGTTGGCGACGCCGGCAGCGCTGGTAACGGCCAGGGTGATGAACGTAATGAGGGCGACGCCGGTGACACCGTAGGTCTCGAAGCCGTCGGCGGTGGGGCCTACCGAGTCGCCGGCGTTGTCGCCGGTGCAGTCGGCGATCACGCCGGGGTTGCGCGGATCGTCTTCCTTGACGTTGAAGACGATCTTCATGAGGTCCGAGCCGATGTCGGCAATCTTGGTGAAGATGCCGCCCGCGATCCGCAGCGCCGAGGCGCCGAGTGATTCGCCGATGGCAAAGCCGAGGAAGCAGAATCCCACGATCCGGCGATCGACGGCCAGCAGGATGAACACCATCAGCACGAGTTCGAGCGAGATCAGGAACAGGCCGATCGACATGCCTGCGCGCAGTGGGATGTTGACCACGTCCCACGGCTTGCCGCGGAGGGATGCGAAAGCGGTCCGCGAGTTCGCGAAGGTGTTGACCCGGATGCCGTACCACGCCACCGCGTATGACCCCCCCATGCCGACGAGCGCGAAGAGCAGGACGATTACCAGAGTGATAACGGGAGGGAATGCGGCTCCCCCTTCCTGCGGTCCCTCTGCTTCGTGGGCGAATCCGGGCATGTAAGACGGTGCCAGCAGGTAAACCGCCATCGCCACAGCAATGAAGCAAAAGAGCATCAACAGAAACTTGCCCTGCTGAATCAGGTAAGTTTTGCAGGTTTGGAAGATGATTTCGGAGATGTCCAGCATCGACTTGTGGGCCGGCTGCTTGTGGATTTGCAACAGCTGGTAAAGGCTGATGCCGAGGGTTCCGAGGATCACGAAGGAACCCCAGAACAGGAGCGTGCCGGGGGTAATGCCGCCGAGGGTGTCGAATTTCCCGTGCTTCCAGAGATCGGGGATCGCCAGGTCTGCATCGCTAGCACGGGCCACGGTGCCGGTCAGGAGCAAGACAGCGATTGACCCAAGGATCGGCAGCAGGAACCTCAGCGCCATCCTCAATTCCCTTCGACCGGATGCCGGCGACGCGATGTCGCACTTGCTGTTAGGCCTAGTGGCGGCCGTCCGCGGCTGCCGAGCCGTACGCGTGTTAGCCATAGCAGGAGAACACTCCCAGGTAGTGACCGAATGAACGTTTCCGACTTTGGGACCTTGCCGATCGGTCGGAGCTGCCACGTTCGCAGCGGCCCGACAGGCGACCCGGATACCGTATAGATAGGGGGAGGAAGCGGAGAAGTCTACCGCCTGGAGAAATTGTAACGACGGCAAAGCTGACGTCCCAGGGGCGCCACTTTGCCCATCTTCTCAGGCCGCCGGTCGGCGGACCTGGCTGGCCCGTATCAGTCGATTGAGCAGGTCCAGGGTGCGTGTCGTCGCCCCCTGCTGTTGCCGCACGAAATGGCGCGCGGCTGTCCCGAGACGTTCGCGTTCGGCGGGGCGAGCTAGCAGGTCCTTCACGGTCATTTCCAGCCCGATCGCATCCTGCACCTGAAGGGCGGCGCCTGCCTGGACGAGTCGAGAGGCTGCATCCCGGAAGTTCCATACGTGCGGTCCAAAGACGACCGCCGCCCCATAGGCCGCCGGTTCGATCATGTTCTGCCCGCCGCGCCGGCCATCAAGACTGCCACCCACAAAGGCCACGTCCGCCAGGCCCCAGATCGCCCCCAACTCACCGATTGAGTCGACGAGGATGACGGGTGGACGGGTGGACGGGAGGACGGGAGAACGGGCCGCCGAGAGTTCGCCACGCCGGACGAAGGAGACTTGACTGCGACGCAGCAGGGCCGCCACCTCATCAAAACGCTCCTTCTGACGAGGTACGAGAAACAGGCGCAGGTTGGGGCAGACAGCACGGGCCCGACGGAATATCTCCAGCGCGATCTCTTCTTCCGGAGCTTGCGTGCTGCCTGCGACCAGGACCAGGTCGTCCGCCTCGACGCCGAACAATCCACGCAGTGCCCGAGTGCGCGCATTGTGCCGGTCGCTTTCGACGCCGTCATACTTGACATTGCCCGTAACACGTACCCGCTCCGGGGGAACACCGAGTGCTCGGTAATTGGCCGCGTATTCCTCGGTCTGCGCGGCGAACAGGTCCACCATGGCGAACAGCCGCCGGACCAGCCCGCCGCCAATCCGGTACCGGCCGCAGCTGCGCGGACTCATGCGGCCATTGATGACAGCCAGCGGAATGCCGCGGGCCCTGGCGGCCTGGAGGAAGTTCGGCCACAGTTCCCCTTCGGCCAGGACGACAAGGCTTGGCCGGACGCGCAGCAGCGCCCGCCGCACCGCCCAGGAAAAATCGAAGGGCCAGTAAAAGACGTGGAGGTCCGGGAAGCGCTGCCGTGCTTCCTCGAATCCGGTGTCCGTAGTAGTCGAGACGACGCACTCCCAGTCGGGATGGCGCTGCCGGAACGCGGTGATGACTTGGCGGAGGAGATGGATCTCGCCGACGCTGACACCGTGAAACCACGCCGTGCGGCGGGAAGAGCCGGACAGGAGTGCGGCGGCCCCGCAGAACTTGCTCCACAGTCCGCGACGATACTTGCCTGTCGTCGCCGCCTTGTAAACGAACCACGGCGAAAGCGCCAGCAAAACGAGCAAATAAGCCGCGTCGAGCAGGTACGGCATGGGGAATCCTTTCCCGCGACTTGCCGCGTGCGGCCTGGCGCTTCTGTTTGCCGCCGGGCCGCACGCGGCGGACTATCCTCTGACTCCCGATTCCTCGCGCATGTGACAGTTCTTGTACTTCTTGCCGCTGCCACAGGGACAAGGGTCGTTCCGGCCGACGCGCTCACCGCGATTGCGGATCGGCTCCGGCTTCTTCTCGCCCTTTTGACTGTTGGCGATGGCCTCATCCTGCTGGCCGCGCACGCTTTGCTGGTCCGGCGGCGGCAACGGTCGCGGCGCCGATTCGTGGATCGTGGCGCCGATCGTCCAGAGCGATTCCTGAAAGCCTTCCGCCTCTTCCATGCGGAAAACGGTCTCGGTCACCTTGTCCTGGAGACCGTCCCACATGGCGTCGAATTCCTTCATGCCTTCGCGCTTGTACTCGGTCTTGGCATCGAGTTGAGCGTAACCGCGCAGACCAACTACCGAGCGCAGATGGTCCATCGTGTATAGATGGTTCTTCCACGCCAAGTCGAGTTGGTTCAGAAGCAGGCTCCGTTCCATGGTGCGCATTTCCGGACGAAAGCGCTCATCGAAGGCGTTCCACAACACCTGGCGCGCCCGATGTTCCGTGACGCCAGTCAGGTTGGCAGCCGGCACCTCCAGTCCGAGTTGGGAGCGCATCCACTCGGACATCTCGTTGGCGTCCTCCGCCTCGGACAGCTTGGTCCCCTGGAAACACTCCTCCAACTTCTTATCGACGTCCTGCTGCGTCACCTTCGGAAAGCGTTCCCGGCTGGCCTGCTGCAAGCGTTCGGCGAGCCGCTGCCGTGAATCGGTGCGGAAGCCCTCCTCGGCGAGTTGGCTCCCGCCTGCCGGTTGCGGCGGAAGCCCGGGCGTGCCATTCTCGGGAGACCGCGTCACGACCAGGCCGGGGAAACGCTCCCTCGCCCAGTGGAACAGTCCTTCGCGGTCGTAGCGCTGGGACTGGCCGCCGATGCGCGCCGCCCGATCCGCCATGAAGCGCGCCATGCCCACCTGCACGGGGAACTCGATTTCCTTCTGACAATAGAGCGCCAGGACCTTGTCGTTGAGCAGCACCTTGAGCTGCTCGGGATCCTTGCCCTTAAGTTCCTGCACCGTCAGCGGCAGCTGGAACTTCAGCCGCGCCCAGTCACAGATCGACTGCAGGCCCCAGGCTGCATCGAGGAACACCTGACCGCCGCTCAGGTCCACCCGGTCGAGGGCGGCGTCGGCTTCTTCGATCAGGTATTGTCCCAGGTTGTCCTTGCCGAGTTGCTTCAACTGCCGATCAGTCGTCTTCAGGCCCCAGCGCGCATTGACGTGTCCGGCCAGCGCCTGCCAGTTCCACTCGTGTTCATCCTCGGCGCCGAGGTTTTCCTCGATGGCCTCCTGCACCTGGGTGTGCACCTGGCGCGACGCCTTGCCGCGTGCGGTTTTTTCCGCCTCGGCGAAATCGCTACGACTGAAGTCGGCCGCGTCGAATTCGACGGCCAGGCGGTTGCTGGCGAACTCAGCGAAGCACGCCGGCCCGTAATCGTCGTCCGTGAAGCGATCGACCGCGGCGCCGATGACCTCGTTGAGCATGGTCAGGATGCGAATCTTGCAATTGGCGCCGTCGAGGATCTCCTGGCGGTAGCCATATACCCGTTTGCGCTGGTGATCCATCACCTCGTCGTACTCGAGGAGGTTCTTGCGGATGTCAAAGTTGCGTTCCTCGACCTTCTTCTGAGCGGCCTCGATGCGGCGGCTGACCATGCCGCTCTCGATGGCCTGTCCTTCCTCCATGCCGAGACGGGTGAGCACGCTCGCCACCCATTCACCGGCGAAGATGCGCATCAACTCGTCCTGCAGCGACAGGTAGAAACGCGACGAGCCCGGGTCGCCCTGGCGGCCGGCGCGGCCGCGGAGCTGATTGTCGATGCGGCGCGCCTCGTGCCGCTCGGTGCCGATGATGTGCAGGCCGCCCATCTCGACCACGCGCCGGCCTTCCGCCTTCATCTGTTCCCGCGACTCGATCTCATCGACTGTCTGCTTCCACTCGGCCTCGGGCACGTCGAGGCGCGTTGGATACTTGTCCTTCAGTCGGGACCAGGCGAGAGTCTCGGGGTTTCCACCCAGGATGATGTCGGTCCCGCGACCGGCCATGTTTGTCGAAATGGTCAGCGATTTGAGCCGGCCCGCCTGGGCGACGATCTCGGCCTCGCGGGCCGCATGCTCCGGCAGCGCGTTCAGCAACTCGTGCTTGATGCCGCGCCGCTTGAGCATCTCGCTCAATTTGAGCGACTTGTCCACGTCGGTCGTGCCGATGAGGATCGGCCGGCCAGTGGCGTGGATCTCCAGGATTTCATCGATGACCGCCTTCCATTTTTCCTTCTCGGTGCGAAAGACGACGTCCGGATGGTTGACGCGCGCCAGCGGTTTGTTGGTGGGGATCGCGATAACGTCAAGGTTGTAGATCTTCCAGAACTCGTTCGCCTCGGTCATGGCCGTGCCGGTCATGCCGGAGATCTTCTTGTACAGCTTGAAGTAGTTCTGGATGGTGATCGTGGCGAGCGTCTGCGTCTCTTCCTTGATCTTGACGCCGTCGCGCGCGTGCTTGGCCTCGACTGCCTGATGCAGGCCGTCGGACCACTGCCGGCCCCACATCAGGCGGCCGGTGAACTCGTCGATGATGACGATGGCCAGTTCATTCTTTTCCGGATCGCGGATCACCGCATAGTTCTTGTCGCGGTGGTACAGGTGGTGCGCCTTGAGGGAGTTGTCGATGAGGTGCGGCCATTCCATGTTGCCGGCGGTGTAGAAGCTCTCGACGCCGGCCAACTCCTCGGCCTTACGGACGCCTTCATCCGTCAGGTGGCAGGTCCGCTCCTTTTCCTTGACCTCGTAATAGCGGTTCGCCTCCCCTTCCTGGAGCGCCGTCAACTGGACGGCGATGTCGTTGGCTCGAGCGTAGCGCTTGACATCGCTGAACGCCTGGCCAGAGATGATGAGCGGCGTTCGGGCCTCATCGATCAGGATGTTATCGACCTCGTCGATGATGGCGTAGTTGAGCGCCTTTTGGCACTGCTGCTGGAACGGGAAATAGGTCGGATCGCCCCAACGGGCCGGCTTCATGTTGTCGCGGAGATAGTCGAAACCAAACTCACTGTTGGTGCCGTAGGTGATTTCGCAGTCGTAGGCCGCGCGGCGAGCCACAGGATCCTGATCGCTCTGGATGTAGCCGGCGCTCAAACCAAGGGCGCGGTAGATGGGCAGCATCCATTCACAGTCGCGCCGTGCCAGGTAGTCGTTGACGGTAACGACATGGACGCCTTTGCCCTCCAGCCCGTTCAGGTAGGCGGGCAGGGTGGCCACGAGCGTCTTGCCTTCGCCGGTGACCATTTCGGCGATGTCGCCTCGGTGCAGCACGATGCCCCCGAGGATCTGCACGTCGAAGTGCCGCATGTTCTTGGTACGTCGGGCAGCCTCGCGGCAGGCGGCGAAGGCCTCGGGGAGCAGGTCGTCGATCGTCGAGCCGTTGGCCAGCCGCTGGCGGAATTGCGGCGTCAGCGCCTTCAGCTCGTCGTCGCTGAGAGCGCGCATCTTGGGTTCCAGCTCGTTGGTCAGGGCCAGCAGCGAGCCGGGAACGATGGTATAGGAGCCATCCTTGCGGCGGATGTAGCCGAGCTTGCGGACCAGGCGTTCGTTGCTGTCGCCGAAGAGGCGCAGGAGCATCCGGGCTGCCCATTCCGAGGCTGCGCCGACCTTGTCGCTGACCTGTTCCCAGACCCGCTCGAGGAGATCATTTTCGGTCGTGGTTTCATTCGCCATGGGTCAGACGCCTCCGCACGTCAGCCGCCGCGCAGCCCGGCCGCGCCAGAAAGATCGGGCCTACCTCGCTTCAGTCTAAGGGGGCAGGGTGGAAAGGGTCAATACAGACCGGCGGTTGCAGGAAGGGCGGTTTGCAGAAGCTCGGCAGGCGTTTGGCCACGCCGTCGCCGACAACCTGTTCCCCGGTCGGGACTCACCTCTTTACTTACCCCATTATATAGGATGCGAGGTAGGAAGGTTCTCGTCCACAGTAGCCCTGGACAGCCCTTGCCCGCCGTCCAACAATGACGAGAGCCATCCGACCTCACCCAGGTCGCCTGCTCTATGCAGTTGATCCTCGCCCGGGAGAGTCCTTTTTCCCAATGACCACGAAACCGCTTGCCTGCCCGTATTGCAACACCCTTGTTCCTCCGCCCGACGAAGGGCGGAATGACTCGTTCCTCGCCTGTCCGCGCTGTGGGGAGCGTGTGCGTTATCGCCGCAGCGATCTGGGAGAGATGGCCCATGCCGACCTGAATGTAGGGGCCCCAATCGGAAAAACCTCCACCTCACCGGCACGCTGGTCGAACCGCACCCTCGCCCTGGGTGTCCTCGGTGTCATGGTTTTCATGGCGGCGGGCGGCCTGACCCTGGCCTTGCTCACGAGAAGTTATCGTCGCTCCCACGATCTTCCCCGGGCCAGCCAGGTCGACGCCGAACGAGTCAGGGTTGTGGCCCCGGTGGAGCTTGCCAGCCTCGGCTATCTGCCGGCTGACACGGACGCAATCGTCGGCCTCCACGTCGCCGAGGCGCTGCAGGATCCGGCAGGGCGTGGACTCCTGCGACGCTTCCTGTCACAGGAACCATGGCGCAGCGGGCGGGAGCAGGCGCCCGCCCGCACGGACAGTCTCGAGCAATGGACCGGGCTCGGTCCGGACGAGATCGACCACGCCGTTCTTGGTCTCAACCTGACGAACCGGCTCATCCCTCGTCTAACCCTGGTGGTGCAAACGCGCCAGTCTTACGATCCGGAGAAGGTCCGCACCGCTCTCAGAGCAAGCCGGAGTCCGGAGCCGGGCAGGAAGCTCTACCGCTTCAAACTGGAGAAACCGCCCCTGGACGCGGTTCTCTGGTTTGCCGGAGAGCGCACGCTGATCGTGGCCCTCTCGGCCGAGGACTTTCAAGGGGTGCCGGCAACGCCACACATCGGCGTGGCGCACCTGTCGGCGCCACTACGGCAAATGCTCGAGGAGCGGTTGGGCGGGGCGGCACCGATCTGGGCAGTCGGTCATGCCGACGACTGGGACAGGACGACGGCCAAACTCCTGCTCGGGGGCCTCGCCAAGGAAGATGCCCGGTTGCTGGAGAAGGTGAAGGCCTTCGGCGTGTGGCTGCAACTCGGCCAGGGCCTGACGATCAACGGTTCGTTTCACTGTACGGACGCCACGGCCGGCAAGGCGTTGGAGCGCTACCTGACCCCCGCGGAGGGAACCGCCAGGAGGTCGATCAATTTATGGGGATCGCTTCCAGATGCCGCGCCGCTGGCGCGCGAACTGGGACAATCACTCAAGGTCGTGTGCGAAGATGACTGGGTGACATTGCAAGCGAAAGCGAGCACCACGGCGGTTCAGCAAGCCCTGGGCCGCGAGCACAAGCACGAGTAAGCGGGGCACACCCAGCGCCTCGCGCGCCTGCGACTAACTCTGCGCCAGCGCTTTCTTCTTCCTGCCGAATAGCCGCAGCCACAGCGCCCGCATTCCACGCGGTTTTTCGAGTTCGGCGACGCGCGCGCCAAGCGCTTCGCTTGTCTTGCCGGCCTCGCTCAGTGCCTGCCGCCACTCCTTCCGCAGCACTTCCTCCCCAGCGCGGCGCTCCCGTTCCACTTGCTGCACGAATTGTTTTAACTCGTGCAGCACGGTCACGGTCTTTTGCTCGACCTCTGCCCGGAGCGCGATCTGTTCGGCCTTGCGTTCACTGGCCTCGTCGAGAAGTTGTTTCCCCAGTCCGGAGGTCATGCTGTCGAGTAAGCTCAGCCGTTCCTTGAGCTGGGTTGTGGCTTTGCGCGAACGATCCAGCAGGTCCTCGACCTGCCGGCTGATAAGCGTCTGGGCGGTTTCCTCGGCGCGCTTCTGCGCCTCTTCAATCTGGCGAGAGAGTCCCCGCGCCGTCTCCAGCGTTGTTTCCTGGGCCTGCTTCTCGGTCTCCTCGATACGAACGGTTAGCTCTTCGGCCGTGTGCTGGATGGTCTCCTCCGCCCGCTTTTCGGCCAACTCGATACGGCTCGTGAGATTGACGGCTGTCTCGGTTACGGTTCGCTGCGACGACTCGGCGGTCTGTTCGAGCACCTGGCTAAGCTGCTGGTAGGACTCCTGCGTGCGGTGTTCGAGGGCACGCACTTCCTCGGTTGCTACCTCGGTGGCAGCCATGCGCGCCGTCCGGTCCGCGACCTCCGCAGCCGACTGTTCGATGGCCGGCAGACGGTCGGCGATGTTGGAATCCACTTTCTGGGCGACGTGGCCTTGCAGTTCCTCGTCGATGGCCAGGACGCTACCGCGCAAGGCACGGCGAACCAGTTCGGCCAACATCGCGCCCATCATGGTGGACGTCTCGCCAATCGCCGGGTCAAGACGCTCCGCCAGGGAGCCGGAGGGTTTGCTGATGTCGGCGTCGATCGGGGTGGATAGTTGCGAATTCACTGCCGGCTCCTCATTGGATGAGGCCAGTCGCGCTGGGACGCGGGGATTGGAAACTCCTCGATTGCGCTGCGGGACCTGGCCGCAACGGTCCCCCGTAGCGCTCACCCAGAAAGAGACACGGGGAGACGTGTGATCATCATAACGTGCCCGGCGGCTCTTCTCCTCCTCGCCGTGCGCGCTACGCCTTGAGCATTTCGTCGTGCCGCATACCGCTGGGCGGCACATCGGCGCGCCGGACGTTGGCCAGCGCCGCCTTCGCCCCGGCGTGCTGCTCGGCGTCGTTGTCCTCCCACTCGATACTGATGGCGCCGTCGTACCCAACTCGGTTCAGTTCGATGATGATCTCTTCCACCGAGTTCGCGTCCCGCGCTGAGCCGGCGGTGACGAAGTTCCAGCCGTTGAGCTTATGGCCCATGGGCCGATGGCCGCCGAGCAGGCCCGCACGGGTGTGCTCGCGGCTCACCTGCACGCCCTTGATGTGGGCGCAGTGGATGCGGTCGCCGAACTCGCGGATGAACTGGACTGCCGATACGCCCTGCCATTCCATGTGCGAACCGTCCAGGTTGAACCCGACCTGGTTGCGGTAACCCGCCTTGTCCAGGGCCGCCAAGTAGTCGCTGGCCGATTCGAGGTCGCCCATCGCCCGCTCGCTCGGGTGGCACTCCAGGTCCAGTGTCACACCATACTTCTTGCAGGCATCCAGCACCGGGCCAAAGCGCTCGACGAGCAATTCCAGGCTCACCTGACGCACGTCCGGGATCGGGTGTCCTTCGAGGCTGTTGGGCAAGGGCGGGAAGAGGAAGAAGTGGCTCCAGCAGTGGGCAGGCGACCCGACGAAGCCAGGCAGTGCAACCTTTCGATCCTGCAATTTGCCGAGAAAGTGGGCCAGACGGACACAGCCAATCATGTCCTTGGTCGCCTGCGCCTGCATCAGTCGGCCGACCTCTTCGGGAACGTGGTAGGGATCGGTGCGCGGCGGCTTGTTGCCCTGGTCGCGCCAGGCCTTGTAAGCGGCTCGTGCCTCGCCCTGGATGAATTGCAGCGTCTTGGCACTTGGCTCGTCCCCGAGGACCTGTCCCTGCAAATGGACGGCGATTGTGAAGATCTCCAGGCCGTATTTCTTCGCCAGGTCTACGCGCTCCCTGGCATACGCCTTGGCGCCGGCGTCGGTGGCGCAGCGCTCGAGTTCCAGTTCCCAGCTCGCCTCTTCCCAGCCGTCGAAGCCCACGTCCTGAAGGAACTGAATCCATTTCTCGAACGGCACGTTGCCGAATTGGCCTCGCACGAGGCCGACCTGATGGTACGATCCCTTGCCGAAGCGGTGCTCGGCCGTCTGCTTGAAGCCCATGTCGCGTACTTCCTTTCCGTCCAATCCCGGGTTGCGATACCGCGTAGACGCCGACTATACACGGGTTTCGACGAATCGCAAGCGCCCAACCGCAAAAGTGGCGGCGCGCGGGGCGCAATGGCGATGCGAGCGCAAAAGCGGTATTATAGGGCGGGAGTCATGGGATGCGAGGCCCGCGCTGCCTGCCACGAGGAGACACCATGCACTACATCGACGCACACGTTCACGTTTGGACTCCGGACACCAGTCACTACCCGCTGGCTCCCGGCTTCAAGAAAGAGGACATGCAGCCGGCCTCCTTCACGCCCGAGGAACTGTTCAAGCACTGCAAGCTGGCTGGCGTGGACCGCATCAACCTCATTCAAATGAGCTTCTACGGCTTCGACAACCGATACATGCTGGACATGATCGCCCTCCATCCCGAGGCCTTTGTCGGCACGGCGGTGATCGATCCGTGCGGCGCGGCGCCGGACCGGTTGATGGGCGAACTGGCGAAGAAGAAGGTGCGGGCCTTCCGCATCCATCCGAAACTAAGCAAAGCGCCGCCGAACCGCTGGTTGGAGCCAGAGGGATACGCCCTGATGTTCGCCGCCGGCGCTCGGAACAACCAGGCGATGAGCTGCCTCATTGACCCCGACGGCCTGCCTGAGGTGGAGAGGATGTGCCGCAAGTTCCCGGATACGCCAGTCATCATTGATCATCTCTGCCGCATCGGCGCGAATGGCACCATCACGGACAAGGACGTGGATGCGCTGTGCGGACTGGCAAAGTACCCGCGCGTCCTGGTCAAAATCGGGGCGTTCTACGCCCTCGGCAAAAAGCAGCCGCCCTATACCGATCTGGCGCCGCTCATCCGGCGCGTCGTCAAGGCGTTCGGAGCGAAGCGCTGCGCATGGGAGAGCGACTGTCCCTTCCAGGTAGTCGCGCACAAGTATCAGGACAGTATCGACCTCGTGCGCAAACGCCTCGACTTCCTCACGGACGAGGAGCGCGAGTGGCTGCTGTGGCGCACGGCGGAGGAATTCTTCTTCAAGCAGTGAGAGGCAGGCATGACGGAAGCGGGCGAGGTAACGATTGAGTTTTACGGCATCCCACGGCTGCGCGCGGGCCGGGCTGAACTCGCGGTGCGGGTCGGCACGGTGGCGGAGGTGCTTGCCGAGGTGGAACAGACCTGTCCGGGTTTGGCTGGACTGGTCCAAGCGCAGGGACGACTCGATCCGCATTACCTGCTGTCACTGGACGGACGCCGGTTCATCAACGACTGGCGACAACGGTTGCAGCCTGGGGAGCGTGTGCTGTTGCTCTCCGCAGACGCGGGGGGATGAGGAGAGAAGGGAGGCGCCAACGATGAATAGACCACTCTTCGACCAACCAGACGTTGCACGACGGGAGCGCCGCCGTGCAACCGCACAAGGTGACGAACTGCCCGTTATTCGGGCACGAATCCTGGGACAAACCTCGGAAGTGCGTATCCTGGACCCCGACCTGTGCCGCGCCCTGATCCGCGAACGGCAGGAGCGCGACATCGACAAGCACGACGAGGTATGGGATGGAGTGTACGTCGTGCCTCCTCTGGCAAATAATCCGCATCAAGACCTTGCCACAGCCTTTGCCGGCATCCTGTTCCACGTCATCGCCCTGGAAGGACGCGGGCGGGTGCTCGCGGGAGCCACCGTCAGCGACCGCCGACAAGGGTGGGAACACAACTATCGAGCCCCCGATGTCGTTGTTGAGTTGCCTGGCAGCCGAGCCGTGGATTGCACCACGCACTGGCAGGGTGGGCCGGATTTCCTCATAGAAATCCAGAGTCCCCGCGCTGAGACAGAGGAAAAGATCCCGTTCTATAGTGCGCGTCAGGTTCAGGAACTGCTCATCGTCCAATGAGACGCACGCGAACTGCAACTCTGGCAATACGATGGCACGCAGCTGGTGCAGGTCGAGCCTGTGGAGTTCAAGGGTAAGAAATGGCTGGTCAGCGAGGTCCTCCCCCTGGCCTTCCGGTGCCGCAGGCAGCGGGGCACGCCGCGGACCGAGATCCGGCGCAGCGATGGCAAACCCGGCCTATGGACGGTGCAAGTCCCCTGATGTTTGGCTACCACGGCCGCTACTTGCGCATCAACCTCTCCACCGGCCGTGCCGCCTGGGTGCCGCTATCCGAGTCCGTGCTGCGCCGGTTCATCGGCGGCGCCGGTCTGGGAACCTACCTTCTGCACCGCGAAGCGCCGCCCGGCGTCGATCCCCTTGACCCTGCGGCGCCGCTCATCTTCAGCCTCAGCCCCCTTGTCGGTACACCCCTGACCACCTCGGCCAAGTTCGCCGTCGTCGCCAAGTCGCCGCTGACCAACCGCATCAACGACGCCCTGTCGTCGTCGCACTTCGCCATGGCCGCCAAGCGGGCCGGCTGCGACGCTCTGGTTCTCACTGGTGCCTGCGCTGGCCCGTCGCTGGTCGTGATCGATGATGGGCAGGTGCAGCTCGAAGGTGCCGGCGACCTCTGGGGCTTGCCGCCCGCCGAGGTGGAAGAGCAACTCGAAAGGCGCCTCGGCCCACGATTTGCCTTCGCGGTGATTGGACCGGCGGGCGAAAACCTGGTGCGCTACGCCACCATCAGCCATGCAAACCGCCATGCCGGCCGAGGGGGACTGGGCGCGGTCATGGGGGCGAAGAAACTCAAGGCGATCGCCGTGGCAGGCACGCAGCGCGTGGCTGTCGCCCAGCCGACGGCGGTCGTGGCCGCTGCCCGCGACCTCTCGGCACGTTCCTTCGGTCCTGCGACCGCGAAGTATCGAGAGTTGGGCACGGTCGCCAACCTGCTCACGTTCAACCGCTTCGCCGCTCTGCCAACGCGCAATTTCCAGCAAGGGACGTTCGATGGGGCCGCCACCCTCTCCAGCGACGACGTGACTGCTGCCCGGCGCGTGGCTCGGCGTTCCTGTGCATCCTGCACCATTGGCTGCGAACACATTTACGCGTCCCCGGGCGGCGAGGTCCGTCTGGAATACGAAACGCTCTTCGCTCTGGGTTCGCTGTGTGGCATCGGCGACCACCAGGTCGTGCTCCAGGCCGCCCACCTCTGCGATCGCCTCGGGCTCGATACCATTTCCGCCGGGGCCAGCATCGCCTTCGCCATGGAGTGCGCCGAGCACGGCCTGCTTCACGAGCCGGACCTGCGTTTCGGGAATGGCAGTGCGCTTCTTGCCCTGCTGAAGCGGATCGCCTGGCGCGAGGGCCTGGGCGACCTGCTCGCGGAGGGGACACGCCGTGCGGCTGCAGTCATCGGCGGCACGGCGCCGGACCTCGCTCCGCATGTGAAGGGACTTGAGTTGCCCGGCTACGAACCGCGGGCGCTGCAGACCATGGCCCTTGGTTTCGCCGTCGGCAGCCGTGGAGCGGACCACAACCGCTCGGGAGCTTACGAAGTCGATTTCTCGGCCCGTGCCGACCGGCTGCATGGTTCACCGGAGGCCGCCGTCCTCGCGGTCGACACGGAGGATCGGGCGGCGCTCCTCGATTCGCTCATCCTTTGTAAGTTCCTGCGCGGCGTCTTCACGGACCTGTATGCGGAGCACTGCTGTCAACATGTTTGAGGCTCACCGCTTGGTCGCTTCCGCGGCAG
>JRHI01001078.1_pt1 | contig 25180 bp, 21 predicted proteins | sample 215371 | NCBI WGS metagenome assembly JRHI01 (sample SAMN02929681, study PRJNA255918) | sediment metagenome | biome: cave system; feature: Ice Cave; material: Sediment; isolation source: sediment from deep within a dark volcanic ice cave with no known source of... ...
CTGGGCACTTCAAAGCGCCCAGCATTCGCTTAACCGGACAGCAGTGATCGGCAATATCAAGTCTGGCCAAGCCATCCGCATGGCGGTCGATCATCCCACCAGCCACACCTACATCATCGGCCGCCCGGGCAGCGGCAAGTCGACGCTGCTGCTCCATCTCATCCTGCAAGACATCGAAGCGGGTCGGGCCGTCGTGCTCATCGATCCGCACGGCGACCTGTGGACCGACATACGCGACCGATTGCCGGCGCATCGCGCCAAGGACATCCAACTCGTGCATATGGGAGATCCGCAGCTGCAGCCGCAGCTCAACCTGCTCGAACTCGGACCAGGCGATCCCGCTGAGGCGCGGGCCCGCGTCGTCGATACCCTGTGTCAGCTCGTTCGCCGCTTGATGTTCTCTGGTCTGACCATCAACGCGACCGGCCCCATGTTCAACAAATATTTCCGGGCCGCGCTGATGCTGCTGCTGGAGGGCGAGGCGGCCAACGCTCAAATCCAGATGGTGGAGCGCATCTTCACCGACAGCGACTACCGGGGCGAATTGCTCGCGCGACCGAACGTGTCGCCGGAAACCCGCCAGCAGTGGCAGCAGATCCTCGACGTCGACGCCAGCGACCACCGGCTCGACAACGTCGTACCCTGGGTGACCTCGAAGCTCACCATGATCACGCAGAGCGCGATCCTTCGCCCCATCCTCGGGGCCACCACGACCAGCTTGGATTTCGACCGGGTACTCGCGGAGAAGAAGGTCTGCCTGATCAACTTGGCCAATGGTCGGATCGGGGCGGAGGCCGCGGGTCTCCTTGGTGGTATCTTGACCCACCGCCTCAAGCAGTCGGCGAAGCGCCAGGAATGCGTCGAGACAGACAAGCGCAACACGGCTTCCGTCTACTTCGACGAATTCCACACCTTCGCTTCGGAGTTGCTCCGTCCCCTGATGGCCGAGTCACGCAAGTTCGGCCTGCGTGTGACGCTCGCCAACCAGACGCTGAGTCAGATGGTCAACAATCACATCGACGGTGGCGTCTTTCGCGAGGTGCTCGGCAACTGCGCCAACACCATCGTGTTTGCGGTCGACGTCGACGATGCCCGCTATCTGGCCCCGCGCTTTGGCGGCAAGGTCGACGCCGGCGCACTTGTGGCGCAATCGAACTACAAGGCAATTTGCGTGTTTCAGACCTCGACAGGGTCACTCGGACCGTTCTCGATTACGACGCTCCCGCCGCCGCCCCGTCCCCGCGCAGACGCTGCACGAAACCTGCGAGCCTAGAAAGAGCCTAGACGGTCGCAACCTATTGAAAAGATATAGATTTTGCGCGGTTAAGCAAACCGCCGCCTTCAGCCACTCGGCCACGTCTCCGTCCAGGCCGCGCAGGCACTTAGCACAGCCACGTGGGTCTCGATAACCCCACAATTGATCCCGCCGATCAAGCCGGATCGCGCCTTTTGAGTTCGCGCAGATCGACAATTCCAGGGGTCAGGGGGTCGAAGCCGCCGGGATAGATGTTGTGCTTCTGGATCTTCTGGGTCCCCGTGGTTGGAAGGGTGTCCACGATATGGATCCAGCCCGGCGCCTTGAAGTAGGCCAACCGCTCGTAGCAATGCCGAAACAGCGTATGGGCTGCGTCTTTGGCCGGCATCGGGCGCTTCAGCACGACGCAGGCCAGCACCTCCTCCTCCCGCAACTCGTCCTTGACTGCCATCACCGCCGCTTGTTGCACGTCGGGGTGCGTGAGCAGCATCGCCTCGACCTCGGCCGCAGCAATGTTCTCGCCGGACCGGCGAATGATGTTCTTCTTGCGGTCCACGAAATGCAGCATGCCGTCCGGCGCGCGCCAGACCATGTCGCCGGTGTGGAACCAGCCGCCGCGCCACGCCGCCTCCGTTGCCGCCTCATCCTCGAGATAGCCCGAGAAACAGCCCCGCCGCGGAGTTGCAGCCGAATGGCGCACGAGCATCTCGCCGGGCTGGCCGTCGGCAACGTCGCGGTCCTCCGCATCGACGATGCGCACATCGATGCCCGCAACCGCGCGCCCGAACGCGCGCGTGCCCACCCGGCGCGGCTCGCAGCTGTCCGCCAGCACACGCACCATCTCGGTCATGCCCCAGACCTCGATCAGCGGGAAGCCGAAGCGCTCCTCGAAGGGCGCATGCAGCTGAGGCTCGATTCCGGCGCCGATGCCGAACCGCACGCCGTGACGGCGCTCGTCCTTGCCGGGCGATTGGGCGAGCAGCAGGGGCGCGATCACACCCAGATAGTGCACAACGGTTGCCCGCGTTTCTGCGATCTCGCTCCACCAGGAGTGGGGATGGAAGCGGTCGGGCTGGATCTGGCAATTGCCCGTCCAGATGGCACCCATCAAGGACACGACCGCGGCGTTGGCGTGATAGAGCGGCAGCGGGTTATAGATGCGCTCCTCCCCGGGCCGAAAGGTTGCCCGCCCGCCGAGCGATGCGTACCAAGCACCACATGCGACCTCGTAACCGTGCGAGAGCACGCAACCCTTCGGTCGCCCGGTGGTCCCCGAGGTGTAGAGGATGCTGGCCGGCGTCTCGGGCACGGCCTTCTCTCTCCGCGCCGGTCGTGGCGCTTTCACGAGCGCACCCGCAGAGAAATTTTCCAACTGCAGCATTGGCGGCCGGTGGGTGCTTTGCGCGAGTGCGCTGCTGATCTGGCCCTCGCGTGCGGCAAGCGTCAGGACGAGGTCGGGCTCGCTGTGCTCGAGGAGGTAGGCGATCTCGCTCGCACGGTAGTCCGGATTGATCGGCACACAGCACACGCCGATGGTGTTCAGGGCCAATTTGTGCAGGACGTACTCGGGACGGTTCTCGAGCAGAGTCGCTATGCGCTGTCCGGGACCGTACCCGGCATCTCTGTAAGCGGCGGACAGCTCCGCAACGCGCCTCCCCGCCTCTCGATACGAGATTTCGAAGCCGGCTGGGAGATAGTCCCGTCTTTCGTTCGGCGGCACGGCAAAGAACGGACGGTCGCCGTGGGACGAGACCGCTGAGGCAAAGATGGCACCGATCGTCGATCCGTCGTGTAGCTGGCTCACAGCGTCCTCCGCGCCAAAGTCCTGCTGGCTTGGCAATTGACCGCAGGGTTTCTCGCACGGTCAAGTGGAAGCTTATCCCGCAAGCGCATTCACGATGGCGTCGGTGAACACCTGCGCGCCCAGCACGATGTCCTCGTCGCTCGTGTTTTCCGTCCAGTGATGGCTGATGCCGCCGATGGACGGCACGAACATCATGGCCGACGGAAGCTTGCGCGCGAGCCATTGCGCGTCGTGGCCGGCGCCCGACGGCATGCGCATGTGCTTGCCCGGCGCGCGGCTTTCCGCGGCGCGGTCGAGGGCGGCCTGCAGACCCTGGTCCATCAGGGCAGGCGTGCTGGCGCTGAGCCTCTCGACCGCGAGCCTGCAGCGGCCGACGCTGTTGGCGTGCTGCACCAGCGCGTGGATCTCCGCGTCCAGCCGATCGAGCACGGCGGGGTCCGCGTCGCGCAGCTGGAACAGCGCTTCTGCCTTGCCCGGAATGATGCTCTTCTCGCCCGGGTCGAGCTCGATACGTCCCGTCGTCCACACCGTGCGCGGCCCGCAGATCGCGGGGAAGCGTGCATCGATTGCGCCCAGGAGCCGCACGAGCTCGAGACCGGCGTCGCGCCGGCGGACCATGGATGTCGTGCCGGCGTGGTTCTGTTCGCCCTCCGCTGTGAGCCTGTACTGCCAGATGGCGACGATGGCGGTGACGACACCTATCTTCAGGCCGGCGCTCTCCAGAGTGTCGCCCTGCTCGATATGCGCTTCGAAGAACGCAGCGTAGCGCGTCGGATCGATGACAAGGCGCCGGCGGCCCGACCAGCCGGCGGCCTTCAGCGCGTCCCGCATCGACGTGCCCGTTGCACGGTTGGATGCGGCGTCGATCTCGCCCTCCTCGAGCAGGCCGATGAACGAGCGGCTGCCCAGGAAGCTGCCGAAATGGCCCTCCTCGTCGCAGAACACCGCGACATCCACCCCGAGGTGCCTCGTCGCGGCGTCCTCGGCGATAGCCCGCGCGGCCTCCAGCGCATAGACGCACCCCAAGGGGCCGTCGAGCCATCCAGCGTGGTTCTGGCTTTCCAGATGCGAGCCGGCCAGCGCCTTGCGGCCGGCCGCCGGGCTCTTGCCGAGGATGTTGGCAATGCCGTCGATGGCGGCGTCGAGGCCGGCCTCGCGCATGCGGCCCACGAACCATTCGCGCGCGGCGACGTCCTGCTCGGACAGCGTGGGGCGATGCACGCCCGTCTTGTAGGCGCCGAAGGTGGCGAGCGTGCGCAAGTCGGACAGCACGCGCTCGGGCTTGATGTCAGGCATCTTTGCTGGGTCCATGGCCGCCGCGTCGTCGCAATGACGCCCCACAAATCTCAAAGGTCGCCAGGGAGCACGGCAATCGACCCGCTGTCTTCGACGTCTCCACGAACGTACTTTTCGTTCGCCACCTGCTCGAACCGGCCCCTGTGCTTCGCAAAGCGCGCCACACAGCCATCATCGCCGTCGGCTGGTTTTTCGATGCGATCGAGGGCGGCGTGCGTCACCAAAATGTGGACGAGCATTCCCAGGTCCAACATTGCGAATTGGACACCTCGGATACTCGCGTGCGCCGGGTACGCAATCGGCAAGAGCTGCATTGGGTTCGCGCTCATCGTTTCCGCTCTTCTATCCCACCGGTTACATGTCGTGGATGTTCACGATTCGACGCGGCGAGGCATGGACCCCGTAAGTCTTGAGCGGTCGATCGCCGGTGGCGCGGAACCAATGGCGAAGGTGAGGCGTCAAGACAAGCGTCACGCCCGGCTTCAACGGGACGAGCTCGTCGCTCCCTTGCAGCCAAGCCTCGCCCTCACCCTCCAAGACCGTGATCGTCTCGAGGTAGGGATGCGAGTGAAGGGCGCTCTTGTAACCGGGCGGTGAAGTCTGGATACCGACGCGGATAGGCGTCGATCCTTGCTCATCGCCGACGAGTGTCTGATAGCTCGCCCCACCTTTGAACGGCTCGGCCGCGATATCGCTGTGGTGCATCACCGGCATGGTCTGCGCTCCCCTCGCTGCTGTCTTCACGTGAAGATGCGGTCGCCTTGCTGATCGATGATCTGCTTGGCCTTCGAGATCGTGAAGGCGATCGCGTCATCCTTGCTGTGGTAGGTGTCCGCCCGGATGAACCGATGCTCCTTGACGCCCTCGGGCGTGTCTTTCTCGATCGTACCAGCGGTCTGGTACTGGTCTCCAGCCCGGTACGGGGCGGGCCGAATGCGGTACCCCTCGTATTCGATGGCGGGGATTGCCCGCTCGTCGGACGCCCCGGCCGTCCCGCTCGCAAGGCGGGACCACGCGGCTTTGAGTTTCGAGAGCATGCGATCCACTCCGCTAGCTCGACCGGGTGATTCTTGCGCGTCCGCCCGGCCATGTCCACTAGAGCGAGATCGTTCCAGATGAAAGCACTGGGGCTTCCATCTAGGGAACGTGAACCTCGCTCTAAACTCAATAAGTAGAGCAGGATTCACGCTTCAGCCCCACGTTGCATTCGAGGCAGGCGGTTCCATCTGAGGCGATCCTGCTCTGGCGCGGTCATCGCCAGGCGAAGACGGGCTGCTCCAACTCGTTGACGCGGGTGGCGCGGCCGGCAAGCACCTCCCGGAACTGGTAGATCAGGGCGCCCGTTGGTGCGTGAATAGCGCTTCCGTTGACGTGAACGCGGATAACGCGCCGATTGCTTTCGGGAATGGTGAGGAATTCGACGGCGTCCGGGCGCATGATCTCGGCGAGCGGGATGCGATGTACCGACGCCACCTCTTTCGGGTTGAGGCGCAGGCTCGGCTCGGAGCCGGCCCACACGACGACCGGCGTGATGAGATAGCCCGAGCGAGTCGCGTAGTCGTCGAGGATGCCAAGTACATCGGTCTCGTCGAGGCGAAGGGCAATTTCCTCGTCAAGCTCTCGCAGCACTGCTTCAACGGGTGTTTCACCCTCATCGCACCGGCCGCCCGGCAGTGCCCATTGACCGCGGTGCGCGCGCAGGTCGCGGGTGCGCCGCGTCATCAGAAACGCGGCCTCGCCCGATCCGTCCTCTGTGTCCGTGAGTGCGATTGCGACCGCGGAGTGCTTGAGCCCGCGTGTCAAGTCGTTCCCCGGCAACCGCGAGAACGCCGCGCAGCGGCTTGTCACTTCGCGCCGAAAGCTGTCGTTGAAGGAGTAGGTCATGCGATCTCACTACAGCACCGGGGCGTCGGAGGAAACGGTGGGCGACGCCAAATATCTCTTCGCGGTAATCAAGGACATCCTCTAAGTAGGAAGCTCTAGGCAAGGGGGCTCGGTTGGCATGGCTATGGCGCCAATAGTTCATCGACCACGGCGCTGGTACAGCCCGACGTCGATTGCGCGTTCCATCGCCATTCGGCCGCGGTTGTATTTCTCCGCGCTGGCGGGCATCTCTGCGCTGATCTTTCTGCCCGGCAGCTGGTCCGCGACGATTCGAGGAGCGCTGGCCTGGGATCTCAGCGCTGCAATCTATCTGACACTCGCTTTCCGGGTCATGCTGGCTTGCGCCGCCGACGTCATACGCGCCCGGGCCGCGCGCCAGGATGACAGCAGAGTGGTGATCCTCGTGATCATCCTGTTGGCGATCATCGCCAGCTTCGTTGCCATCGTCGGGCTGCTGGCCGAAGCGAAGGAAGCCCCGCATCAGCTCAAGGTCCTGCGTTTGGGGCTGGCAGCGGCAACGATCATCCTGGCTTGGACCGTGATGCAGGTGGTGTTCACGCTGCACTACGCGCACGAGTTCTACCGTCCCAGCGGGGGCGAGAAATCCGTTGCGGAGGGGCTCGAGTTCCGGGGAGACAACAACCCCGACTACTGGGATTTCTTCTACTTCGCCACGTCGATCGGCGCGGCTTCGCAGACATCGGACGTGTCGATCCGAACCAAGCCGCTGCGTCGACTTGTGACGCTCCACGCCATCATTTCATTCTTCTTCAACACCGCGGTTCTCGCGCTCACCATCAACCTCGCGGCGAGCATGATCTAAAGGGCTCCTTACCCAGCCGACGCCCTGGCTGGGATCGAGTGTGCCGCGATGCTTGCCGAGACGCACGACCGGTGTTTGAGTGGGGGGTGTGGAAAATCGCAATAGCGGCACTGCCGGCAGAAGGAGGGGCGCATGGACCTTGGTCTGGAAGGCAAGCGGGTCCTGATCACCGGCGGCTCGAAAGGAATCGGGCAGGCGATCGCGCACGCCTTTGCGGCAGAGGGTGCCAACGTCGTTATCGTGTCGCGCAACCAGGCGGCGCTGGAGAATGCAGCCGGGGAGGTCAGGCGCAAGCACAATGCCAAGGTAACCGCGCACGCGGCCGACCTGTCGGACGCCAACGCGCGTATACGGCTGCATCAGTCGTTTCCCGACATCGACATCTTGGTGAACAACGCGGGTGCGATCCCGGGAGGCGGCATTGCCGATGTCAGCATGGAGCGCTGGCAGGAGGCGTGGTCGCTGAAGGTGTTCGGCTACATCCACCTTTGCCAGCTCTACGTCGCCAACATGAAGGCGCGTAAGTCGGGCACCATCGTCAACATCATCGGCATGGGTGGGCGAGCCGTGCGGCCGGACTACATCTGCGGTGCCGCGGGCAATGCGGCGCTGATTGGGTTCACCAATGCGCTTGGGGCCGAGACACCCAGCTACAACGTCCGGGTGTTTGGCATCAATCCGGCCGCCACCATGACGGACCGCATCGTGACGCTCTCCAAAGCGCGCGCCAAGGCCCGCTTCGGCGACGAGAACCGTTGGCAGGAGGCGCTCGGTGCCGACAAGCTGCCGTTCGGCCGCATCAAGACGGCCGAGGAGGTCGCCGCGCTGGCAACGATGCTTGCCGCACCCCAGGTGCACTACCTGTCCGGCATCGTCATCGACATGGACGGTGGGAATCAGTGGCGCAACGCCTGACAGCGTACACCCGCTGCGCCCGGACGCCTTGCCCCGGACGACGTGGGCAGGGAAGATGCGCGAGTGGCCGCTGATTCTTTATCCTCGTACGCTGACCCGAGAGCCCAGACGCTCCTCGATGCCGCGCGCGCTGTCCTGCAGCGCACGTTCGGGCATTCGGACTTTCGCGGCCTGCAGGCCGGAGTGATCGGGGAAGTGATGGCCGGGCGCAGCGCGCTGGCGGTCCTGCCGACCGGCGGCGGCAAGAGCCTGTGCTACCAGATACCGTCGCTCGTTCGGCCGGGGCTCGGCTTGGTCATCTCGCCGCTCATCGCGCTGATGGCCGACCAGGTGGCTGCCCTTCAGCAATCCGGGGTGGCCGCCGAGAAGCTGGACTCGAGCACCGGACCCAGCCTGCGCGCCGACATCTGGCGGCAGATCGGCGAGGGGTCGCTGAACCTGCTCTACCTCTCGCCCGAAGGCCTCATGCAGCCCAGCATGCTGGAGCAGCTTTCGCACCTGCCGCTCTCTCTGGTGGCGATCGACGAGGCGCACTGCGTCAGCCAATGGGGCCACGATTTCCGCCCCGAATATCGCATGCTCGGCCGGTTGGCGGAGGTCTTTCCGCGGGTGCCGCGCCTGGCCGTGACGGCCACGGCCGACGCGCGCACGCGCGAGGACATTCGCGTCGAGCTTCGGCTCGCGGACGCCCGCGAGTTCGTCGACAGCTTTGCGCGACCGGAGCTCGCCTTGTCGGCGGAGCGCAAGCGCGGCGAAGGTCACGGGCGCGTGCTGGAGCTGGTGGCTGAGCGACCGAACCGCTCCGGCGTGATCTATGCGGGCTCGCGCAATGGCGTCGACCGGCTGGCGCAGAAGCTGGCGGCAACCGGGGTGCTGGCGCTCGCCTACCACGCGGGCCTCGACAAGGACCTGCGCGCGCATCGGCTGGAGCAGTTTCTCGAGGCCGAGGCGGCCGTGATGGTGGCAACCATCGCCTTCGGCATGGGCGTCGACAAGCCCGATGTGCGCTACGTGATCCACGCCGATCCGCCGGCGGCGATCGAGGCCTACTGGCAGGAAATCGGGCGCGCGGGGCGCGACGGTGCACCAGCCGAGGGCATCACGCTCTACTCCTCCTCCGACCTCGCCTGGGCGATGCGACGCATCGACAGCCGGGACATGGACGCTTTCGTCAAGGCCGTGCAGATGCGCAAGGTGCGCCAGCTCTACGCCATGCTCGACGGCACCAGTTGCCGTCCGGCGGCCGTGCGCCGCTATTTCGGCGAGAGCGGCGTCACATCCTGCGGGCAGTGCGATCTCTGCCTCAATCCGCCGGAAGCGGCCGATGCCACCGAGGCCGCACAGAAGGCGCTCTCCGCCGTGCACCGCCTGGGCGGCCGGCTGGGCCGCGGGCGCGTCATCGATCACCTGCTCGGCAAGACCAAGGACGTCATGGCCACCGAGTCGGCGATGTCGACCTACGGCATCGGCCGCGAGTTCAGCGCCGCCGGCTGGCGCGACCTGCTCGACCAGCTGTTGTTCGAGGGGTTGCTGCGCGAGGACCCCAACGACGGCCGACCGCTGATCGGGCTCGGCGTGGCGGACGAGGTCAAGTCCGTCTATCGCGGCGAGCGGCGGGTCTCGGTGCGCCAGATGCCTGCCAGCGCGGAGGCGAGCGGCCGTGCGGGCCGCACGCGCGGCAAGCGCCACAGCGGCGAGCGTCTGGGCATCGAGCCCGCGGATGCACCCCTGTTCGACGCGCTCCGCGTCTGGCGCCGGGAGCGCGCCGCCGAGCAGCACGTGCCGCCCTACGTCATCTTCCATGACGCCACGCTCTCTGCCATCGCCCGCCAGCGTCCGGCGAGCCTGGACGCGCTGGCGAAGATCAGCGGCGTCGGCCAGAGTAAGCTCAAGCGCTACGGCGATGATGTTCTGAAGGTGGTACGGCAGGTCTGACGCGTGGGCGGCCGCGAGAGTCCAACGCTGGGACGATAGTCGTGCTGTCATCCCGGGCCTTGTGCCCGGGATCCACCCAACCGATTGCTCCGTCGCCCGCTGATGGCTGGATACCGGGGACAAGCCCCGGTATGACACCTGCGCTGAAGGCCTGCAACACGAGCGCGGCGCCTGCGAGAGCGTCCCAGCCCGACGTGTGGCCAATGCAATCCAGCACCTCGAGGTCGCGGGCAAATGGCCGATTTTCGAGAAGGCCGATGATCATGGTGTGCAGGGCCTCATAGCCGTGACCTTCGGCGGCGGCCTGCAGGAATGCGTTCGAGAGCGGGGATGTTTCGGCCGGTGCCGCCCCGGCAATTGCCGCGTGGAGATCGCGGCTCGCATCGACCCTGCCGATGGCGTGCAGCGCGACGAGCGCACCGCACAACAGATCGTCTCCTGATGGTGTGAGGCCCGGGCCGAGCCCGAGCAGGTCGACAGGCGCTTGTTCGTGCGTCGGCCCCGACAGGCGCGCGCTCGTCCATCGCCGCATTCGCATGACGCGCGGTTGCGCGATTCGCTCGAAGGCCGAGGCCGGCTCGCCAGGCGATCCCAGCACGATGCGGGCAAGGCCATCGGCGGGAGCTTGCTCGTGAGCGCGCCGCGCAAGGTCGTCCAGGGCCGCCGCCGGCGCTTCGACCCCGGCAACACGTGGCCAGAGGGCGGCCGCCACATCGAGGCTGCTGCCGTACTCACCACAGCGCCACGGATCTCGATCGTTCCTGCTTCGATGCGCACCTCGCTGCCAGCGGGCGGCAAGTTTTGCGCGACCCGCGCCCAGCCGGTCGCGTCGACGGTCGCGTTGAGCGGACCCTTGCCGATGCTGGCATCGCCAATGCAGAGAAAATCACCGTCCGCCTCCAGATGCAAACTGCGCGCGAACACAGCCACCAACACGGCAGACGCATGGCGCTCGACAAAGCGCTCGGCATGGCAACCCCAGCACGCAACCTCCGCGCTGGCGCGCCGTTCTGGGGCGGCCACGCTCCGCGGCGGCAAGCTCTTTGTCGCCCTCATTGCTGCACGCACCGGAGGGCAACGGTTGTTGCCGCGGCGTTGGACGGTGCAACCAGCACGCCGGCGTCGATGAGCTTGCGGACTTGGATCGAGCGGACCTGCGGGTCGGCCTCCGTCCCGGTCACCGAGGCGACGATCGCGGGTCCTCCCGCGGGCCGGTTGGCGAGCGCGCGCGACCTCGCCGGCGGGATCGGGATGACTGCCCCAGCCCAAGATGGCATCGAGCAGGACGACGCCAATCGTCTCGTCCGCCAAGGCCTGCGCGAGCGAGGCATTCCGTGTCGCGGGCTCGATCATCGGATGTGGGCGTCCGTGAGTGAGCTCGTCGGCTCCAAGATCGATCAGCGCGTGCGCGTCGCTCTTCGAGCCGAGCCGAGCTGCGCCGGGAATTGGGGCGTTGGATGCCACGGTTTGCCCTGCTCGCTGCAGGATCAGCTGCCCTTCGGAGCACAGGGTGCCGCCGCAGTAGAGACCGCGGATCAGCCGGCCGCGTCCCTGCGGCCTCGCAAGCGCGCCCTGATACGGCGCGAATTTACGCCCTAGCGCGCTTTCAGCCGCCTCTGCCAGCGTCCCGGCAAGCCTTACGTTGGGCGGCAGTGGCCCTTCCGCAATGCCGCCGATGAGGCAGAGAGTGATCGGCTTCGTGCTCTTGCCGGCGCGTGCGAGCACGACGCTGGCGACCTCTGGGGCCGGTGGCTTGGAGACCAGCACTATGTGCCGGGTCGACGGATCCCGATCGAAGAGATCGATCGCCATGAGCGTGGTGATGCCGCCGACCTCGCTCGAGAGATCGCGGCCGCCGGTGCCGATGGCATGCGAGATGCCCCGTCCCGCGTTGGCAATAAGGCAGGCCACCTCCTGGATGCCGGTGCCGGAGGCGCCTATGATACCGATGTCGCCCTTGGGCACGGCATTGGCAAACGCCAGCGGCACCCCGGCGATGATGGCCGTACCGCAGTCGGGGCCCATGACGAGCAGCCCGAGATCGCGCGCCTCGCGCTTCAGCGCCACCTCCTCGCGCAGCGGCACATTGTCCGAAAAGATCATGACGTTGAGGCCGCGCCGCAGCGCCTTCCTGGCCTCGGCAGCAGCGAAATCACCGGGCACCGAGATCAGCGCGAGGTTGGCATCGGGCATCTGCCGAATGGCTCCGCGCAGCGTGCGCGGCTGCCAGGCGGCGCCGGCTGAAACGGCGCCCCGCGGCCGGTCCAGCAGGCGTCGCGCCTCGATCATCGCGGCCTCGGCCGCTTCCGCGTTGCTCGCCCGCAACGCGATTATGAGGTCGCCCGGTCCCGCCTGGTCCCCAACGTCACCGAGCACGCCCGCCTCGCGCAGGATCTCCTTGTTGGCCGGTGTGCAGATCATCAGGCCGGCTTCCTCGACGCCCGGCAGTTCGGCAATCGCCCGCGCGCTGCGCATCAAGGCGACCGAGTCGAGATAGAAGCCTTTGCGGACCTCGTTGCGGATCACAGTCACGCTACGCCCATCCTCTCGGCTAGCGCCACCAGCGCCTGCTCGAAGCATTTGATCGGCGCCTTCACCACGCCGGCGCCCACCTGGCCCACCCCCGGCTCGCGATGGGCGATGCCGGTATTGATGGTCGGCACGATGCCGGTCTCGACCACGAGGCGGATGTCGATGCCGACAGGCACGCCGGCGCCGTCCAGCGCAGGAATCGTCCATTCCGGGTTGCTGGCGACGGTGATCTCGCCCATCGCGCGGGTGAAGGTGGCCGCGCTCGAAGCTGGTCCCGCACCGACGAAGCCGACGACGGCCGGGGCCGCGGCCATGGCGAACCCGCCGAGCCCCACCGTCTCGACGATCGCCGAATCTCCCATATCCGGGTTGGCGTCCTTAACGGAGTAGCCGGGGAAATAGAGCCCGACCGGCATCTCGACCGGCGCCGTGAACCAGGCATCGCCGAGGCCGGACACGCGGATGCCGAAGTCGGTGCCGTTGCGGCTCATGGCCGTGACGACGGAAGAGGCCTCGATGCCACGCGCCGGGTCGGTGATGGCCTTGCCCATTGCCATCGCCACGTTGAGAAAGAACTGGTCGTTTCGGCCGATGAAATCGAGGCAGCGTACCATCGCCTCTGTTGCTGTGGTCGTGCGCGCCAGCGCCGGCGCCAGCAGGCGCAGCAATAGGCTCGAGCACGCGACGTTCCTTTGGTGCATCTCGTCGCCCATGGTGAGCCCGCGGGCGACGATGGGTTTGAGCGGGATGCCGCCCGTTTCCCTGATCGCGCGACCCAGCGCCGGGCCCAGCGTATCGCGCAGCCAGGTGAGGCGGGCCAGAACCTCGGCGTCGTTGCCGCCGAAGCGCATGACTTTGCCGAGGCCCTCGTTGATCGCGCAGTAGGCGCGGTTGCCGAAGGCGCGGTTCTCCACGACGAGCACGGGCTGGCTCAGCGTGGTCATGCCGGTCATCGGACCCACCGCGTCGTAGTGGTGGTTGGGTTCGAACCGGAATGCACCGGCTTCGGCCTTGGCCGCGGCGTCTTTCAGGTTGCTCGCCCATCCCTCGAACACGGCGATGCCCATGATGGCCCCGCGCATCGGGCCGCACATCCGCTCCCAGCCGATCGGCGGCCCCGCATGCAGAATGTGGCGCGCCGTCAGGCCCTTCAGAGCCTCACCGGCCGGGATTACATCGACGAGAACGGGGTCGCCGGCGAGCATGCGTCGCAGCGCCTCGGCATTGGCTTTGTCGATCTTGTGCACGAGGGCCGCGCGCCTTTGTCAGCTGCCGAGCTTCGACAGGAGATCGGCGAGCCGCGCGTCGCCGCCGGCGGGCGGCGCCCATTGCACGTGCCGCACGGCCGCGCTCTGCGCCGCGAGGTCCTCGGCGAAGCGCTCGAGCCCAATATTGATGACGCGCGGCGGGGCCTCGAGCAGAGAGGTCTGCTTCGTCTCGGCCTTCGTCTTGTCGTCGCCTGTCATGCGTCGCACTCCGATTTACGCCGCGGCTCCTTGGTAGACCTTGTAGGCGGCATCGACGGCGGCTCCAGCCGGCAACTTGACGCCATTGCGGCGCAACACGGCCTCGAGCGCAGTCAGGCAGCGCAGCACGTTGGATATGCGGCACACGTACCCCATGGTGCCGATGCGCCAGATCCTGCCCGCCAGGGGTCCGAACGACGTGCCGATCTCGATGCCGAAGTCGGCCAGCAACTCGCGGCGGACCTTCTCGCCATCGGCGATGGCCTTCGGGATCACGACGCCCGTCACATTGGCCATGCGGTGTCGCGCGTCCCCGAAAAGCTCCAGACCCATGGCTTCGAGACCCGCCCGCAGCGCGTTACTGGCGAGCCGGTGGCGCGCAAAGCCGCGCTCCAGGCCCTCTTCGAGAACGACGCGGGCGCATTCACGTGCCGCGTAGAGCATGGAAGCGGCCTCGGTGTGGTGGTTGAGCCGGCGCGGCGACCAGTAGTCCATCAGCATGGCGAGGTCGAAGTAGTTCGAGCTGATAATGGGGCCATCGCCCTCCTGGATGCCCGGGGCCTTGATGCCCTGCTCCACATGCTTGCGGCTGTTCACCAGCGCGGCGACCCGATCGTTGAACGTAATGGGCGAAGACCCAGGCGGTCCGGAGAGGCACTTCTGCAGTCCGGCCGAGGCCACGTCGATCTGCCAGGCGTCCATCTCGAACGCATTGCCGCCGAGCGAAGCCGTGCAGTCGACGTAGAGCAGTACGTCGTGCCGGCGGCACAGGGCGCCGATCTCGGCCAGCGGTTGCAGCATGGTGGTCGAGGTGTCGCCGTGACTGATGGCAACCATTCTCGGCCGGTGGTGCTTGATGGCTGCCTCGATCGCGTCCGTCTCGAATACGCGGCCCCACTCGGTCTCGACGCCGTCGACGTCGGCACCCAAGCGCCGTCCGATCTCGACCTTGAGATGGCCGAAACGCCCAAAGATCGGCACCAGCAGCTTGTCTCCCGGCGCGAGCGTCGAGGCGAGGCAGGCTTCGATGCCCGCCCTGGCAGTGCCGTCTATCAGGAAAGTCCAGTGGTTTCGGGTGCGGAATACTTGCCGGTAGAGCGCCATGACCTGTTTCATGTAGCCCATGAACTGCGGGTCGAATTGACCCAGCAGGGGGACCGACATGGCCCGCAGCACGCGCGGATAGACGTCGACGGGTCCCGGCCCCATCAACAAACGCGGCTCGGGATCGAGCTCGCCAAACAGCTCGGAGGCTGGGGCGGCATCCGCAGCTGGCTGCTTGCTGTTGCGAGATGCGTCCAAGACCATACACTCCCTCGTGGCGGGACGCGGGCGGCAGTCCAGGAGGACTAGCGCATTGGGCTGGGCTCGCCAAGGCAAGTCCGCTGCAGAAGCGCTCCGTCGTGCCAACCGCGAGGCTTCTTCCATGGCGTGGCAGCAAAGAAAAAGGGCGCCTCGGCGGGGGTGCGAGAGGCGCCCTAAACGATCGCGCGGGCCCTGGGGGAAGGGAAGGCGCGTCGTAGAGCCATCGGCGGGGGAGGGAAGCCGATGGTCCATTCACGCTACCAGCGCTCCGGCTGGTTGTGTGTTCCCTGCGAACCAGGCGCAGACTTCAGCCAGCAACCCCTCGGATGTCACATTACGACCATATTCAACAGCGGCAGTAGGCGTCGGGGAATCGCAGCTCAGCCGCATCCTTGCCGAAGACGGATCCGCCGATGGCCATCGGAAGCATTCAGCGCCTCATTGCCGCAAGCGCCGCCTTGATCTTCTGTGCTGGCATCTCGCCAACGCCGGCATCGGCACAACTATTTTCGGGCCAACTCCTTTGGGATTGGGGCGGCGGCACGGAGGTGGGCGGCAGCGGTCGCGAGATCGTGCGCTTCAACCCTCAATTCGCGGCCGGCGAGATCGTCGTCAGCTTCGGTGATCGCCGGCTCTATTTCGTAACGCAGCCCGGCCAGGCGATCAGCTACCCGATCGCCATCCCTCGGGAGGAGGACCGCTGGGCAGGCGTGACCAAGATAACCAGCAAGCGAGTCAATCCGTCGTGGACGCCGACACCGACGATGATGGCGGAGAACCCCCGCCTGCCGCGCTGGGTGCCGGGCGGCCATCCCATGAATCCGCTCGGTGTCCGCGCTCTCTACCTCGGATCGAGTGCCTACCGAATCCATGGCACCGACGCCCCGTGGACAATCGGCACCGCGGTCTCCAAAGGCTGCATCCGTCTGTACAATCAGGATGTGCTCGACTTGTATCCTCGTGTTCAAGTCGGCGCAAAAGTCGTGGTGACGTGGGACCGATTCAACTCGGCGCCAGGCTATGCTTCCTCGTCACGACAGCCGTCGGGTCCAAGACTGAGAGAAATTCGCCCGTCCGACCTTCCAAGCCGCTTCTAGCGAACGTGAATCTCGCTCCAAGACTCAATAGGTAGCAGGATTCACGCTTCAGCCTCGACGTTGCATTCGAGGCGATGTCATGCGATCTGAAGCGATCCTGCTCTGATGCTGAAGACGTATTGCTACAGCGGTGGCAGCCGGTCGAAACAAGGCGCGGCTGCCTCCTGCTCGGCAGATATGCTCAGGCGCTATGCCATTTCTGGCCCTGATGTGACATTATGCGAGGAACCGGCTCGCCGAAATGAGGCCGGACTGGAGGAGAGGCTTCTCGAGCAGGGATCATTGCCATGTCGCTTGCCGCAGCCGTCGATGCCCAGGGCCCGTCAGGGCGTGCTCTCTACGACAAGCTCAAGGATCGCGTCCTCGCCCGGGACCAGGTCGGTGCCAGTGAGTGCTACTACGATCTGGTGCGCAGCGGCCGACCGCTCACCGAAATGCTGCGCGAGGCTGTGCGCATCCACGGGCCCTACACGCACGTCCCCTACCACGAGCGGATCGACAACGGCTTCGTCAACTTCGTCAACAACGACCATTGCCTCCTGAGCGCGCGGGCCACGTTGCACCTGTCGAAGTGGCTCCCGGCGGGAGCGGTGGGACTGCCGATGGCGCAGACCATCTGGTACATCCCAACCGGTCTCGACATCTGGAACCAGAAGATCAACAAGGCACCAGGCCACTACGCGCGCGGCATGAGAGGCCAGGGGGGTACGCCTCCCAATCCTCCCAAGCCCATCGTGCACTGGCCGGACCAGGAGCCGGAGCGTCTCGACGGGCCTCTGCGCGACCGCCTCGACCATTGGCTGACGCTGGTGCATCGCGGCCGCGTGCTCGAAGCCTATCGGGTGTTTCTCGGGCTCATGCAGAACAAGCCGGAGCGCAAGGCGGTGCTGGCCGAGCTGGTGTTCGCCGGCCTTATCGATTTGCAGGACCGGGCATTCCTCAACCGCTCCTACACTACCGGCCACAAGTCCTACCGCGCGCGCGCCACCGTCGAGCTTGGCACGGCCATCGGCTGGGACGACGCGCAATCCGTGCTCTATGCCGGGGCGCTGGATATCGCCGTCGGCCCGCGCTGGTATTCGACGTATGAGATGGCGTGCAACTGTGTCACCCACTACCTCGAGCAGCAGAAGATCTCGGCCATCCCCTACGCCGGCACCACGGCCAAGGAGCTGGCGCTGCTCGCCAACACCGAGCCGCTGACCGCGTCCGAGGCTGAGGCGTTCCTCGAGGTCGTGCTGCGCCAGCACGAGCCTGCCTATCTCGAGCACCTGAGCCGGCTGCTGCTCGCGGGCAAGGGGCCGCGCCAGATCCTCGACGTGCTGCAGATCGGCGCCGCGCAGGTGCTGCTCGAGACGCAGGACAGCCTCAACTTCTCCATCTCGCAGCACTGCTACGAATACTGCAACACACTGGGCTGGTTCTACGACACATTCGAGCATCCGCAGCGCTTGAAGCTGCTCTACTCGGCGGCTTCCTTCCTCAACCGCGATGCGTGGCACCAGCGGGACATCGGCGAAGGGCGCGCCTATCCGGCCGAGCTTCCGTCGGGCGCCGAGCGCATGAGCCAGCCGCAGCTGCTGGAGCGCATCATGACGGCCGTCGTCGCGCTGGATGGGCCGCAGGCGGTCGCCTGGGCCAGGGCGTATCTGGCGAGCGGGGCCGACCGCCAGCCCCTGGTGCAGCAGCTGGCGCTCACCGCCTGCCGCCTCGGCAACGATCCGCACAATCAAGAGATCGCCCAGTGCCTGCTCGAGGACTACGCCAAGAACCGCGGCTTCGACCGCGACCGTCTGCTGCTCGCCTGCGTCCAGCACACTGCCGGGCACAGGAAATATGGCGATTTCCTCGAATGCGGCCGGCGCTACGGCAAGGCCATGGGCGTCGCCTCACTGGCCTGACGGGGGTCGACCAGCAGCCGCAATGCGGTTGCCGAGCCTGTGCTCGGGGAGGCAAGCGACATGCGAGATATGGTCATGGTCGGGTTCCTGCAGGCGCAGAACTGCTTGAATTTCGCGGGCTCCTGGCGCCACCCCGACTCGCGCAGCGATTTTGCGTCGCCCGACTATTACGCGCACATCGGCCGGGTGCTCGAGGCCGGCAAATTCCAGCTTGCCTTCTTCGACGACCGCCTCGGCATGCCGGAGTTCCACGGCGGCCGCTTTGCGGAGGCCGTCGCGCATGGCATCCGCTGTGTCAAGATGGACCCGATCGCCTGCCTCATGCCGATGGCGATGGGCACCACGCGGCTCGGTCTCGGCGCCACCTACTCGACGACCTACTATCACCCCTTCCATGTGGCGCGCCTGTTCCAGACGCTCGATCTGATGACGCGCGGCCGCGCTGCCTGGAACGTCGTCACCTCGATGAACGACGTCGAGGCGCAGAACATGGGGCTGGAGGAGGCCGTCGAGCACGACGCGCGCTACGACCGAGCCGATGAGTTCCTGGAAGTCGTGCATGGCCACTGGGACACCTGGGCCGACGACGCGCTCATCGTCGACAAGACGACAGGGCGCTTCGCCGATCCAGAGAAGGTGCGCCGCATCGACCATCGAGGCCGGCATTTCCGCTCGCGCGGTCCCTTCACCGTTCCTCGCTCACAGCAGGGCCACCCTGTGGTCATTCAAGCCGGGCAGAGCGGCCGCGGACGCCGCTTCGCCGCGCGATGGGGTGAACTCATATTTACGAGCAACCCCAATCTCGAGCCCGCCAGGAAGGCCTATGCCGAGCTGAAGGCCGAGGCCGCGAGCCTTGGCCGCAATCCCGATCACCTGAAGATCGCCACGCTCTGTCATCCCGTGGTGGCGGCGACCAAGGCGGAGGCCGAGGACAAGTTCGCGCTCATCGAGCGCCTGCCGCTCGAGGTCGACTCGTTGATGCTGCTGTCGGAGAACACCAACTTCGATTTTGGATCGAAGCCCCTGGACGAGCCCTTCACCGACGCCGAGCTCGCCCGCTTCAGCGGCACCCAGTCGGGACGGGATCGGGTCGTCGCCGCGCTCGGCGACAAGAAGCCGACGCCGCGCGATTTCATCACCATCACGCGGCGCGGGAAGCTGCCGCCGCCCTGGGTGGGCGGTCCGAAAGAAGTTGCCGACACGTTCGAGCAATGGTTCTCGGCACCCGCCTGTGACGGCTTCGTCGTCGGCGCCGCCTGCGTGCCCGGCAGCTATGAGGATTTCATCACGTTCGTCGTCCCGGAGCTGCAGCGCCGCGGGCTTTTCCAGAAGGACTACAAGGGCGAAACACTGCGGGAGAACCTCGGCCTGCCACGGCCGTTCGTCAGCAGGACGCGATAGCGGTCGAAATCGTGGGCATGAGCCGATAGGCTCGACTCATAAGTTGGCTTTGGTGGAGGACGCCGTGGTCGCGCAATCGAGAAACGCATCCTGGCTGGGTAAAGTGAAGGAGGAGGCGCTCGAGCCCGACCTTCCCATCTGCGATCCGCATCATCATCTTTGGGACTTCCGGCGCGGCGCGGTGCAGGAGCGGTATCTGCTGGACGAGATCCTCGATGATGTCGCGGGTGGGCACAACGTCGTCTCGAGCGTATTCATCGAATGCGGGGCGATGTTCAAGGCGGACGGACCCGAACCATTCCGATGCATCGGCGAGACCGAGTTCGTGAACGGCATCGCCGCCATGAGCGCGTCGGGGAATTACGGCAAGGCACGGATCGCCGCCGGGATCATCGGCACGGTCGATTTGCGGATTGGAGACGCGGCGGCCGATGTCTTGGACGCGCATATTGCGGCAGGGGGCGGCCGGTTTCGCGGGATCAGGCGCGGCGCATTCTGGCACAAGAGCCCCGACATCCAGAACCACCGCACGAACCCGCCCGAGGGCCTGCTTCTGCGCGACGACTTTCGAGCCGGCTTCAAGCATCTCGGCCCCCGCAAGCTGAGCTTCGAGGTCTGGTGCGCGCACACCCAGCTCCCCGACGCCATCAGCCTCGCGCGGGCGTTCCCTGATACGACGATCGTTCTGGACCATTTCGGCGGTCCGATTGGCATCGGTTCCTATGCAGGCAAGCAGGACGAGGTGTTCGCCGCCTGGAAGACGCAGATCGACGAGCTGGCGCGCTGCCCGAATGTGGTCGCAAAGCTTGGCGGGCTGAACATGGAGGTCAACGGGTACGGCTGGGAGCACCGTCCCTTGCCCCCGACCAGCACCGAGCTGGCGCAGGCGACGCGCCGCTACTTCGAGCACACGGTCGATCGCTTCGGCCCTGCGCGAGCCATGTTCGAGTCGAACTTCCCGGTCGACAAACTGAGCTGCAGCTACACGGTGCTGTGGAACTCGTTCAAGCGTTTCAGCAAAAGCTACTCGGCCGATGAGCGTGCCGCTATGTTCTACGGCACTGCCGCGCGCGTCTATCGCCTGTGACGGCAGCCCGTCCTAGAGCGGGATCGCTTCAGATTGAATCACATCGTCTCGAATGCAACGTCGCAGCTGAAGCGTGAATCGTGCTCTGCTTCTTTAGTGTAGAGCGAGATTCACGTTCCTGAACGGAAGCCCCAGTGCTTCCATCAGGAACGATCTCGCTCTAGGTCAGCGGCTTCATGATGTGCTTCTGGAACGCGGGTCGCTGCTGCAGGCGCGCGTAGTAGGCCTCGACCCGCGGCAGGGTCGGGCGCTTCACGTCGAGCGCGTACCAGCGATACAAGTACACACCGACGATGATGTCCCCCATCGTGAAGCTCTTCCCTGCAACGTAGTCCTTGCCGTCGAGGCCCTGCTCGAGCACTTGGAACTGTTGTCCGGTCTTCTCGGCGTCGGCGGTGATCTGCGCCATGTTGCGCTTGTCGGCGGGAGTGCGGATCAATCCCCAGAACACGGGCGTGATGACAGGCCCGATGTGGTTCGACGCCCAATCCATCCAGCGATCCGAGTCGGCCCGTTGCTTGGGATCGCTCGGAGAGAGCGTGCCTGCCCCGTGCTTTGCCGCGAGGTAGCGCACGATCGCGTTGGACTCCCATAAGACGAAGCCGTCGTCGTCAATCGTGGGTACGCGCGAGTTCGGGTTCATCTTCTTGTAGAAGGGCTCGTTCACCACTCCGAACGCCATGCCGGCGTCGGTGCGCTCGTAAGGCACCTTCAGCTCCTCGAGCGCCCACAGCACCTTCTGGACGTTGATCGAGTTGACCCGACCCCAAACCTTCAGCATTGCTTGCCTCCTCTTGGCCGTCCAATTCGTGGTAGACGCGGCCGGCGCATACGTATGCCGTCTCAGCGACTGCGATTGATGTAGGCGTTGATGGCAGCGATGGTGGGATCTCCTATGTTGCCATCGATCCTTCCCGAGTAGACGCCTGCGTCGCGCAGCTTTCTCTGCAACGCTTGGCGAAACTCCTGACTCCAGGCTTTGGAATTCTGCGTCATCTGACGGTAGGAGAACTCATTGCGCCGGTCGAGCGCCTTCAGCATGAGATCTGCCGCCTCCTCGGGGTCCTTGCGCTCTACGCCTTTGCCGCCCTGGAGCATCCAAGCGAGGTTGTTCAAGGCCGTCAGGTTTCCCAGGGCGAGCGCCTTCCTGTACAGGGCAACGGCGGCAGGCTCGTCCTTCTCCACGCCCTTCCCCGCCACATACAGCAGGGCAAGGTTCACCATGCCCACCGGGTTGTTGAGATCGGAGGCTCGCCTGTAAAGCGTGGCAGCCTTGGCAGCGTCCGTTTCGACGCCCTTGCCGTGCTGGTGGAGCAGGCCAAGGTTCACCATGCCGGCAGAGTTGTTCAGATCGGCGGCCCGGCTGTATAGCGCTGCAGCCTTGACGATGTCGGTCTCGACACCCTTGCCGTGCTCGTGCAGCCAGCCCAAGCCGACCATGCCGCCGGAGTTGCCGAGATCAGCCGCCTGCTTGTACCACATTGCACTCTTGCTGGGGTCGGCCTGAACGCCGGTGCCGTTGTAATACAGCACTCCGATCTCGACCATCGAGGGCGCATGTCCAGCCTCGGCCGCCCTCGTGAACAATCGCGCCGCTTCCAGAGTGTCCTTGCTGGCGATCTTGCCGACGAGGAGGATGTGGCCCAGGCGGTTCATCGCTTCGGGATGGTTCTTGGCGGCAGCTGCGTTCAGCCGGCGCAGCCCCTCCACCTCGTCCATCGCCACGCCGCGTCCCTCAAGCAGCGCGATGGCGAGCGCGGTCATGGCGCTCAGATTGCCTGCATCCGCGCCCTTCCGGTACCACTGCGCGGCCATGGCATTGTCGCGGGTCACGCCGTTGCCGGCGGCGTAGAGCCTGCCCAGGCGATACATGACGTGGGCATTGCCCTCATCGGCGAGCCGGCGCAGCGTTTGCAGGAAATCGCCGTCATCGGCTGCAACACGCCACACTTCGACGACGGCTTCGCTGCCGGGCACCAATGACATGATCTGCTGGCGAAGCTCGTTCAAGCTCACAACGGCTCTGCCGTTCATGCCGACGACGACATCGCCGAACCGGAGCCTGGCCTGGTCGGCCGGACCGCCGGCCGTCGTGCCGAGGAGCAGCACGCCCTCGCCATTCGGGAGGCCGAGCGAAAGAGCCAGTGGCAGCTCGAGTGGCTCTATGTTGACGCCGAGCCACCCCTTTTGCGGGTCGTTCGATAGACTTCCCGCCCTTGCCGTGAGCTTGAGCAGTCGCCCTTGCGGCTGCGTCGGTTGGGTCCGAGAAGGTGTTTCTTGCACGGTCGCGGCGGCGGCAGACGGCTGGCCGACGCCCGGCCGCGGTGGCATGCGCACGATGTTGATGCCGGAATCCGCCGCCTTGTGGAGCACCGCGTCACCGGCCGGCATCTTCGGCCAAACGGAAGGCGCAAACGCCTGCGCCGCCGGCGCGGCGCACAAGGCGACGCCACTTGCAAACAGGACTGCGCAGGCCTTTTTCATCGTCGTCGGTGCCGATAGTCCAGGTCAGCCTTGGCGAGGCGGCAAATAGAGCCAGGGATGGCGCACGCGGTCGCGGGCCTGGAAGGCTGCGATCTGCGGCTCGCGCGCACGCGTCAGCTCAATCTGGTCGAGCCCCTCGAGCATTGCTTCCCGGAGCATGGCGTCGATGGTGAAAGGAGTCTCCTTGCCGCTGGGCGAGATGACAACGCAGCGGTGGAGATCGATTGTGACCTTGCCCTTGCCTTGCGTCGCCTCGACCTCGGCGGCGAGGTCGTCGACGACCTTGGCGGGCACGACGACCGGCAGCACGCCGTTCTGGAAGCAGTTGGTGAAGAAGATCGGGCCGAAGCTCGGCGCGATCACGCAGCGAATGCCGAAGCTCTGGAGCGCCCAGACGGCCGCCTCGCGCGAGCTGCCGCAGGCGAAATTCTCGCCGCCGATCATGATGCGGGCCTCGCGATATTGCGGCTTGTTGAGGACGAAGGCGGGGTCCTCCGTGCCGTCGCGGCGATAGCGCCAGGATTCGAAGGCATAAGGGCCGAGCTCATCGCGTTCGAGGTCGCGCAAGCGCTCGATGCGGATGATGATGTCGGTATTGATGTTCGGGCGAAGCAGCGGCGCGGCGACCCCTTCCAGCACGGTGAACGCTTTCATCGCGATGCTCCCGGTTGTCGTGTCAAATCGTGCGCACGTCGACGATGCGCCCGGCCAGGGCGGCTGCGGCGGCCATGGCCGGGCTGGCCAGATGCGTGCGCGCGCCCGGCCCTTGGCGGCCGACGAAGTTGCGGTTCGAGGTGGAGACGCTGCGCTGGCCCGGCGGCACCGTCTCGTTGTTCATRGCSAGGCACATSGAGCAGCCGGGCTCGCGCCATTCRAAGCCGGCKTTGACGAATATCCTGTCGAGCCCCTCGGCTTCCGCCTGCTCCTTCACCAGCCCGGAGCCCGGCACGATCATCGCCTTGACGCTCGCCTTGACGCTCTTGCCGTCGACCACGCGCGCGACCGCGCGCAAGTCCTCGATGCGGGCGTTGGTGCAGGAGCCGATGAAGACGCGGTCGAGCGCGATGTCGGTGATCATTTCGCCGCCCTTGAGGCCCATATAGCCGAGCGAGGTCACGGCGGCGCGGCGCTTGTTCTCGTCGGCGATCTCTTCCGGCCGCGGCACGCGGCCGGCGACCGAGATCACCTGCTCCGGGCTGGTGCCCCAGGTGACAAGCGGCGGCAGCTTGGCGGCATCAAGCCTGATCTCGCGGTCGAAATGCGCCCCCGCATCGGAGTGCAGCGTCTCCCAGTAGCGCATCGCCTCGTCCCACAGCCTGCCCTTGGGCGCGCGCGGCCGGTCCTTGAGGTATGCAAAGGCCTTCTCGTCGGGTGCGATGAAGCCGGCCTTGGCGCCGCCCTCGACCGACATGTTGCAGACCGTCATGCGGCCTTCCATCGACAGCGCGCGGATCGCCTCGCCGGCATATTCGAGCGCATAGCCGGTGCCGCCGGCGGTGCCGATCTCGCCGATGATGGCCAGGATGATGTCCTTGGCGGTGACGCCGGCCGGCAGCTTGCCGTCGACGACGGCGCGCATATTCTTCGACTTCGACTGGATCAGGGTCTGCGTCGCCAGCACATGCTCGACCTCGGAGGTGCCGATGCCGTAGGCGAGCGCCCCGAACGCGCCGTGGGTGGCGGTATGGCTGTCGCCGCAGACGAGCGTGGTTCCCGGCAGCGTGAAGCCCTGCTCGGGCCCGATGATGTGCACGATGCCCTGGCGCTTGTCCAATTCGTTGAAATATTCAAGGCCGAACAGCTTGGCGTTTTCCGCCAGATTGCCGTGCATCCCAGGGTGCCGGTTGGATCGATGCAGGAGCTCATCGCGTATGTGAGAGCGCATCCCGGCCAGCTCAACTACGGCTCATCGGGCGTGGGCAGCACGCATCACCTTTCGATGGAGGCGATCAAGGCCGCCCTCCAACTGGACATGACCCATGTCCCGTACAAAGG
>JRHI01001079.1_pt1 | contig 25163 bp, 28 predicted proteins | sample 215371 | NCBI WGS metagenome assembly JRHI01 (sample SAMN02929681, study PRJNA255918) | sediment metagenome | biome: cave system; feature: Ice Cave; material: Sediment; isolation source: sediment from deep within a dark volcanic ice cave with no known source of... ...
CAGGCTCGTGCCCGCATCCAGGGCTAAAAAACCTATACTTGTAAGGGGCGCGGCAGGCCGCTGCAACCTGGCTCCCTATCCAGCGCGGTGAAAATTGTGCTGAATAATAATGACTGACCACCCACTCTAAGTAATAGTATACATCAAAATGGCAAAAGTGCTAAACTGATCATTTACCTCTCAATTTACGAAAGGTTCGGCATGAATGGCGTCCATTCGACGGCCAGTCTTTTCCCTTAATGATATTGGGCGTCAGGTCATCTATTGCCATATCCTCGCGTACACGCAGCAAAAAGAGTGCGCATCAAGGGGGCCTGTTTGAAGGGAGGGTTCATCGTCGTGACTGCTCGGAAAGCGGTAAAATTGGGTAAAATAAGAAGGAGAGAGAATCCAAGGGAGGCAGAGCAATGCGTTTACGAATCATATTAGCCAAAGTGAATCCGGAAGCCATCGTTGTCCCCTCCCGCTGTGCCTATGCAGGCTGCGGAGGGAGGAAGTTTCATCTACGGCAGGAAGTGGCGAAAGCACTGCGAGATACCGTCTATGACCAGGTGCAGGTTCGTCGCTATCAATGTTTGAAGTGCAAACGGACCTTTCGGGTCTATCCCGAAGGGGCCAGTCGCGCGCAGACCTCGCAACGGGTCAAAGGATTGGCCGTCATGTTGTATCTGCTGGGGTTAAGTTATGGGGCGACCTCCTTAGCGTTAGAAGCCCTTGGGGTCTATCTGTGTAAGAGTCGCATCTATGATGCGGTACAAGAGGCAGTTAGCCGCGTGCCTGGGCTCAAGCGGGACCAGGTGTTTGCAGGGGTGCGCACTCCTGCCCTGGGAGGAGATCTAACCAGTGTCAAATGCAAAGGCGCGTGGTTACCCTTAGGGATCACTGTTGATCCCATCAGCGGGTTGGCCTTAACCATTGATCAGCTGTCTGGGGAAGATAGCAAGACCCTTCAAGAATGGATTGAGCCGATTGCCAAGAGTGTGGGAGCGAGCGTGTTGGTGACCGATGATGCCGATGGCTTCAAAACGGTCGCTGACGAGACCGGTCTGGAGCATCAGGTCTGCAAAGCGCATGTGTTGCGCAACACCGAAACCTTGGTGCAACGCTACCAGCCCCTAGTGGCCAAAGATGCTGATGGATCGCTCAAAGCCCTTGGAGTCAGTCCAGAGCAGGCGACGGCCGATTTAACTCGCCTGAGTGAACTGGTCAAGAGTCGACAACGGGAGGACGCCACAGAACTGGAAGCGATGCATCGACGCTATCTGCAAGCCTCGCCACCGCAAGAAGGCGAGCACCAGAGTTTAGCCTATCGCCTGCGGCTCTTGTTTCTGGATCGCTGGAATCTCTGGCATCGCTTGACACGCTATCGCAAGTGGAAAGGACCCAAAGGAGAAACGCTCGATGGCACCAACAATGCCTGTGAACGGGCCATCGGCTGGTGGATCAAAGAGCGCTATCGGAGTATGCGTGGTTACAAAGTTTCGGAAAATGCAGTGCGCGTCAGTCGCCTCCTCGCCTGGAGTGGCAACTTCCTCACGGCTGAAAACGGAGCTAATCTGGCAGGGCTCTTGCAGTAAGCAAGAGCCACTCAGGGAGCCTCACGGCTTGTTCCTACCTGACCTCCGGGTATCAACTATCGAACGATCACGTCATCGTCAGTCAGGGAAGCTGGTCGCTGGCGCTTTCGCGCACGACAGGAGCGTTTCAGCGACTATGCAGACCATCCATCTTCACTCGACCTGCCAATCAAGCGGGGACCTCGGAGGCAACCTGCAGGGCCCTGAACTGACGTGGTTAACGCAAGTGCGTTCCCTCAGAGCAAGGCTCCCGTCACAGGCGTACCGCTGAACACCACGGTCTCGACGCCTGGATGGCTCGGCTGGGAAGGAAGAGTTTCTTTTTCTCGATTCCCAGTCCTGCTCGCTACATCGCCTCCTTCACCCCCTGTTTGATAAGCCATCAGTTCATCGGATAGCTCGTGCCGGAGCCGATGATCATCCCGATCTGCATTATAAACCAGTATACGGGGCTGTTAGGATGCAGGTCTGAATGGAAGAAGACCAGGCTGGGGAGCGCCATCCATCCGAATATCCCCACATCAAAAGCTGTGAGGGAGAGCGTATCCGCTTTGACGGCGGCCCACAGGCTTGGCCCGAAGGAAAGGCCGCGCATCGCAGCAATCGCGAAGTAATGGAAGATGATGCCCAGCAGATATGCCAGGGCGCTAAGCAGCGAGACGATCGCCAGGATCTGAAGCCACAGCGGGGGCATAAGCACTTCCTTTCTTCTTTGCGCATCTTCCATTCTCAAGAGTGGCATCCTAACGCTCCTCTCCGCGGGGGTACGGCGCTTCACATTCAAAGCCTGGTCGGCGGTCTGCCACGTACTGATGAGGGCGACGTGGGTCAAGGCCTGGGGGAAGTTCCCGAGAGCCTGGCCTGTCGGGCCGAACTTCTCAGGGTACAGTCCCACCTCGTTGCTATAGCTCAACATCTGCTCGATGAGAAAGCGCGCCTCATCTACGCGACCTGCGCGTGCGAGCGCCTCGACCAACCAGAAACTGCACACTTTAAACGTTCCCTCAACGCGGCCCAGATCGTCACGCGCCGCCTTTTGGGGACTGTAGCGATGCTTCAGAGATCCGCTGCTCAGCTCTTTCTGCACGCGTTCAATGGTGCTGAGCATGAGTAGATCCATCGGGCCGGCAAACCCGGTGAGGACCATTAACAAGGTGCTTGCGTTCAGGGCATGACTGCCGTAAGATTGCACGAAGCTGTCCTTCTGCTCATCCCACCTTTTTCTATGACCTGCCTGTAGGTCTCCGCGCTGGCCTTCGTTTAGGCATCTAGCGGGGCGGGCAAGCCCCGAGCGCGTGCCAGGCGCAAGGTGCGGTCGAAGGAAAACTCCTTATCTATTTGACGACCCACCGTTTATCTCTTGCTCCGTTGCTCTTACGTCTGGTCTCTCTTGGCCCAGGCATGCGGGTCGGAATGTGATCGCCAGGGCTGTATTTCCGTTTTTGTTCCTGGAGCACCGTATCATTCATATGGATGTAGTTGAGTACCGTGGTCAGATCCTCATGTCCCAGGAACTCCTGGAGCGAAAAGGGATCGTTGCTTTTGATGAGGTAGTTCATGGCAAAGGTGTGCCGCAGGATATGCGGGCTGATGCGTTTGCCGACAATGCCCGCTCGTGCTTTGAGCCGCTTGAACAACATTTCCATGCCATTTTTGGTGAGTGGCTGGCGGGTTTCCGAGAGGAACAGGTGATCCTCTCCGGCACTTCCCCACTCGGCAAGTTCTTCTTCATCAGGACGATGTTTGTCGAGATAATAGTGCAGATTACGCAGACAGTTTTGTCCCAGGGCAATGCGCCGCTCCTTCGATCCCTTCCCCATCACCGTCACCACTCCCTTTTTGCGGTCCAGGTCGTCCAGACGCAAATTGATGAGCTCAGAGACGCGGATGCCGGTATCATAGAGCAGCCAAAGGATGGCTCGATTGCGCACCGCCGCTCGTTCAGCAAACGGACCAACCTCATTGGGAGGCGCACAAGCGAGCAAGAGCTTTTCAAACTCTTCATATGTGATGGTTTGGATGAGGGGTCTGCCGACTTTGGGAACTATGGGGGCAATATGTTCGTACAGCAGGTTTGTTCCCAACGGACCTCTAAAGCGGCAAGATAGGCCAGAGGCCGATGGCGAAAACGATAGCGATTGAGCTGTTCTTGATGAGCGTCGCGGGTCTCTTGCCGAACTTGTCGCCATGATGCAGGATCCGTCTGTGTTAAGCGAGCAGACAAACATACATCTCCATTCGGTTGCTGATGCCACCATTCTTGATACACCACACAGCGTCCATAGCGCAGTAAATAGTTGTTCCAGTTTTTGCGTCCACTGATGCGCCGATAGTGCATTTTGACGGCACGGATGGTCCGTTCCATGTCATTATTGGTGCGCGGAAATCCCTCGATGTCGTAACACTGGACGAGCCCTGGCCTCAAATGGATTAACACCTTGAAGAGATGGCCTAACCGCAATGTTTCGTCTTCTGTTCGTTCTTGGGCATCGACAAAGCATGAGAGCCGCTCTAAGTAGGCATCGAACCGCCGGACAACTTCCACATTGGTGATCTCTTCAGCTTGACTTGCCCATGATCCATCAAAAATGTGCTCCACTTCCAGAACCCATTCACGCATGCTCTTAATCTGAGCAAGACTCTCTTTTTTCTCCTCATGCAAGCTCACAATCGTCGTGAGGCGCTTCAGGCGCTTCTTGCATGTTTGGTTTACAGCTCCCCCCCTTTTTCGAGCTTCGCCAAGCTCGTCTGGACCGTGCTCAATGCTTCTTGCATCTGAAGTCCTGCGTAGCTAAACGGCTTGAGTCCATCGATATTGAGGACTCCTTCCACCATCGCCGCATATTCCTCAAGGATCTGTAATTGGGTGCTTTCCTACTCGTGCTCTTCTTTGTTCTCTTGAGCTTTCCGCAGACGTTTATGCAGATCGTGACGATAGGCGTGTGTTCTTTCCTGCATGCGAATGCGCATGTCAGTCTTGACCCGATGATCAGCGTTGTAAATCAGTCTGCTCGCTTCACGAATGGCATGAAACTGGCAGATCTGATGGGGGACATCAGGCCAGAGTTCGGCAACAGCTTGTAATTCGCTGGGTTGCGCATCGCTAATGACTCCCATCACGGGGACCTCCAGTGCCACCACCGGAGCCAGAAGCTCTTTCAAGCGATCTTTCGTACTCTCGGTGACATTTTCTGCATGCAGGATCCTTCCCGTCACGACATCACGGAGCAGATAGATCGTTTCATTGCCCTTATCTGGTTGAATGCCATCAATCGAGAGCACGATCCCTTTATTCTGGCGTACCTGCTCTTTCCAGGCTTCATCATGGATCACCTCCGTTCCTGCCCGCAACAAGGCAGCATAGGCTTCAAAGAGAAACAGGATTTCTCTGCGGGAAATGGTTTGGTCAAGAAGAGCTAAGTGCTTGGAAAGGGTGTGGTGAATTTCATCAACGGTTTTATGCTCTCTCAAGCGGAGGTGTCCGACTTCGAGCACAATATCCAAGCCAAAGGTAAAACCAGGTAAGGCCAAAGCATCTGCTTGTGCACTGCGATAAAGAACTTTTCTACCTGGGCACTGTTCTTGTGGACATCGATATCCGCAATGAACTAATCGAATGACCTGCTTCAAGGTAATGATCATCCTATCTGCGATCGTGACGCACCGTTGGAGCTTCCTCTGGCACTCCAAGCAATGGGTTACCTCTGGACGCACTATGCGCTTGACTGCCTGGTTGTATCTCTTCTTTTTGTTCATCGGCCTTCCTTGCTCTTTCCGTCTGTTCCAGCACCTCCTCTTATTTTACCATCTGTGTCTGTACGAACGTATTGCCCCCACGGTTGGGAAAGACCACGCGCTCAAAGGGATTGCGCTCGATCGTCTGACGACGCACCAGCCAGTGGAAAAAGGCGCGTGCCGAGCGTGCATAGGTCTGAATGGTGCGTTCGCTGCGCACGTTACCATGGGCCGCAGGAGTGCTGCGCATGTGCGCAAACCAGGCGCTGATGTCGTCCGCCTCGACGTCGTCGATCTGGATGATGTCCAGCTCCTCTTCAAAAAACAGACGCATCAACCCCAGGACTGTCTGGTGCCATTCGAGCGTTTTCTGGCTCGAATTACCGCCGATATGATCCTGGATGTAGGCCTCAATGAGGATGGCAATGACGCGTCGCTTTGCCTGGAGATCTTGCCTGGTCGTTTTCTTTAGCCGGGTGTGACGAGTGGACATCTCCCTCTCTTCTTGTCCATGGTGAGCCTTGACCTGAGCATCGAGTTTAGCTCGTTGGGCTTTCGCTCGTGCCTGGGTGACGTGCGATCCTTTCTTGTTTCCACGTCTGGCTGGTCCATTTGACCTTGCAACGTTTGCTGTATCGGAGCCGTTGTTGGTTTCCCTCATGATTGCTTGTTTCCTTTCGTCTGTATCACCCAGTACCGCAAAGGGGATCGAGGTGAGACACATGCAACACAAAAATCGCGAGCAGCAATCCAGTTCTCCCTGATAACAAGTCAGTAAACCTCTACTCGCCTGGATTTCTCCTCAACAGGGGAGAAACCCGGGAGGCAGGTGGTCGCCTTCCTATGGAGGCAGGTGTTAGCCTACCGATCAAAGCAGGTAGTCATAGACCACATGGTTTGTGAACACTTTTATCAGGCACGCTCACATTGACATCGGTACCTGTAAACTGGCTCTATAAGCCGCTTCACAAGAAGCAAGCGGTGATCGTGTGAGTTCCTGCCTTCCAAGCAGGCTGTCGCGGGTTCGAGCCCCGTCTCCCGCTCTCCTCTTTGAGCCGTCGCTCTCGAAGTGCTTCACAGGCCGCTTGACAGGAAGCGAGCAGTGATGACAGATCGAGACGGCGGTTTTCTTTTGCCGCAAAAGGCGTTCAACGGACACCTGCCTTCTTTTTTGGCAACCACCTGCCCCACGTTTCGCTTGCTGACAAAAGTGTTCGCAAGCATTTTGGTACGTGACCACCTGCCTTTCCCTAGACGCAACCACCTGCCTTCACAGGAAAGCGACCACCTGCCTCTCGGCCCCCTTCCGACGAGAGGCTGGAGGCCGCCTGCCGAGCTTCCATTGCTGTTGCCATGAAACCGACGCACGCATGGGACCTGAGACGACTGGACCGCTGCTCGAGCATTTTGATGTGTTGCATGAGTGCATCACCCAGATCTCCACAGGAGGTCACGATGATGCAGAGGAAAGGAAACAAGCCATCATGGGATCGAAGGTGACGAACAACAGCCCACACGCGGCACACGCTGACAAGTCAAAGGGAGTGGACAGGCGAACACCTAAGAAAGGCTCGCGTGTCACTCAAGCACGCGCGCAAGCCCAACGCGCTAAGCTCGATACCCTGGCTGAGGCCAGACACGTACAAGAAGAACAAGAAGCCGTCGCTCGTCAAACGCCGCACAAGAAAACCGTCCGGCAAGAGATGCAAGCCACACGGCGCGTCATCGCGACGCTCATTGAAGCCTACCTCCAGGATCACATCGGCGGCAATTCGAGCCAGAAAACCATCGAGTGGTACCGCACCGCTCTCGGGTTGCTGCGCCTGTTCCTGCAAGAGGAGCTGGATATCACCCTGATCGATGAGGTCGAGGCCGACGACATCAGCGCCTGGTTTGCGCACCTGCGCAGCACTCCTGCTGCCCGTGGCAACGTGCGCAGCGAACGCACCATTCAGACCTTCGCGCGCTCAGCCCGCGCCTTCTTCCACTGGTTGGTGCGTCGGAGCACCTTGCAGAGCAATCCCTTTGAGCGCGTGGCCTTTCCCAAAGTCGGCAGGCCGCTCATCCAAACCATTACCAACGAGGAGTTTGAACAGCTCTTGCTCGCCTGCGCTCCTCCCCGTGAGACCGGTCCGTACGCCGAGCGAGCGGCGGTGCGCAACCGCGCCATCCTCTGGCTGCTCTACGATACCGGCATCCGCGTCTCTGAACTTACCAACCTGCGGGTGGACGACCTGGATCGCAAGCATGGGGTCGTGACGGTGCTGGGGAAGGGAGCCAAGGAACGACGAGTGGCGCTGGGACAAAACTGCCTGCGCAATCTCTCCTACTACCTGGACAAACATCGCCCTCATGACGAAGAACTCGCCGAGTGGGGCAGTGCGGGAGAAGACCACCTCTTTCTCTCGGAGACCCGCCAACCGCTCACCAAAATGGCATGGAAATGCTCTTCAAGCGGCTCAGGACACGCGCCGGGATCACCGACAAACGCGTGAGTCCCCACATTCTGCGGCACACCTTCGCCATTAACTACCTCATCAAGAGCAATGATCCTTTTAGCTTACAAGAGTTGTTGGGCCACTTTAGTGCTTCCCGTTCATTCGTCGTTTGTGCCATGATTTTTTCCTTTTCTGCTAGCTAGTAAACGGGGAGCGCTTTGGTGGTCAAGGCACCCATCAATCTAGCAATGCCAGCCGTCAGAAAAGCGAGTGTGAAGAGCGCTTCCAACGCCATGCGAATCCTGGCTTCTCTGGCTAGTTGGGTTCCATAGCGCACAATCACATAGGTAACCGTGGTGGCCAGAATGGGTGCTATCCAGCCGATATGCATCATCCACTCCATTCCAAAGGTATTCCAGATGGTCTTCGACAGCACGGCATGATACTCGGTTCGATAGAGGGGATAGACAAGGTAGGTACCCGTGACGACAGTCAGCCATGCTACAATCGCCATGAGGCAGGTGCCAGCGATCAATTGACGCATCAGCACCTTCAGACCAATCATGGTCTCCCACTCAGCGCGTAAGGCGAATAACCCCGCGAGGCCACTGGAATAGGCTAGCAGGAAAACGGCTCCCAGCACGATCCCATGAACGTCTGCCCACAGCTCTCCTCCTGTAAACAGCATACCCACTCCTCCTTTCACACTACAAGAACCCCGACCTTTGAGCGAACCTTATTTCACAATCACGGTGAGATTCATTCCTGGATGAATAGTACAGTAGAGGTGGTAGGTGCCAGCAGTAGTGAATGGACCAATCGTCTGGCTTTGCTGGTTCGTGACCTGCACGTTGTTCACCGGTGGCGCGCCACTTTCTGCTGCGGGCACAGGTTTTCCATTCACCCACGATCCGAGACTGATGATATGTATGGACGAAGCATCATCAATCAGCTTGATGCTGTCGCCCTTGCTAATCGTGACGCTACTCTGGAGAAAATTGGTAAGCCCCAGGTGTACGTCGGTGATGCCATTGCTACCATTGCTGCTGCTACCACTACTTGCAGAGGCGGCACTACCGCATCCCACTACGAAAACTGTGACTAAGCCGAGCGCTACAAAAGCAGCTAGAATTTTTTTCATTGGAATGATCTCCTCTTCTTTTTCTTAGGCATGGTTCAAATTGTTAAGAGTGACGTATGGATCATGGTTCTCACATTACAAAAATCTGGACGAACACACCACTGACATTACAAACCCAATCCTCCCTCTCTGTTACCTGCACAGCTACCACATAGGTCCATGTTTGCCCTGCCCGTGCTCCCCTCACGTCAAATTCAACCTCGATGGACCCTGCTTCACAGTTGATCACCTGCCCTTCTGCGCTCCAGATCACTTGCAGCGGTTCCCGCAACTCTTCCGTAGCTATTCTGTAGTTGCCCCTGGCTGACCCGCAAGCAAGGTCCAACTCGGTCGCGCGAATATTGATATCCCCTGAGATAAACACCTTCGGGGTTCTTTTGACCAGCGCGAAATCATCTCCGCTCTGTAGTGCTTCTTGAGAAAGAAGGGGCTGAGTCGCCGGTAATGATATGGAGCTAACGTCTTCTACTGTAGGAATCATGTGTATTTTCTCCAGTCTGCTTGCCTTCTCTGGCAGGCATTGTGTAGCCATCTGACACAAGCATAGCGTGTCTGTATGAGGAGAAGCTGTGGGGGTGCTGAATTGAGGCTGAGAAGGTGTCGAACGACCCCTTCGTCACCGACTCACAGGCTCAGTTCAGTTCATGCTCAGGCTCAATTCATCCTGCTTGGCTATATTTATCTTGGATATCAAATACCAATCGCTCCATTTCATTAAAGGAGGTCGATATGCCAGGTTCGCTGCGTCTCGGCAAGATTTTCGGAATAGAAATCTCTGTCCATTTTAGCTGGCTCATTATTCTTGTGCTGCTCACATGGTCTCTTGCCATTGGCTGGTTTTCTGTAGTTTACCCAGGTTGGTCTCCTGCCACCTATTGGCTGGTGAGTTTCAGTGCAGCCGTGTTCCTGTTCGTCTCGGTACTCGTACATGAACTCGCTCATTCCGTCGTCGCCCGTGTGCGTGGACTGCCCGTAAAAAATATCACCCTGTTTGTCTTTGGGGTGTTTCTAACATTGCAAAGGAGCCGACGAGTCCAGGAGTTGAATTTCAAATGGCAGTCGTTGGCCCAATAGCCAGTCTCCTGATTGGTGTCCTGGCCTACTTACTCCTGTTTCTGCTTGGCAAGAATACCTCCCCATTGGGGGCGATACTGACCTACCTGGCTCTTTCCAATATCCTGCTGGGCATCTTCAACCTGATACCGGAGTTCCCCCTTGATGGGGGCCGAGTATTACGCTCGATTATCTGGAAAATAAGCGGTAGTTTGTGCACAGCTACACGAGCAGCTTCAATTGTTGGTGAGTTTGTTGCTTACCTCCTTATCCTCGGTGGAATATGGGAGTTCTTTAGCGGCAATGTAGTAAGTGGCCTCTGGATAGGATTCATCGGCTGGTTCCTGTTCAGCTCAGCGCAAGCGGCCAATACTGAAGTGGTGTTACAATCGCTGTTTCGCGGCGTAACGGTCGGCGAAGTCATAAGTACAACACCCATGACCGTGCCTGCCAATATCTCGTTGCAAAAGTTGGTGTATGAATACTTCTTGCCACAGGGCCTACGCTCAGCTTTAGTCACACAGGGCGACCAATTGGCAGATCTGATTACCCTCAGCGATATTCGTCATGTTCCACGTGAGGAGTGGGGGCAGGTTCCCGTCGGTCACGCCATGGTTTCGCTTGATCGTTTGCATGTCGTGTCTCCTCAACAAAGTTTGAACGATGCCCGCCCATTGATGGCAGGCCGGGATGTGAATCGATTACCTGTGGTGCAGGATGGTCGCCTGGTGGGAATATTGAGCCGGGACGCAATTATGCGCTACCTGGAAGTCAGGTGTGGTCTGGGCTTAGGGGATGGGCGAAAAGCAGCGTAAAACGGCTTGGTTCAAATGCATGTGGCAGGCTGTGCTTGTACGCTGTGTTTTTCCACCTTCACACACTGCACTGCAGGCGGAGGGATCAAACGTGTGGTAGCGTCAGGATGCGGGACTCTATTGTTGAGAGTTCCCGTATCAACCACCACATTTTCTCCATCGGAGTGGAAAGCGAAGCGATCAAGGCTCCTGGGAGCTGGGCCATCCAGGTAGTCACCATCAGTATTATAGTGCAAACCGTGACAGGGACATTTGAAACTCACACAGTCGTTGCGGAACGGCACCGTACAGCCCAGATGGACACACCGTTGATACAGCGCAATCCAGTACGTGCCACCGGCATCCTTGAGGATGGTCTCCGAAGCCAACTGGTCACTCAGATCCGTACCCTTCAATAAAAATCTGGTATCTTTATCCGGATGCACAATGTAGGTTTTTGCCTCCTGGCGATAGAATACGCCGACTTCATTGACCTTGAAATCAACCGGCTTGGCAGCCGGGAAATCCTTCTTTTTGCCCACGATCAAAGCAGAGCCAAACTGGCCAGTCAGGTTGGGTAGAGCATATCTAGTGCGCCAGCCACAGAGGCCGTTGCAGACAAGCCCCAGACCGCCAGTAAAGCCCTGCGGAGGAAACGCCGTCGCGATAGGCGCTGCCTGGCAATCTCTGCAGCCTCTGCCCCTCCACCATGCAAGACTTCATATTGCTGTGTCGTTCTCTCCTTGCCTGCCATGCTCTGTGGGGAAGGCCCTCTCTCGTCACGAGAAGCTGGACGGACACGCCACAGAGCACGATGCAGCCCTGTCCATGCCTCTCTGTGACCTGCACTGCCACGACTCTCCTTCTACTCGTCGCTTCAATGGAACACGGAGTCTGTGTACAGTTGGGTTCTCCACAACTTCCCGATACAAGCATAAGGTGTCTGTGTGAGTTGACTCTGTGGATTGGCTGAGAAGTATCTGAGAATGCCTGTACACGAGGTATGGCACGCTACAGATGGATGCCCCTTGTTCTCACCTTCAGCTCGGATGTGCCTCGGTCTCGTAGCACACAGCTATGCTACCATCGTCTGTGCCGATCCTGGTCTCATCAATGTTGCACGCGCAAAAGGACGCAGCTTTGAGATCCCTCATCACTCCCAGGAACTAAGGAGAGGATCTCGTCGGCGGAATAAGCGTCGTATGCGGAGAAACGGGCAAAATCAACGGCGGGCGCGGCGGCTGTTTGCCTAATTGCGGTACGTTCTTCCGCACCACCGGGCGACTATCCGGTCGGCCATCGGTTTTGGGACCGAGGCGCTGCCCGCTCAGGAAGTCATATCTTCACAGGTGCATCTTAGCCACTCCACAGGATCATCTCACTCTCATACGCTATGCTCTGATCGAAGGAAACAGAGAGCCTTGCCCGCTTGTCAGTTTCTTCTCTCATCAACGAGGATCAGGGAGGACTCAGCAATCAGGCAAGAGTGCTCTGTTTCCCCACACAATGGCCGAGATGGACGGTTTTATATATGGACCAGCACAACTCTGATACGCAGCGCTTCAATAGTCAACAACGCCCAAACGATGGTGGTAACAGCAACAATAGTGACATCCCCGGCGGCCCCGGCCCGCGCGAAAGCGGGTCAACTGTCCTGATTCGTTCACTCGTCTTTATAGGTGTAATGCTGCTCGTCTGGTACTTCTTCCAGTCCCTCATTCAGGGTTCGACTACGAACAACCGGAATGTCATAGACATACCCTACAGCACCTTCTACACCCAGGTTGAAAATAACAACGTCAAGACCTCCGTCTTCCAGGGACAGGATATCAACGGCGACTTTTACAAGGCGGTTCCCAACCCTGACCCGAAGAGTACCATCAAATCGTCCACATACTATCATGTGACGCAGTTGCCCTTCGGCGATCCTACCCTCATTCCACTACTGCTTCAACACCACGTAGATTTCAAGGCACTCCCACCGAATAACAACAACTTTTTCATCACCATCCTGCTCAATTTCCTCCCGTTGGTATTCCTGATTGGCCTCTTCTTCTTCATCATGCGACGTGCGATGAAAAGCCGGCAGAACATCTTCAGCTTTGGCAAGAGCCGGGCCAGGCTCGTGTTGGAAGACAGGCCAGGTACCACGTTCGCCGATGTTGCAGGGGTTGATGAAGCGAAAAGTGATCTTGTAGAAGTCGTCGAATTCTTGAAGACGCCGCAGAAGTTCCAGCGCCTGGGCGGTAAGATTCCGCGTGGTGTCTTGCTGGTGGGACCTCCAGGAACGGGGAAGACGCTCCTTGCCCGCGCCGTAGCTGGTGAGGCAGGTGTCCCATTCTTCTCGATAAGCGGCTCTGAATTCGTCGAAATGTTGGTCGGCGTCGGCGCTAGCCGCGTGCGTGACCTCTTCGACCAGGCCAAGAAGGCCGCGCCCAGCATCATCTTCATCGATGAAATCGATGCCGTCGGGCGTCAGCGCGGAGCGAGTATGATTGGCAACGACGAGCGCGAACAGACGCTCAACCAGTTGCTGGTTGAGATGGATGGCTTTGAGACACGGCAGGCCGTCATAGTCATCGCTGCCACCAACCGTCCCGATGGCCTGGATAAGGCACTGTTACGTCCGGGCCGCTTCGACCGCCTGGTAACAGTGGTGCACCCCGACTGGAATGGCCGCCTGGCGATCCTCAAGATTCACACGCGTGACGTGCCATTGGCAAGCGATGTGGACCTGATTACCATCGCCCGTGCCACGCCAGGCATGGTCGGCGCAGATCTGGCAAACCTCGTCAACGAGGCCGCTCTCCTCGCCGCCCGTCGCAACCTGGATGCGGTGACGCAAGCGTGCTTCAATGAGGCCCTGGACAAGATCCTCCTCGGTGCGGAGCGTCCATTAGTGCTCAGCGAAGAGGACCTGAACGTTATCGCCTACCACGAAGGTGGTCATGCGTTGACTGGACTGCTGCAAGACCATGGTGACCCGGTTACAAAGGTCACCATTGTGCCGCGTGGCCAGACCCTGGGCGTGACACAGTACACGCCGCTGGATGACCGCTACAACTTCTCGAAAGAGAACCTGGAAGCACTTTTAGTAACGGCGCTGGGTGGGCGTGCCGCCGAAGAGGTAGCCATTGGGCACATCACGACGGGCGCGGAAAACGATCTGCAGCGTGTCACCTCCATTGCTCGCCAGATGGTCACCCGCTGGGGCATGAGCGAACGAATCGGCCCACTCTCCTTTAGCGAGCGCGAAGACCCCTTCGCAGACACTCCACTGGCAACAGGCATCCGTGAGTACAGCGAGAAAACCGCCAGTGCCATCGATGAGGAAGTCAATCGCATCGTGAAGTGTGCCCATGATCACGCCGTCAGCCTGATCAAAGAGCATCGCGTGACGCTCGATCATATCGCGCAAGCGCTGCGCATGTACGAGACCATCGATGCCAGCCAACTGCGCGAGATCATGATCAAAACGGATCCAATCAGCGCCACTCCCCCGCGTCCTATAGCAAAGCTGGCCGCTCATCCCGCATCCGAATAAGAGCAGAGATGGAGAATGTGCGTCTTTCTAGCAAGCTTGCCCGTTTGAGTTCAGCGGCGAATTCCAGCACATGTGCGAAGCGCTGCAGCGGAACCTTCTCCAGGGCCTTCAGCACGACGTGCTCTACAGAACGCGAGATCGATGGGACGCGGTCTCGCAAGCGTGGGGGAGGGGTAGACACGTGGTGGGCACAGACCTCAAGCGTGGAACCGTGAAATAAAGGTTGACCGCAGAGCCACTCGTACACCATCACGGCGAGCGCGTACTGGTCGCTGGCTGGCAGAGGAGCCCCATGAATCTGCTCAGGTGCCATATAGTTGCATGTCCCTCGTACCTCTTGTTTGCCGTACCGCCTTCCAGATGCGTGAGTGGCAGTGGTTGCAATGCCAAAATCCCCGATCCAGACCTCCTTTTGCGGTCCGATCAGCATATTCTCGGGTTTGATATCACAGTGGATGATGTGCCGGTTGTGGACATACTGCAACCCGTCGGTTATCTGCAAGACAATGGGGAGGATGCGGGAAATTGGCTGCGGGACGCCCTGCGGGAACGCCTGCCGGATGGTTCCCCCCGGGGCGTAGTCCATCGCCAGGAAAGGAGTGCTACGCTCCCAGCCAAAATCCAGCGCTCGCACGATATGCCTGTGCCTGAGGTGTGCCAGGAGGCGCGCTTCCAACTGAAAGCGCACGAGGTCCTCGTGATGGGCGAGCGAGAGATTCAAGAGTTTGAGCGCCACCTGGTTCTTGAGGTAGAGATGTTCCGCCAGGTAGACGTGGGCGTAGCCTCCGCGCCCGAATTCGCGAAGGAGCAGGTAGTTGCCCACCTGCACTCCACTGGCAGGTCGTTCTATGGCATAGGTTCTCGCGAGAATTTGTTCCATTCCTCACCTTTTCCAGTAAACTATCCGGTGGCCTTGTTTATCGAAGCGCAGCAGCCGTCGACTCGGCTCTTTTTGCAAACCTGTTCGTACTTCCCAGGCTGCGAAGATGGCCTCTTGCTCAGGATGTTGCGAGCAGGTTTGATCTCTTCATCTACGCTACGATCATGCTTGTAATTGACCGAGTGTCACATTCATAGCGAGTTGTTGATTGCCGCGATAGACGCTGACCGAAACAGTCTTGCCAGGGCTCAATGGGGCCAACGCATCTTGTAGTGATGACAGGCTATCTATAGCGGCACTATTTACTTGCACGATCACATCACCGGGTTGCAGTCCGGCACGGGCGGCGGGTCCATTCGGTTGCACATTCACAATCAATGCACCATGATCGCTAGCAAGACCATCTTGCTGTGCCAGGAAGGTAGTGACACTGACAGCGCTGATGCCGAGAGCGGCGCGACCCGAAGAAACGACATGCCCAGTGCTGATAATCTGCGGCACAATAAAGCTCACGCGGTTCGATGGGATGGCGAACCCGACACCATTCGCGGGCGTGTTAAACGCGGGATCAATGGCGGTGAGCGTTGGAATCCCAATGACGTTTCCCTGCATATCGACCAGGGCGCCGCCGCTGTTCCCAGGGTTGATCGGTGCATCGGTCTGGATGGCATCGGGAATACTCGCATTACTTCCCTGACCCTCTAAGACCGTACGATTGAGCGCACTGATGATCCCGCTCGTGACGGTCTGCGTTATGCCGAGCGGGTTGCCAATGGCCAGTACATCTTCACCGACCACGAGCTTCGCGGAGTTCCCCAGCGTTGCCACCGTCATATGCGGGGGCGGGGTGATCTTCAGGACGGCAAGGTCATCAAGCGGGTCCGTTCCTACCAGTTGTGCGGGTAATCCATTGCTCTTGCCACCGTACAATACCACCCTGATAGCCTGTGCCCCATTCACCACATGGTTATTGGTCACAATATAGCCACGCCTGTCGATGATGACGCCAGAGCCAATGGCACCGCCCTGCTGTGTCTTCACATCGACCTGCACAACAGCAGGCGACACCTTGGCAATAACGGCTTCACGTACCGCCTGAGAGTTGTTGCTGGCAAGCGGTGGCATCGTTGTCGGCGGCTGGTTCCCTGGTTGCAGTGAGCCGACGCTTGACCCGGAAGAGTTCGCAGCGGCACTGCCGTGGCCGAACTCCCAACCGGCTGCAAACACGACGATGCCAATGAGGAGTGCCAGCAGCATTGTCCCTATGACAACCCTTCCGGGACGCGACATTCCTATTGGTGACCTGGAGCCTCTGGAAGGCACTGGCTGGTTTGCCCCCGGCCCATTGCTTCCTGACTGAGACGGTGCTGTTGGTTGATTGTGCATGTTTGGATCCTGCTTTTCATGAGGAGAGAGCATTTTCAAAAACCTCCGAATCTCTCTATCGTTTGCGCCACAACTATGACGCTTCTACACATCAGGGGTCCCATCGATGGCCCCCAAAGAGGTGCTCTTAGAGGTGGTGCGCATCGAGGCGACACGGTATATCCACGCCATTATGCGGTGGAAACAGAGCGCTGTTGCCCGATTCAGGGATACCCCCAAAGTGCTCGCCTCCCCGATCCGCATCGAAGAGGGAGGGAACTGGCATGCGGGCAAGGCTCTCTGCATCCTCCGAACAGAGCATACCGTGTGAGAGTGAGATGAACCTGTGGAGTGTCTGAGATGCACCTGAGAAGATGCAGATACCTTCCAACGCAGGGCTCTCACTCTCAGCCTCCGTTCAGGTCTGTCTCAGAATCGTTTCATCCAGCTATGGTATACTCTCTAGAGAAACGGAAGACAGGAAGTTCGTTCTGTTGGACGTGCTCTGGAAGCAACATTTCTGCTGGAGACCGGAGGGAAGATCGATGAAGGCGCATATCCTGGTCGTGGATGACGACCCGCATATCACGAACCTGCTACGGCGTATCCTTGCTTACGAAGGATATAGCGTTGGCATCGCCGCTAGCGGCAACGAGGCTCTGACGCGTATGCTTGAGCATCCACCCGATCTCGTCGTGCTCGACATCCTGATGCCGGGGCTCGATGGATTGGAAGTGGCGCGGCGACTGCGTGCTGCTGGCGATCAGGTGCCCATCCTGATGCTGACGGCTAGCGACGCCGTACCTGAACGCGTGAAAGGCTTTGAGACGGGAGCTGACGATTACCTCGTCAAGCCGTTCGCTCCTGAAGAGTTGCTGGCCCGCATCAAAGCGCTGCTGCGGAGGAACCAGGCAGAGCACCATGAAGTGTTGCACTACGCTGATGTTGAGCTTGACACTGGCACACGCGTCGCGCATCGCGGTCCCCGTGAAATCGAACTCTCACCGACGGAATATGAATTGTTAGCACTCTTGCTGCGGCGACCGCGCCAGGTTCTCACCCGCGACATCATCCTGGATCGTATCTGGGGGCTGGATTTTGAGGGCTCATCCAATGTCCTGGAGGTCTATGTTGGCTACCTGCGCACGAAATTGGAGGCTGCAGGAGAACCTCGCCTGATTCATACCGTTCGTGGGGTTGGCTATGTCTGCAAAGAATGAGTTGCCCATTTCTCATCAGGCACCTGTCTCCGGCCAAAAGAGATCCCGATCCTTGCGCCTGCGTCTCGTGGTCTGGTACGGTGCGCTGTTGACAGTTGCTCTGGCGGTGTTTGCTGTGCTCGTCCTGCTGTTGGCGACGACCGCGCTCAACCAGAGTGTGGAGAGTTCAGTGCGGGTAGAGCAGCGGCTGGCCGCGCTCGAGGTAAACCGCGAACTTTCCTCGACATCCCCCTACTGGCCCGCCCACCCCTCCCTAAAAACGATCGACAGATACCTACAACCTGGAATTCTGATTGAAATCGTCGATGCCCAGGGCATGGTGCGCTATACATCAACCGGGGATCTCGCTAACCGTATTCCGGTCAGTACTCAGACCCTCCATGCGATCCTCACTGGCCAGTCGTCCATATGGTACAGCGCGACCGCCGAAGGGATGCATGCTCAGGTGGAGGCCGTACCCGTCTATGCTCCACATGCCCCCGCAGGCAGTGGCGTAACGGGCACCCCAACGGCAGGATCTGTGATCGGTACGCTGCTGGTTGCCAAATCGCTCGACAACGTAGACAGTACCTTGTTCCTGTTACAACTATTGCTCCTTCTCTCTGGCATCGCCACATTGATAGCAGCTCTTGTGGGTGGCTGGATCATTGCCGCAACGGTATTACGGCCCCTGGCAGAGATCGCTAAGACCGCTCGTTCTGTTGCAGCTGCAACCGCGCGCGGAACACGCGTTGGCAATCTGAGCTTGCGTGTGAAAGCGCCCGGCAAAGGTGACGAGATGGGTCAGGTAGTTGACACGTTCAATGAGATGCTCTCAAACCTGGAGAGCGCAACGCTCATTCAGCGGCGCTTTGTCGCAGACGCATCCCACGAGTTACGGGCGCCGCTCACCACCATTCAGGGCAATCTTGCTTTCTTGCGACGCCGCCTGAACGACCTGCCGCCAGGGGAACGTCTCGCTCTGCTCTCAGATGCACATACAGAGACGCTTCGACTGGCGCGGCTGGTGGAAGAACTCTTGCTGCTGGCACGTGCTGATGCGAACGTAGAGATGCCATTTGTTGGGACGGAGGAGATGTCCGCAGGAACACCCCCCCATCAGCCGTCCCCTGTCGAACTCGATCGCGTGGTGCTCCAGCTGGTACGTCAACTCCGGGGGCAATTGGGTCTAGAAGGAGCAACGCTCATGCTCGAGATCGCTCATATTGAGCCTCTGCGTGTGCGAGGAGACGAAGAGACACTGCGTCGGGTGATCCTCATTTTGCTCGATAATGCTCTGAAATATACGTCGATAATGACAGAGACAGGTGCTGCACATGTGATTATTTCCCTGGAGCGAGCTGAGGGAGAGGCGGTGCTGCACGTGCGAGACACGGGCATCGGCATCGAGCCCGCGGACCTGCCACACATCTTCGAGCGCTTCTACCGCGCTGATCGCGCGCGCGCGCGCCCGGGGACAGGACTTGGCCTCTCCATTGCCAGTGCCCTGGTGGAGCAGTTGGGTGGACGCATCACGGTTCAGAGCACTCCCAGAGAGGGCAGTACCTTCCATCTCTGGCTTCCGCTCGCCTGACCGCTCCTGAGCCGTACACTCATCTGCGCTTGTGTTTCCTATAACGCTTTCTCAGCTGTAATTCAGCTATTCCACAGAATCCTCTTAGAGAGGCACGCTATGCTTGTATTTAGAGAGGGGAAGGAACAACGAGAAGCTGATGTGAACTCTCCTGCTCTATCGCGCATAAGCACGAAGAGATACAAGGCACTAGTCTCCAAGGAGAGAGAAGAAAGGAACGATCTCTTGAACCAGCGCAGTCCTCACCAAGGGATGATATGCCAGTCCGCCCCATTTTCCTACCGAAATATCCTTGTTCTGTTAGATGGCTCTACAGCCGCTGAACACTTCCTGGACGACGTACAGCTACTCGCGGATGCCAGCGGGGCGACCTTGACGTTGATAGCCGTTATGCAGAACGCAAATGATCCCACACCGGGCAGGTCGGGTAAGGGCCAATCATGGGCAAGCACGCTTCCGCAGAACGCAAGCGAGAAATACACCAGCTATCTCGAAGACCAGGCGGAGGCCCTACGATCCCGAGGATTGATCGTGCTGACAGAGAGATACCCAGGCACATCTGCTGAGGAGATTCTGCAGATCAGCCGACGGCATCATGCTGATCTGATCATGATGGCGATTCATAGTGGCGATGTGCAGCGCTGCTTGCTCGGCACTGTCGCGGCATCGGTGCTTCGACGCGCCGAAGTACCGGTGCTTCTCGTGAGAGAGCAACAAGAAGAGTGGCCCCGGATATCAATGAACAGAGGGAATGGAATGGCTCGTCATTCTCGAGAGGTCAGTTGAGTTCGTTTAACTGCGATTGCTACTGCCGACATCGACTAGAATGCAAAAAACATACTTCCCGTCTCACAAGGAGCAACTGAAGATGAAGAAGGTATCATTTGACTATGAAGCGAGAGGATTGGTGCGAGGACTATTTCGACAGTGGGTCTCCCCAAATCGGAGATCCTCCTGGCGACAACCCCTCATTGGGGTTCTCATCAGTGCGCTTCTCGCCGGGCTTGCGCTCGTCGGTATGCTTTGGGAGGAGCACTACCTGCACCACCTCTATTTTCCAGGGACGCTCATGCTGCTGTTCGTGATCGCGATCGCGTTCGTCTGGGGACTTGGTCCCGCCCTGGTTTCTGCGGTTCTCAACACCGTCGCCCTGGATGTCTTGTCTCTTCCTGTAGAAGGAGCATCTGGACTGCGCAGTTGGGATAGTTTGCTTCCATTTCTGATATGCACCGTGCTAATTGCCCTGCTGATTAGCCAACAGGAAGCGGCCCGGCTTCGTAGCTGGCTGGCTCAACAAAGAGAACAGATGCGCGCCAACAACCTGGAAGAAGCCGATCGCTTAAAAGACCAGTTTCTGGCGATAGCCTCGCATGAGTTGAAAGCGCCGATAACGATGATTCGCGCCCAGGCACAGCTCTCCTTGCGCCGCATGGGAAAGCGGGCAAACAGCGTTCCTGATGAGGAGCGCCTCTGTGCGAGCTTAGAATCCATCGAGGCACAAACGGATCGTCTCAAAGCATTAGCCAATGACGTACTCGATCTCTCGAATATTCGTGTGGGTAAGGTTGCCTTACATCTGAGTATGTGTGATCTTCGGGGTATCTGTGCCGAAGTAGTCGAGGAACAGAGGCTACTGACGGGGCGCCCCATGATCTTGGAGCAGCCTCCAGTCCCCATTCTCATCTCTGCTGATAAAAATCGTCTCCACCAGGTAGTGACGAACGTACTGACGAATGCCGTGAAGTATTCCCCAGAAGACAGTTCAGTTTGCATATATGTTACTGCGAAGCAACAGACTGGGAGGATCGTCGTCTGCAATGAAGGAGAGGGTATTCCTCAAGAGCAGCTCACACAGATCTTTGAGCCTTTCTATCGAGTACCTGACGCTCGCATCTCTTCGAGCGAGGGATCGGGGCTGGGCCTTGCCATTGCAAAATCGATCGTAGAGCAGCACCAGGGAAAGATTTGGTGTGAGTCCTCCTCAGGCGAGGAGACGAGATTTTTTGTTGATCTGCCGCTCATACGAGGGAGAGTTACATACGGGGAGGTATTGCCACACGCATAGCAACAGGAGAATCCGGCAGAGAATGGGTATCGTGTTTCATTGCCGTTTCATCATCTCACTTGGGAGAGCATAGAAAGCCAGGTATGAGACCATTCCAAAACGAGCGCTAAGATGATGTGCAATACAACTTGTCGCAGAATGCATGTCGGAGAATAGTACTTCTCGGTCAAGTTCCTCCCACTCCTCCGCTCACCTTCGTTTCTCAAAGCAGACAAAAGGCGAAAGTTGGCCGCAGATTCTCTTCGGAGAATCGTGTGCGCCCAAAGTTAGGAGAAGATCCATATCTACCAGGAGCGACGATCCCTCAGTATTGCAGGAGTTTGCAGCGTCACTTGGCGCCCGTAATCTGAAGACCGTCACGACCTACCTGACCATGGTGCGTGACTTTGTGGCCTGGCTGGCTCTACAACCAGGAGGAACGCCGTTTCATCTCGGCCTCGTGACAAAGACAGCGATGCGTGGGTACATGGATTTTCTGACTACCACAAACTGCGCACAACGCACCCGGAGCAAGGCCCTCTCAGCGTTGCGCCGCTTCTGCCAGTGGGCCGTGGATGAGGGCCATCTCCGTCGCAATCCGGCGCGTTACGGTGGTGGCTGTCGCTCCCAAGGAACTCTCAGACAAGCAGCGCTTTGTCCTCAAAACAATGGTGGAGCAGCACGCCACCCCCCGTTTCGCCGCCATCTTTGCGCTTGGCCGACTTCGCGGGACTGCGCATCAGTGAGATCGCTGCTTTGCGTCTGGATCAGTGTACCATCAATCAACGGGCAGGCAGCATTACCCTGGTGGATGCCAAAGGGGGAAAAACCCGGACACTCGATCTGCATAATATGGCCCGGAGAGCCCTCTTTGACTACCTCTCTCCAGCAGAACCACATGATGATGATCGTGATCCTGAAAGTGTGTATGTCTTTACCAGCCAACGCGCTGCCTGGTTGCGGCAGCAGGAGCGTCCCGACCACCTTTCAGAGCGAGGCATTGAGCAACTCTGGGCACAGTTTAAACGTCAGGGAGGCTACGAGGAATGGCAGCTCATCGTCGATGTGACCCTTCATGATCTCCGTCACGACTTTGCCCATCGCGCACGCCAGGCTGGCTGGTCACTCGAGGAAATCGCCGTCTACGCAGGGCACCAGACCAAAGATGGCGCACCTGCCATTGCCACGACGGTGCGCTATACCTTGCCGAGCCGCAAACAACTCAAAGAGTGGGTCCAGCTCTTGCAAGGCTAAATGGAAAGGGAAGGAATGTATGGCCAAGGTTGTCGTCTTGCTCAGTCCTACCCAGCGGACCAAGCTCTTACAGATTCCTGAAAACTTCTCCGAGCGAGACATCACCTGCTACTACTCGCTGTCACCCGAGGACCTTGTGGTAATCGAGCAGCATCGACGTCCTCAGAATCGTCTGGGGTTCACGGTTCGGCTTGCCTACCTCAGATTCCCAGGGCGCCCATGGAACCCGCAAGAGCAGGTGCCACCAACCGTCCTCACCTATCTTTCTGAGCAGATCGGAGAAGCCCCGGATGTGCTGGCCGAGTATGCCTCTCGCGATCCGACGCGGCGTGAGCACCTCTCCCTGCATCCAGCGTGTTTTTCAATTTCATCCCTTTACCATGCAGACCTACCGTGACCTGTCGCGCAGGTTGACGTCGATCGCGGCTCCGCACCGATCAAGGCATTGTGCTGATTGAAGCCCTGATTGAGGAACTGCGTGCTCGTCATGTGGTCCTGCCTGCCGTCTCGACCCTGGAACGGCTTGGCTGGGAAACCCGCCGTCGGGCACAGCAGTAGGTGTTCACCACACTCACAGAAGGGCTCTCCCAGGAACAACGGAAGCAGCTTGATGCGCTCCTTGTCGTGCCTACGGACGGGCGGCGGACGAGGCTTTCATGGCTGCGTGAACCACCAAGCCCGGCCAAACCCTCCAGTTTCCTGAAAGTGATCGAGTGCCTGCAATACATTCGCGCATTTGGATTAGATCCACTGCTCGTGCGCCGGGTCCATGCGAACCGTCTCCCCGGCTAGCGCATGAAGGAGAGCAGTATACGCCGCAGTTCCTGAAACGTTTTGAGCCGCTGCGCCGCTATGCGACACTGGTGGCCTATCTGCTCGATATGACTGCCACGCTCACCGATACGGCGCTGGAGATGCACGACCATATCATGGGCCAGCTCTTCAAGCAGGGGCAGAAAAAATTCTCGCACAATTTGAACAGCGCGGCAGAGCAATCAACGAAAAGGTCCGCCTGTATGCTGATGTTGGCAACGCGTTGATCAAAGCGAAGAAGGAGGCAGCCGATCCCTACCAGGCACTGGAGGCGGTGCTGCCCTGGGAGACATTTGTGACGTCCGTCCAGGAAGCGAGGACGCTGCCCCATCCAGTCAGTCGGTCGCCGAGGCTTTGACACTGGTACGAGATCTGGGACGCAAGAAGGTGCCGGAGAACGCACCCATCGACTTTGTTAAACCACGCTGGGAGTCGCACGTCCTCACCGTTGATGGCATCGATCGGCACTATTACGAGCTGTGTGCGCTTTCCGAGTTACGCAATGGACTGCGCTCCGGCGATATTTGGGTCGAGGAAGTCACCAATACCGACAATTTGAGCAGTACCTCTTGCCCACCAAGGATTGGCAAGAACTCCGCACGACAGGCACGCCGCCGGTCGCTGTCCCACTCGATGCTGCCACCTATCTGACGGAGCGGAAAACCCTGCTGCACGAGCAGTTGACGCGGGTCGGGCAGCTGCTCAAGGACAATGCCTTGCCCGATGTGCGCATCGACAAGAACAAAGTACGCATCACCCCGCTGGACGCCGAGATCCCGGAAGAGGTCGAAGAACTGGCCCGCAGAGCGTATGCCAAGGTGCGACAGATCAAGATTACCCAGTTACTGATCTAGATCGATCAGAATATCCACTTTAGTCGGCATTTCACCCATCTGCACAGTAGCGAGCCCGCCAAAGATCGAGAAGCCCTCTTCGCCTAACTACTCGCGGAAGCGACCAACCTGGGTCTCACCAAGATGGCGGATGCGACCCCTGGCATGACCCGCACGCGCCTCTCCTGGGTCAGCGACTGGTATGTGCGGGACGATTGCTTCACCAAGGCATTGGCTGAGATCGTCAATTACCACCACCGCCTGCCGTTCTCGGCCACCTGGGGAGACGGGACGACCTCATCGTCGGATGGCCAGCGCTTCCCGGTGGGTGGGCCACGGAGCAACACTGCCCAGATCAATGCCAAGTATGGCCCGGAGCCGGGTCTGGTGTTCTATACCCATATCTCCGATCAACTGGACCCCTATCGGACAAAGGTCATTACGGGGACGCCGCATGAAGCACCCCACATGATCGATGGGTTGCTCTATCATGAAACCGATCTGGACATCCGCGAGCATTACGCGGATACTGGCGGCTATACCGACCAGGTGTTTAGTACGTGTCACCTTCTGGGCGTTCGCTTCGCGCCACGCCTGCGTGAGCCTTCGAGATCGCAAGCTCTATACCATCGAGAAATCGTCATCGTATCCTGACCTCAACCTCCTGATCGGTGGGGCAGTGAACGTCAGGCAATTACCGACCACTGGGATGAACTTCTTCGCCTCACCGCATCGCTGCGGCTGGGAACGGTCGCCGCCTCCCTCATGCTGTGCAAGCTGGCCTCGTACCCACGCCAGAACGGATTGGCCTGGGCGCTGCGTGAAGTGGGGCGCATCGAAAAGACGCTGTTCACCAAAACTCCTTTGGGTTGAAGCCCCTGGCTTGAGCCATGGCTTTT
>JRHI01001080.1_pt1 | contig 25142 bp, 27 predicted proteins | sample 215371 | NCBI WGS metagenome assembly JRHI01 (sample SAMN02929681, study PRJNA255918) | sediment metagenome | biome: cave system; feature: Ice Cave; material: Sediment; isolation source: sediment from deep within a dark volcanic ice cave with no known source of... ...
ACCGTCCTAGCCAGGGAGAAAGTTGTCTATCTGAACGCGGATTGGTATGAACAACTCCCCTTATATCTGGGTGCAATGCACGCACTCGTCATCCCACATTTCGCCATAGCAAACATGGGTGTTCTCGAAATCGCACTACTCGCTCTTTCCTACGAACGTTTTGTCATCACCCCCGATTTGCCGCACTTTCATGGCATGCTTCCTCCACATATGAGCATACTATATGACCCAGGTAGTCGCACAACGCAAGCACTACAAAAAGTGCAAGCCCGTGACTATCGCCTCAATGAACGGGAGCGCCTAGCATTAGACGCCGAGAGTGGATGGAGTGCTCATGCTCGTCGCGTGGTAGAACTCTACAAACGAGTATTGCATGAATAAGCGTGGTAGGGGCCAGATTTATCGCGCCCTGCTGGGACGTTGCTGCGCTTGTCCCAGCCTAGTCTCATGTATATTGAGCAATGTAACTGAACAGAGCAACTTTACGTTTAAAACGTATGGTATATATAAAAAAATTGCGTAGCAAGCCATATCAATTGAGTATGTTCGCACTCGTGAGTGGCGCGACACTGTTACGGTTCATCCTTATCTGTTGCAACTGGCCCATCACACAGAGTGATGAGAGCGTGATGGACCTGATGGCTCTACATATTGCCTATCGTGGAGAGCACCCCATCTTTTATTACGGGCAAAATTACATGGCTCCTATTGAGGCATACATCGGAGCAGCGCTTTTCCACCTTTTTGGCGTCTCTGTCTTCATCGTACGCCTTGAACTCCTCCTTTTTTTCGCGCTTTTCCTGGTGTGTATGTATTACCTGACCGCGATGCTCTACTCAAAAGGTCTAGCCTTGGCGACGGTTGCTCTGTTAAGCTTGGGATCAAGCGATATGCTTACCCATCAACTCCTAGCGATTGGCGGCTATCCTGAAATACTCTTTTTTGCCGCGCTCATTTTTTTGTTGGCAACTTGGCTAGTACGCTCACGTCCTCTCTCCTTGCACACACTAACAGCACGACAACGCTGGAAACGCAGAGCCATCTTCGCCCTATTGGGCCTAGTTATCGGTACAGCTCTCTGGGACGATCAGCTTATCTTGCCTTTCATCTTCATGGCCGGACTGCTACTCCTCATCTTCTGCTGGCAAGAATTGCTGACACTTTCCGCTCCTTGTTTCCTGACAGGTTTGCTTATAGGCTTATCGCCACTCGTTATCTATAACATAGGTGCTAAACCAGGGGAAAACTCGTTCAATGTTCTCCTCTACCTACATCGTGTAGGAGCGGCAGATGTCGCAGCCATGCATATTACTCCCCTTCAACAAATCATCGGCGTACTTCTGTTCAGCATCCCCATCGCAACCGGCTTTAACCCTTGCCAACGCATTACTGACCTCCCACTATTTGCACCATCGAACGGACAAACCATTCCCTGCACCATCTTACAGGGAGGATGGTCGGCAGGCTTTATTGTACTTTGGCTCATAGCAGTGGTGCTCATCTTCAGTAGGGACAGGGGCTGGGCAAGATGGGGGGAGGGACCCTTGTGGTCGTCTGCCGCACAGACTCAGGTGGCGCGTCTCTTGCTACTTATGAGTGCCGCCATGAGCCTACTGCTCTTCATTACCAGCAATGCAGCTGCGTTATATCCCGTCAGTTCTTCGCGCTACCTGATTGGCTTCCCGCTCGTCATTCCCGCCATAGTGTGGCCTTTGTGGAAGCAATGTCAAGAGGGGAAATGGTCACTCGTCTCCGTAGGGGCGAGGGCGGTTGGGATGCGGGGTGGGGACCCTTGGGTCGCCCTATCGCAGAACAAACAACGCACGACAAATGATTATTCACAACCAGGGCGACCCAAGGGTCCCCTACGGAGACGAGCCGCATTCTCGCTCGTATCGATGCTATGTATTGCTACTATATTTCTCATGGGCACCATTACCACCTTTACACAAATACCAGCAGCACAGGCGGCGGCACAAAGTCAGCAAGCACTGACGCGAGACCTGTTAAAGATAGGAGCGACACGCATCTATACCGACTACTGGACCTGCAACCGCATCATCTTCGAGAGTCGCGAACGTATTTTGTGCGCCACGCTCAACCCACAATTGGGCCAGGGCTATGATCGCTATAAGCCCTATCGCTATGCGCTGCGAGCCACACCACACCCAACCTTTTTATTTCCACTCGACTCGCCATTGTTATCACTCTTCGAGTACAAGCATGTAGGCGATACCAGCTATCGCCGCCTTGTCTTTGATGGCTATGTGGTGTATCAGTACAGCAAAACATAAGTCTACATGAAAGGTGAGGATGGTCAAGCTTATCAGAAGCCCACACAAAGAGACGGTTGACATATTACTTTGTGCCTTACTCTCTAGAGAACAATCACATACAGATTATACTTCTTCGTCGTCATCAGATGAGCGATGTTCGGGGCTGAGCATTTTTAACAGCTCCTCTTCGCCTTCGCCTTGTGCTTGGTAGCCTTCGGGAACCTCCTCTATGCGCCATACGATACCTTTGAGAATGATATACTGCCATGCTAAATTTGGGCTATTGTTAAAGTCAGCTGGAGTGGCAGTCTTGAGCAGGTCCAGCACATCCGCTGGAGCAGGATCATGAATATCTAGCTTGCCAGTCTGCACCTGCTGGATGTAGTCCGCGATGAGATAGTCTGGATCATCGCGGAAGATGACCCGCTGCATATTATTCAGATTCTGAAGTGCTATCTCTTTATGCTCTGGCACTTCCAGAGCATTGACAATCTGCAAACGCAATGCTTCAAAAAAACTATATTGCACCAGACCACTACAAATGAAGCGCAGATCATCCAACTCAGATGTTTCAGCTTCATCCCATTTTTTCATGAGGTTGGTAATAATATCAGCAGTACCGGCAATTTGTGGTACCCGACTTAAATGGCGTTTCGCCGCACGCCGTGCATAGAGTGCCGCAATCTCAATTACAGTCTTATGGTCGTAGAGGCCATTGATCTGATCAAAGGCGATACCGCGCACATGGTGCAGATACTCGATACCATACACATCTTTCGGGTCATGTGGATTGCGCCGAGCCTGCTCATAGGGAGTCTCTTTATACCAATCCAGTTTGAGCCGCTTGATACCCACCGTAAACTGCTCAAACGGCACGACTTCATCACGCCAACTAGCGATACGTACACCTTTCGTCTTTGCCTCTATCAGAAAGGTATTACCATACCCCCTCTTGGGGTCGCTCAGCAAATAGCAAATCGCTGAGTGGCTCCATTTGCTCCCTGTAGCAATGCGAATAGCATGCGCGAACACCTCTTTCGGGTTTTTATTTTCACGCAACATCACATCAGATATATGCATCAGAGGACCATCAGCACGATGCTCTAAAAAGTAGTCCAGCGGATTGTCAGAAACGCGAGTTGCACGATAAGCCATTGTTCATCTCCCTTATCATCCTATTATAATCGTGAAGAGGTTTTCTCTTCTGGCTGCAATCGCAACAGGTCGCTATGAATATGATGTAACTTTCGTTCAATATCGTGAATCTTCGCACCCATCATGCCCATTTCCATCTCAGCTTTGACATCCACCTGATAGTCTAGGTCAGCCTTGATACGATCTTTGGACGCTTGTCGATTCTGGCTCACTAGCACAAAAATGGAGAGGAAGATTGCCTCAAGGGAGACTGCCATGGTGAGAAATTGAAAAGGATAAGGATCGAACTGTATCATTTTTGGCCCGACAGTATTAGCGAGAAGCCAAACCACAAAGATCACAAGATTGATGAGGAGGAAAGGAATAGAACCGCTAAACTCGGCGATAACATCAGCAACACGTTGTCCGAGCGAAAGACGCTCATCTTGCGCATCATTAGGATTCTTGCTTATACGTGCACGTAGGATATCATCAGTATGTTTGAGACGGTTTCCCAATTCTGTGAGCACATCAATAGCAGCATCTGGTCGTTTGCGCAAGAAATCAAAGAAGTCGTTGCGGCTCAATTCCAATGTCACTACTCGATCTCCCGATGTCGCACTGGCAGAACGCGTTTCACCAGAGAGCATCGAGAGTTCTCCAAAGAATTTCCCTGGACCCAGAGTATCTAACACAACCTTCTTTCCCTCAGTATCCGTCAGCCATATTTCGACTTCTCCATCTTCAATAATCTGGAGTGTAGAACCAACCTCACCCTCTTTCATCACAGCCTGCCCTGGCTGAAAGATACGCTCAGTCATAAGAGAATGTAACTCGCCCCGCTCTTCGTCATCCATATTAGAAAAGAGTGGGATTTCTGCCATCAAACGCGTGGTCACAATACTCATCTTCTATTCCGTCCTTTTCTCATAATAGAGTATGGTTTTGCCGCAAGTATAGCCGACCTCAACCAATTAGGCAAGATATCAAAAAATATCATTGTCCAAGAGAGCCTCATCTTCCTGCACGCCTAATAGCGTGTGAATGAGCAAAAACGATGTACGCATCGTTTTTGCTCATTCACACGCTATTAGCGATCTCAAACACTTTCTTGCCCCACGCATAACATAATAGCGGAAACACAATGACCACGAGCTTGTTATAGCGTATGGCTTTCCTCACATCTCCATGACTTATACAGGAAAACGCACGTGTCATACCACAACCGGGACAATGTGCTCCTGTCACGGCTGTTATCAAGCAGAATGATGGAAGTCTCTCTAACCAGGACGTTGGAATAGACACAAAAAGTGCGGGAAAGGCTATATAAAGTATTACTTTCCCGATCAGCTTGAGCGTATCTTTGGACATCAAATTTCTAACGTCTCAGCAATGGTACACCATTGCTATCTTTATAACTATCAGTCAGAATCAAGATGAAGTCAACCAGCCACCAGATCCCACAGCCACCAGCAGTCAACAGTTGGATGATACCAATAGCAGTGTGTCCGCTATAGAAACGATGAACACCAATTCCTCCTAAGAAAATGCACAGCAAGAGTGTTGTAAGCCAATCCTTTTGCATCCCCACACCCACTAGCTGACCATACTGCGGCTGACCATATTGTTGTTGACCGTATTGGGGCTGTCCAAATGGTGGTTGTCCATACTGCGGTTGTCCAAATAGCGGCTGTCCATACTGTTGTTGACCATATGGTGGCTGTCCATACTGCGGCTGACCGTATTGGGGTTGACCATATGGCGGCTGTCCATACTGTTGTTGCGGCTCATACTGCTGTTGCCCATAGCTTGACTGATCAGATTGTGGCTGTGAATCGGGCTGCTGCGGCATATAGCCCGGCGACGGCTCATAGGGCTGTTGATTGTATGGCGAATATTCCGTTGCAGGCGGCTGATATGGCTGATATGGCTGTTGCGGTTGCTGTGGCGGCCAAGGTTGATTATCCATACATAACTCCTATTTGAAATTGCAAATCTGCGGTTTATACAATCTAGTGAAACAACATCCCAAAAGCGAGACTATTATGCACCACTTCGATGAAATTGGCAAGAACCAAAAGGATTGTATTATGTTGCAACACAAACATCTTTTTGACGTTTCCCCTCATATGTGCTATAATTAGAACATGATTTCAATGTACTTTGTACACTAATAGATGGGTTCGTCCGTAGGTTCTCATCATATATATTCGTTAATCACTCTATTGTAAAAGATAAAATAACGTGTTCGTGCAGGAAAGGGGCCAGTGTCCATGAGTATCATGCAACTGACACAGACCATTCATATCGTCCCCTCGGCACAAAGCAGGCCCGCTAAACGTCCCCTGCAACCAACATTGCCAGGGTTAGAGCCAGAGCAACAGCCCACAACGGTTTCTAATCGTGACATCGCCGAGGTACTCGCTAATATCGCTAGCCTTCTGGAATATCAGCATGGCAATCCCTATCGTATTCAAGCATATCGTAATGCCGCTCGTGGTGTGCTTGAACTGTCAGAGCCAGCCGCCGACATTCTCGCACGCGGCGAAGAACTTCCTGTCCCAGGATTGGGGCATCGTCTCCGCCTGCGCATCGCAGAACTTGTCAACGGTGGCACCATGACCTTCCATGATGGTATCTGTCTGGAAACACTCCCGCCAGATATCCGCGCCTTGATGCGTGTCGAGCATGTCGGACCTATCACAGCCATTCGTCTGCACGAAGAACTGGGTATTGACACATTGGAGAAGATGCGCTGGGCTGCGCAAAACCAGCGTATCCGCCAGTTACCCGGCTTTGGTCCTCGTAGTGAAGCACGTATCAAAGAGGCCGTAGAGTATGTTCTCAATGCTCGCAAAGCACAACAGCAGGTTTCACTAGCTGGTGCTGCGTAATAGTATTAAAAGAGAGCAAAACAAACAGGACAGCGCATCGGTCGCGACCGATGCGCTGTCCTGTTTGTTTTGCTCTCTTTTAGAACCACTAACGAATAGGTTTCAAAGAAGGCACAATTTGATGCTCCAGCCATTCTTGAGCAGTAATCCACAGTATACGCACGCCAAAATATCCGAGCGCGAGGCCACACAACACATTAATCCAGCGAAACAATGCCGGACGAATCCAACGACGCCCCCAACGCATGGCAACAGTAATTCCAACACACCAGAGCACAGCACCCACAAAAAAGCCGACAAAGAAGAACACAAACTGCACTCCCGTTACTCCAGACGCGACGACGCTGCTTCCTAGACCAGACCAGAAGGCTAAGCCAACAGGATTTGCTAAACCAAAGACGACACCCGTCATAAAATCTCCTCGCGTCGAAGGAGCAACAGGAGATATGGTGTTGCGTTTTATAAAGGCTTCAGAAAGGGCTAACCATGCCATGCGTAGCAGGAAACAGCCACCTGCAATTCCCAGCACAAGCTGAACAGCGAGGTGCTGAGCAAAGACAGTGATACCTGCCAGAGCAAGCACAGCCCACAGCGAATCGCCAATTAAGGAACCAGTTTCGACCAAGAAGGTTGAGCGTGCCCCGTGGGTTACACCACGGCGGATAGCCTCGGTGTTCACGGCCCCAGGAGCGGCTGCATAGGCAACTCCTAGCCCAACAGCAGTAAGGATAAAAGCAATTTGCATGAGTGTTCTTACTCCAATGTGTGTATACTATCAGGAGGGATGCCTATGAGAGACATTCCTCTTTGATAGTATACACACTCTTTGAAAGAATGGCCTAGCGTAGTTAATCCATCGCTATTCCACCATTGACGGGCACATAAATACCCGTCATAAAACCACTTTCTTCACTGGCGAAGAAGATCTATTCTATCCTTGTGCATTCTTCACAATGCTTTGCACAAGGTCTGTGACAAACTGCTGATCTGTCATAGGAAAGAGATTCTTTCCCATGAACAAGCGAAAGAACACGTATTGAAAACAAGAGCCGAGTAAAAGCGTAGCAATATTCATAGCTTTCGTAGAGGGATCAAGTCGGCCAAGATGTTGCTCTGCCTCTATATAGGCTGCTACCCGCTCATACAGACGTTGTGGTCCTGTATTCTGCTTTTGCATCCATTCACGATGACGCACAAGCAGATCGGTATCAGCAAACAACGAAACGGCCAAAGGAATCAACTGCTCATAGTAGTGTATAATAGCGTATGCCATTTCTACTAGATTGTCGCCCACCGTTCCTTTGCCAGCCTGCTCTTCATGCACCGTCGCCACAAGGTCCGGCAGGTTCTCCTGGATTACCGCTAAAAACAGATCTTCCTTGTCTACAAAATGCTTATACAACGTTCCTTCAGCACAACCGGCCTCTTTCGCAATCTCTTTCGTTGTTACACGTGCTAACCCCTTAGACTGAATGGCCCGTTCTGTTGCCTCCAAAATGTATTGGCGCGTTTTCATTTTCTTATATCCTCCCCATTCATAGAGTGTGGCACCAAGAATTGCCAGCTCATCAAAAGCTAGCTTTGTTCTTTGCTCAACATATTCAGGATGTTGAGTGCTTCGGTAACATGTTTCTCTGCCGCAAATTGTGCCGAGAAGATGTGACGGACCACGCCTTCCTTATCGATGACGTATGTCACACGTCCGGGGAAGATTCCAAATTTCGCAGGCACTCCATAACGTTTTCTGACCGATCCATCCTCATCACTCAGCAGAGTAAATGGTAGTTGATTACGCTGCGCAAATTGTTGATGAGAATCGGTTGAATCAGAACTTACTCCGATCACTTCCGCGCCAGCTTCCTTGAACACTTCATAGCTATCTCTAAAAGCACATGCCTCGGCAGTGCATCCAGGGGTGTTATCTTTTGGATAGAAGTACAACACAACCGCTTTACCCCGAAAATCGCTCAGATTCACCTTTGTACCAGATTGTGTGGGAAGTGCAAAGTCAGGAGCAAGTGTCCCTATCTGTACTTTATTCCCCGGAACCCGTGTCTCATTACTAGTCATACTCGTATCTTTCCTCCGTTTCATAGCATTAAAAAATGAGTGAATACTCATATCTTAATGGTAGTAAATATTCACTCATTTGTCAAGAGGAAAAGAAAACATAAGCGATGTACCTCGTGAGCCGTCAAATATGATAAAATGAATAGGGAGAGGTCGTCCACGGGCTAGATATGATATCCATTCCTCACGACCTAACACCGTTTGTACCTACCATCGACCCAATCAGGAGGCAAAACTATGGCAGAAAGTATTCCCCATTTGAACATCCCCGGCGCAAAGTCGCGTGACCTTATGGCAAGACGCCAGGAGGTTGTCGCTCGTGGCGTTGGCGCCACGATGAACGTATTTGCAGCTAAAGCTGATGGGGCCATCATTGAAGATGTGGATGGTAATCAATTTATTGATTTCGCGGGCGGCATTGGTGCCATGAACATCGGCCACTCACGCCCAGAGGTGGTCAAAGCCATCACGGAGCAGGCCGAAAAGTTCACACACACCTGCTTTGCTGTCATGATGTATGAGCAGTATATTGAACTAGCCGAGCGGCTTATCAAGATCACCCCTGGCAATTTTCCCAAGAAGGCTGCCTTTTTTAATAGTGGAGCCGAGGCCGTTGAGAACGCTGTCAAAGTAGCGCGTTACGCCACAAACAGGCCCGCCGTCGTTGTCTTCGACAATGCCTATCATGGCCGCACATTAATGACTATGACCATGACTGCCAAGGTCAAGCCATACAAATATCGCTTTGGCCCTTACGCGCCCGAAGTCTACCGCGCACCATTCCCCTATCCTTATCGCATGAACATGACCGATGAGGAGGCGACAAACGCCTGCATAAAAGAGCTTGAGCGCATGTTCGTGGGTGAGGTTGCTGCCGATCAGGTCGCTGCCGTCGTCATTGAACCCGTGCAAGGTGAAGGTGGCTTTATGATTGCTCCTCCAGGCTTCCTAAAAGCCTTGAAGACGCTTTGCGAAAAGCATGGCATCCTGTTCATAGCTGACGAGATTCAAAGTGGCTTCTGTCGTACCGGAAAAATGTTCGCTGTAGAGCACGACGGCGTCGAGCCAGATATCACGATTGTCGCTAAGTCGATGGGTGCAGGTATGCCCATTAGCGGTATCATTGGACGTGCAGATATCATGGATGCTCCACCAGCGGGCATGCTAGGTGGCACCTATAGCGGCAACCCCGTTGCCTGTGCCGCCGCACTCGCTGTTCTCGACATCTATGAAAAAGAAGACCTTGCCACTCGTTCACAGGAAGTAGGCAAAAAAGTGCTGGATTGCTTCAGCAAGCTCCAGCAGAATATTCCCCTTATTGGTGATGTGCGTGGGCAAGGTGGCATGGTTGCGATGGAACTGGTCACAGACCCCAAGACCAAAGAGCCAAACACGCACTTGGCAAGCGACATTCTGACCGAAGCACACAAACGTGGTCTCGTGCTCATCAAAGCAGGTATGTATGACAACATCATCCGTGTGCTCGTCCCGTTCAACATCACCGACGAGCAGCTAGACACTGCTTTAGCAGCACTCGAAGACGCTGTCAACGCCGCAGCCCATGTTGCTCCGGCTCCCGTTGCATAATATATCGGCTAATGTGGTTGAACGCAAAGCAATGCAGTGCGGACATGTCCGCACTGCATTGCTTTGCGTTCAACCACATTACCATCCTCCTTGTTCAACCATCTTAATAAATTTCTGCTCCAATTCATACGTGCGAGGACCCGGCTTACCATTGCCAATAACAAGGTCATCGATCTGGACTACTGGTGTAATTTCCTTAGATGATGAGGTAATGAAGGCTTCGTCGATCTGAGGCAACTCACTGAGCAGAACGGGACGCTCCTCAATGGTAAAGCGACCGCGTGCTAACTCCAGCACCACATTGCGTGTCACACCCATTAAGACACCTGCACGAGCCGTAAACAACGTATCACCGCGAAACGCGAAAAAGTTACTGCGTGTACCTTCTAACACCTGTCCTTGCTCATTGACAAACAAGGCATCGGCAGCATTCCTGTGTGCAGCCTCCTTGAGCGAGCGCACCGCAGCTTCATAATTCGTCGTCTTAGCTTCCGGTGAGACACGTTGTAATCGAGTGGTAATTAGCTTTATCCCTTTGGCGAAACGTTCCATGTCGCGCTCACCAAGCGGCGTAATCATGACTGCGAGCACAGATTTCCCAGTAGCAATAATGCCATCCTCGCTTTCGCCCCCTGTCACGAGAATACGAATGGTAGCATGTTTATAGGGATTACGCTCGATAACCTCTTGTATCACACCTGCAATCTCGTCGTGTGAATAGAGCACCTCTAGCTCAATATGAGCGGCAGAGTGATAGAGCCGCCGCAGGTGTTCTTCCAAATGAAAGGGACACCGATCATAGGTACGCAGCGACTCGAACACGCTATAGCCACGCAACACCGTTATATCATTGATCGAAATAGTGGCCTCGTTCGGATGAACCCAATGTCCACCAACTGACCACCATGCGTTATTATCCATCCTACAACACCTTCTTCTCTTTAAGCCACGCAATAACGTTATCTGGAACGCTCATAGTCGAGAGGCGGCCTTGACGTACTAACTTCCAATCATCAAACAGGTGACTCTCTTTGATCTCACGTAACGTCACAGGCTGTGCAAAACGACGCACAAAGGCCAAATCTACCACCCAGCTTTTCGCGTCGTTCGGGTCTGGTCGTGGCTCAGATACCACACGTGCCAATCCCATAATGGCAGCAACACCACCACTATGATAGATAAATACCTCATCGTTTGGTTTCATCGACCGCATAGCCAGTAGCGCCGACGCATTACGCACACCATCCCAGGTTGTTTGCTTCTCCTGCTCAAACTGCGTTATTGAGTACGTCTCGGGGTCGGTCTTCGCAAGAAAATATGCCATAACTTTCACCTACTTATCTTTTTGTACATCATATAACATTGTTTCGGGATACACATCTTGTTTGTACAGTAGGGATGGGGGAAGGGCGAGATGGGGGTGGAGACCCTTGTGGTCGTCCGCCGTGGGGAAATGATAGTCTTTTCACGTCTGTTTGATCAAAACGGACGACACAAGGGTCCCCACCCCATCTCGCCCTTCCCCCGTCCCTACTGTGTGAATAACAGGCATACATTATCTAACCTATTGGTTACATTCGACGTATATATGGCGTAGCAAAAATAACAAAGAACAGAGCTACATCAGGAAAGAATAACACTCTTTCTGTATCAAGTTATTCGCCTGAACCGTGATACATATGTATCGCGTTATGAGCTAAGTAAAGAGAAGGATAAAGGAGCATACAATTATGTCACAGGACCCAAATGTATCGAATGCTAATCCAGTGCCAAGTTACGAAGAGTTGCAGGTTGTCGGCGAGCAGCTGCTTACCAAGATCAAGGAGTTACTGCACGAAGGCAATGTACGTCGCATCATCATCAAGCAAGAGGGACACACCATCCTGGAAATTCCTCTGACTGTCGGTGTGGTTGGTGTGATCGCAGTTCCTATGCTGGCCGCTATTGGTGCCATTGGCGCTTTGATCGCTAATTGTTCCATCGAGATCGTACGTAGCGAGCGCCCCAGTGATGCAGTCAAGGATGCCGTAAACAACGTTGTCGAAAAGGTTGATAACGCTACTCCTTACAATGGTCCTGCCCTCTAAGGGGTCATCTGTTTTTGCAGAACACACATGAGCGAGACCATAACGCCAAATGCGTTATGGTCTCGCTCATGTGTGTTCTGCAAAAAATCGGTGAGTCAAAGCGTGTATAATGTTGGTATTGATCTTTGTATAGTAATTAGGAGTTCTTAATATGCCAGTACCCACTCAGGAACAGCTTCAAGCCTATGCAAACGCACCTTCACAAATCGTAGCAGCCATAGAAGGACTGGATGAAAAACAGCTGCATTACACAACAAGTCCAGAGGAGTGGAGCATCCACGAAGTTGTTGTCCATCTAGCAGATAGTGAAGTGGTTGGCTATTGGCGTGTGCGGAGGATTCTCGCAGAGCAAGGCTCGACGCTACCAGCATATGACGAAGCAGCGTGGGCTAAAAACCTCTCGTATAGCAAGCAGGATAGAGAACTCGCGCTAGCCCTCTTTTCCGCGCTAAGAGCCTCTACCGCCTCGCTCTTCCAAACGCTTCCAACGGAGGCATGGGAATATACAGGTATTCACGAGGAACGCGGAAAAATGAGACTCCACGATATTTTCAAGCTCTATACAAACCATGGCGCAGTCCATCTCGCGCAAATTGAACGTCTCAAACAGGCCATTTCGTAATCATACATACAGAAGGGAACAGTATGGACACAAATTCGATGATAGATGCCTTACGAGCGCCCGGTCCCCATCCAGACCTTGCCGAAGACCTCACACTCTTCGGGCAGTTCGTTGGTGCCTGGGACGTTGACGTGACCAACATAGCACCAGACGGGACAAAGAAAGAACTCAAGGGCGAGTGGCATTTCGGCTGGGTCCTAGAAGGGCGAGCCATCATGGACGTATGGATTACTCCGCGACGTTCGTTGCGCGGCCAGGAGGAAACCTACGAATGCGGTGCTACCCTGCGCTTCTTCGATCCCACTATTCAGGCATGGCGTTCCACATGGATCGGACCAGTACGCCACCTTGTGCGACCGTTCATTGCTCGACAGGTAGACGATGAGATCATCCTTGAGGGCAGTTTTGCACCGGACAACCTCACACGCTGGATATTCTCGCAAGTAGCTGCGACGAGTTTCCGTTGGCGCAACATCGAATCCAGCGACGATGGCGCAACATGGACAACAGTACAAGAGATGGCCGCTCAGCGTGCGCATCCATAAGGACAACCAACCATGTCAAAGGTCTTTTCGCTACACACAACACACCAAAGCAACCGCAAGCAAGCATTTGCTTTACTCATCATAGGTGTGCTCTCTTTGTTGGGAGCGCTCCTACTTCGCTCCAACCCTTACCCTGTTGGCATCTTCGTATTCGGTTTAGGTATGCTCATTTCAACACTATTTAACCCCTATCGTCTCATGACAGCAGGCATCCTCATGACCACTATCGGCATCTCTATCTATCTCGCCTACTCACGAACTTTTATTCCTAGCGGAGGAAGTACGCTGTATCTGGCTATAGCAGTCGGTTTATTAGCAATAGCGTTTGCCGCACGCCGAGGATACATCGGTGCTGGCGCTATTACCCCTGCCCTGCTTGTGCTAGTAGTTGGTTTGATCGAATACCCACCTGCGGCCCACCTTCTACCAAGCAACTATGTCGCCTTCTTGCTCTCGCTCTGGCTTCCCGCCATTGGCTTACTTGCGTTAGGTGTGGTGTATTTGCTGTTGGGTAGGAGGAAATAAAACAAGCCAATCTACAACACTCTCCCCATTTTTTTGATCTATGAACACCTCCTTCCCGTATAGCAGAGAAAGTTAAGATACCTTGGCCGTATCTACTTACCTACAGAAAGGAGTTTCACTATGGTGAGCATCCAAAAGATGCTTGAGAGGAACACCACAGACGCTGCAACGGAGAAAGTACTTACACACGCCTGATCTCCTCTCGGTCACTCATCACCTGTACCTTGATCGCGTTGCTCGTATCTGGTCTAGCTCTGTTACTAGGACCAAGTCCACGTGCCTCAGCTGCTGAACAGCACGCGGACGGACATGTGTATGTCTTGAATAATAACTTGAGCAGCGCCAACTCGATCACTGTCTTCACGCGGGAGGAAGATAGCTCCCTGAATTTGTCTGGCACGACCTCTATCGGCGGCATGGGGAGTCTAGCAGCCTTTGCAGATGGCACACAAGGATCGCTGATTCTTACGCATGACGAGAATAGCAGATTGTTTGCCGTCGATGCGGGAAGCAATCAGATTTCTGTCGTCAACGTTCATGATGGGCACCTCTCCCTCGCAGGCGTCTTTTCCTCCGGCGGAACTGGCCCCGTTAGTCTGACCTACCAGAATGGCCTGCTCTATGTCCTCAATGCCGCCAACGGAAGTACAGATACAGCCAACGTGGCAGGCTTCCATGTTGACAATGCTGGAAGCCTACATCCTCTTCCCGGAGCCACTCTGCCCTTGAGTGCAGCCCATCCCAATCCTGCTCAAGTACAGATAGACCCTTCTGGCCGATTTTTATTGGTCACTGAGAAGGTAACGAACGTAATCGATGTGTATTCCATTCGCAAAGATGGTAGTCTGAGCGGCCTGACCACCTTCCCATCAGTAGGAGTCTATCCCTTCGGAATGGCCTTTAACCCTGCCTACCCACAAGAACTCATTGTTGACGATGACTTCGGCGTGGGTGGTCAGCATCCTACTGGTGCCGTGATAGCATATCGGCTGACACATGGCAACGTTCACCTGATCAATGGTCCTGTAGCCGACTATCAAATTGCCCATGTTGGATGGTCATCACCCTTGATGGGCGCTTTGCCTACACCTCTGATGCAGATAGCCACGCAATCTCCGGCTATAGTATCGATGAGGACGGTGCCATCACCTTATTGAACGCCGCCGGAGTTACAGGTACTACACCATCGGACACATTCCCTTTAGAGGAAGGTCTCAGCCGTGATAGCCACTTCCTCTATGTGCTAGCCTCGCGGCTACTGCTCACACCGCCCGGTCCAGCCACAGTCAGCGGCTTCTCAATTCACCACAATGGCAGTTTGACATCAGTGGTGGACTCGACCCAGATTGTACTGCCCTTCACTTCCATCGGTCTAGTAGCCGAGTAGGTATATGGCTGATTTCTAAGACATTGGGGCGTTGCCTGTATGGTAACGCCCCAAGGTCTTTCAGGCAGCTTCTAGTACGCGTCCCAAATGCGCTGTAAAGCTGGATCTCCTGGAACATTACTGTAGATAGAATAAATGGTCATATCATTCTCCCATCCAAGCGACTGCCAGAAACCTCTCAGTTCCTCTTCCTCTGGACATTCCTTCCCAACGCAGATTCTCGTGTGAATACTTCTTGCTCCCTACATCTGCATAAACTTCACCGCGTGCCTCACTAGGTCAGTTCGACTCGCTTGCCGGGACGCACTCGGCTGCACATAGAGTTCCTCGACTTCACCAGACAATCCTGGCATCACTGGATGTCCTTGTACACAACAGGCGACAAAGCCCAGTATAGGAACGTACATGGGTCATCTCCTAGCTAATCGAGTGGATTGCCTTTCTTCATAGAGTATGGCATGGTGACTTTCCATCCGTCAAGGTGCATCCTGATTGACGGAAGAGCAACATGCGATCTCAATGCTGCAATTTTACTAGACGGTACCAGAGATCAACAAAGCAGTAGTTTCAGAAGAAATCTGATCCTGCAACTTGATTTCTACTATGTCTTAATGTGTCATGATATGCCTGCTTGCTTTTGACTTGTATAAAGATAATGATGAAATCATAACCAAATTAATGTATTCATAATCATTTCATTACCAATTCATCACCTCTTCGTAACCACTGGATGGTGAAATAGAAAAGGCGAAACATTCATTTCACCATCATTCCAGATTTTTATTTTACACCCAGATTAGTTCATCCAAGGAAGGAAAGAATTCTATGGTACGTAACTTTGGGTACAAGCGACACCTTATTCTTTTCGGAGTGTGTGGTTTGCTGCTTACGACGATGGTGTCTGTAGCGGCCTTCGCGAAATCACCCACTTCAACACCAGTATCACCAGCTACTGAACATCATGCCATCGCAGTTGTCCCGTTTGAATTCGACCCTGGTAAAACAGATACAGTAGAGGCTACTTGGGCTCAAGGTCAGGGCGATAATACAGGCGGTAAGAACGAGGCATTGCTCTTGACGAAGCTCACGACGACCGCAACGAATGCAGCTTCCGGCGCGACTGTTACCAACGTCAAAGGGATCCATCTCACCGAAATTGGATGGGATGTTCGCGATGATGGTCATTGCGGAGCCGGCGCACCGCGATTTAACGTGGTCACAAGCGATAACGTCACCCACTTTATCGGATGCAATTCTCCTCCTCCAACAACAAGCACTCCCGTTGGACCAGATGCTAATGGGTTCACTTGGCACAGAAACCGTTATGCCCCGGCGACGGCTTTTCCACCTATTGCTCCAACGGATACGGTCAAGAGCATCACTATTATCTTTGATGAAGGTGTCAATGCAGGGCCAGATTTTAAGGGATGGACCTTCCTTGATAACATTGATATCAACGGCACCTTGATTGCACAGGGGGCTGAGGGATAGGCAGATTTCCTTTTCACACATATCACCCCGATAAAATAATCCAAGAAGAGGAGAGTGACGGAGCTTTATAGCTCTTCACTCTCCCCACCCACATTCACAACAGCCTCACTCACTACGTCATAAGCCTTCTCCAATAACACTGCGATATTCTTGCCACCAACCGAAAACGGCGCATTTCCGAGGCGCTTGAGTACGGCTTTCGCTACCTTTGGTGGCTCTGGATGCAGCGCGAAGGTGTCCAGTCCTTCTCCGGCTTGCCAGAAGGTTGCGATGTTGTCTTCAAGACGCAGTGGTGGAAGCACATGTGCTGCCTCTGTTTGCTGTCCCGTTGCAGTAGTTTTTTCTGCGGGAGCGGCTGCGGCACGCTTTTCTCGAAGCGCTTTGATAATCTCTTCTTTCGTGCGACCACGTAGGGTAAAGATGAGGAACGGGTCCTCGTCGAAGCGTTCGGCCATGATGTAGTAGGTCGCGGCTATGTGTTTGCAGGGATTGGCCCAATCGGGACATGAGCAGTCGGTATCTAGATCGTCTTCGTCAGTAGGGAAGAGCGAGAGATGCACAGACTCAAAGGCCTCTTCGATGTTGGTGGGCATTTCACCTGCCAGCAATTTCGCGGCAAAAATGGCTTGCGCGGCCATCGCCTCAGTCACTTTCTCCCATTCGCGGTCTGACAGCGGGTCTACCTTGATTTTGATTTTATAGGGCTGCCGCATGGAGCCTTGCACTTTGGCCCGCACAATGCCCGGTTCGATCTCCAATGACAGCACCTGGCCCATGCGTGCATAGGAGCGACCACGAGTTAGACGCGTGCCCATACCCATTGACTCCAGGACTTTCACCCAGCGTTTGGACCACCACGTTTCGCCAATCGAGCCACGTTCACTTTTAGCCTTGATGCCACCATCGACTTTGCGTGGGCGGCTCTCGGAATAGTAATCCCATTCATAGCGGTCTCTCCAACGATCCATACCGTAGCCTCCTATTATTCCGCGACCGCGTCACGACTCAGCGCGAACAATTCTTTGAGTTGGTTGGTAGACATCTCTGTGAGCCAGCTTTCGCCACTACCAACAATACTTTCCGCGAGCACTTTCTTCTGTTCTATCATCATATCAATGCGCTCCTCCAACGTGCCTGCACAGACGAACTTATGCACCTGAACGTTGCGCTGCTGCCCAATACGGAATGCTCTATCCGTCGCCTGATTCTCAACCGCTGGATTCCACCAGCGATCAAAGTGAAAGACGTGATTTGCTGCGGTCAAGTTCAGGCCCACACCACCAGCTTTGAGCGAGAGGATAAAGAGGGGCGCACCGCGTCGCTCTTCTTGAAAACGCTGTACCATGATATCACGCTGCTTTTTCTGCACACCACCATGCAGGAAGAGCGTCTCACAGCCCAGCGTCTCTTGCAAATATGTGCGCAACAGCGTGCCCATCTGCGCATATTGTGTAAAGATCAGAGCTTTATCGCCCGCTGCCAGCACCTCTTCGAGCATCTCTTCCAGGCGTTCAAGTTTACCCGAACGGTGTGATAAGCGGCTGCCATCAGACATAAACTGCGCCGGATGGTTACACACTTGTTTCAACTTGGTTAACGTCGCCAAAATCATGCCCTTGCGCTCAATACCATCTGCCGCCTCAATCTTCTCCATCATATCTTTGACCACCGCCTCATAGAGCGACGCCTGCTCCTGCGTCAGATTGCAGAACACCTTCATCTCCATTTTGTCGGGCAAGTCTTTGATAATCTCTTTATCGGTCTTCACACGACGCAAGACAAACGGCTGAATAAGGCGTTTGAGCATCTCAGCACGTTCGGCGTTGTGATGCCGTTCGATAGGAATGGCAAAACTTTTACGGAACGCATCACCTGAACCGAGATAGCCAGGATTAAGAAACTCCATAATGGACCACAATTCGGACAGGCGGTTCTCAACTGGTGTTCCGGTCAAAGCAATCTTATATTGTGCTTTCAGTTGTTTGATAGCCTGTGTCTGCTTGGCACTCTCATTCTTGATATTCTGCGCCTCATCAATCACGACATTATCCCACTCGATCAACCCCAGATGCTCTTTGTCACGCAATGCCAATGAATATGTAGTAATCACCACATCATGCATGCGTGCCTCTTCCTCGAACGCCTGCCCACTCAAGCGCTCGTGCCCATGATGCACCATCACGCGCAATGAAGGAGCAAAACGCTGCAGCTCGCGTTGCCAGTTGCCAACAATGGACATGGGGCAGATGACTAGTGTTGGTTCTAATGGAAACTTACTTATATATTTCTCATTTAATAATGTGGCGATTAAAACTATGGTTTTACCTAGTCCCATATCGTCCGCCAAACAAGCCCCCAAACCATATTTGCGCAAGAAGGTCATCCAGGACACGCCTTTGAGTTGATACGGGCGCAATGTACCCTGCAATGTCGATGGCACATTGATCGTCTCAATCTTCATGCCATCGGCTAGGCCAGCGAGCAGGTGTTGTATCCAGCCCTCGGCCTCTACTTCTGTTACCTGCAAGCCAACTTCTGTTTGCTCTTGGCCCAAGCCGAGCCGCAGTGCGTCGCCGAGCGACATGTTTCCTGCATGCTTTTTCTTAAAGAAGGCAATCGCCGCCTCTATCTCTTCTGGTTGTAGTTCCACCCATTGCCCACGAATCTGAATCAGGGGCATTTTGAGGTTGACAAGATGCTCAAACTCTTGCTCAGAGAGCGTGGTATCCCCAATGGCCGCGTTCCAGTCGTAGTCAACGAGGCCAGCGAGACCCAATAAGCCCTCACTATTTGTGCCAGCCTTGGGCTTTATTTTCAATTTGACACGCAGACGTGCCGATTTTTTCTGCCACCACGGTGGCACTAGCACACCAAAACCGCTCTGTTCTAGCAACGGGGCCGACTGCCGCAAAAACGTATACGCTTCTTCCGTTGTGAGTAGCAATTCCTGCGGACGCGCCTCCTTTAGGCTCTCTTCGATAGGTGGGAACAGGCGCGAGGCTCTACCGAGATCAGCGAGTAATCGTTCCTGCGGATTCTCGAATGTGCGTTTGAGGAAAGTCATCGTGCTTGAACGCTCTTGCCAGACCTGCTCTGCTGGCACAAGTAGACTACGATCATCATTCGCTTGCAGATGAAAACTGACGTGCCATGCTTCATCGTTCTGTGTACCATTCGCGCCGTTTATGCTGTTCTCCTCCGTTTCTGGTGGATCAAGGCGAAAACAGGTGCGAAAAGGTGCATCGGAGACGACCGGCTGAAGTTGTCCAAGCCACGTACGCATCGTCGTGGTAAATTGCTTGAGTTCATCGGCAGAGCCAGTCAGTATTGGGTTTTCAGAGGAGAGCGCCTTTAACCACTGTTCGGGCAATGCCTTCGCACTGACGCGGCGATTTCCTTTGCTGGGCAATAACGATGTCGTCGAAAGGCTATCGCGCACAAAAGCATCGATGGTTTGATTGAGGAAGTTCCGTACAAAGTCCTCGCGTAACGACGCTTTCTTGTCACCTTGTGGTAGAAATGACCAGCACAACGGCGGCATCATAGCAGCTAACATACTGAGTCGTTCTGCATCTTCTGAAGAAAGTGTTGCTTCCCACATTGCGCGGCACGATGTCATCCTCCCATGCTGTAGCTCTTGCAATGTTGGTACATAACATTGCCTGACCATCAATTCGTAGGAGAAGTTTGCAACAGTTGCCCAGAAATGCGTTGAGCTTCCTATCGCAACGCTATAGGGCAGATTGTTTGGCAATGAAAGCAACGTATCTAATGCATGACTAGCATCAAGCGCAATCGTATTGACTGTCCACCAACGTAGCTCTTTCACAGCTTGTGCCTCGTTACGTTCCGTATCCCACAATAATTCTGGCGAGGATAACGGTTCCTTATTGGTTGAGGGCAAACGCAACGTCAGCGTTTCTTTATCTGCTCCTTGCACAGCCAAATTGCCCACAAGTCCACTCACCGCCTCCGCTAGTGCATCGTGAGCGGTGAGGGCAAACGGATGGGGCCGAGGTTGTTGTGCGTCGGCTGCACGCCTTGTACTTGTAGAAGCGGGAAACCCTGTTGGCATGCTGGATGATTCTGCCCAGATATGTAGTTTGCCAAGTGCGAGGGCATCCCAAAGAGCATGTAGAACAATCAATGCATTTTCTCTTCCGACACTATGTGCCTATAGTATGTACCAATCCACATGCCAGATATTAGTGCGGCAACTCGGCTAGCGACGACTTTACCTCAATGTAACGGGCCATGATAAAAACTAGGTCTGAGAGGCGATTGAGATAGCGAACCACTTCTCCATTCTGAATGACTCCATCATGCAGCAATTTGACCGCCATACGTTCGGCACGGCGAATGATCGTACGTGCAAGATCAAGCACAGCACCATCCACACTATCGCCAGGAATGATAAATTTATTAGGAATCTCTACCTCGCGCTTGAGTTCCTCCTCCAACTGCTCAAGGTGCTGTACGTGCTCAGCAGTCATCTTTAAGCCCATTTTCTCATAGTTTTCTGGCGGCGTTGCCAACTCGCCCATCATCAGATAGAGTTCCTGTTGAATGCGATAAATACTGTCTTTGATCTTCTGATTCTTCGTCATAGCACGTACTAACCCTAAAGCAGAAGTCGCTTCATCTACAGTCCCAAACGTATCAGGGCGTGGATCATATTTTGCGACACGCTGCTCACCCAATAGCCCAGTATAACCCGTATCGCCAGTGCCAGTTGTCACCTTTGCCATTATATCTCTCCTCATAATATTTCAGAACATCATACAATTCTCAATCACCATGGATAATCGTAGGGGCGTGTGAGGCGGCGCGATGGGCGACCCAAGGGTCCCCGCCACCCATCGCGCCGCCTCACACGCCCCTACGATTGCGAATAACACCTCCACACCAATCGATCATGCTAGATAGCGATAGGCGCGACTCACACGCCGCCAGTCCAACTCGCGCCCACGTACTGGACGCTCTTCATTGATGGCCTCTAATTTGTTTGTTGCCAGGAAGCGCCGTCGCAAGTTCGATAGGTCAAACTGCTCATCTGCTGAAAAAAAGGCACGATAGAGTAGCGCCGCCTCAGCTAGCGTCAGTATACCATCTCCGATGGCAGGTTCCTTGATAATACTTAGTGGTCGCGTCTCTTTGCTTGCTGATGACGTCGGTGAGTCTTGCTTCCACCAATCGCCGCCTCTTTGTGTATATCCCGTGGCATCCATATCTGCTAGATAACGTAGGGCAATTTCAGGGTCGCGCTGAATTTCTGAGCGCAATGTATAAAGTGCAGTCAGCAAACCCAGCTTTACATCTTCATCAACCACACGCTGCCCAGACTCAATATCGGCAACGGCTACCCACTCAACACGCAGGCTCGGTATGGGCTGTGTATGTAGGTTAGGACGCAGTTCATCACGATTCGCACGCAATAAGATGCTGTGTAGAAGTGATACGGCGGCTCCCTCTTCAGCACTTCCCCATACATGCACTTGCTGTTCCTGCCAGCCAGCTTTCAGCTGCAACAATGTTGCTTGTGTAGGCCACAACAAAAGAGCGTCAAGTGTACGCTCAACCGCATCTGTCACGGATTCTGTCCCGAGCACCAAGCGCATTGGTGAACCCCACGGTCCCTCACGCAACAATACCCACAAAGACCAATTCCGAATAGCAAAGGTCACGACTCCTGCCGTGACAATTAAACGCCGAGGTGTAGTATCCCGATTTGGCTGAGAAGCAATAGACGTATTCTCTGTTGGCTGAGATAAATTCATGCAGATGCTCCATAGGATGGATGGTTTTCAGACCACATAGATTGTACTCACTCTATAGAACGTGTGCAAGTAGGCAGACAAGGGACCATTACCATTTAAATAAAGGAAGGAGGATCATAAACATAAAAATCACATGGGCACCCAGCATTGGGTGCCCACAGCACTGTATATAATAACCGCCGACTTTCGCTTAGCGTCCAAATAGAATATGGAGACCAAGCGCAAAGCCAACAGAGAGTAGCAAAGCCAGGAGTTGAAGGAGGCGATAACGGACCATTGCGACACGAGTATCAATAGCCACGGCCTTAGCTCCACTGGATCGTCTTATTTGCTGCTGTTCATTCTGCATCTCTATTTCCCTTTAACTACTGGATATGAGTGGCCACATGCCATCTCCCACCAGCCTTCACTAGTATATACGTTCTCACGTTTCATTTAGTTGTACTATCATGCTACTATTCTATCGGATAATATGGATAAAAGTCTATGAAATCGATCACACAATTCTTTTTGTTCCGCTACAAAAAATTGTTAAAATGAGATGAAATCGTCTTGAGAAAGGCTTTAGATCAAAAGGGAGGGCACTATGCCTTTAGTCACTGAACAGATTTCCAATCATGACACAGCGCTTTTGCTTCCGATACTCCTAGATGCCGAGGAAGGTGAGGAGCGCATTCGTGCCGCGCTCCTGAATCCGACCTGTACCGCCTATGCATCCTGGTTAGATGGTCAGCTTGTCGGAGCAGCCGTAGTGCGCTGGGAGGACGATGAAACCAGCGAGATTCTGTATATCGCGGTGGATGCCGACTTGCGTGGGCGCAGCTATGGGAAGCAGATTCTTCAATTTTTACAAGAGGAACTGTGCAGGCGTAGAGGACATTCGCTCCTGGTTGGGACGGCGAATGCTGCACTTGACAATATTGCTTTCTACCAGAAATGCGGCTTCCGCATGTTTGAAATCAGGCGTGACTACTTTGCCTACATTCAGCCGCCAATAGCAGAGCACGGAATTGTGCTACGTGATATGTTGGTTTTGCGTTATGACCTCCAATCTTGACTTCACCAACTCGAAAATTTACGCTTGACTTCGAGTCAACTCTAAGGTGTATGCTTGTTGTAGATCAAGAAACAAATGAAGAGAATAAGGAGAAAATAGATGCGTGCGATTGTTTTTTCTAACTATGGAGATGCTGAGGTCCTTGAGTTGCGCGATGTGCCAGAGCCGCAAACAGCTGCGGGGCAAGTGAGCATTCGCGTGGTGTATGCGAGTGTCAATTACGCCGACATCATGACACGAAGGGGGCAGTATCATGTGGCACAACTGCCGATGGTGCTTGGTTTTGAAGTTTCGGGTTATGTTCATGCACTGGGCGAGGGGGTCACAGGTCTGCACGTGGGGCAACCAGTGAGCGCACTGACGCTGGTGGGAGGGTATGCGGAGTTTGCACTGGCCCAGTCAGCACTGACGATTGCATTGGATGGTTTTGGCAAGAAGATCAAGCTGACACAGGCAGCAGCTTTCCCGGTGGTGGGCATGACAGCCTATAACTTGCTGGTGGACGTGGCACGCATCCAGACAGGCGAAACGGTGTTGATCCACGCGGCATCTGGGGGCGTTGGCACCGTTGCGGTGCAGATTGCCCGGCACCTGGGGGCGCGACAGATCATCGGTACTGTTGGAAGCCAGAAGAAGATGGCCTATGCTCAGTCCTTGGGCTATGATCGAGTGCTGCTACGCACGAACTTTGTCCAGGAGGTGCAGCAGATCACCGAAGGCAGGGGCGTGGATATCATCCTCGACGCGGCTGGTGAGCCCACGCGTAGCCAGAGCCTGACCGTGCTGGCCCCACTTGGTCGCTTGGTTGTCTTTGGCAATGCCAGCCAGCAACCTGATGTGCCCTTGTTGCCTAGTAATCTCCTAGCCAACAACAAAGCCGTGCTGGGTTATAGCTTCAGCGGCTTGATCAGAACGGCACCGCAGGTAATTGCTACAACCGCTCACCAAGCGCTTGCCTTGCTGGCAAATGGGCAGATACGCATTGATGCTACGCGCATTCTGCCGCTGGAGCAGGCGGCTTCGGCTCATCGGCTGATCGAGGATGGGAGTACAACGGGGAAACTGCTGCTTCAGGTGTAGGGGTCTATGAGGGGTCAGAACATTTTCCGTGCAGGTATCTCGTTAAGATTAACGAGATACCTGCACGGGAAATGTTCTGACCCCAAAACCAGATTTATTACCTACACCAAGAACAAATGTGCTATACTAGTAACGACATCGGAAAAAGATCAATAGAAGCGAAAGGAGTACACAATGAAATTCTACAACGTCCGTCTGCTCGTACGTGATTTTCCAGCAACGCTCAAATTCTGGCGCGACGTGATGAAGTTCCCTATGACCTATGGTGATGAAGCGATGGGTTATGCATACTTCGACACTGGCAGCGCTGGCGTGGAGCTTTTCACCCAGGACGGATTTGCCACGGCGCTAGGCGAGACAACACCAGCACCGACACCAACAGGTCGTCAGACGGTGCTCGTTTTCGAGGTCGAGAATGTTGATACAGCCTACGCCGATCTCGTCGAGCGCGGTGCCCAATCAGTCGCCAAACCACAAGATAGAGCCGCGTGGGGTGTCCGCTCAGCGCATATCAGCGATCCCGATGGTCAGGTTATCGAAATCTATAGCAAGCTTGGTTGAGCCGAGGCGTTGATGAGTTGCACTAAGAAGCACTTTCCACTAGTGGAAA
>JRHI01001081.1_pt1 | contig 25074 bp, 28 predicted proteins | sample 215371 | NCBI WGS metagenome assembly JRHI01 (sample SAMN02929681, study PRJNA255918) | sediment metagenome | biome: cave system; feature: Ice Cave; material: Sediment; isolation source: sediment from deep within a dark volcanic ice cave with no known source of... ...
CGGGACCACGACCGCTATGGCCGCGTCACCGACCGGCGGCAGAACCTCGATAGCGGTCACCACGACCACACGGTCACCACTGCGCTCGGCGTTCATGTTTCTCCTTTAGCGCGCGCCCAGATGGACGCGTCCCTTCACTGGTTCCGTAGAATCGAAGGGCTGGCGGACAGGACAGGGTGCCGAAATATTCGTCAACGACAGAAATCTCGGGTGAGCAATCCGGGTAGGTGAACCCGGAGATCGGGGCGCTAACCGAGCGGCGCATCAACGACACGCCCAACACGGAGGGGCGACGACCACCTGTGGGTGCCGGAAACCCGGTTCGGGTTGATGACGTGCGGATTCAAGTCGAACCCATGCCCGCTGATCATCCGACGCCAGAGCTTACGAGGGCATCGCGGGGGCCGCGGCAACACGCGGTCGGCACCCGCCTGGCTATGGGCGCACTGGGGACAGGACGCTGGAGGCGTCCGGCATCTGAGCGGACCGGTGGCAGCAGGGTGCGCGTCCGGCGCCGAGAATCTCGACGGCGCGATCAAACCGGGACATTCGCGGCCTTCAGAACCCGAGTCCGCCTACGGATAGCGTGCGAAAGGCCCTTGGAGCTCAACCGCGAACTCCCTGGTCACAGGCATGACCGAGTTTTCGGCACGCACACCGCTGCGAMGCGTCAGATGGGCAGTTTGTGGCGCCCGTAATGGGCTGTCTTGTTCGGTACGCACACACGGACAGTCCTCTCACCGGCTCATGCCCGATTTGCGTCCAACGCAACAGTGCCCGTCGATGACCTGGCCGAACTGGTCGACGGCCCGGTAGAGGTAGTACCAGCGGCCCGAGATTTTGAGGTAGGTCTCGTCGACGAACCAACGGTCACCGACGCCGGACCGGCCGGGTCGGGCGGCGTCGATGAACAGGGGCGTGAACCGCTAACACCCACCGGTACACGGTGACGTGGTCGACGACCACGCCACGCTCGGCGAGCAGTTCCTCGACATCGCGGTAGGACAGCCCGCGCAGATACCAGCGGACGGCGACCGTGATCACGTCTGGCGGGAACCGGAACCCGGCGAACTCCGAGCGATCAACCGATGGGAGGGAACAGCGCCTGGACATCCTGCCAGCCTGCCCGATGGAGGAACCCGCCGCCCCCATGCAACAGTCCGGCTGCGACGAAGCCTGGATCCGCGACCGCCTCCGGTGTGCACATCTCGAACCGTGACCTCGGCGCTCGGCGGAGCGAAGACGCGCGACCGGTCGCGCTCCACAGGTCGACCGATGACCGGTTCGCGATCCAACGGCTCCAGCGCCGTTGAGGGCACGTGCGCAGCAGGTGACCACGCCGTGGAGCGTCCCTGGGTCGGTCGGAACTCCGGACGATAGAGGTCCGGACGGCCGGCACCGCGACTAGGCCGGCCCGTCGCAAACATGCTGGCCCCGCCACGATCGGGTTATGGCACCCCACACGAGGTAGACCAAGGAGAAGGCCACGGCTGTCGATCGTGGCACTCAGAGCTCGACCACGGCCAGCCAGCGAAGACATGAACTGGCTGGTCACCCGCCAGATCGGGGTATTGGTGCCCTTCACCTTGAACACCTCATGGCACTGGGGCATCGGGGCAGACGTCGCGACCGTGGCATCGCGCCGCGCAAGCTCAGCCGGGCGGCGACTTGTCGCTGCCGCTGCCGGTTCGCTCGTGCCTCGCCCTCCTCCCGGCAGAGGCGACGGCGGGCGGGATGCGCCGGTCGCCCAGAACGCGACAATACTCGCGACGACGATGGCAACGGCGACGTAGGCGCTCATCCTCCCGGCCCCGCGTCGCGGCGCCCCCCGGGCCGGTCTGCCCCCGGCGGCCGTGGCTGCACGAAAGGTGCCTCGGCGTCACTGATCATCCCGCCGATGGCGTCGGCCGCCTGGGCGGGACCGAGGGGTGCGAAGCTCGCCTCGGCCGAGGCGAGCAGGCGGCCGTGGTCGTCGAGGATGACAGCGCCGGCCTTGATGCAGTCTTCGGTCGTTTCGCCGAGGCGGGCGTCGACCCGGTAGATCCGTCCGATCCTGACCGGTCGCGAGAACTGTGCCGCGGTCTTGGTGGTCACCGCGAACCGCCCGGCGATGGCGATCGCCGCCCACGCCATCGCCTCGTCCATGATGGCCAGCACGATCCCGCCGTGGGCGTAAGTGGGCGCGCCGGAGAACTCGGGACCGAGGCAGAACTCGGCGGTGACCACGTCGCGGTCCTCGTCGTGGAAAAACGGGATGCGAAGTCCCCGCTCGTTTCCGGTCTCGCACACGAAGCAGTTGGACTCGAATCCCCAGCCGCGATTGTCGAGCGGCCTCATGCCGCGACTGGCTGCGAGCACGGCGCCCAGGCCGGGACGGCCAGAATGGGCTCCCATCCCCGGAGGAAGAAGCAGGGGTCGGCGTCGGCGTCGGCGGCGACGAGGGTCCGGCTCACGTCACGGGCGGCGCGGGTGACTTCAATGACGTCGGGCGCATCGATTGGCACGCCGCCGCGGCGGGCGGCTGCCTCGACGGCGCGGGCTGCGGCCTGCGCGGCGTGGGCGGGGCTGACCGAGCGGTGACGCAGCCGCAGGGTGCGATCAAGGGCCAGGGTCGCCTGCCACCAGGCGAGGTCATCGGCGCTGGCGTGGCTGGCGCGTAGCTGAGCGGCCAGGCTGGTGATGTCGTCGGCGGAAAGCGTGGCGAGTGCCCAGCTGAACTGTTCGGGTTGCATGGCGTGCCTCCTGTCCTGGACACGGAACACGCCTCGGCATGTCTCGACTTCCGTTTTCTGTCGGACTATCACGGCGGTCGGCCTTGGCGCGCCGTTCAGAAGGTCAAGGCGCGGCCCGGGGACGGTCGCGTCAGTGGCCCGGGCGGCCCTCCGGCTTTGCGCTGTCGGACGGCGCAGAACGTCACCGAGCCTGGCTTGATTGACGCCGGCCCGGTCAGCGGGCGGCTTGGCGCTCAGCTTCGCTGGGGTCGTGGCGGTGGGGCCGCAGGCGGGCGGCCTGGTCCGCGTCGGGGGCGTGGTCGAGCCATTGGCTGCTGGCGGCGTGGGCCCGGTCGATGAGCTCGGCGGTGTGGGAGAAGTCGATGGGGGTGACGGTGAGCGGGCAGAGGGCGGGCAGGACCCGGAGGTCGACGGTGTGCTGGTAGCGGGCGACGTCGACGGCGAGGCGCTGCTGGACGAGCAGGGTGATGGCCTGCAGGGCCATGCCGAGCGCGCCTTTCGGGGCCCGGTCGAGGGCGCAGGCGAACCCGGTGGGCAGGACGTAGATGGTCGTGGCGCCTTCGTCGATGGCGTGCGAGATGGGGGTGTTGTTGGCCACGCCGCCGTCCATGAGCTGGTGGCCGTCGATGGTGACGGGGGGGAACACGCCGGGGATGGCGGCGCTGGCCGCGACCGCGTCGATGGCGTCGCCGCGGTGCAGGACGACTTCGACGCCGGTGGTCACTTCGCTGGTCACGACCCGGACCGGGACGGGCGCGTCCTCGAGCCGAGCGTAGCCGAGGTGGCGGGCGAGGAGTGCCCGCAGCGGTTCGGGGGGTACGAGGTGATCTTTGCGGCCGAGGAACCCGAGCAGCCCGACGATGGGCCGGGTCGGGAAGACGTCGTCGCGCCGTACGCCGCGCCACACTTCGGCCAGGTCGCGGGCTCCGGCGAGGCCGGGCCGGCCGGCGACCCAGGCGGCGTTGATGGCCCCGACCGAGGTCCCGAGGACGAGGTCCGGGGTGATGTCGCGCTCGGCGAGGGCGAGCAGCATGCCGACCTGGACGGCTCCGAGGCTGCCACCGCCGGACAACACGAAGGCGGTGGTCATCGTGGCGTTCCCCTGAGCTGGGGATCGGCGAGGAACTCGTCGAGGCGGCGTCGGCTTGGGGCGCCGACGAGACGGTCGAGCTCGCGCCCGTCGGGCCCGAAGAGTACGACGGTGGGGATGCTCAAGATGTCGAGCCGGCCGGCGACGTTCGGGTTGGCATCGACGTCGCAGGACCCGAAGCGGAGACGGTCGGCGTGGCGGGTGGCCGCGTCGTGGAACAGCGGTTTGAGTTGGCGGCACGGGCCGCACCATGCCGCCCAGAAGTCCACGACGGTGTAGCCGCCGGTTGTGGTCTGGGCGAAGTCGGCGTCGTTGATCTCCACAACCGTGTCGCGGTCGAGCGCGGTGTCGCCGACGGCCGGTCGGGTCGGTGGTGCCTCGTCGTGGCCTCGTCTGCGGAAACGTCCGAGCATCGTCGGCTCCTTGGGCTTTAGCGGTGCAGGAGCCGCGACACCAGCGAGGGTCGGGTCTCGTGGTCGTCGTCACCGGAGACTTTGGTGACCCGCACGCCGCGCCACAAGGCGATGTGGCCTTTGATGGCCGCCGCGGCTTGGCTGGGGTCGAGGTAGTACCAGGCGGCGTCGCGGTTGGCCTTGCCGTCCACGACGACGGTGTAGTAGCTCGCCAGTCCCTTCCACGGGCGTCGCGTGTGCGTTGAGCTGTCCTGGAGGTACTCCTCGTGGACATCGGCGAGGCGGAAGTAGTGGTTACCTTCGATGACGACGGTCCGGTCACTTTCGGCTAGGACTGCCCCGTTCCAGGCTGCTCTGATCATGGTTCGGGAACCCGCCCGGCGCGATCCGCATTCCACACGCCGGTGGGGTAGGAGACGGCGCCAGCGGTGCCCGGACCGGTGTGGGCGCCCACGGACGGGCCGATGCGATAGCGGACCAGCTCCTGGATTTCGGGGGCGGCGGTGAGACGGGACTCGAGCGCTTGCCACAGGGGAGCGATCTCGGGGTCGGCGATCCCGAGCCCGACTCGCAGGCCCGTGCCGGTCGAGCGCACATAGCGGGCCATCGCGTCAGCCGCGTCGTCGAGGCTCGACGCGTGAGCGACCGCCTCGATCCGCCCGTCGACCAGCGACAGGACAGGCACACCGACGGCCGCGTCGGTCACACCGACGGCGAGGCGGCCTCCGGCGCGGGCCAGGTCGAGGGCGCCGACGACGAACACGTTGTCGCACTGGGCGCCGACCGTTTGGGCGACCTCGGCTGCCTCGGGCAGCGAGGCGCCGTTCTCGATGGCCGATGCTGCTTCCCACAAGCAGCACGTAATGGCGAAGCTGGCGGTCCCGGTGTCAACGATCCGCACCGGCACCGGAGAACCCTGGGCGCCGAGGCGGGCCGAGTTGACGGTGCCGGAGGTATTGGAGCCGAGGTGCACCGACAGGATCTCCGTGGCGCCGCGGCCGGCGAGCGCGTCATACGCGGTGGCGAACTGTCCAGGGGAAGGGGCGGCGGTCGTGACCGCCGGCGCCGGTAGACCTTGCGCGGCGGCGGTGGCGAACCGGGCGTAGAAGCCATCCGCGTCCAGGTCGACGCCCTCGAGGTAGTCGCGCCCGTCGATCGTGACGATCAGGGCGACGACCTCGACGCCGTAGCGGCGGCGCAGTTCGTCGGGGAGCTGCGCGTTGGAGTCGACGCACAGGCCGATCATGTTGGCCGTCTCGGGGCGGTGGCGAACTTGTAGACGATCATGGTGCTGGTCGCGGCGGCCGCCATCGGCAGCGCCGCGGACGGTGTGGGTCCCCACAGGTTCGGCCAGCCGCGCCGCCACCACAACATTCCGGCCGCGACCCAGGTGAGCGACGCGGTTACCGTCGCCGTGTAGGCCCGGTGCTTCCATCGCGGCGTGCCGCTCAGGGCGGCGACGGCCACGTCGATGGGGAAGTAGGCGGGGAACGTGGCCAGGCACTGCCCGGCCGACGCGGCCACGCCCTTGCCTCCCTTGAACCCGGCATGCCACGGGAAGCAATGCCCCGCCACAGCCGCGACCCCGCCGACGTGGGCGCCGGTACCGCCGGCAACGGCCCGCCCAAGGCGACAGGCGAGCGCGCCTTTGGCGACATCCGCGGCGAGCACGCTGTAGCCCCAGGCCGGTCCGAGGACGGCGATGGCGTTGGCCGCTCCCGGGTTACCGGTCCCTGCCGTCCGCAGGTCGGTCGACCCGCCGGTGGCCAGCCGGGACGCCACATCCGCCGAGGGGAACGTTCCCGCCAGGTACCCGAGCGCGGCGGCCGTCAGCACTCGCGTCACCCCTACCGAGCGCTCACCGTCGCGTCGGGCACCGGCAGGGCGCGCAGCCCGTGCGGTCAAAGCAGCGCGGCGGCGTAGATGGCGCCGGCGACCAGCCCGAAGGCGGCGTGGGCCATCAGCGAGCCGATCGGCGTTCCCTGCCCGAACCCGGTCAGGGCGACACCGGGGCGGTCCATGGCGTGCTTGCGTACCAGGGGATGCATGGCGCTGAGCATGGCAGGCAGCACGGCCAGGATGATCAGGCCGTGGGCGGCGCCGATGAGCAGGTCCCATCCGGCGGCCTGGCCGACGGAGGTCACGCCGATGGCGTGGAGGAGCGCGGCGTGGCCGAGACCGAACGCGGCCGACATCATCAGATGTACGCCAAGTCCGATCCCGTAGACGGTCGTCCTTGAGCCGCTCGGCGCGAACATCGAACCGAGGACCTCGAGGAAGTTCATGCAGGTCATGCCGACAGCGAGACCCATGGACACAACCATGAGGAAGGCGACGCCACCGGCGAGACCTCCCAGCAGGGCCCATCTGGGCGTGTAGTGGCCGGCGAGGTTGGCAAATGCGAGCAGGGACATGATCGGAACGCCCTTTCGGTGTTTGTTGGCCTGGCGGCGGGATCGCCGCCGTCCTCCGGGAAGCGCCTGGGAAGGCCGCTGCCGTCCCAGGGGTCGAATGGGAAGGAGAGGTTGTGGTGGCGACCCCGCCAGGGAAGGAACACGCCAACACCCCGCTCGTAGTCCGGACTGCTTCATCGCGAACAGTCGGCCCGTCGTCGATCGGGAAGGACGTCCGGACCATCCTGGCGAGCTGAAACGTCGACAGTGATGTCGCCGCGGTGGCGGCTGGCTGGGCGCGGCCGGCTCGGTTGCCCTGTTTGCCCGGCGCCCGGGCGGTCGGTGGCCCGCGATGTTGCCGAGCACCGGGTTGTCCGCGACGCCGAGGACAGGCGGCCAGCGTCGCCGCCTGTCGCTTCGCTACTACCGGCGCCGCTACCTGCCACCGTGTCGAGGCGGGCGCTGGCGCGGACCGCCTCCAGTCGATCGGCCCGGACACCGCCCTCCACTGCGGCGGCCACACGACCGTCGGGTGCGATGAGGAACGACGCCGGGATGGCGGCAACGAGGTGGCTGTCGGCGATCTGGTCATGCGGATCAACGACGACGGCCCGATCGGCGTGCGCCGCAGCCAGAAAGGCCCGGCTCGCATCGACGCTGTCGTCGTGCACGACCCCGAGAACGGCGAGCTGATCGGCCTGATGGACTGCGGCAAACCGTGCCAGCTCCGGTGTCTCAGCGCGACGTGCCGGGCACCACGTCGCGAAGAAGTTCACGACGACCCAGCGGCCCCGGTAGTCGCTGAGGCTCACCTGCGTGCCGTGCCCGTCCACGCCGTGCACGTCGGCGGCCTGGTCCGCCGTAGAGCGGCGAGAAGAGAAGGCGCCACCGAGGCCGCTCCCGTGACCGACGAACACGAAGAGTCCGACAACGATGTTGGCGGCAAGCAGTACGAGCACGATTCGGCGGCGACTCCTGGGCGGCCCCGAGGGTTCAGTCCCGTCCCAGACCTCGCGGGCATCGGCGCGACTCCAGCTCGTCACGGCGCGGGAACCCGCGCCCGGCCCCGCTCCGTTCCGCTGACGTGTCCCGAGGTCTGTCGGGTCGGTGAGCACTCACCGGCTGGCGAGCGGGTGGAGAGTCGGCTGAGAACTTCTCATCTCCGCCGGGAGCCGCGCCTTTCATCGGACGGTCACGACGATGCGGTGGTAGCCGGTGGCGCCCGCCGGATGCGGCGGCATGCGCGCCGCCAGCTGGACTGCGCCGGCGCCGTCGGTGGCCCGCACACTCAGCGGATGGATACCGGGTAGGAGTTTGAGGGTGGTCTGCCAGCGACGCCACGAGAGCACGTCGGCTTCGCGTTCGAGACGCGCCGGGAGCCACGATGCGCCGTCGTCGGCGGAGACCTCGACGACGGCGATGCCTCGGTCGGCGGCCCAGGCCACCCCGGCCACTCGGGTCGGGCCGGTGAGCACCGCGCCGTGGGCCGGCAGGTCGATGCGCGACTCGGTGTGCACGGCAGTGTCGGTGTTCCAGCCCCGAGCGTTCCAGTAGCCCGGCCGGGGTCGTTCGACCACGACGAGGTCGGTGAGCCACTTGACGTTCTTGACCCCATAGTGAGCAGGGACACGGAGCCGGGCCGGGAAGCCGTGGCCGGCGGGTAGCGGCGCGCCGTCCATGGCGTAGGCGACCATCACGCCGGGCCGGGCCGCGGTGCCGAGGTCGAGCGTCTCGGTGTAGCCGTCGGCGCCCCGCGCCTCGAGGGCTCGAGCTCTCGCCGTGGGATGGGCGCTGGCTAACAGGGCGGCCAGGGGGACCCCCGCCCAGTGGGCGTTGCCAACCAGCGGCCCGCCGACGGTGTTGGAGATGCACGACAACGTCGCCAGCCGCTCGACCGCCGGGAGGCGATGGAGCTCGGCGAGGGTCAACTCGAAGGGTGACGCCATCTCCCCGCGGACGCGCAGCCGCCAGCTGGTGGCATCGACGACTGGCGGTTCGAGGTCGACAGCGACCGTGTAGTGAGCCTGTCGTGACGTCACCAGGGGTGTGAGGCCGACCACCGCCGGGAAGCCGGCGTCCACGGGCTGGTCGGGGATCGATGCTGGCCGATTGCGACGCAGCCTTCGGGCCATGGCGGTCGCGCCGAGGGCAACACCGCCCAGGAGGAGGGCGGTTGACGCCAGGAACCGGCGCCGGGCGATGTCGGCGGGCTCGTCGGCGTGGACCCTGGCGTGGGTGGTGCCGACGGCGACACCGGCGGCCAACGCGGCGACGGCGGCTACGGCTGCGGCCGCTAGGGTCGCGTCGAAGACATGGCGGACCGGGTCGAGGCGGGCGGCGCCGAGGGTCGCGGCCGCGGCCAGGAGTCCTGGAAATCCTGGCCCGCGACGGCGTCCAACCCAGCCCAGGGCGATGGCCCCAGCGATGACACCGGCGGCTAGGAGATGGACGGCTTGATGGCCGAGGCGCTCGATGGCTTGGGTGGCCACCCCGCCGGGGGTGTGGCGGATGATCCAGTTACCGGCCGAGAACGGCGCGAACGGGGCGGCCGGCCACGTCGCGTGCAGGAGCCATTGGGCGACGACGGCGGCGACTGGCGCCGCCAGCCAGCGGCCGCGGCCGGTCAGCTGCCGGCCGGCACCACGGCGCCGACCATGCCGGAGGTGCGGTGGTACTTGCAGAAGAACCTGTACGGCGAGCTGCCGACTCTGACCTGTACGGTGACGGTCTGGCCGGCGGGGACGTCGGTGTCGACGTTCTGGTCGGGGACCGACACGTTGTGCAGCGCTTGGCCGGCGTTGTGTACCCGCAGCGTGACCGTGCCGGACGGCACCGCCGTCAGGCAGGTGGGGTTGAAGAAGAAGTCGCCGGCCTCGACGTTGATGGTCGGGCCGGCGGCCGGGGCGGCGCCGTGGTCGCTGGCGCCGGCCGGCAGATGGGCGGAGACGGGGCAGGCGGCGCTGGCCGCGGCGGCCGCCGCGCCGGCTGACCCGGCGGGTTGCAGCGCGTCGGCGCGGGTGTTTCGCTTGGACTCGTCGATGGCTCGGGAGCCAAACCCGATCCCGATGATGCTGAAGATGACCGCGATCGCGGCGAAGGCGAACATGAAGACCGTCCAGACTTCGCGGCGGGCGGCGACCCGTTCGAGACGTTCCTCGAGGGCGTGGAAGTCCTCCCACGATGGATCGGAGGTTGCTTCGTCGGTCACGGCGGGGGCATTGCACTCATCGGGCCAATGCCTGCCGACCCTCGGGGGTTACCGTGCCGATCATCGGTGCGCGGCGCAGCTGATCATCCGACGGTGACGTCGACCTTGTCGGTCACCTCCGGCATGAGGGGAGCATGGCCGTTGCCGACCAGGATGGCGATCAGGCCGTGGGTCTGGCCGGCCTTGAGCCCGGTGGTGGTGGCGTGGAAGACGGTCTCACAGCTCATGCCCAGCATGGTGCCCATGCCCATCATCGGGCCCGAGTTGCTGTCGAGGTTGAGGTGCCAGTGGCCATAACCGGCTTGGTCCGGCTTGCCGTACAGGTCGCAGTTGGGGTGAAAGCCGGTGATCTGGACGACGACGTCGAACGCGCCGGACACGACGGTGCCGGGGTTGGGGCTTATGATCTTGATGGCCGGCTTGGTAGCGTCGGTGGCGTCGCCGATGGCCGGCAGGGGGCTGGTCGGCTGGTAGTCGAAGCTCAAATTCTGGCCGTTCATCTCGACCTCGGCGTGGTCGTTGAGGGCGGGGAGGACCTCGAGGGTGTGCATGCCCGGTTTGACGTTCTGCATCGAGACCGTGGCCTGGGGGGTGCAGTACATGTTGACCAGGGCCTTGTCCAACAGGAGGTGGTAGTGGCCGAACCCAGCCTGCGGTGGCTTCCCAGCCCAGTCGCAGCTCAGCTGGTAGCCGGTGGCGTTCACGCCGACGGTGAAGCTGTTGTCGGTGACCTTCACGCCCGACGCCGGAGAGGTGAACGCGGTGTGCCACGACATGGCGAAGTCGGGCAGGGCCATGTGGGCCATCACCGTCGTGCTCGGTGCAGCGCCCGCAGCCGCTGAAGTGGCCGCCGGCGCCGCGGTGTGGGAGCTGCTACTGCAGGCAGCGGCGGAAAGGGCTAGGGCGGCGGCAATCGCACCGAGACGCAGGAACGGGTTCACAGAGATGTCCTCCCACAGAGCGGCTGAAGGTCACGTGCCGCTAGGGGAGACGCCCAAACACCGCGATTGATTGCACCGGCGTCACTGTTCTTGTTGGAGGGCCACGTCCAGCAGCTGATCGGCGGGCAACCGGGACGCCAGGAGCAGCGGGGTGGGCCAGTTGACGCAGACGACGGTGAGCTCCCCGCGTCGAGCTACCCACAGGTTGGTGCTCGCCGCGGTCAGGGTGCGGGCCCCGCTGGGCATGGGGAACGGGCGATCCGAGCGGGCGACCACGACATCCTGGCCGCCGGCCCGCACGCGGCTGAACTCCATTCGCTGGCCGGCGGCGCTGGGCTCGACCGTTGGCGCGGAGCCGGGCGCCGACCGGGCGGCGAGGACGACGGCGGCCACCGCCGCCGGGTCGCGCTCGCCGTGACGTCCGGGCACGGTCACGGCCAGGGCGACGATGACGGCGATCACGGCGGCGGTGGCCGCGCCCCGCACGGCCCGCCGGTGAGACCGGGGCGGGTGGATGGCCAGCGACACGGCGAGCCGGACGCGGTCGCCGAGCCCTGGGGGGGCTAGTTCGCGCAGGCCCTCGGCCGCGGCTCGCCCCCTGCGGTCGGCGATTACCGCCTGCCAGCACTGGTCACAGCCGATCAGATGGCGGTCGAAGCGCTCGGCGGCGCCTTCGTCGAGGTCGCCGGCCAGGAAGTCGAGCAGCCGCTTGTCGTCATGGGCCACCTCGGACCCCTTCCCGTTCCAGCAGCTCGGCGAGCTTGCGGCGACCGCGATGCACACGCGCCAGCACGGTCCCCCGCGGCGCGCCCAGCACCTCGGCGGCCTCGCGGGCGGAAAGGCCACCGATATCGACGAGCACCACCGCGACCCGTTGGGCTTCGGAGAGCTCCGCCAGGGCGCGGGCGACCGCGGCCCGCTCGACCGACGCCAGCGCCGCATCGGCGACGTCGGCGCCCGACGCTGCGTTGGTCAACGGCGAGTCGCCGGTCTCGATGGGCCGCCGTTTGGCCCGGCGAGCGTCGGACCGGGCCGCGTTCAGACAGATGGCGATCAGCCACGAGCGGGTGTCGCCGTCGCGCTTGTCGGCGAAGCCGCTGAAGGCGCGCAGATAGGTCTCCTGCACGAGATCCTCGGCCCGGTGGTGGTCTGTGGCCAGGCGCCGGGCGACCGCCCACACGACGTCGAGGTGACCGAGCGTCGCGTCCAGGAAAAGGGTCTCGTCGTTCATGGTGGGCTGGCACGCAGAGGGTGCAGGAGAGGAGACGCCGACGGACGCGCTTTGATTGCACTTGCGGCGCGCTTCTGCCCAGCTCACGTGTCGGGAACCCGGGCGCGCCGCGTACCATTCCGCGCCCGGCGTTCCCTTGCGTCACCGACGAGGCGCGACTCGCTGCGGTCCGGCGGCGGAGGGGCGGTTGGTCAGGCGAGTGACCGCAGGGCGGTGAGGATCGCTTGGGGTTCCATACGTTTGGTGTAGTCGGGGTCGACGTGGCGGGCGCGCACGACCCCGTGCTGGTCGAGCACGAAGGTGGCCGGGACCGGGAGGTCCCAGGTGCCGTCGGCGTTCTGTTGGTCCAGCGGGAACCCCCACTGGGAGTAAACAGGGCGGAGGGCGTCGGGCAGGGTGAACTGGAGCCGGTAGGCACGGATCGTCGACTGGTCGACATCGGAGAGCACGTCGAAGCCGAGTTCGAGCCGCTGGGTCAGGCTGAGCGCGTCGTCCGGCGCCTGGGGGCTGACGGCCACCAGCGAGGCGCCCAACCCGGTGATCTCGGGCAGGATCAGCTGCTGGGCCCGCAGCTCGGTGTTGCAGTGGGGGCACCAGGCGCCCCGGTAGAAGGACAGCACCACCCGGCCGGCGGCCAGGCGGTCGTCGAGGGCGACCTTGCCGCCGGTGGCGTCGGGCAGCACGAACCGGGGTGCCTGCTCGCCGATCTCGATCCCGGGCGCCGTGTTCTCGTCGCGCAGCCTGGCGATGAGCTCGGCCGCCAGGGCACGGGCGTCAGGAACATCAGACATAGCTGTCTCCTTTGGCTTGTCGGACCGGCCCGGCCCGGCCGGGTGCGGGGGTCGCGGGGGAACCCGCCGGGCGATGGCCCCATTCCCGTAGGTCTGTAGCTGCCCGTCGTCCGGCGGTGAGGTCATGGCCGCTGCAGTCAGCTTGCGGGTGGGCTCGGTCCGTCGTCGCCGCTGGCGGCCTCCCGCTCGGGCACGGACTGGCCGAAGGCCCGCAGGCGTTCGACGGCGGCCGGGTCGATGTGGGCCGCCCGGCGGGCCAGCGCCGCTTTGATCTCCCGGTAGGTGGTGGCCTCGAGCCCGCACCGTCGGCATGCCTCGAGATGGGTGCCGACGCGCCGGGTGGTGACGTCGTCGACCTGGCCGTCCAGGTAGGACTGCAGTACCCGCATCGTCTCGCGGCAGCTGGCCATGTCGGCCGAACCTCGGAGCCGGCGCCACCTCGAGATCACATTTGCCTCCTCGGTGCCAGCCCAGCTGCCACCAATCGCTGCTTCATGCGGGTCCGGGCCCGGTGCAGCCGGCTCATCACCGTGCCCACGGGGACGCCGAGCACCTCGGCCGCCTCGGCGTAGGACAGCCCGTCGATGTCGACCAGGGTGACGACCCGGAGGAACCGCTCCGGCAGGGCGGCGAGCGCGTCGGACACCACCGCGTCGAAGGTCTCACCGATGACAACTGTCTCGGGTGCTTCGGTGCCTGCGCTCTCGGTCGCCGCCAGGCGATCGAACGTGGCGTCGGGGTCGTCGAGCAGTTCGGGGCGCCGCCGGCGGTTGCGGTTGATGTGGGTGTTGCGAAGGATCGTCAGCAGCCACGCCCGGGGGTGGGCGCCGTCGAAGCTCTCGATGCCCTGGAAGGCGCGGACCAGGGTGTCCTGGACCAGGTCCTCGGCGTCGGCCGGCCGCCGGGTCAGCGACATGGCCACCCGCAGGAGGACGTCGACCTCTGGTAGCACGTAGGTCGCGAACCGTTCCTGGCGGTACTGCTGGCGCGACGCGGCCGACGGGTCCACACCAGGGGAACCCGGCGACCCACCCCCGGCATTCCCATATTCCATCTCACCGGGAATGGGCCCGGATCACACCGGGTTCCCGCACCGATGGATGCTCTTGGCCATCGCCGCCTACGCCGCGACGTGGAGACCTACCTCGACGGCGAACTCTGCCCCGACGACCGAGCCCGGGTCGCCGACCATCTACGCGTCTGCTGGGAGTGCAGCGTCGCCGCCGAGACACTGCGCCTGCTGAAGGAGGCGCTGCGCCAGCGCCGACACCGCGAGCCGGCCACGGTTGGCGCCCGGCGACTGCACCGTTTCGCCGATCAGCTCGCCGGTCGACCGTGAGCCCCGGCCGCCGGGGCCCGGGCCGGTGACCCCATCAGGGGTCGGTTACGCGGCCGCCTTCGGCGGCGGGGTGATCTCGTTCCTGTCGCCCTGCGTACTCCCGATCGTGCCCGCCTACCTGTCGGTGATCACCGGATTGGACGTGGCCGAGATCACCGGCGGGTCACGCCGCCAGATGGGCCGAGTGGCCCGCGACACCGGGCTGTTCGTGGCCGGGTTCTCGACGGTCTTCATCCTCCTCGGCCTGACCGCCACCGCGGTCGGGCGGACCCTGTTCGCCAACCACGTCCTCATCACCCGGCTCTCCGGCCTGGCCGTGCTGGCCATGGCCCTGTTCGTGGCCGGGTCGCTCGTCGTGCGCGCCCCGTGGCTGTACGGCGAGCGGCGATTCCATCCCAGCCTGTCGCGCTTCGGAGTGTTCGCCGCGCCGGTGGCCGGCGTCGCCTTCGGGTTCGGCTGGACGCCCTGCATCGGCCCGGTCCTCGGCTCGGTGCTCGCGGTGGCCGCCACCCAGGGTCGGGCCGCCCACGGCGCCGCACTGCTCGGCGCCTACTCGGCCGGGCTCGGTGTGCCGTTGCCTGGCCGCCGGGCTGGCCTTCTCCCGGCTCAGCGGTGGGTTCCGCTGGGTCAAGCGCCACTTCACCGCCATCACGCTCGCCTCGGCCCTGTCGTTGGGCTTCTTCGGCGTGCTGTTGACCCTGAACCGTCTCACCTGGGTGACCAGCCAGCTCCAGTCCGCCCTGCGAGCCATCGGGCTGGGTCGCCTTGTCACCCTCGGCTGAAAGGAACCACGCCATGGCCACTCCCACACCAAAACCCCGCCGGCCCACGACGCGGACCAAAGGGGCGCCGACCAGCCGCCGACAAGCCCGCGGTGCCGCCGCCCGCGCCGCAACCAAACGGAGGCAGCGTCTTACGTGGGCCGTGACGACGGCCGGTATCGCGGTGCTCATCGCCGTCGCCTTCGCCGCCAGTTCCGGCGGCGGCGGGACCGGCGTGACCAGCCAGGCCGGCTTCGACCTGCCAGCCATCAACGGCCCGGGACGGATCCGCCTGGCCGATTTCCGCGGCAAGCCGACCGTCGTCAACTTCTTCGCGTCGTGGTGCACCGCGTGTGACGCCGAGCTGCCCGACTTCTCGGCGGTGTCGGCCAAGCTCAAAGGCCATGTCAACTTCGTCGGCGTGGACGCCCTCGAGACGGGCGACCGGATGTTCATGCCCCGCCGCCACGGCATCACCTGGTGGCCGCTGGCCCGCGACATCGGCGGCGCCAACGGCAGCGGACTGCACGACGCCCTCTGCCAATGCCAGAGCATGCCCGTCACCGCCTTCTACGACGCCAACGGCCGGCTCCTCAACGTCGACCGGGCAGCCCTCGTCGGAGGGTCGCTGGCCGCCGAGCTGCAGAAGTACTACGGCATCGCCGCATAACCGGCGGTGCCTCGGAGGAGGCTCAATGCCACGTCGCCCAATCAGCGCCGGCCGCGACACCCCCGGCGAAGACCACAAACGGCACGACCTACACCACCACGACCCACCGGCGCTGGCGGACCCCGATGCGGTGCAGGATGACCCGGTAACCCAGCGCGGCGGCCGCGACCGCCAGCCACCACAGGACCCGAACTGGTCGAGGCCAGTCCAGTGGGAACACCCCGTCGGCCGAGCCAGGCGCGGGCAAGTTCGCATACAGGCTCCCGACTACCTCTGCGGCGATCGCCACCAGGACGAACGCGGCGCACCCCAACGCGCCTATGCCGGCGCGCACCGTCGCCCGCTCCCGCTCGCCGCTCACCGGCCGGCCCGCACAGGATCGGACCACCGCCCGCCCCAGCCGCCATTCCCGACGGCATCGGCTCTCAGCGGCACACCCCGGCGCCGAACCCCGAAGCTGCTCGTCACTGGCGTGGGGCTCCTGTTCGTCGCCGCCGCCTGCACCAGCCACGCCACCACACCGGCCGCGCCGGCGCCGGCGCCGGCGCCGGCGTCAAGCGTCGCCCTGGCCGAGCTGACCCCGAGCCCGGTCGAGCATGTCCCCTCCGCGCTCGACGACCCCGCCGGCGCCGGGCTGCCCAAACCGCTCATCGACCCGGCCGACATCCGCTCCGGCGGCCCACCGCCCGACGGCATCCCGGCCATCGACCACCCCCACTTCCAACGCGCCGATCAGATCAGCTGGCTGAAACCGAACGAGCCTGTCCTGGCCGCCGCCGTCAACGGCGAGAACCGGGCCTATCCGGTGCAGATCCTCATCTGGCACGAGATCGTCAATGACACCCTCGGCGGGGTACCCGTGGCCGTCACGTACTGCCCGTTGTGCAACACCGCCATCGCCTATGACCGACGCGCCGCCGGCCGCATCTTGGACTTCGGCACCTCCGGCAAGCTCTACAACTCCGACCTCGTCGCCTACGACCGCCAGACTCGCTCGCTGTGGGTCCAGTTCCTCGGCCAGGCCGTCGCCGGCTTCCTCACCGGCACCCAGCTGCGTGCCTACCCGGTGGCCACCGTCTCGTGGGCCGACTGGCGCCGCGGCCACCCCCAGGGCTGGGTGCTCAGTCGCGACACCGGCCACCCTAGCGACTACGGCCACAACCCCTACCCCGGCTACGACGACATCCATCGCTCCCCGTTCCTGTTCTCCGGCAAAGCCGACGGCCGCTACCCGGCCATGACCCGCATTGTCGGACTCGAGCGCAACGGCGACACCGTCGGCGTCGTGCTCGACGGGCTGCGGAGCCGCGGCACGATCGAGATCACCCTGGCCGGAGCGCCCGTGGTGGTGTGGGACAAGCCTGGCACCGCGTCGGCCCTGTCGGCAGACACCGTCGACGGCGGCCCCGACCTGGGCGCCACCGGCGCCTTCGTCCCCGTCCTCGACGGCCAACACCTCCACTTCGACCCCGCACCCGACGGCTTCCAAGACCACGAGACCAAGACCACCTGGGACGTCCTCGGCCGAGGCATCACCGGACCGCTCGCCGGGCGCACCCTCACCCCCGTCGCCCACGTCGACACCTTCTGGTTCGCGTGGGCCGCGTTCCGCCCCGCCAGCCCCATCATCGCCGGATGACCCTCAGGTGCTGCTCGGGGAAGCGAGCGGCACGCCAGCGGGTTCCATCGCCATGGAGCCGGCAACGTCGCCCGACGCGATCCTGTACTGGCGTCCGGGATGCGGGTACTGCGCCGCCCTGCGCCGACGGCTCCGCAAGGCCGGGGCGACGATCCCGGAGGTCAACATCTGGGACGACCGCACCGCGGCCGCCGTCGTGCGCTTGGTCGCCCACGGCAACGAGACGGTACCCACCGTCGTCATCGCCGGACGCGCCCTCGTCAATCCCTCGGCGGCCACGGTGCTCGACACGCTCCGATCCGTCGCCCCCGAGCTCCTCCCGCCGCCTGGCACTGCTCCGCCGCCGCGCCGGTGGCGCCGACGTTGACACCTGTGGGTGCCGAAAACTCGGTTTCGGGGCGCTGACCAGGTGATTCTGCAGGCGGGGCCCGGGTGAGGCAATTATCCGGTGGTGTGGCTCGTATAGGGACTGTTGCATTGAGCCGACGCGCCGCAATCGGGCCGGTTGCGCAGCGTCAGATGGGCAGTTTGTGACGCCCGTAATGGGGTGTCTTGTTCGATACGCACACACGGACGGTCCTCTCACCGGCCCGCGTCATGCCCGATTGCGTCCAACGCAACAGTGCCCCGGGACGGCCTGTGGCGCCCTTGCAGAGGGCGCGCACCTAGATAGCCGCGGCACTGAAGCTAGGTTTTCGGTAGGCAAGCAATCCGCGCGGACCTTTGGAGGACAGATGAGCAAGATCACCGTCGGCGAGGAGAACGGCGCGCCCGTTGAGCTGAATTACACCGACCAGGGGACCGGTTCGCCGGTCGTGTTGATCCACGGCTGGCCGCTGTCAGGCCGTTCCTGGGAGAACCAGGTGCCCGCCCTGGTCGCCGCCGGTCACCGGGTCATCACCTACGATCGGCGGGGGTTCGGCGAGTCGTCGCAACCGTGGGGCGGCTACGACTACGACACGTTCGCAGCCGACCTCGACAAGGTCCTCACGACGCTCGGGCTCGACGACGTGACCCTGGTCGGGTTCTCGATGGGCGGGGGGGAGGTGGCCCGCTACATCGGCACCTACGGCACTGCCCGGATCGCCAAGGCGGTGTTCGCAGGAGCGGTCCCCCCGTTCCTGGGCAAAACCGCCGACAACCCCGAGGGTGCGCTCGACGAGGCGGCCGTCCAAGGCTTCCTCGACGGGGTCGCCGGTGACCGGATGGCATTCCTGGACGGGTTCGCCACAAACTTCTTCAGCGCCGGTGGTGAGCTGAAGGTGAGCGAGGCCCAGCGCCGCTACGCGGTCGACATCGCTGCATTCGCCTCTCCGAAGGGCACCGCCGACTGCATCACCGCCTTCGGCACCACCGACTTCCGCGAGGACCTGGCAAAGATCGACGTCCCGACCCTGGTCATCCACGGTGACAGCGACGCCATCGTCCCGTTCGAGGCCAGCGGGAAGCGGACAGCCGAGACCGTCAAGGGCGCCGAGCTGCACGTCATCGCCGGCGGGCCCCACGGCATGAACGCCAGCCACGCCAAGGAGTTCAACGACGCCCTGATCGCGTTTTTGGCCAAGTAGAGACCGGATCGTCGACCCGTCCGCCTAAGCGGATCGGACGGGGTCGACGACCCCGGGGGAGGAGCGAGGCGGTTGTCGGCCGTGCCTCACTCCCGACTTTCGCACTCTCTACCCCAACGATGACGACCGAGTGTCTGCCGACACGGTCGCACACTGTGGAGCGAGCTTGAGAGCTTGGCGGACCTTTGGGACAACCTGGGCTTCGACCCGTAGGCCCGGCGCGACTGGATCCAGGGAGGTTGCCACCTATCGCGCGGCTGGCAGCGGAGGACGATGCGTGGCTCAGGCGGCTCGTCCAATGCTTCGGTGACCGCCACTGTTGTGTTGCCGTTGGCGCGACCGCGTGGATCCCAGGGTCGCCGTCTTCTAGATGACTCGGGCCAGCTCGGCGAAACTGGCGGCGACGCGTCGGTTGGCAGGGCGCTGTTGCGTTGCGGTCGACGACGGCGCGGGAGCGGCAGTCCAGCCACCCTTTCAGCTGGAGCGGGCGAGCCTGTCGAAGCCGACCCGGAGACGTTGGTTCGTGGGCGCTCCGGGTCGAACTCGTAGTGGCCTAGGCGCACGTTCTGCACGAAGGCGTGCCCGGCCACGACCACCCGGGCGCAGCGTTGGCGCTTCAGACCGCGCATCGGTCGTAGCGGCACGTCGGCGTGTCCTGGACCCGGCGATCCGGGACGCGCACGGCCCGCGGTTCTGGGGCGATCGTCGCGCGGTTTGGGACGATGCCGGGCCGTCGATCCTCCCGTCCGACGGTTGCTCGGGCTGGGTAGTCGACGACCTCGGATGCCATTGGGCTGCCCGTGCTCGCTGCATTGCGAGTCTCGGGCGCCATGTCACGCGATGACTTCGAAGAGGCGCCAGCTGCCCGGCACTCCTTTGAGGTCATGGTCGCCTCGGTCGACGAACTCCAGCTCCGAGCCGGCGACGAGGTCGACGACGGTTCGCGACGTGAGGACGTGTCCGGGGGACGCGAGGGCTTGCACCCGTTGCGCGATGTGCACAGCTATGCCACCGATGTCGTTGCCGCGCAGCTCTATCTCGCCGGTGTGCACGCCGATCCGCACTTCGACTCCGAGTGTCTTGACGGCGTCGCGGATCGTGCACGCGCAGCGGACGGCTCGGCCCGGTCCGTCGAAGGTGGCGAGGAAGCCATCGCCCATGTTCTTGATCTCCCGCCCCCGGCAGCGTTCGAGCTCGGTCCGCACGATGTTGTCGTGGGCGGTGAGGAGCTCCCGCCACCTCCGGTCACCCAACCGGGCGGCCTGTTCGGTGGAGTTCACAACGTCGGTGAACACCACGGTCGCCAGGACCCGGTCGACGTCGGCGACCGGAAGCCGGCCGGTGACGAACTCCTCAATGGCGTCGAACACCGGCCCGGTGTCACCCGCGAAGAACATCTTGTCCTCGCCGGGCAGCTCGAGGTGCCGGGCTCCATTGATGTGTTCGGCGACCCAGCGGCTCTGGCTGGCGAACCGCCAGTCTCGGCGGGTCACCACCAGGGTGGGGACGTTGATCGTGCCGATCACGTCGCGAACGTCGCCGTCGAAGATTCCTCGATATCGCCGGTAGGCGTCGTCGGGTGTGCAGTTCAGCCGCTCGCCCTTCGCCCACCACCGGCGCACGCGTTCGTCGCCGGCCAGGCTGGGAGCCACGGGGCTCAAGCTCATCCCGGTGCCCCATCCGTCCCTGATGTCCCTGAGCGCCTGTTCGTACTCCTCATCGGAGAACCCGTCGTAGTCTTCCGCGCACCGAATCCGGGCCGACGGGCAGAACAGCACGAGCGCCGTCGTGCGCTCGGGATGGGTAGCAGCGAAGAGCAACTCCGGCCCTCCCGCGAAACCCAGCACCCCGACCCGCTCACAGCCCAGCGCGTCGAGCAGCGCCACCATATCGTCGGCGCTGCTCTCCAAGATGTGGGGCTGGCCCGGCGGCAAGGGGTCCGACGCCCCCCGTCCCCGCCCGTCGAACCAGATGTGGCGGCTGAACGACGAGAGCCGGTCGAGGCAGCGGGCGAACAGGGGCTCATCCCACATGAGGTCGACCACGCCAACGGCATTCCAGGTGAGCAGGTCGACCGGACCGGCACCCACCATCTGATACGCGATGCGGCCGAGCCGCGTCTTGGCGTAGCTGGTCTCAACCGCCGGCACCCGCACAGCCTGCCCGTTCCTGGGGTCGACCGCTCAAATCCAACACCGTCGGCGCGGTCCGCCGTGCACGATGTCGTGACCACGACGCGGGCGCGTGTACCTGGACCACTCCGAACGACGGGTTCTTTGCCGCTGAACCAGCGTTTCGAGGGCAATCAGGCTTTGGGTTATTGGGATTCGTCTTCTGGGACACACTCCGCGACACGGTCGTAGGCTCCGACATGTGATGCGCTCCCAAAGGCGTCGAGGAAGCGCCCTCATCCCGGTACTGCCGCTCGAGCTCCGTCTGCACCCCCGACTCCCTCCCTCGATTCACTCACCTACATGGTGCCGCACCCGCCAACCCCGCAGAGGCAACTCCAGCTCATGCGCTTCCGCACCGCACTCCCGGCGGCACCCGCATATGCCGTCCAAGTTCAGGGCATCCACCATGAGGTCCTGCGCCACAGTGCCGGCGATTGGGGACGCTGAGATGCCGAGTGTCCGCGATTATGGGATGGTCGCTGGCGTCGAATCCGTGCGGTTCTCGGGCTTTGGCGATGTGCTTTGGTCGCGTCCGCGAGCCAGGCGGGTCCGGCACGTTCCGGGCGGCCACTCCATAACGCTTCTGAGGGAGATGGGCATAGGGTGACGAGCATGAGCGTCCCCTCGTTCTCGCCCCTTAACGAAGGCGAACAGGCCGGCGCGTTCGCCACCCTCGTCTCGGCGTTCACGGAAGACCCGGTCGAGCGCTGGCTCTATCCAGACGCGCAGCAATATCTCACGCATTTCCCCAAATTCCTGGCCGCATTCGGCGGCAAAGCATTCGACGAACAGACGGTCTGGAGTCTCGACGACTTCTCTGCCGTCGCCCTGTGGTTACCCCCGGGCGCGGTACCAGACGGCGACGTCATCACGACCGTGCTCACCGAAAGCGTCGCACCGCAAAAGCATGACGACATGTTTTCGGTCCTCGAGCAAATGGACGCGGCACATCCGAAGTACCCGCACTGGTACCTCCCGTGGTTTGGCGTGGACGCCGCCCTGCAAGGGAGGGGACGGGGTGGTCAGTTGCTGAAATCTTGCCTCAGGATCGTCGATGCGAGTCGGTTGCCCGCGTATCTCGAAACCCCCAATCCGCGCAACATCTCCTTCTACGAGCGTCACGGGTTCGAGGTCAAGGGCGAGGCGCAAGCTGGAGCGTGCCCGCCGGTCGCCGTTATGGCGAGGGCCGCGCGGTAGTCCAGGCGGGTTCGGCGGACCCGCGACTCAGGTTGCGGACGCTCGTTACTGCGCGCAACCGGCACGATCCGATTGCCTACGGTCCGCCCATATTGGGCGACGGATGCTGGGGTCGTGCCGACTGGGGTTTGCGCCGTCTGACGACGAACACGACGACGCCCGCGAGAAGAACAGAGGCACCGGTGGCAACCCAGGGCCACGGGATCCACTCGTCGGTGCACCGCTGTCCGCCCTGGCCGAGGGCTTCGCAGACCGTCCAAGGTCCGCCACGGTTCAGATAGGCGACGTACAACAGCGGCACCCCAACACCGGACGCCAAGCCGGGCAACCCGACGAGAGCGTTGCGCCAAGTAGCAACCAGCACCGTCGACGCGACAGCGAAAGGAAGGACGAACATTCCGATCGTGAGTGCTCCCAAAACCGAGAGGGCGTAGCAGGCGCCGACGCCAACCCAGGCAAAGAACCAGCCCCACTCTACGAGGGTGGGCTGCGACCGGGGACTCGTCGAATGCAGCGGACCTGTCGTGTTGAGCGTGGCCCTCGTCTCTTGGAGCAGAACACCCAGAGCTTGCCACGGTGCAGATCACAATCGCGGCCCGTGCTAGGTCGGTGGAACCGGCCGTCCAGGTTCGGCGCCGAGGCACCTTCCGGATCGGCCGGTCGCTCCGCGTTCAGCGCCGATGGCCGTCCCTTTTCGGGAGAACTACGAGATGGTCCGCTGCGCCCCCAGATGCGTCCCACTGCTGGGCCGGCGGACGCCACGCCTCCGCATCGCTGTAGGTGGTCACCGAAACCAGTTGTCCCGTCGTTCAGGAGGGCGACCCCAACCGCGTCAGCACATTTCGGGTGATCTGTTCAATTTGTGAGTCGCGTGCTGCCAGCCCGTGAGCCCAGTCGGTGGACCCGGACGTGATTACTGTCGCGCCTGCCTTGTTCGTGTACGCACCCAGCACCGCGTGGCCGTGGCGGATGCGCTCCATCGCCTCTGGCTCACGCGTCCCGAACACGCGCGACGCGATGTATTCCAGCTCGCTCGGCTCGCCCGGCTTGGGCGGACGAGGCGCGGTCTCGCGCGTGAAGTGCTGGGTCGGGCACGTGCCAAGGATCTCGAAGGTCGACGGCGTGCCGTCCTCGCTGGTCGGGTATGGCAGCCCTTCGCGGTAGGTGAAGACGCACCCGTCGCACTCGTAGCCGACGACGGTCGCGTCGGCACCGAGCACGTCGCCGTAGCCGAGCCCGGTGCCGTCGAAGATCCAGTGACCGGCGCGGTGCATGGTGTAACCGCCGAGGCCGGCGGTTACGTTGCGACCGATGCGGTGATAGCCGCCGCGGGTGAACGAGACGCCGGTCATGTGGTTCTCCGGACGACCGACGACCACGTCGGACCAGAACGTCGTCACCTCCGGCTCGCGGTCGGTCCCCATGAGCGGGTCGTTCTTGAAGAAGCCCTTGTACCCGACCATCACGTCGCGGTCGTCACCCTCGATGCGCACCTGCCACAACGAGGTGTTGCCCGAGAAGAACGCCGCGTTGCCGCCGCGCGCGATGAACGCTTCGACCGTGTCGCGCATCCCGCGAGACCAGTACTCGTCGTGGCCGACGGATAGGTAAACGCTCGCGCCGTCCAGCACCTCGGGATGTGCTTCGAGATCGGCGTTCGTGCACAGACCGATGTCGAACCCTTCGCGTTCAGCCCACTCGATGAACGGCAGCTCCCAGTCGGGCCAACCCGCTGACCCGGCATAGCTGGACAGATGGTTGAGCTGGACGTAGCCGACGTGCGCGGCGTTCTGCGGGTCCGGCGCGCCGGTCCCTGTCACGCGACGACCCTTGCCCGGCGGCTTGTACAGGTAGCCCGCCGCCATCGGCCGCTGCATGGCGACGTGGGTGCCCCCGGTGTACAGGTTCGGTCCGCCGAAGTCGTTGTAGGCGTGCCACGTGTTGGTCGCCAGCGCCAGCACCACGCGGGCGCCCGAGAACGGCCGAACGACGAAGAACGCGTAGTCGCGCCGGACCTTCTCGCCGACGTCGATCTCCATGACCACCTCGTAGTAGCCCGACCGCCATGTCGGGTCGACGTAGAGCGTGAGCGCGACAGGCCAGCCGCACCCCTTCGAGGAAGCATCATTTGGTGTCTCATGCTCGTCAGCGGCAACGCCTTCGGATCTGAAGACGACCTCCCGTCGCGCGCCGACCCGTGCCACCTCGATTCGCACCGTTCGCCCACCGGACGACGACATATGCAGACCGACCTGCTCGCCCGCGCCGACTGATTGGGGCCAGCAGTAACCCGTCACTACCTCGCGGCCCATCGCCTGACCCTAACTGCGAGATCCCTCCCCTGCGGGCGATGCCGATTCGCACGGGCCGTCGTCGAGCGTCACCAACTGCTCCACTGCTCGGAAGCGATCCGTTGTCGTTACCGGATCATGGGGGCGCCCAGCCGAGCATCCGACTTCGGCACGTACCGGATGCCCAAACCCGGCGAGGGATCGGCAGCTATAGCGTGCCTTGGCGGCCGGCGTCGGTCGGCGAGCCGGGGCGGCGGCCGGAGTTCTTAACGACTGTCGGCGTTGAGAACCGGGGTGATTGTGAGGTCGTCGGGAGGGACGATCCCGCCCGCCGTCATCCCTTCGGCCAGGGGATCTTGCGAGAAAGCGCCCCGGGCCTCGGCGCTGGGCCAGAAGTCCACGATCCCGACTTGGTTGCCACCTCGTGGGCGGAATGGAAAAGCATGCCAGCTGGGAGCGCTAGCCCAAGCATCTGGCCGTGGAGACTCTGGTAGGTCGCGGCGTCGGTCTTCAAGGTGAACGTGACCGTGACCGCCATGGGGTGCGCGGGTCTGAGAGGCACTGTTGCGTTGGACGCAAATCGGGCATGACGCGGCCCGGTGAGAGGACTGTCCGTGTGTGCGTATCGAACAAGAC
>JRHI01001082.1_pt1 | contig 25024 bp, 23 predicted proteins | sample 215371 | NCBI WGS metagenome assembly JRHI01 (sample SAMN02929681, study PRJNA255918) | sediment metagenome | biome: cave system; feature: Ice Cave; material: Sediment; isolation source: sediment from deep within a dark volcanic ice cave with no known source of... ...
CCTGCGGCGGCCTCGCCTGCCTGGTGCTCGCTGCGGCCGCCGGCGCCGGCGCCGGCGAGGATGTCGACACGGTCGCGGCTCGGGTCCGCGACGCCCGCCGCGAGCTGAAGATCTGGTTCTCGATCGACACGCTCGAGTTCCTGCGCCGGGGCGGCCGGGTCGGTAACGCGCAGGCTTGGCTCGGCGGCGCGTTGAAGATCAAGCCGATCCTGTCGGTCGGGCGCGAGATCACGCCGGTCGAGCGGGTCCGCACGTCGAGCCGGGCGTTCGAACGGATGGTCGACTACATGCGCAGCCGCCACGAGGAAGGCGCCGACTGCTGGGTCATCCAGCACATCCAGGCCCCCGAGCAAGCCGACCGCCTGGTCGAGCGCGGCCGCGAGATCTTCGGCTCGGAGCCGTGGTTCGTCTCTGAGCTGGGACCGGTCATCGGCACGTACACCGGCCCTGGCATGATCGGCGTTGGCGGGCTGCCAACGCGGTTCGTCGAGCCTTAGGGCTCCCACCCGCGCACGCATGGCGACGGATCGATGCCGGCGGCGAGGCGCGGATCGGCTTGCGGCGGGCCGGCGACGATCGCGAGCGGGATGACGCCGGCCCAGGCGTTGAGGGCGTAGTCCTCCTCGTCATCGACCGGCGGACCGGTGCGCGCCTTGGCCGAAGCCTCGTCGAGGTGCAGCGCCAACAACCGCGTGCCCTTGAGCTCCTGGGCGTTCGGCGCTCGGATCTCGGCCCAGCGGCCTGAAATCAGGCGCTCGATCAAGCGCTCGAGTGCCGTGTCGCGTTCCGCCGCGTCCGTGACCGCACGAGCCTTGCCGAGGACGACGACCGAGCGGTAGTTCATCGAGTGGTGGAAGGCCGACCGGGCGAGCACGATCCCGTCGAGCAGGGTGACCGTGAGACATGCCGGGGCGCCGCCGCTCAACGCGCGGATCGCGCGACTGGCCGCTGAGCCGTGGATGTAGACGTCGTCGCCGACCCGGGTGTGGAGCGTCGGGATCACGTACGGCTGCCCGTCGACGACGAACCCGAGGTGCGCGATCAGCCCCTCGTCGAGGATCGCGTCGATCGTCGCGCGATCGTAGGCGCCGCGACGCGGTGCGCGGCGAACGCGGGTGCGCTCTGAGGGGGCGGCGGACACGAACACGACAATACGGACCGACTGGTTCGGCGAACAGGGCCACTCCCCCCCTAAAATCTAGAACCAATGGACCTCCATCTCGATCTCTCGACCCCGGGGGCGTCGCTGCGCCGGCGCGTCGAGAGCGCCCTGCGCGAGGCGATCCGCTCCGGCCTGCTCCCCGCGGGCACCCGCCTCCCGTCGACCCGTGCGTTGAGCGCCCAGCTCGGGATCTCCCGCGGCGTTGCCGTCGACGCCTACGCCCAGCTGATCGCCGAGGGCTACCTCGCCGCCCGGCGCGGCGCAGGCACGACGGTGACGGACGCCGGCCGACCGCAGCCGCGGCGCGCGGCGCCGGTGGGCGCGCCGAGCCGGCCGCGCTACGACATGAGCCCGTTCATCCCGGCGCTCGGCGGGTTCCCGCGGACTGCTTGGCGGACCGCCCTCGCCCGTGCGACGCGGAGCGCCCCCGATGAGCGCCTCGACCTCCCCGACGGCGCCGGACTGCCGGAGCTCCGCATCGCGCTCGCCGGATACCTGGCCCGCGCCCGGGGCGTGCGCACGGCTCCCGAGCAGATCGTCGTGACGAGCAGCATGCGCCAGGGCCTCGGGCTGCTGTGGTCGGCGCTCGCCGCGGATGGAGCGCGCACGATCGGCGCGGAATCCCCCGGCTGGCGCGGCGTCGCCGAGACGGCCGTCGACGCCGGCCTAGCGGTGCGGCGACTCGCGCTCGACGACGACGGCCTGATCGTCGGCGGGCTCGCGGATCACCGCGATATCGACGCGGTCGCCGTCGCCCCTGCACACCAGTACCCGACCGGCGCGGTGCTCTCGCCGGCCCGCCGAGCCGAGCTGATCGCCTGGGCGCGGGACCGGAACGCCGTCGTGGTGGAGGACGACTACGACGCCGAGTATCGCTACGACCGCGAGCCGATCGGCTCGCTCCAGGGCCTGGCGCCCGAGCATGTCGTGTACGGCGGCTCCACCAGCAAGTCGCTCGCGCCATCCGTGCGGATCGCCTGGCTCGCCGTGCCGGAGCCGCTCGTCGCACCGATGGCCGCGCTGCAGCGCCGGCGAGGCGGGATGCCGGCGGCGCTCGGGCAGCTCGCGCTCGCCGACCTGATCGAGAGCGGGGAGCTCGACCGCCACCTGCGCCGCCAGCGGCGCCGCTACCGCCGCCAGCGCGACGCTCTGCTCGCGGAGCTGGCCGACGCGCTGCCCACGCTCTGCGTGCACGGAGCCGCGGCTGGGCTGTTCGTCGTCCTGCGCCTACCCGACGACGTGTCGGAGCAGGCTGTCATCGACGCGGCCCGCGCGCGCGGGGTCGGCCTCGAGGGGCTCGGCGGACCGGCGGGCGGGCTTGTCGCCGGCTACGCGAACCTCAGCGAGGCGGCGGTTAGGCCGGCGGTCGACGCGCTCGCCGCGAGCGTCGCGGCGGCGCGAGGATCGGGGCGCTCAGCCGCGCTTGCGGTTTCGCCGACGGCGGAACGTGAGGATTCCGCTCAGGCCGACCAAGCCGCCCGCGACGAGAAAGCCGCTGATCGCTGAGCTGGCGAGGACCACCGTCTGGTTCTTCTGGATCTGCTTGCGCCAGTCGGTGACCTCGGCGACCTCGCCGCGCAGGCGCACGACCGACACCGCGAGCGCCTCGCGGTTGGCCTCGATCGACGTGCGGATCTCCTCCGGGGTGCGACCCGCCATCAGTCGCCGCTCACCGACGCTCGGATCTTGCGCGCCTCTTCGATCGCCATCGTCGGCGTCGGCGGCGCCGCGGCCTTCAGCCACTTCGCGGCGAGAAAGCCGCCGAACGCGCCGAGGCCGACGAGCAGCACGGCAACGACGAAGAACCCGGCGTAGTACTTGCCCCGTGGGAAGAGCTCGATCGAGATCAGCCAGGCGAAGCCGTTGAGGAAGTAGAGCAGCGCGAGGAGCGCGAAGATCCCGGCCACGAGCCCGACCAGCGCACCGCGCAGAAGCTTGCTCAGCTTCTCGAAGACCTCCGCCTTGGCCAGCTCGATCTCCTCCCGCACGAGCAGCGACGCCCGTTCGGAGACCTCGGTGATCGTCTGGACGAGTTGATGCGTGAGTTGTTGGTCGTCAGTTGCCAAGGCGCCTGGCGATCATCGCGACGATCAGGCCCCCGGCGAACGCACCGGCGACCGCGAGCTCCGGACGTGCGCTCACCGTCTCGGTGATCATCTTCTTGACCTGCTCCACCGGCAACCCAGCGCCCCCCAGAATCGCGGCGAAACCTTTGGAATCCTCGCCAGGCTCGCTCATCGGCCGCTCACTCGGGTGGCTCCTCGTCGAACACGCGTCGCCAGATGATCGCGGCGATCTTGCTCGTTGCCACCGTGGCGACCGCGCCGAGCCCGGCCATCAGGCCGGCCCACATCAGGCGTTTGACGAGCTGGTCCTGCACCGCCGGAAGTGTGTCAGATCCTTCCCGCCACCGGGGAAAAGATCCGCCGCTCAGGCGTCGAGCCCGCCGCAGATCGTCTCGACGATGAAGTGCTTGGCCTGCTCGTATTTCGGCTCGCCGTGATCGAGCACGCCGAAGATCCAGCCGGTGAGAACCTGCTCGATCGCCCCGTAGAACGCGAGCGCCGCGAACTGGGGCGCGACCTCGGGCCGAAAGGAGCCGTCCGCCTGAGCCTTGCCGACGATCCGAGCGATCAGCACGTACGCCTCGCTGATCTCGGTCATGTGACGGGCGCCGAACGTGTTCGCCGCGCGCGTGACCTCAACGATGATCACCTTCATCAGGTCGGGATCGCGACGGTAGGAATCGATGATGAACGAGGCGATCGCCGAGAGCTTCTCCCGCGCCGGAATCGCCTGCTCGTCGACCTCGCGGATCCGCTCGAGCAGCACGTGCCAGCGCTCGAGGAACAGCGTGTCGAGCACCTCGTCCTTCGAGGCGAAGTAGTGGTAGACCAGCCCGTAGGCGACGCCTGCCTGGTCGGCGATGTCAGCTACGCGGCATGCGTGGAAGCCGCGGTTCGCGAACGTCAGGACCGCGGCGTCGAGGATCTGACGGCGCTTGTCGGCTGCCGCCTGACTGCGCGTGCTCGCCATCAGTGGCTCGCCGTCGGCCAGGCGTAGCTCGCGGGCCGGCGGTTGGCGAGCGCCGGCAGCTCGGCGCGGATCCGCTCGAGGAGGGTGAGATCGACCGTCGCCTGGATCTGGCAAACCGCGTCCGGCGCCTGGGCGAGCACCACCCCCCAGGGATCGACGATCAGCGAGCGCCCGCCCGAGCGGTGCTCGGGGGCGTGGCGCCCGATCTGGTTGGCAGCGACCACGAACGCCTGGTTCTCGATCGCCCGGGCCCGCAGCAGCGTCTCCCAGTGGTCGCGCGTGGTCGCCAGGGTGAACGCGGCCGGCACGAGCAGGATCCGGGCGCCGCGCAGCGCGAGGATCCGGTAGAGCTCGGGGAAGCGGACGTCGTAGCAGATGCTCAGTCCGAGCTCGATGCCCGCGGCGCTGCGCGAGGTGACGATCTCGCTGCCGGCCTGCTCGTACTCGGATTCGCGGTACTCGATCCCGTCGACGTCGACGTCGAACATGTGGATCTTGCGATAGATGGCCTTGACCGAGCCGTCCGGACCGAAGTGAACCGAGGTGTTCGCGAGTGGGCGCCCGCCAGCGCGGCCGTCGCCGATCCGCTCGACGATCGACCCCGCGATGAGATCGATGCCGAGCTCGCTTGCGGTCTCCCGCGCCCAGCTCAGCGCCGGACCGTCGAGCGCCTCCGCACCGGACTCGAGGTCAGCGCCGCGGCCGAGCAGGCTCCACTTCTCCGGCAGCAGCACGAGCTCGGCTCCGCCGAGCGCCGCCTCGCGGGTCAGCCGGTCGGCCGTCTCGAGGTTGGCCTGGCGGTCGTGCGTCGAGTTCATCTGAACCGCCGACACCCGCAGCCGGGAATTTTGGATTGACTGGTCAGTCAACTTCTCTCCGGCGCAACAATACCGGCGATGGTCGCGCAAATCCCCTGGAGCACGGTCGGCGCCACCGCCGCCTGCGCCTGGTGCCGAGCACCGCTCGGTCCGTCGGCCCGGCGACTGGCCGGCCGGACCGTGTGCGCCGGGTGCGGGGTCGCGACGACGGATCCGTGGCCGAGCGAAGCAGCGCTGGCCGAGGCCTACGGCGGGCCCTACCGGCCAGCCGAAGGGCGCTTCAGCGGCCCGGGCGACGGGCTGCTCGCCTTGACCCGCGCCAGGCTCGCCCGGCGGCTTGACCGGATCGCTCCACCCGGGCCGGTGCTCGATGTCGGCGCCGGATCGGGCGGTCTCGTCGCGGCGCTGGCACGCCGCGGCCGCGAGGCGGTCGGGCTCGAACGCGAAGCCCGCGGCGAGGCGATCCGGGCGACGTCCCTGGCCGAGCTCGACGGCCGCTGGGCGGGGATCGTGATGTGGCACTCGCTCGAGCACCTCGGTGAGCCGGGCGCCGATCTCGATCGGGCGATCGATCTCCTGATGCCTGGCGGCGTGCTGATCGTGGCGATCCCCAACGCCGACAGCCTCCAGGCCGTCGTCTTCGGCGACCGCTGGCTCGCCCTCGACCTCCCCCGCCATCTGAGCCACATTCCGGCACAAGCGCTGAGCTCCAGGATGCGCGGGCGCGGGCTGGAGCTCGAGCGGGTCAGCCACTGGCGTGGCGGCCAGGTCCTCTTCGGCTGGCTCCACGGCCTGGTCGGCCTGCTACCGGGAGCGCCGAGCCTGTACGACGCGGTGCGGCGGCCGAGCGCCCGCTGGCAGGTCCAGGACAACCGCCGGCGCATAGCGATCCTGGCGGCCGCCGTGGCGCTCGCGCCGATCGCGGCGCTCGGCGCGGGCCTCGAGGTCGCGCGCGAGCGCGGCGGCACCGTCTATGTCGAGGCGCGGCGCGGCTCGCTATAAAGTTCAGCGCTGATGGGAGTCCTCGACGACAAGGTCGCGATCGTCACCGGGTCGGCACGGGGAATCGGCCGCGCGACGGCGGAGCTGTTAGCCGAACACGGCGCGAGGATCCTGATCAGCGACCTCGACGGCGACCTGGCCCGCCAGGCCGCCGAAGAGATCGGCGGCGAGACCGCCGTGTTCGCCGCGGACTTGACCCAGCCGGGAGCTCCGGAGGACCTCGTGGCCACGGCGATCGACACGTTCGGCCGCATCGACATCGTCGTCAACAACGCCGGCTACACGCTGGACGCGATGATCCACACGATGACCGACGACTGGTTCCAGCGAATGCTGGACATCCACGTCGTCGTGCCGTTTCGCGTGATCCGCGCCGCGGCCCCTCACCTGCGCGAGCCGGCCAAGCGCGAGCGGGCCGAGGGACGCGAGGTTTTTCGTAAGATCGTCAACGTCTCGTCCGTATCAGGCACGATGGGCAACCCCGGGCAGGCGAACTACGCAGCCGGCAAGGCGGGCGTCGTCGGCCTGACGAAGACGCTTGCCAAGGAATGGGGCCAGTTCAAGGTCAACGTCAACGCCGTCGCGTTCGGCTACATCGAGACGCGTCTGACAGCCTCGAAGGACGAGTCGAACACGATCGAGATCGACGGCGAACAGGTCCAGCTCGGGATCCCCGACCACCTCCGCGGCGCGGTGTCGATGCTGATCCCGCTCGGGCGCCCCGGGACGCCCGAGGAGGCCGCAGGCGGCGTCTTCTTCCTCTGCTCGCCGTGGTCCAACTACGTCCACGGCCAAGTGCTCAACGTCACCGGCGGGCAGTTCACCGGAATGACCAGCTGATCGCAGGATCGCTGCGGGGCACGACGCGCGGCTTCACTGCTTAGGAAGCGTCAATCCACAACTGCGGGGTTCACATTTGTTTCTTGATGCGTCCTCGGCCGAGCGGCACTGCGAAGATCGAGGCGAGCGGCGGCCCCACCGCCGAGGGGGTCAGCTCGGTGACGTACGCCCGGTCCCCCCCGAGCGCGGTTGTCCACAGGGTGACACGGGTTCGCCGCGCTCGCGGCGTCGGGCAGCGGCTCGGCCCGTTCCCCTGGTGGGTGTGCCCCGCCTCGTAGCCTGGGTCGCGGGAGGCGACGCCGCCGATCCGCAAGAGCACCAGCTCGCCCGCCGAATTCGCCGCCGAGCCGAACACGAGCCGCTGATCGCAATAGGTGGCGCGCTCAAAGAGGAGCTTGTCGTTGCGCAGCACCGGATTCGAGAGCTGGGTTGTGCGCGCGGAGCGCAACACGCGAGCGGCCGCGGGTCGCGCCAGATCGAACTCGACGATCCGGCTGCTGCGCCGGCCGTTGATCGCGACCACGGCGAGGTCGCCGTCGACGGACGGACGGCCGAGGTCGACCCCGCGCGGCTCGGCCGCGACCAACGTCATCGGCGCCAGGGCCGGTAGCGGCAGCGCGAACAGCAGCACGCGGCCGCCGGCGTCGAGCGACCGCACGAGCAGCCAATGGTCGGAGACAGCGAGCTGCGTCGTCCCGGGGATGGTCACCAGGCGGGCCGGCGCCCCGCCGACGCTCACGCTGATCTCCGCTCCGACATGCGTCGCCAGCGTGGCTCCACCGAGCGCCGGACCGGACCCGCTCAGCCGCACGGGGGCGGCTCTGGGATCCACAGCGAGCGCGCCGGTGCCGCCTGCCGCGGTCCATGCGACCAGTGCGCCGCTCACGCTCGGGTCGCTGGCCCCAGCGGCCAGCCGGGCCGGCAGACCAGCTGCGAGCGCCCCAGCGGTGTCGGCGCCGACCGCCAGCGTGAGCGCGCTCAACGCCAGGAGCAGACCGTCGAGCCGGCGCAGCGAGCGCAGGATGACCGGCCGCTGGGCCATCAGCTCGGCGTAGCGGACGCCGCGCTCGGTGTCGATCCAGGGCGCCAGCAAGACGACCGGGAGCGCCCGCCCGGCGCCGAACGCCAGGCCGATCGCCAGCCCGGCGGCCGGGTCAGCCAGCGCGACGCAGAGGCCGGCCAGCGCCCAGACCGCCAACGTCAGGACGAACGTCGTGAACCCCAGCCCGAGCAGCACCCCGTAGAGGCCTCCGGCCAGCTGCAGCGGCATCAGCCGCCGCCAGTGCTCGGGCACCTGGCGGCGGACCTGCGGCAGGACGCGCACGCCGCGCGCCTCGCCGAGCGCGGCGGCGAGCGCGATCACGATCGCCGCCGCCGTAGCCGGCTGCGACCCGCCGCCGGCGGCGCTGATCGCGGCCCGGCCGAGATAGGAGAGCGCGACGAACGTCGCCGCGCCACCGGCGAGCGCCCCGGCGGCGAACGCGGCGCACGCCGCAAACGTGGTGCCCCGCCCGCCGGTGTGCCCGGTCGGCCCGAGCGTGCCGAGCATCGAGAAGCCGCAGGGCGACCAGGTGCCGGTCACGCCGGCCGCGAGCCCTGTCGCCGCGAGCAGCAGCGTCGCTAGCACTTCACGCCCGTGTCGTAGTAGTACGTGCAGAACACCGTGCGGCCGGCGTAGCAATAGCCGGTCAGGCCGGCGTCGCCGTTGATCCGGCGCGGCGAGTAGGAGCAGCAGTCGAGCAGTCGGCGGACGTAACCGCCGCAGCAGCGGTACCACGAGCCGTCGACGTAGGTCTTGAAACCGAAGCGATCGGGGATCGCGTCGATGCAGACCCGGCTGCGCGGGGCCGGCGGGAGCGGCGCTCCGGCCGGGTCGAGCAGGAGCTGACCGGCGGCGTCGAGCGGCCGGCCGGCCGCGTCGACCGGTCGTCCGAGATCGTCGACCGGGTGGCCGTCGAGCGCGCGCAACGCCCGCCCCCGAGCGTCGACCCGCGGCAGCCCGGTCGGGTGCGGGCAGCCGGCGGTGGTGTAGGTGTGCCCACAGAAGTGGAAGGCGTCGGCCGGCTCTGGGGCGGCGATCCGCGAACCGCCGGCCGCCGCCACCAAGGCTGCGCCGGCCCTGGCGATGAAGCCGCGCCGAGAGCTCGCGCGAGCGACAGCGAGGCCGAGGCCCGGACGGGAAGCGCCGTCAAAGCCGCGCATATGTGTCCGCTCGCTCGGTTGTCGAGCCCGCGGCCCGCCGCTCGGTTGTCGAACCCGCGGCCCGCCGCTCGGCGGTCGAGCCCGCGGCCCGCCGCTCGGCGACAGCGAGCATCCCCTCGAGCTGGCCGCCGCTGTTGAACGCGCCCTTCGCGAGCACCGTGCCGACTCGATCGAGCACCACCGCGTAGGGGCTGCCCGGGATCGAGAGCTCGCTCCAGACGTCGGCCGCGGCGTGCTCGTCGAAGCTCAGCGCCGACACGAAGGGATCGCCGGCGAGCCAGGCGACCGCAGGCGCGAGCGCCGTGCAGACCGGGCAGCCCTCAGAAGAGAAGACGGCGAGGGCGAGCCTGACGTCGCCGTCGAGGGCGAACCGGTCGATCAACGCGACGACCTGCCCGAGGCGCGGGCCCTCGTCGGCGAGCTCGAGCGCCATCTGCGGACCGAGCCGCAGGCGCACCTCGCCGATCTCCCGCGCCAATGCCACGGTCGCGACGCCGAGTGCGGCGAGGCCGGCGAGCGCCACGAGCAGCCCAGCCCCGAGCCACGTGACCGTCGAGACCGCGATCGCCGGGACGGACGGGAGGGCGGCGAAGGCGCCAGCCAGCGCGAGGTCCCGCGCGAGCGCGGACCGGCTCACCGTCGAGCGCGCGCCGAAACATGCGCACGGCGCCCCGGCTCCCCCGCGCCGCAGGACCACCGCGAGCGCGAGCGCGAACGCGGCCATCAGCCCGGCGGCCCCGTACGCCACCGCCGCGCTGCCGCCGGCCACCCCACCAGCGAGGGCGACCTCACCGCCGACAAGTGCCGCGACGCCCGTCCGGCCTGCCCGCGCCGACCGGACCCCGAACGTCGCCATGGCGGCCGCGCTGCGTGCCGGGGCGGCCAGCTTCGCCAGAGCGCTCGCGAGGAGCACCGCGGCGAGACAGTACGCCAGCGCCGCGTGCACGCTCATGCCGCGCCCGTGGGCGGCTCGAGCGAGCCCGCGGCAGAGGTGGACGCGCCGGAAACGATCTCAGCTTCGTTCACCGCGCCATCATTGCGTCCAGACCGGACGCGAAGCGGCTCAGCGCTCGGAAAGCGTGACCGGCGTGCGCGCCCGCCGGCGCGCGCCGCGGGCGATCGCGACGTGCCCGTGCTCCTCGAGCTCGTCGTAGAGGCTGCGGATCACCGCGAAGATCACGTCGGCGACCTCCTGCTGGCGCTCACGCGAGGGGCTCTCCTCGGGCTCGAAATGGAGCGGGTCGCCGTAGTGGACGCTGACCCGCGGGAAGCGCAGCCGCTTCCAGTCGCGAATCTCGGCCGACCCGTGGATCGCGACCGGCACGACCGGCGCCCCCGACGCCAACGCGAGGCGTCCGATGCCCGGCTTGGCCCGCTCCTGGAGCTCGCCGGTACGCGACCGCCCGCCCTCGCAGTACATCGCGACGGCGCCGCCCCGGGAGAGGATCGTCTCGGCCGTGATGAACGCCTCCTCATCGCGCGCCCCCCGGCGGACCGGGAACACGCCGCCGTGCGAGTAGACCCATTTCATCGGACCAGTGAACAGCTGCGACTTGGCCATGAAGCGGACCTTCCGGCGGATGTAGCAGCCGAGCAGAAAGTGGTCCATGAACGAGAAGTGGTTCGGCGCGAGGATCGTCGCCCCACGCGCCGGCACCTTCTCGGCCGCGATCGATCTCGTCCGCAGCAGGGTGTAGGCATAGAGGGACGTGATCAGTCGCACGACCCCATACACCCAGTCCGGCTCGCGCGTGCGCGAGCGCTCGTGGAAGCGGTCGAAGTATTCCTTCGGCCGGGGGTCCCGGTACACCTGATCCTTCATCTTCACCAGCGGCGCGCTCATCCGTCTATTCCTACGCCGCTCACGACCGGAGGTTACCCGCGCCGCCGCGCGCGAGACCGAGCGCACGATGCCAGCCGGCGAGCAGCTCGTCCCGCCGCCCGGCGTCGATCTCGGGTTCGTAGCGGGCGCGCTCCCGCCAGGCCGCCCGTACCCCGCTCTGAGTCCACAGGCCGGCGCCCACCCCCGCGAGCCAGGCCGCCCCGAGCGCCGTCGTCTGCGGCGTCGCCGGCACGACCACCGGCACCCCCAGCATGTCCGCCTGGAACTGCATCAGCCAGCCGTTCTCGCTCGCCCCGCCGTCGGCTCGCAGTTCGCTCAGCACGGCCACCCCCGTCGACTCGATCGCACGGATCGCGTCGAGCGTCTGATAGGCGATCGCCTCGAGCGTGGCCCGCGCGAGGTGCGCCCGGCCGCTCCCGCGGGTCAGTCCGACGATCGTCCCGCGGGCGTGCGGATCCCAATGCGGCGAGCCCAGGCCGGTCAGCGCCGGCACGAAGTAGACGCCGTCGTTGGAGTCCAGGGACGCGGCGAGCGCCTCCGTCTCCGCCGCCGCGCCGATCACGCCGAGGCCGTCACGCAACCACTGGACGGCAGCGCCGGTGACAAAGATCGATGCCTCCAGGGCGTAGACGAGCCGGTCGCCGATCCCCCACGCGACGGTGCTCAGCAGCCCGCGGGCCGGCGGCGGCGGCGAGCTCCCGGCGTTGATCAGCACGAACGAACCGGTGCCATAGGTACTTTTGCCCATCCCCGCGTCCAGGCACGCCTGGCCGAACAGGGCCGCCTGCTGATCGCCGGCGATGCCGGTCACCGGAACCGCATGGCCGTGGAGCGCGTCCGGGCGTGTTCGGCCATGGGGGCCGATGCTAGGACGGACGGCCGGCAATGCCCGCTCGGGCACGCCGAACAGGTCGAGTAGCTCGGAGTCCCAGGCGCCGCGACCGATGTCGTAGAGGAGCGTCCGCGAGGCGTTCGACGGGTCGGTCCCGACCTCGCCGGTCAGCTTGAAGAGGATCCAGCTGTCGATCGTGCCGAACACGGCCCGCCCGTCGCGGACCCGCTCGCGCAGGCCGTCGACGTGCTCGAGCAGCCACTCGATCTTGGTCGCCGAGAAGTACGGGTCGAGCACGAGGCCGGTCCGCGCCCGGACGAGCTCCTCCCAGCCGGCGGCGCGGAGCTCCTCGCAACGCCCGGCGGTCCGCCGGTCCTGCCACACCAAGGCCCGGTGGAGCGGCTCGCCGCTCGAAGGGTCCCAGGCGAGCACCGTCTCGCGCTGATTGGTGATCCCAACCGCCGCGAGCCCGCCCACGGCCACCCCGGCGGCCGCGAGCGCCTCGCCGGCCACCGCCTGGGTGACCAGCCAGATCTCCTGGGCGTCGTGCTCGACCCAGCCCGGCTTGGGGAAGTGCTGGGTGAACTCGCGGTAGGCGCTGGCGGCGATCGCGCCTGCCAAGTCGAAGACCAGGCAGGTCGTCCCGCTCGTCCCCTGGTCGATCGCGAGGATCACTGCGGGCGAGCATACGGATTCGCTGGGAGCGTGACGGTAAACGCGCTCCCGTGTGGGGTGTGGTGGGTGACGCTGACGCGGCCGCCGTGGGCGTCGACGATCTCGCGCACGATCGCGAGACCGAGGCCGCTGCCCCCAGTGCCCCGCGCGCGCGAGCTGTCGACGCGGAAGAAGCGGTCGAAGATCCGCTCGCGCAGATCCTCGGGGATCCCTGGTCCGTCGTCCTCAACGACGAGTCCGACCTCGCTTTCGGCAATGAACGTGCGCGCGGTTACTAGTCCGCCGGGCGGGCTGAACTTGATGGCGTTGTCGATCAGGTTGCGCGCGACGTGCTCGAGCGCGTCGGGGTCGCCGTGCGCGGGGGCGCCTGGTCCTTTGGTCACGAGCTTCACCCCGCGGCGCGTGGCAAGGCCGTCGAGGTGGCGGGCGGCCTGTGCGACTAGCTCGGCGAGATCGATCGGCGCGTGAGTCGTTCCCGGCCCGCGCCCGTCGGACCGTGCGAGTGTCAGCAGGTCCTCGACGGTGGCGCTCATCCGGTCGACTTCCTCGCGGGTGCTCTCGAGGATCTCGCGGGCTGCGGACCCGAGGTGGTCGGTCCGCAGGCTGACGTCGAGCTCGGTGCGCATCGCGGCCAGCGGCGTGCGCAGCTCGTGCGAGGTGTCGGCGACGAGCCGCTGCTGTTCGTGAACGCCGCGCTGGATGCGATCGAGCATCGTGTTGAGCGTGCGCGCGAGGTGCGCGACCTCGTCGCGTGTCGGCGGCACCACGACACGCAGCCGCATGTCGGCTGGCCCGATCGCTTCCGCGGTCCCGATCATCCGGTCGATCGGGCGCAGCGCGCGGCGCGCCAGCCACCACCCGCCCGCGGCGGTGATGAGCGCGGCTGCCGGCAGCGCGAGCAGCAGCAGGATCAGGACGCGGCGTACCGAGCGGTCGACGGGCGCCAACGAGGCGGCAGCGACGACGACCTGCGTCTGGCCGCTGCGAAGCACCCTGCGGGCGGCGACGCGAAACGGCCCGGCGCGTCCGAGCGACGTCGTGAAGACGCTGACGCCGCTTTGCGCCAGCACACGAGCGGCCCGCGACGGGTCGAGCATCGGCTGGCTGCTGACGGGGTCGCCGAAGGAGCGCACGATGGCGTGGTCGCGGCTCAGCACTTGGCTGGCCGCGCGTTCCTCGGCGAGCACGGTCGCTGATTGATCATGGAACTCCGGCAGGCCCTCGCGCGCGTAGCCGGTCGCGATCTGGTTGAGCGCCGGGCGCAGGAAATGGTCGGTCGCGCTGACGAGGTCGGCGCGGAGCCGTACGACGACGAACGCGGCGACGAGAATGAGCACGCACGCGAGCAGGGCGACGTACCAGGCGGTGATGCGGACGCGGATCGGCGCCCTCATGCGCCGCCGTCTAGGACGAACCCGACGCCGCGCACGGTTCGGATCAGCTCCGGGGCGCCGAGCTTGCGGCGCAGGTGGCCGACGTACACGTCGACGATGTTGGTCGACCCCTCGTAGTTCGCGTCCCAAACGTGGTCGAGCAGGGTCCCGCGGCTGATGACCTGACCGGGGTGGCGGCACAGATACTCGAGCACCGCAAACTCCCGTGTCGTGAGATCGATCGGGCTGCCGTCGCGCAGCACCTCACGCGTTGCCGGGTCGACGACGAGCCCGCCGACCTCCAGGCGCGCGGGCCGGTCAGTCGGGCCGCGGCGCACGAGTGCTCGCACGCGCGCGACCAGCTCGCCGAAGTCAAACGGTTTGGGCAGGTAGTCGTCGGCGCCGGCGTCCAGGCCGCTGATGCGGTCATCGACCTGTCCGCGGGCGGTGAGCATGAGGATCGGCACCTGCGAGCCGCGCTCGCGCAGCGCCCGGCAGACCTCGATGCCATCGCGCAGGGGCAGCATGCGGTCGAGGATCACGGCGTCGTACTCCCACACGTTAGCCTGGAGGAGGGCGGCGTCTCCGTCCATCGCGACGTCGACGGCGTAGCCCTCCGCGCGCAGGCCACGGCTCACGGCGCGTGACAGTTTCGGATCGTCCTCTACGAGCAGCAGTCTCATGATTGGGCGTTCGCCGCCCAGCTTCGCACCTAACGCCCCGGCCGTCGCGCGGGCGTCCGCTGTCGGGGCGGGCGGCTCACCCCGCGCGTCTTGCCGGCGGTCCGGACGCGAATACCGAGGGTGAGGTCACGCGCGCGTGACGGTCGAGCTTCAGCGCCTCGGCGCTCGCCTCGGCGAGTCCTTGCGCCGTCAGCCGGCGGGCGTTGACGAGCTGCTCGACGTCGTGGTGCATGCTCGCCGACTTGGGGACGTTGTCGATCTGCCCGACTCCGGCGGCGTAGTACTTGAATTCGTTGTCGGGCGCCGACGCCTTGCCCTCGCGGACGACGAGGACGTTCTTGAAGCAGCGAAACGGCACGCAGCGGCCGAGTCCGGTCTGCACGACCTGAGCCACATCCGGATCGGCGCCCGGGGGCTGTGAGATGTACCACGGCGGCGTCTGAAGCCCCGGGTCGCCCTGCATCAGGATGCCGGCCCGGCCGCCATGCTTGCCGGCGAGCCAGGCGTCGCGCACGGAGACGTAGCGCCCCGCCTCGTAGGCCTCGGCGTAGGACCCGACGTTCCAGACATTGCCGCGGCGGTCCTGCGCGAAGAAGTCGATCGACTCGTGCGCGACCTGGCCGGAGTCGATGCCCAGGTCCAGGACCACGATCGTGTCGATCCCGGCGATCCGCTTGTGCACGCTCGTGACCGTGCTGAGCACGCGGTGCGGCACGCGTCGATGACCGACGTCCGTCGCACCGACGCGCACCCATTGCGTGCCGGGCACGATCGGAAGCCACTGGTTGGGCGGGCCGATCGGCAGTCTGAAGTTCGCCGCGGTGAACTGCGACAGGCGGAACGACGTCGGCGGCGGCGGCGTCCGCGACGGCGGGCTCGTGGCGCCGCATCCGACCAGGGCGCTCGCGGCGATCATGGCGGTGGCGATCAGGCGTGCACTTATGGTCATCAGGTCTCCCTCAAAATCTCGGTCGGCTTGAGACGACGCAGGATCGCCGTGGCGGCGAGCGCGGACGCGAGCGCGGACGCGAGCGCCAGGACGCCGAGCGCCGCGATCCGGCCCGGCGGGAAGACCACGTGCGGGTCGAGGACGAACAGCGGCCGCAGGACGTGCACCGTCAGGTAGGCCATCCCGGCGCCCACGAGCAGGCCGCCGACCAGCCCGCACGCCGCCATCAGGGCAGCCTCGCCGAGGACCAGGGACTGCAGGTCCCGGGATCGCAACCCATGCGCGCGCAGTGCCACGTACTCGCCCCGACGGGCGAGCATGAGACCGAAGACGAAGATCCCGGCGGCCGCGGCGCCCATCAGCAGCGTGTAGAACGAGTTGAGATCGACGAGGCCATGCACGTTGAGCGCGGTGAGGCTCGACTGGTCCTTGTCGAGCGCGGTCCGGGTCGTTTCGATGCGGAGCTGGTCCCTGCTTCCCGGGCCGCGCCGCAGCGCGGCGGCGACACGATCGACGCCCTGCCCGTCGTGCGCCGCGGTCTTCGCGAGGAAGAAGTCGGCGTCGGTCAAACTCGTAGCGCGCTGGTAGGCCCCGAGCCCCATGACGATGTTGGTGCCCTTCGGGAAGCCCGGGAAGTTGTCGTACTGGCCCGCGACCCGGAACGGCTTCACCGTCTGGTGCTTCGTCGCGCGGGCGAGCAGCACGTTTACCAGGTCGCCGGTCTGGATCTTGAAATCGTCCGCGGAGCGACGATCGACGAGGATCGCCCCCGGGTCGCGCTCGAGCGTGCGCATCGCGGCCGCGGCCGACCCGCCCACGAAGAACTTGTCGGGCATGCTCACGACGCGCGCAAAGCTTGCCGGATCGATCGCAGCCAGGCTCTTGCGGTCCTCGTTGAACTTGCCGGTGAGGATCGAGTTCTCGATCCTGTAGACGACGGGGGTGCTCGCGCTCACGCCGGGCACCTTCAGCTGGGCGGCGAAGCTCGCCGGATGCGGTCGCGTGCTCAGGATGCTTGGCGTCACGCGGACGTCCGAGCCGACGGTGAAGCGCGCGTCGGCCGACTTGGCGGCGTCGTAAGTGCCGGTGAACATCGCCAGGGCGGCGCCGARCGCGAGCACGAGGCCGACGCCGACCGCTCCGCTGGCGAGCGTCCACGACCTGCGCCGCAGGCTGCGGGCCAGCGTCCCGCGGATGAGCGGTCCGAAGCGCGGGGGTTTGGGCACGCGGATCCGCACCGTCGCGATCTGGACGCCGCGCGCCGACAGCAGGATGCCGCCGAACCACGCCACGGCCGGCGCGAGCAGCAGATACGACGGCAGCGAGACCGCCTGGCCGTTGTAGACGGACCCGGGCGGCGCGTCGAATGCGCCGGTGCCGAGTGCGATCGCCTCGGCACCGCCCGCGGCAGCCAGCAGCGCAAAGTCCAGCCGCAGCCGCCGCCACGCCGGGACGGGCGCCAGCGACATCTCCGCGCGTTCCTGGGTGATCTCGTGCCGCATCGATCGGTGCGCGGGGACGTAGAGCGCCAGCGCCGTTGTGAGCACCCCGAAGGCGACCGCCTCGATCCCCGAAGCGATCAGCGCGGTGCTCGACGCTGCGAAGAGGCTGTCCGACCCGAGGATGGCCAGCACGGTCAAGAGGCCGAGCGCGGCACCTACGAGCGACCCGGCGGTCGCGATCGCGACCGTGCGGTACCCGAGCATGCGCACGAGGTGACCGCGATCCGCCCCGCGGATGCGAAGGTTCGCGTGTTCCCGGCGCTGGCTCGCCGCGAGCACGCCGGCGGTGTAGGCCGCCAGGAACGCTGCGAGCAACGCCCCCGGGATGCCGAGGAAGAGGAACATCCGCTTGCCCACCGCGGCGTCGTCCCGCGCGACGTGGAGGGCGTTTGAGATGTTGTCGATGAGGTACTGCTGGGTCGGCGCGACGCGATTCACGGCCCCGGCTATCGCCTCCGCCTGCCCGAGCGCCGACGCCGGGTCGGCGTTCAGCCGCGAGCGGTCGACGAGGACGTCGCTCTCGAGGAACGGCAGGCTCTTGACACCGGGCCCCCGGACCGCAAGCGCGCTTCGGTACGCCGGGATCACGGTGCCGCGAAACAGCGCCGGGCTGATCACGACCGACTCGGGTATGTAGACGAACTCCTCGAGGTTCGTCGACATGCGGCTATAGAACAGCGGCTTGGCCTGCGACAGGTCGGCGACGCCGCCGACCGACAGCGACAGCGGCCGGGCGCGTCCCGGCAGTCGCAACTGCACTGTCCGGCCGCGTGTCCCCGCCGCGCGGGACGCCTCGGCGCTGAGCACGGCCGCATCGCGGCGCAGGGCACCGGACACGATGTGGATCGACGGGTAGCGGCGCGCGTAGCCGCCGTCGAAGGCGAACAGCCGGACGGTGTGGTTGATCGTCCGACCGCCGGCCGTCACGGCGCCCGGCGGCAGGTCGACGAACGCGAGCTGGTCCACGCTGCTGACGCCCGGGATGCGCGCCAGCCGAGCCGCGCCCTGGGCGAGCGCGAGCTCCGGGCTCGCGTTCGCGGGCGCCAGCACCAGGTTCTCTCGCGTGGAGATCTGACCTTCCAGCCGCAGCGCGCCGATGGCCGTCAGCGGCCGGGTCGCGCGAACGGCGTAGGCGATCCGGACGGTCTCACGATCGCGCACCGTCCCGATGTTCAGCCCGGTGCCGGCGAGCCCCTGCGACAGCGGGATCGCGCCGCCGACGTCGCGCAGCCGCTTGCCGTTCAGGGTGGCAGTGCCCGGAACGTAGGCCAAGCCGGCCGGCGCGCGGTCGGCGATCACAACCTCGTTTGCCGCGGCTCCGCCGGTGTTGCGGATCGTCAACTCAATCCGCGCTCGCTGGTCCTTGGACAATGAGGTGGGCGCGAGCACCCGCTCGCCGAGCGTGATTCCCGCCCCCAGCGGCGAGTTCTGGATCACCTGCATGTCGAGCGCCAGCGGCGCGAGGGCGCGCCGGGTCATCGAGGCGCCGGAGCCGTCGATGAAGAAGAGGACGCTGGAGAAGAGGCCGACGCCGAGGATGATCCCCACCAGCGAAGCGAGCGTCCGGCGCGGGTTGCGCATCAGATCACGGCGGACGTACCTAAACACGGAAGCGCTCCGGCTGAAGCGGCGCGGTTCGCGGGTCGACGATCCGGCCGTCGCGCAAGCGGACCGTGCGGTCCATTCGCTCGGCGACCTCGGGGTCGTGGGTGACCACCACGAGCGTTGCGCGGCCGTCGCGCTGCGCGTCGAGCAGGAGGTCGATGACGCCCTCCGAGCTGCGCCCGTCGAGCGAGCCGGTCGGCTCGTCGGCGAGGATGACCTCGGGTTCGTTGATCAGCGCGCCCGCGATCGCAACCCGCTGGCGCTGACCGCCAGAGAGCTGGTCGGGAAGCTTTTGCGCGTGATCGGTCAACCCAAGCTCGGACAGCAGCTCCAGCGCGCGCTCGTAGTGATCGCCGCCCGCGAGCGCAACCTGCAGCGCCACGTTCTCGACGGCGCTCAGGAATGCGAGCAGGTTGTCGGACTGAAAGACGAGCCCGACATGCTCGCGGCGCCGGCGCGCCCGCTCAGCCTCGGAAAGCGAGCCGATCTCGACCCCGCCGACCCAGATACGCCCCGTGCTCGGCGCCTCGAGCCCCGCGAGCAGGCCGAGCAGCGTGGACTTGCCACAACCGCTGGGTCCGGTGATGGCGACGCTCGTGCCCGCCTCGATTTCGAGGTCGACGCATTCGAGCGCGAGGACGGCGAGCCCGGCGGGAGTGGGGTACTCGCGCCCGACCTGCTCGAGGACGATCGGATGGGCGCTCATGCCGGCACCACCCGGCCGTCGGAGAGGCGCAGTTGGTGCTGAGCGACCGCCGCGAGCTCCGGGCTGTGCGTCACCAGCAGCAGGGTCAGCCCACGCTCGCCCGAGGCGTCGAGGATCGTCCCGAGGACGCGATCGGCGCTGGCGGAGTCCAGCGCGCCGGTCGCCTCGTCGGCGAGCAGCAGGTCGGGCTCGTTGGCCAGCGCCATCGCAACCGCTACTCGCTGTGCCTCGCCGCCGGACAGCCGCCGCGGCAGGTGGTCGAGGCGACCGCCGAGACCGAGCTCCAGCAGCAGGTCGCGTGCTCGAGCGTCGGGCCGCGATCCGCCGGCCAGCTCGATTGCCATGCTGACGTTTTCCATCGCGGTCAGGAACGCGATCAGGTTGCCGCTCTGCATCACCACTCCGATACGGTGGGCGCGCAGCCGCGCGCGCTCGGTGTCGTCGAGCGCCGCCATGTCGATGCCGTCGAAGCTGATCCGCCCCGAGTCAGGACGCATCAGCCCGGCGAGCACCGACAGCAGCGTGGACTTGCCGCTACCCGACGCTCCCATCAGGCTCGTCGTCTCCCCGCGCCGCAGCACGAGGTCGACGCCGTCGAGCACGCTGGTCGTGGTCGCCCCGTTCGCGTAGGACTTGGCGACCTGGCAGACATCCATCAGGGCGTGCCGGTCGGTTCCGTCGCCGGAGTCCGTGAGCGTCGTCGAAGGTTGAGCGGTGGCGCGCATGTCAGATGCCCCGCGCGGCGCCGGCGCCGGGGCCGAAGACCTTGGGCGCCTGCGCCGCGGCCTGCCGGTCGAGGCCGAGCGCGACCTTGCTGAGCTCGGCCAGCCCCCGCGGGCTGAGGCGCCGGACGTTGATGAGCTGCTCGAAGTCCTTGTGTTTGCTGTCCTTTTTGGGGGTGTTGAGGATTTGGCCGACGCCAGCGGCGTAATACTTGAACTCGTTGTCCGGGGCCGACGCCTTGCCCTCGCGAATCACCAGCACGCCCGCGAAGCAGCGCAGCGTGACGCATGTCCGACTGTTGGTCTCGATGACCTTGGCCACGTCCGGGTCGGCGCCGGGCGGCTTCGCGATGGAGTACGCCGGCGCCGAGAGCTCAGGCCTGGCGAGCATCTGCACGCCCGGCGTGCCGCCGTCGGCGCCCGCCAGCCAAGCGTCGCGGAAAAGGGTGAAGCGTCCGGCCTCATACTCCGCGGTGTAGCCGCCGAGAGCCCAGACGTTGCCCTGCTTATCGGTCGCGAACCAGTCCAGCGACTGCTGTACGAGCTGTCCGGCGTCGATGTCTTGATCGAGCACCGCGACACTGCGCACGCCGTCGATGCGGCGCGAAACGTCGGTCACGGTGCTGACGACGCGATGGGGCACCCGTCGATTTCCGATGTTGGTCGCGCCGTCGCGGACCCACTGGGTGCCCGGCTTCAGCGGCAGCCACTGGTTGGAGATGCCGACGTGAGGCGCGAACTGCGCCGGATCGAATCGCACCGGCACCTTCGGGATCGCGACCGGGGAGCTGGTCGTCGCCTCGCGGGCGGCTCCCGCGCCGCTCCCTCCGCATGCCGACAGCGCCGCTACGGCCATGGTCGCGGCGGCTGACGCGACGCGCCTGCGCATAGCGCTCATGTGATCCTCGTCTTCATTGCTCGCCTCGGTTCGTTCGCGTCACGGTCCCTGCTGAATACCAGTCGCCGTCTGAAGGGACCTTGAACGACAGTCGCTGTCTGAAGGGACCTCGAACGACCGTGGATGGCCTGAAGCGGTTGCCGTCACCAAGTGTTTTGTCGCCACTCACGACGAGCTGCGTGCGAACGGCCCGGATCTGGACGGCGTTGACCAGGACCAGGCGCAGCGACTTCGGGCTGAGATGCCGTCTCTATCGCACGCGGCACGACCACCAGCAGCCGCATCGCCGAACGGTTCACATCCACTCTGGACAAGCACTGAATCATCAGCGCCTGCGGGACCGGCGGGATCTGCCTTACGCCGCGACCGCCGTCCGCGCCCCGTCGTCAGGGACGCACGACGTGCTGAGCCAGACATCCCCGTCGCGCAGCTCCACGGTGTAGGCGGCGACCCGCATCAGCTCGTCCGAGTGGCAGCGGCCGGTCGCCAGATCGAACCGCCGGTCGTGCAGCGGACAGGTCACGCAGCCGTCGGCGACGATGCCATCCGCCAGCGGGCCCCCTCGGTGGGGGCATCGCTGATCGAGCGCGTACCAGCCGTTACGCGTCTTGAAAACCGCGATCCGTCGGCCCTCGATCTCGACCGCCCGGCCCTCGCCGAGCGGCACATCCTCTACGCGACAGACGCGGGTTGTCATGCCGGAGGTCCCACGAGCTCGACGAACTGGTTCGGATGGTAAGGCTCGTCGCGCTCGAGCCACGGGTCGGCGACAGCCGCCTTCGCGATCGCCAGGCGTTCGCGCAGGACCGCAGCCGACTCTTCGTTTAGCACGATTTCCCGGATGCGCTCGAGTCCGATCCGGGGCACGAAGGCATACATTCGCTCCTTGTAGTCAGCGTTCTCGCGGTAGTACTGCAGGAAGGCGGAGGTGACCTTCAACGCCTCGACCGCGGTCTCAACGGTGGCGAGGATGTCGGCTTCGCGCACGCAGGCCCCCGCCGCACCGCCGATCCGCACCTGCCAGCCGCCCTCGACACCGACCACGCCGATGTCCTTGATCGTCGCCTCGGCGCAGTTGCGCGGGCAGCCCGACACGCCGCTTTTGACCTTCGCCGGCGTGTGCAAGCCTTCCCACGCCTTCTCCATGTCGATCCCGAGCTGGATCGAGTCGCCCAGGCCGAAGCGGCAGAAGCTCGTACCGACGCACGTCTTCACCGTCCTCACGGCCTTCGCGTACGCGTGGCCCGACGGCATGCCGATGTCGCGCCAGATCGCCGGCAGGTCCTCCCGGCGCACGCCGAGCAGATCGATTCGCTGACCGCCCGTAATCTTGACCATGGGCACCTCGTACTTCTCGGCCGCATCGGCGATCCGCCGCAGCTCGGACGGCGTGGTCACGCCGCCGTACATCCGCGGCACGACCGAGAACGTCCCGTCGTTCTGGATGTTGGCGTGGACGCGGTCGTTGATGTAGCGGGCGTCGCGCTCCTCGCGGTGGCGGTTGCCCTTGATCTCCGAGACGAGGTAGGCCAGCGCCGGCTTGCACGCCCCGCAATCGTGGCCCGTCCCGCAGCGCTTACCGACCTCGCTGACCGCGTCGAGGCCATGCTCGCGAATGACCGCGGCCAGCTCCTCGCGCGTCTGCTTACGGCACGGGCAAAGGTAGGCTGGCTCGTCGGCCGACGCGCCGCTGATCATCGTCACGATCTCGACCACCAGGTCTCGACACGAGCCGCAGCCCGTCCCGGCGCGAGTCGCCGCCATCACTTCGCGCGGCGTCGCCAGCCCATCGTTGACGGCCGCAGCGATCTGGCCCTTGCAGACGCCGTTGCAGTTGCAGACCTGCGCCGCGTCGGGCAGCTCGGCGGCCGTCGCCTGGCTCGCCGCCACCAGACGCGCGAGCGGGTCCGACACGAGCTCGCCCGTGCGCACGGCCTCGAGCAGGTTCTCGTGACCGCGGATGTCGCCGAGTAGGATCGCGCCGCTGACCCGTCCGTCGCGCAGAACCAGCTTGCGGTAGATCCGGTCCTCGCGGAACTCCGCGATCGCCGACTGGTCTGCGTCGGCCTCGCCGATCGAGACCAGGTCGACGCCCATCACCTTGAGCTTGGCTGACGGGATCGATCCCGCATAGTCGAGGCCGATCCGGCACAGCACGGTGTCGGCAGCGACCTTCGCCTGCTCGTGGATCGGCGCAACCAGCCCGTAGACGACGCCCCGGTGCTCGGCGCACTCGCCGACCGCCAGCACCCCGGCGGCCGAGGTCCGCATCCGATCATCCACGACGATCCCCCGGCTGCAGGCGATCCCGGCTCCCCGGGCCAACCCCATCTCCGGGCGGATGCCGATCGACACGACGACGAGGTCGGCGGCCAGCGACTCACCGTCGGCGAAGCGGAGCTCGCTCACCCTGCCGTTGCCGTGGATCGACGTAGTCTGGCGGCCGAGCTGGACCTCCACACCTAGATCGGCCATCGCCGGGGCCAGCATCTCCGCCGCCCCCTGGTCGAGCTGGCGCTCCATCAGGCGACCCATCAGGTGGACGACCGTCACCGGCGCGCCCTGGGCGACCACCCCGCGCGCCGCCTCGAGACCGAGCAGCCCGCCGCCGATCACCGCAGCGTGGCGCGCGCCGGCCGCCCCGGCCCGGATCGACTCGCAGTCCTCCGGGCCCCGGAACGGGTAGACGCCCGGGAGCCCGATCCCCTCGATGGGCGGCATCAGCGGCTGCGACCCCGTCGCCAGCACGAGGCTCGCGTAGCTGATGCTCGCGCCGTCGGACGGCCCGCCCGAGATCGACACGGCCTTGGCTTCGGTGTCGAGGCCGGTGACCCACGTGCCGAGGTGGACATCGATCGCCCGATCGGCATACCACTCCGCCGGACGCAGCTGGAGCGCATCAACGCCGTCGCCCGACACGAGCAGCTCCGACAGGCGCACCCGGTCGTAAGGCAGGCGCGGCTCGCCGCACAGCATGACGATCGGGATCGCGGGATCGCGGTCCCGGATCGCTTCGCATACCGCCTGTCCGGCGATCCCTCCACCTACGATCACGACTGGCTGCACGCTCATGCCCCGATCATGGTCACGGCCGGTTTCCCGGTCGTCTCCGCCTTGTTTCCATCAGATGAACGGACCCGGGCTGCCGGTTAGGCTCCGGCACCCCTCAGGCGTGCGCGGCGAGCAGTTCCTCGATCTGCTTGGCGCACCCGCCGCATCCCGTCCCGGCCCGCGTGATGTTGCCAACCTGCGCCAGCGTGCTCAGGCCGCCCGCGCGGATCGCGCCCTCGATCTCCCCGTGGGTCACGAAGTTGCACGAGCAGACGAGCGTGCCCGGACCCGCCGGCTCCGACTCGGCGACGGTGCCGCCTGGTTCGAGCAGCTCGGCCGGGACCGGCGCACCGCTTCGCAGCAGCCCCGACAGGACGCGCGCCTCGGCGCTGTCGCCGACCAACAGCGCGCCGCTCAGTCGCTCGCCGTCGAGCACGAGCTTGCGGTAGACCCCGCGCCGCGTATTGCTCTGGACGATCTCGTCCGTGCCCTCCGCGACGCCCCCGGCGAAGACGTCGATGCCGGCGACCTTCAACGTCGTCGCCGGCACCATCCCGTGGAAGGCGCCCGGGTCGCCGGCGATCACCGCTCCGGCGACGCGCGCCTGATCGGCCAGCGGCGCCCACAGGCCATAGACGGTCCCGCGGTGCTCGGCGCACTCGCCGACCGCCCAGACACCGGCCGCGCTCGTGCGCAGCTCGTCGTCGACGACGATCCCTCGCCGGCATTCCAGTCCGGCTGCCCGGGCCAGCGTCGTCTCCGCCCGCACGCCGACCGCGAGCACCACCAGGTCCGCGGGCATCCGCTCGCCGTCGTCCAGCCACACCGAATCGGGGTCGATCTGCACGACCGAACGCCCGACGCGCGCGATCAGGCCGAGATCGCGCAGGCGGCGGCGCAGCACGGCGGCCGCTCCACCGTCGAGCTGCTGCGCCATCAGCCGGTCAGCCAACTCGACCACCGTCACCATCTTCCCCCGCGCCCGCAGGCCGGCCGCGGCCTCGAGCCCGAGCAGGCCGCCGCCGACCACGACCGCCGAGCGACCCGGGGCGTGGCGCAACGCCTCGACGTCCTGGGCGCTGCGAAAGAGCTGGACGTGCGGCAGGTCCGCACCCTCGATCGGCG
>JRHI01001083.1_pt1 | contig 25019 bp, 24 predicted proteins | sample 215371 | NCBI WGS metagenome assembly JRHI01 (sample SAMN02929681, study PRJNA255918) | sediment metagenome | biome: cave system; feature: Ice Cave; material: Sediment; isolation source: sediment from deep within a dark volcanic ice cave with no known source of... ...
GACGACCACAAGGGTCCCTGCCCATCCTCCATGCTACCCCCGTCCCTACTGCATACTCAGCTAAAGAGGCTGGGTATTTACTTTGTTCACTGGGATAAACTCATCTTTTGCCATTTCAGCAAACAAAGCTTGTGTGCTATCTACGAGATGGCGACAGTCTCTACAATGTTGCAAATGCTCTATTAGTGCAGGATACTTCTTGCTTGCTTGCTCTTGTCCCTGCTCTGCGAGCGTCTCAATATACGCTGTGATTTGCTCATAATGTGCATGTTTCTTCTGCATAATCTTCCTTTGCCGTGCAAGGAGTTCCCGCGCTACAGTGTCAGAAGAGGCACTAGCGGTATCATTAGCAAGTTCAGAGTCAACCAATATGACTAAAGCAGTCTGACAAGACTCACAGTCAACAACATGCTCAAGTAATTGCTCTTGTTCAGTTGAGTCTAGTTCCAAATCGCCTGTTACGATGTTCATGAGTTGAGACAGAATGTGCGGAGGCTCAAGAAGCTTAGCAGTTTCTAGTATGGATTCTAATGCTGCCATTTTGTCCTCCATATTTTTTCTCCTTCTATCTTTGACCTGACTTTTACATCTTTGCAGATAATACGTCTTCCAATAGTGAAATTATGACATAGTTTGCTCTCAAGGGGCACCCATCTTCAGCCATACTCATGTTTCTAGGAAACATGACCATTTCGCTGCCCTGTTATACTTATATTTGACAGGGATATGCTTGACTAACTTACACCATGCTTATATCATACGTATATCACTTTTATGCAAGTGCGTGGTAAACCATAGACAGCAGGAAGCACACAATGAGTATTGAAGAAATTCCTTTCGTCAGAAAGCACTCCCAAACAACCGCTTCTCGGCTGAAACAGGAGCGCGAACGACGAGGGTGGACTCAAAGTCAATTAGCTGAACAGGTAAATACCACTCAGACGAATGTGAGTCGGTGGGAAAAGGGAGAAACTGTCCCTGGCCCCTATTATCGTCAGAGACTCGGAGCGCTCTTTGGCAAAACGCTTACAGAGCTTGGCTTCGTCTCGCAGATTGAAGTTGAGAACAGTGAAAGCGACGCACAGAGCAAACAGATTACCCAAGCAGTTGCAAGCTCCACATTTCAGGCACAAAAGATATGGAATGTTCCTTACCGCCGTAATCCCTTCTTTACAGGACGTGAGGAGATTCTGGCGCATCTGCATGCCACCCTTACAAAAAATAAGACAGCAGCATTAACCCAGGCTCAAGCGATTAGTGGCTTGGGAGGTATTGGCAAAACACAGATCGCCCTTGAATATGCCTATCGTTATCATGAGGATTACGATGCCCTATTATGGCTCTCAGCCCCTTCTCGTGATACGCTTATTGCGGACTTTCTAGCGCTAGCAAGCCTGTTACGCTTACCAGAACAAGGTGAGCAAGATCAAGATATCGTGATTAGCGCTGTCAAACGTTGGCTCACCACTCATGACAACTGGTTGCTCATCGTCGATAATGTTGATGACCCTAAGGCGGTAACTGATATCTTGCCTATACGCACAAAAGGGAAGGTGCTCCTGACTACGCGACTACAAGCCTTAGGGGCCCTCGCCCAAAGTGTCGAAGTGGAGAAGATGGAGATGAGTGAGGGTATCTTCTTCCTACTACGGCGCTCCAAAGCCCTCGTACCTGATGCGATACTTGATGAGATATCTGTAGAAGAGCAAGCACAGGTAGCAGAAATTGTAGCTGTATTAGATGGCCTACCACTAGCACTCGATCAGGCTGGCGCATATATTGAGGAAACACAGTGCGGATTTCTGGGCTACCTTGACCTTTATCGTCAACATCGCAAAGAGCTGTTACAAAGGCGCAGTACTTCTCTACTCGTGCCAGATCATCCCGAATCCGTTACTACAACTTGGTCGCTCTCATTCCAAAGGGTGGAGAAGAGTAACACCACTGCTGCCGCTCTCTTACAGCTATTTGCATTTCTCCATCCCGATGCTATTCCTGAAGAAATGATCACTTTAAGTGCAGACGACCCTCTACTGGGGCCAATTGCCAGTAATGCGATGGAAACCAATAGTGCTCTTGGCACCTTGCTGCGCTATTCACTCATTAGACGCAATACAGAAGAGAAACTTCTAAGTATTCATCGTCTCGTGCAGGCAGTTCTCAAAGATAGTATGAGTATAGAGCAGCAGCGTCTCTGGGCAGAACGTGCAATTCACACCATCAGTCGCGCCTTTCCATCTGTTGAACTCAAGACATGGAATCAATGCCGTCGTTGCTTACCACATGCACAAACTAGCCTCGCCTACATCGATGACTACGACCTAGCCTTTCCGGCGGCTGCACACTTGTTCAATGAAGTTGCAATCTATCTGACTATTCATGCCCAATATGCACAAGCAGAAACTTTTTTACAGCAAGCATTAGCCATTCGCCAGCGCATTCTGCCACCAGCCCATCCTGATATGGCTCTTACCCTCAATGATTTGGGAGCGCTTTATCTGACACAAGGGAAATATCAACAATCTGAGCCACTCTTGTTAGAGGCTCGGAATATTCGTGAACAGGAACTTGGGTTAGAACACCCTGATACCGCTACCAGTCTTCATAATCTCGGCGTGCTCTTTTGTGCATTGGGCAAGTACGAACTGGCAGAAGATTTCTACCAACGCGCCTTTCAGATTCGTCAGCGTGCTTTTGAAACCAATCATCCAGACAGAGCATTAAGCTTGATACACTTGGCTGGACTCTACGCATTTCAAGGCAAATACGGGCAGGCGGAAGCTTTCTACTTACAAGCACTTGCGATTCAAAAACAAGTGTTAGGACTCAACCATCCCGATGTAGTAGCGAAAACGCTTAATGACTTGGCTTTAGTCTATCGTCACAAAGGGAATTATAAGCAGGCAGAATTCCTCTACTCGCAGGCACTCTCGACCCAGGAACGGGTGCTAGGCTCCAGCCATCCCGATGTAGCGAAAACACTTAATGGCTTGGGACGACTCTATCGAGCGCAAGGAGAGTATACAAAAGCCGAACCCTGCTACTTGAGTGCGCTAGACATTCGCATGAACTTCTTTGGAGATGTGCATCCCACCGTTGCACAAAGCTACTATAGTCTAGCAAAACTCTATCTCGCACAGGGAAAGTATCCACTAGCTGAAGAGCACTGTCAACAAGCTTTTTATATTCAGGAGCAGCAACTAGGTAGCGACCACCCCGACATTGCCGATACACTTGGTATCCTCGCCAAGATTTACCAAGTGCAAGAAAACTATACTAAGGCAGAACTTCTCTATCAACGTGCCTTGCTGCTACGAGAAAGTACAACTGGCTCCACTCACCCGCACGTAGCATTCATTATTAGCAGCCTATCCGAAGTCTATCAAGCCCAAGGCAAATATCAGGAAGCTGAACCGTTGATCAGGAGATCGCTAGAGATCAGAACACGGTCACTCGGCGCAGGACATCCATATATCGCATACAACCTTAGCAACTTGGCTGAGAACTCCTACCTGCAAGGGGACTATGTTCGAGCTGAGCAGTATTTCAAAGAGGCATTAACTATCCGTGAGCAGATGCTCGGCTCGGCTCATCCGCAAACGGCTTCAGCGTATTATAATTTAGCGAAACTTGCATCCGCTCAAGGCCAATATGAAGAAGCCGAGGCGCTGTTTCAAAAAGCGCTCACTATTCGCGAGCAGTCACTAGGACCGGAACACCCCGATGTGGCTACTAGTCTTGTCGCCTATGCTCAATTGCTGCATACTGTACACAGGGGGAAACTCGCTCTTCAACTTGAGGCACGCGCACAAGCGATTCGAGCGAACCACGCAAATCCATCGGGCTGAAGAAGCTCTATTCTTAAGAGCGACACCACACTCAATTGCTACAGTCGCTCATTTTTTATTGTCATCATTTATTTGGGGATGTGAGTTGTCATGTATGAGAAAATTGTAATCATCGGTCAAGCAGGCGCTGGCAAGTCAACGCTAGCAAGGAAGCTAGGTGCTCTATTCAACATGAAGGTATACCATCTGGATCGCCGTTTTTGGCATTCAAAATGGAAAGCAAAGTCCAGAGAGACCAGGAGAGAAATTATGGAAAGGCTTGCTCATAAGAAACGGTGGATCATTGAGGGAAGCTATCTCAACGCCTCGGACATTCATCTTAATGAAGCCGACACCATTATTTTTCTGGATATGCCTGTGTATCTTTGTTTCTGGCGGGTTATTATGCGATATTTACGATATAAGAAAGAACCTCGCCCTGACTTGCCAGAAGGGTGTCCAGAAAGGCTTAGTCCACGCTATATTTTGAAAGTTCTAGCATTTCCCTACCTCGGTCGTCGGCAACTCCTTGAGAAGTTAGAGGAAATTGAGGTATGCGAGGCAAGCGAACCTAGACACTTGAAAAAAACTGTTCACATCTTTAAATCAAGAGAAGCAGTAGATGCCTTTTTACAAGAATTGGCTACACGTCTGCAAAACGTACATGAAGCTGTGTTTGCTTAGACAGTGAATAGGTTTTGTGGCTGGACAGCCGCAAAACCTATTCACTCTTTTCTCACTCCTTGGTCCTCAAGAGAACTTACGCGTGTCCGATGTCCGTAGGGCCACCAGCTTGCTCTCCTTGGTTGGTTCCCTGCCCTTGCGCTGAACCATAGATCATATCAGAGAGTTCTTTGTGCGTGCGCTCAAGCAGTACACGTAGCTGTGATAAGCGCTCCTTGTTCTGGAAAGCGCCTCTACTAGCAATTGCGAAGAGCCGAGCCACCTCGAACGCCTGAGCGCGTAACGCCAGCAGCTCGTCTGGAACGCCCCAGTGCCGTCCTGGACCAAAGCCAAAGCCGAAACCAAATGGTCCACGTGGACCGCGCCAACCGCGATGGTCCCAATGCCGACCGGGACCAAAGCCGGGGCCAAATGGTCCACGTGGGCCTTGCTGCTCCTCAGGGGACATCCAGGGCGGTCCCCACCCTTGCCAACTTGCTTCTTGTGGTCCGCTGTCAGATTGCCTATCAAATCCACCAAACATTGTTCTTGAACTCCTTTCACTTACACGAACGTTTGCATCTATCGCCTCTACCTCGGAAAACAATGCGATAGAGGTTCCATCTTCATTTACGATATATCGCATTGAAAGTTGCATAGTGCTGTTGCGAGATGGAAATATTTCTGGTTATCGTGGATGTCGTAGGGGCCCGATTTATGGCGCCCATACGCATCAACCTAAGCGAATTGATGAGATTGTATGACGCAAATACCGTTCGTACCCGTAGGGGCGGGGGKGGCGTGGCGGGATGGGTGGGGACCCTTGTGGTCGTCCGTCGTGACTAGCGTGATGATGGGGCGCCCCGTTGTACGGCTCGGACGGACGACCACTGTAAACGTCTGTGCTCATTGAAAAAACACAGCTGTCCCTTAGCTTGATGCGTATGGGCGCTATGAATTGCTCCCCTACCGCGTATGCGTATAAGAAAGAGACCATGTATACATATCCATTCAGCGCGATTGTTGGGCAGGAAGGGATGAAGCTCGCACTTATCCTGAATGCTATTCAACCCTCTATCGGCGGTGTGCTTATTCGTGGTGAGAAGGGGACGGCGAAATCGACGGCAGTGCGTGCTCTGGCCGCCGTGCTTCCCGAATTAACGGTTGTCAGCGATTGTCCGTTTTCCTGTCCACCCGATCAACCCTCTCTGATGTGTACTTCCTGCCGCATGCGTCTCGAAAAAGGTGAAGTGTTGCCTGCGATACAACGGCGTATGCGCGTCGTTGATTTGCCTATCAACGCCTCAGAAGATCGTGTTGTCGGAACGCTCGACCTAGAACATGCCTTGCGTGAGGGCGAGAGGCGCTTTGAACCCGGTGTGCTTGCTGATGCTAATAGGGGTATCCTGTATGTTGACGAAGTAAACTTGCTGGATGATTATGTCGTGGATGTGCTCCTTGATGCGGCTGCTATGGGTACCAATATTGTTGAGCGCGAAGGTGTTTCCTTTAGCCATCCTGCACGCTTTATGCTGGTTGGCACTATGAATCCAGAAGAGGGAGAGGTGCGTCCACAATTAACTGACCGTTTTGGCTTGTGTGTCGATATCTCTTCCATTCATGATATTCGCCAACGTGTCCAGATCGTTGAGTTACGCGAGCGTTTTGAAGGTGACCCGCAGCAATTTCTTTCTGATTATGCAAGTACCGAGCAGGAACTCCGTTCGCGTATCATACAGGCTGCACAGGGAGAACGACAGGTCACTGTGCCACGAGCCATCGCGGAACTGATTGCGATGATTAACATTGAACTTGATATTGACGGGCATCGTGGCGATATCGTGATGCGTCGTGCAGCACAAACCTATGCTGCGTATTTGCATGAGGCTGAGGTGACACAAGAGCATGTCTTTACCATCGCTCCCATGGCACTTGCTCACCGGGTCAAGCGACTTCCTTTGCAACAAGCATCACGCACTGTCGATGAGGCACTGAAAGCAATTCAGCGAAGAATAGCTTCATAATTCTTTCGCTGTCATGGCAGTTTGCGCTTTGCCTATTCTAAGACCGTCTTGAATTTCATAAGCCACTTCATGTTGTGAACGATAAAGCTCTGCTGCTGTTATCATCACCCCAATGAGCAGTGCGCCTGTTCCTGTGAGGAAGGAGCACAAGGCAACTATTGCCGCTGTTGGAGAGTTGGTGATCGTGGCAGCTGCGATAATAAACATACTGGCAATAAAGATCAAAATAGCTGCGTTAATGGTGAGGACGGCGTTACGGATCATCTTGTGTCTTAGGAGCATACTAGGTAATTGCGTCTCAATCTCTCCTATACGTTGCGTTCTCAAACTCTCTGTGTGTTGTGTACTTGTGTCTGTTGTTTGTAAGAGTTCGAGGCGCTCTCGATGCATGGAGCGCATCCGAGAACTCACGGTCTCATAGCGGGCAAGTAGCCCATTTAAAAAGAGCACACAGCTGGTAATCATCACAACTGGTGCCAGGATCAGATTAATGGTGCGAACAATCGTCTCAATGCTCATAAGTGCTTACTTCTCTCAGTACGTTGTAGAATATTGGTTTGACAGATAGCTATTAGACTCCATACAATGCAGTTGTGTTACATGCTTGTGATAATTATTGTACAACCTCACTGAATTGGAAAGTGCGCTAGATGTTATGGCAATAGAATATGGCCTCAATCCCTATCCTCGGCTCAAGGAAATGCGTGAACATCATCCTGTTTTTTACCATCAGGACTCTTATTTCTGGAGTGTGTATCGCTATGACGATGTGCAACGCGTACTCTCCGATTATGCCGCCTTTTCCTCGCAGACCATGTACGAGGGATCAGGTATGCCGTTGGCGACTAGTTTGATTAATATTGACCCGCCGCGCCATCGTAAGCTACGTTCCATTGTCACTCAGGCTTTTACGCCACGTACTATTGCTCAATTGACGCCACGTATTACCGAGTTGGTGCATGAATTTTTAGATAGGGTTGCGGCGAAAGATGAGATGGATGTTATTGCAGACTTGGCGTATCCTTTTCCTGTTACTGTGATTGCTGAGTTGTTAGGTGTCCCGGTGAAGGATCGCGCCCAATTCAAAATCTGGTCGGATGATGTCGTAGGAACAGGCGAACCTAGTGGTAAAGAGCCACAAAGAGAGATGGTTGAGTATTTTACGGAGATGATTGAGCAACGTCGTAAAGAGCCGAAAGATGATCTCATTAGTGCTTTACTTGTTGCTCAGATTGATGGCGAATATCTTTCCCCACAGGAACTAATGGGCTTCTTTGTCCTTTTACTGGTGGCAGGAAATATCACAACCACAAACCTGATAGGCAATGCGTTTCTCTGCTTTGACGAGTATCCCGACGCTCTAGAGCAGCTCTACGCCGAGCAGGAGTTGCTACCCAACGCAATCGAGGAAGTATTGCGTTATCACTCGCCCGTCGTCAATATGTTTCGTGTTGTGAAGACCGAGACCAGCATTGATGGTAAAACGATGCTGCCGGGAAGTTTCCTGGTGGCATGGATTGCGTCGGCCAACCGTGATGAAGCACAATTTCCTCATGCAGACCGCTTTGACATTCGCCGCAATCCCAATCGCCACCTGAGTTTCGGGTATGGTATTCACTTTTGTCTGGGAGCGCCACTCGCTCGTCTGGAAGCGAAAATTGCCTTGACCGCAATGCTTGAGCGCTTTCCTGAAATGCGCCGTACGCCGAACATTCCTGTTGAGTCGTTAGGAAGCTCGTTTCTGTATGGAGTCAAAAACTTTCCCATCACCTTTAAGCGGAGCTAGCACGAATGATCTCACCTGATTGGTTGCATTTCTTTGAGCGCATCTATCCTAGCGCAAACATGGTCCTCATTCGAGGAGATCGTCCTGTACTTATCGATACAGGTTTTGGTAGTGATTTTCCTGAGACAGAACGACTTTTGAGAGATGCAGGTGTATCTCCACAGCAGTTGAGCTTGATTGTGAACACGCATTATCACTGCGATCATGCAGGAGGAAATCATGGCTTCCAACAACGCCATGGTCTTCCTATAGCCACATATTATTTGGAGGCGAGACTTATCAATCAGAGGGATAGGGAGGTGTGCAGTGCTGAGTGGCTTGACCAGGAGATAGAAGCGTATCAGGTGAATCGTGCTCTACGTGAGGGGGATGAGATCGATACAGGACGTGTTCGATTGCAGGTTTTGCATACTCCTGGTCATACGCTTGGGCATATTGCTTTGTATGCACCCGAGGAACAGGTATTGATTTGTGGTGACGTGGTACACCGCGATGATGTGGCTTGGATTGGCATATTCCGCGAAGGGGTGGGAGCCTTGCAGCGCATGATGGAGACACTTGATCGTGTAGCGCAACTACCCTTACGCCTTGTCTACTCCGGCCATGGGCCAGCGATGGGGCAGCCTCTGGTATCGATTGATGCCGCTCGTCGCCGCTATGAAAAGTGGCTCAAAGACCCTGAGAAACTGGCTTGGCATGCCTGTAAGCGTATTTTTGCCTATAAGTTGATGATGTCCGAGGGTTTTGCCAGTGAAGAGATTACTCCTTATTTATTACAGTGTGCTTGGTACCTTGATTACACACGCCACGTTTTTATGAGCAAACCTGCTGCATTCGTCAAGCCATTCCTTGATGAGATGCTCCGTTCTGGTGCTGCTGTATGGCGTGATGGAAGGCTTGTGGCTCTGACGACACATAATAAGCCGCCAAAAGATTGGCCTGCTGGTCCGGCACGGCCAAAAGATTGGTCTCAAGCCATTAATATTCTGACTAGCGGAAGCCCTGCCAAATAAAGTACAATACTCAAACAAGAACCATCGTCCTCCTAAAGTGTCATGAACAACACAGCTGTACAGCAAATAATACTTATCGAAAGGATGTTATTTCATGCCCAATTTCGCCCCGACGGAGGAGCAAGAAGAGATTCGTCGCTTGGTACGGAGTATAGCTACCGATCAACTGCGTCCGCAAGCACGCAGCGCGGAAAAGAGCGGCGATATTTTGCCTGCTTTGATGCAAACGTTGGCTCAGACAGGTCTTACTACACCTTTCCCTGAAACATATGGTGGTTCTGGTACTGTTGATGCGGTCACGCACATACTCATTGCTGAGGAACTCGGTTTTGGTGATGCTGCCCTGGCAATGAATGTGCTTGGTTCAATGATGGGACCGCTTGCCGTGACTGTTGCAGGGAGCGAGAGTCAACAGGACTCGTATCTACGCGCTTTTAATGATGGTCATACGCAGCGCGGTAGTTTTGCCCATGCAGAACGTACTGGCGGTTATACGGTTGCTGATATCAGTGCGACGTTGCGCTTGGATGGTCAAAATTATGTGCTCAATGGCACAAAGCGTGATGTGTTCCACGGAGGGCAGTCACAACTGCGTGTCGTCCTCTGTCGCTTAGAAGGAACTTCCGGTATTGATGGTGTGTGTGCTGTGATTTTACCGGATAAGGTAGACGGTATACAGATCACGGATGATGTGCAGAAGCTCGGACTGATTGCGGCTCCTAGCGTCTCGTATACGTTTGAGAATGTGTTGCTTCCTGCTAGCTGTCTGCTTGGCGAGCCTAGTAATAGTGGTGTCGTGTGTGCTATGACTCTCTGCAACTTGTTGCGGGCGGGTGTGGCATGTGGTACGGCGCGTGCTGCGCTTGAGTATGCCATCGATTACGCCAAAGGACGCATCGCGTTTGGACGCCCGATTGCCTCCTATCAAGGGATTGCTTTTATCGTGGCTGAAATGGCGATGAGGTTAGATGCGGCACGCTTGTTGTTGTGGGATGCTGCGGTAAGTTGGGATAGTGGGACGGATAGCGAGACACTGGTACGTAAAGCCGAGGCAGCGCAATACCAAGCGCTCAAAATTGCGAAATCTGCAACGCTGGATGCCGTTCAGGTGCTAGGTGGCGCAGGGTATGTTCAGGATCATCCCGTCGAGATGTGGGCGCGTAACGCCGCAGCCATGGAGTAAATACACATGACGATCAACTTCACTCTCAGCAAATCACAGAGTGCATTTCGAGAATATGCTCACCAAGTGGCAGTCGAGGAAATGCGACCCATCTCATTGGAATGTGACCGCAGCGAGAAGGTGCCGGAAGCCTTCTTCTGGGCTATGCAAAAACGTTTCTGGGCAGGCTCGTCAGGGCAAGCTCGTATGCAAGCCTCTGACGAGGAGAAGCAGGAAAACGTTTTGTCTCTGCTCTCTCAGGAAGAAATGGCCTGGGGTGATGCAGCCCTATCCACCACGATTCCTGGCCCTGGTTTAGCGGCACCACCCATTTTGTCGCAAGGTACATCTGAGCAGCAGGCGCGTTTTCTTGGTCCTTATATGGATGGACAGTTGCACTGGGGAGCATTGGCACTGACCGAGCCTGCCATTGGATCAGACGTGTCGGGTATCGCTACAACGGCGGTGCTTGACGGAGACGAATGGGTCATTAATGGGCACAAGCACTATATCACGAATGGTGCGCGTGCTGATCTGGTCGTCACCTTTGCCACGATTGATAAGAGCCTTGGGCGCGAGGGTATTCGTCCCTTTGTCGTACCTAAAGGCACCCCCGGCTTTACTGTGGGTCGTATCGAAGAGAAAATGGGCCTGCGTGCTTCGCAGACGGCTGAGTTGGTCTTCGAGAATTGTCGCATTCCAAAAGATAATCTGTTGGCTGGCCGCGGTGACAAGAGTAAGAAGGCGGGTTTCAAAGCCGCGATGGGTACACTTGATGCTACGCGTCCTATGGTAGGAGCATTGGCTGTGGGGCTTGCCCGCGCCTCGTATGAGATGACCTGTCAATGGGTGAAGGAAGAACTACCCAAGGGCTATCCTGTGCAGAGGCGGCGTGAGATTGAGGCCGAGCTAGAGGAAATGGGGCAGGAATTGGAGATGGCGCGTTTCCTGGTCTGGCGTGCCGCATGGATGGCTGATAAGCGTATTCCTAACTCGAAAGAGGCATCGATGTCTAAGGCGTATGCGGGTCAACTGGTTATGAAGATCACGTCTGCTGGTGTGCGTATCTCTGCTCCTGGTGAGAACAACGAGTCGAAACAATTCCTCAACAAGTGGTTTCGTGATGCCAAGATTTTTGACATCTTTGAAGGAACTGCACAAATTCAGCGCCTTGTGATTGCCCGCCGCCTCTTCCCGGATATAGACATTCCATAAAGGTAGGGGAGCAATGAATTGCTCCCCTACCGTTGGGACATTCTTATTATTTGTTGGCTGGCTGTTGTTGATTGGCCTCAACGAGCGTTTCATCGTCTTCTAGCAGCAGATCATCTGTCTGATCCGGCCAGACAGTGGGGCGATTGTCGCGCTTGTTAATGCGACGACGCTCAATCACATCACGCCTAAAAATGTCGCGTTTGGCATCGGAGCGTTTGTCGCGTAGCTTTCCTCTCATAGTGTCACCTCCTCTCCTTTGAGGTTGTGCGTGTCTGCTTGTGGCGGTGCAGACATAGGGTTTCAGGCAAGACAGTAGCGCCTTTCTTGTGCCAGTCGTGAGGCACGAAGATGCTCCTGACAACTATGTTTACATTCAGGGGCAATAACAACGGAATAGTTCATGATTCCTTCTTTACGCATGGAAGCTTTCTATCTGTGGTAAAAGGGAGTTGGCAAGGTGTGAGGAAGTGATGAGGCGCAAAACGCCTGTATAGATGAGGACCTGAGCAGCAACCATCTTTGACATAGATTGTTCTCGACTATATTCCACTGCTGATCGAAGGTTGAGTTCGGCTACTTCGTACACTCTGCGTTCCTGTTACAAGCACTTGTTGCATAGAACTCACCTCCTTTTGTACGCTATTGAGCGTATGAATAACGCTAAATCTGATACAGAGTGTACTCATAGTTATGACAAAAGTCAAGCACTTTTGGAAGCAATTTAGCGTCTAAAACGGCCAATAGCCTTATATTCCTATACTCGTGCTTTTCTAGGAGGTGCTGTAACCTGTATCCGTATATTTTGTCAGAGATGATTCTCCCATAGAACGAAATACGAGGAAAGAGTTTCATGGTTACACCACGCAAAGTGCCCTTCATTGTAGCGATCTTATCCATGTTATTACTCATGCTCTTCTTAACGGCGTGCGGAAGTAGCACAGCAACGACAACAAGTTCTACGCCTCCTACTGCGACACCAACGGTCACAAGCACAGATACGCCTACCCCCACTCCTACACAAGCTGCTGCTGGCTCAGATAATACTGTCAGCATGACTAGGTCTAGTGGCTATGCTTTCTTCCCAACTATGCTCACAGTGAGCGTGGGAACGACGGTTGTGTGGACGAACCGGACAGGAACATCTCATACTGTGACGAGTGATGACGGCAAGACATTTGATTCTGGTATCAGTACTCCTATCAGTCCTGGCGCTTCGTTTAGTTTCAATTTTACGAAGCCAGGAACATATACCTATCACTGTCGGTTCCATGCCTCGATGGTTGGAACGATTGTGGTCAAATAGGGCGTAGAGGTAAAGAAGTAGCCAAGCTAGATAGGCTGCTTCTTTACCTCTATATAGGTGATACCTTGCCACTCTTTGCGTGTTCCCAGCATGGCAAAATTGAAGCGATTGGCATCAAGTACCGCCGCAATATCTTCGTAGGGAAAATCTGCGTGTTCCTGTTTCCAGAGGTCGAAGCGATCTGATGTCTGTAATTGAGCAATGCTATTTGCCAAAAATTGTTCCACATCAGAGCGTTCTTGTAAGAGTGCTTCAACGTAATCAGCGCACAGAACGTCTTCATTCCCGTAAGCGAAATCTTCCTGTGTGCCTGTTGGAAACAGGGTTATCGTGTCTTCAGTTTTTGCTAAGAGCTTGCGTGCATAGGTGGCAGTAGCTTGTGCATTGGTAAACGCACATAGCAGGATGTATGGGGTGTGCGCCACAGCAACAGCGCCTTGTGTTCCCGCTCCTGTACGTTGAAGCAGCAAACTGCCATGCATGTCAGCTTGTGCCATCAGCGCGGGAGAGTTGTTAAAGTCGAAACCTGGAATAAGGCGTCCTTCTACCTCTCCCGCGAGTGCTACCTTTGGTTCTCTTCCACCAATCAGCGCTTCCGGTGCATGCTTCTGCAACTCCTGGGCCTCTTCGATATCACGCACCAGCCAGAGTGTTTGTGCGCCATTGGCAAAGGCATAACCTGCTACGGTGAAAGCACGGATCACGTCGATCACAATAGCAACACCACGGGCTTGATCTGCCGTGGTGCGATTGACTCTGATAATTTGCATACATCCTCTTTGGGTGTAACTTGGTTGATAAGGAGACTTATCGTCTATAATTGCCGGCCTGCGTCAAGAATATTTTGAGAAGGCCCCAGATGATGACGGCGGCCAATCCCAATTCAACGACGATCATAGTAATCCAGAGCCATGTCAGGGAAATGTGCTCCTTGTTGGCGGCTGAACTCACATCGAGGGAGGTCGCGAGTAGATTGACAAGGATAATAAGTGGCACTGCTAAGAGGCCAAGACATGCGAGAATGACGAATGTTGGCAAAATAATACGCCAAGCACCTGAGTCGCGCAAGTTCTCAGTTTTTGCGGTTCCGTACGCTTTACGCTCTCCTGAGCTTGTGGTTGTTGTGGCGCTCTCAAAGGCAACGGCCTTTTCGGTTGCGGCCATATTTGGGTCTTTGACAGTGCTCAGTTGCTCGGCTGAGACGCTGGTGCTTGCAGTTTTTTCATCCATAAAGATTATCTCCTGAAGAACAAAATGATGTCTCCAGTATATCATATGACAATGCTGCAAACACTCTTGAGCGCCTTGTAACGGTATCAATAGCATCTATAGGTGCTTATCGATGTAGTCATTAATACGCTTGCGAAGCGCAAGCATAACCGCCGGCAAGATTACAGCACCAACCATCCATTTAGCAAGGGCTTTTTTCATTGTTCTGCTCCTGTCCCATTTCTAGAATATATATTTCCCTCCTGCTTATCATACGGATGGTGTGTATATTTCGTGGACAATTTCCTTATCGTAAATCTCTTCTATTACATATACGTAACAGCTTCAGCTGTAAAATGCTTGACATTTTTGGGTGCTGATGCTATAGTTGCTTCTGTCATCAATGAGGGCGCTTAGCTCAGCGGGAGAGCGCTTCGTTCACACCGAAGAGGCCACTGGTTCGATCCCAGTAGCGCCCATAGTATCCTCATTACTATAAAACTTTTGATAGATGGATATCGTATCAAGAGCAACAACCCCGTAAAACATTCCTGTACAACGAAACATGATATGTTATTATTTTCTCTATTTGGGTTACTCCGGCGCATATGGGTGATTACCTTACAACACAACGACAACAACTCCTCGAAGCACTTGTTCAGGCCGGTTTGCATGATGCGCGTGTGCTTTCGGTGTTGGCGAAGACGCCACGTGAGCGTTTTGTTGATGAAGTCCATTACGAGCAAGCGTATGCGAATCGTGCTCTTCCTATAGACATGGGGCAAACTATTTCACAGCCTTTAATGGTTGCCATTATGACGCAAGCATTACGGTTGACGGGCACTGAACGCGTACTAGAGATCGGCACAGGCTCTGGCTATCAGACTGCGATTTTGTCGCAATTAGCAAGGTATGTCTATAGCGTTGAACGCCATGCGCAATTAGCTTATAGGGCAGCGGCCCACCTTACACCCGACTACATGCATAATGTCTCTATTTATGTGGGTGATGGATCATTGGGGTGGCCTGATGAAGCGCCTTATGATCGTATTCTGGTAACCGCGGCTGCCCCAGAAGTACCATCACAACTGGTCAAGCAACTGACAATAGGGGGTCTACTGGTTATCCCTATTGGAGGCCGCGAACGGCAGGACTTAAGGATCATAGAGCGCGAATACGCACTTGGAGGAACACCTATCAATACACGAGAGTTCTCTTTGGGGGCGTGTTCTTTTGTACCTCTGGTTGGTCAACAAGGATGGGATGAATAATGCTCACATCTATATTTCAAATAAATTGCATTGTATGAATATCTGGCTTATAATAAAAGAAGATGGAGCTTGCTTTTTGTGAGCAAGGTGCAGGAGCGTGAGGAGTTTTGAGCATGCCAAGTGTGTCAATAGGTATTCATGTAACGAACTTTTGGGGATTAGCTTTCCTACTGCTACTTTGGATAGTCCTCTTTGTATGTGCCCACATTCTAGTGACGTTCCTGCGACGCGAACCCTTGATTGGCTGGGCAGTTGGTCCTTTTGGTGTGACGACTATGTTTTTTCACGAGCCATCAGTCTTGTATATCTGGTTGGATGTGCTCTTTCCGGCATTGATATCTGGAAGTGTACTTTATGTGGGGCTGTTTACATCTCTAGCGCCCATAACGCTTCCTCATCACCCTCTTTTCGAGGCGTTGGTGATTGGACTAGGGGTATGTCTTACCAGTGTCGGAGATGCTTTCAACGCTCTACGTGACCTGCGTTATCCATTATGGGGTGAGGCTCGCATTTTACGTAGTATGCAGCTTCTACGTGCAACTTGGACTAAGATTTACTTTACTCCCTTTGGCTATTCCTATGTGATGGACCACTTTGGCGCAAATCCCGCTGAATTATTACGGGTGTTTTAATATCCGTCGTAGGGGCCTCATTCATGGCGCCCGTCGTGGAGATAGTATTTTTCAAGGACATTGAGCATTTCCACGACGGGCGCGATAAATCTGGCCCCTACGACGGGATATGTTGTGCTTTGGGGAGTGTAAAGTAAAATGTGGTGCCAATTCCTCTGTTGTTATTGAAGAAACCGATTTTTCCACCATGGCTCTCTATGATGGCTTTAGCGACATAGAGACCGAGGCCGATACCAGCGTACTGGCGGCTGGCGGCATTCCGAACACGATAGAAGCGTTCAAAGATGTGGTCATAATGCTCTATACTCACTCCGATACCCTGGTCGATTACCTGTATCAGGTAGTTGTCCTCTTTCTGCACTAAGGCCACTGTTATCTGTCCACCATGGGGCGAATATTTGACTGCATTGTCGAGCATATTTCCAACAACTTGACATACGCGTGCATAATCTGCGTTAACGTGTGTATCTTGTACCTGAATATCTAGGTAGATGGTGTGTTGTTCCGCACTCATTTGTATAGAGCGTACACATTCAGCGAGCAGATCAGCGAGGTAGAAGGCGCTATAATGGAGGGTAAGTTGACCATCTTGTACATGCGAAAGATCAAGTAGCTCGCTGACTAAGCGCTCCAAATGGTCAGTCTGGCTCTGCACAATGTTTAAGCTGTGCAGGTCATAACTTTCTGGTAGCTCATTGAGCTGTTGTGTGTGAAGTTGTTGGTTCTCACGAGCTTTGCGTAGACGGCGCTCAATACGTCGTACGAGGTGTTGCGTATATCCCTTAATAGCCGTTAAGGGTGTACGTAACTCATGAGATACGACAGAAACAAATTCATCTTTGAGACGCTCAACCTGCTTACTCGCTGTCACATCATTCAGTACTACTACTACGCCCGTTGGGCGCAGATGTGCGCTACTCAGATCGTGAAGTGGTGACGCATTAATACTGAGCGTTAATGGCACGGCTTCTCCACGTTGGCCTACGACCATTTCCTGGTTCGTAATTGTTTGACCGGCAAAGGCACGATCAATAATGTCGATCAGGCTAGGGAACCAAGAAATTGTCTGTAATATATCTTGTTCCCGAAGAGGAATATCTAGCTTGAGGTCGATTTTCTCTTGTAAGAAGAGTTGCTGTGCTGATTGATTGAGTGATACGATAGCGCCTAGTTCGTTGGTGATTAACAGGCTCTCGGTCATACTGCGGAGTGTCAGTTCAAGCCGTCGGCGTTCAAGTTCGGCCTGCCGCCATAAAGCGTTCTCGCGTTCGCGTAGACTGGCGTTATCGAGAGCTACGGCTGCATAGTCGGCAATCATGCCTGTCATAGAGAGGAGTGTTGTGTCAAACGTGCCGATCAATTCATCAAACAGGCTTAGCATACCAATGATACGATTATCGACTGTTAGGGGGATGTTTAAACTAGAGCCAATCTCTGTGGATGCAATGGCTTCTTGTGTGCGATACTGCGCAACCTCGTCGGGAGCGTCGAAGTATGCAACCTTCATAAGGTGCTCTACAGATACATGAGGAAAATCGATGACATTCGCTGCGTTACTGATGCGCTGCAGCATATCCTGCAGGAATGAGGCACTGATAGGATGACAGGGAATAATGGATAGCTCAAAAGGATCACCTTTGAGGAGAATACAGCATGCTGAAAAACTATATAAGTTTTGGAGTGCTTTGAGTAAAGCACGATGTACGTGAAAACGATCAATAGCGGCGACAAAGCTTTTGCCGATGGTATTAATGTATGCCATTTCCTGGTGTATGGCGGTTAAGCGATCCTCATTTTTACCACCAACGAAATCGAAAAGACTGTCAGTCCTTTGGGTGCTTTCTCTATTGTGTGTACTTTCCGCACTTTCTGTGCTTTCCGCTCCATCTGTAACCTGAGACTCTGGTTGCACATTGCTCTCCATGCTGTGTATAGAAACAGGATTATTGAGTCTGCCTTAATTGGCGCGTCACTTCCTGATGAAGTGGAGGCGCAATAATATCTCCGGTGAGTTCTTTGAGTCCTGCAAAGCACTCTTCGAGCAGAGCATCGAGTCCTGCTGCGAGTTCCTGGGCGGTAACGCCAGAGAGCTGTTCCTGGATAATGGATGGAATGACCTCAGTATAAGGCATCTGGACGAGAAAAGAAAGAAATGAATACTTATCCATGACACGCTTAGCGGCACCTTGTACCAGGACACGGGTTGTGACTTTGCCCAAAAGAGGCGAGACACGCTCATCAATCAACCGAATGGCCTTTAGGTACGCCTCAGTGACTTGCTTACGGGAGACGGAAGAGAAGTTGTCAGGCATATATGACACTTTGTTCCTCCTTCGCTGCTTAGTACGCTTACCACGTTCTAGTATAGCATAGTTGCCTATAATTTGTAAGTAGGTAGTACTGAAGATTTCATATGTATATACAAAAGAACGGAAATGTTAGACATATTACACATATTTGTACTGTTCAGGTTTGACAAATGTTGATGTGCTTTTTAGGGTAAAACATAAGATACCAGAGTATATGGTGTTTTACCCTAAAAAGCACATTCTACGCTAAGCCGAATAGACGGGCTAGCCAGAGGCGAAAACCACGTAAAGGTGGTTTGTTGCCAGAATTATAGGTGGCTGCCATATCGATAAGGCGTTGGCGTCCCTCTTCTTGGTGCGTTCTGATCGCCTCGGCCTCCTCCTGAACGGCATAGCGTTCACGCTGCTCATCAATAGCGTGCGCAAAGTGTTCTGGTTTGATGAGGAAACGAGTAGCAGAAACATCACCTGTCTGTCCATTGCTATTAGGTGCTTCTTCTGCTTGATTGAAGTCAGCGGGAGTGTGTGTAGTGCCTTCCTTTTCTTCTGTCACTTGCACACGTCCAATGCTGAGTTTAGGAGCGATCCATTCGCGTAGTGCCAACAACGAGGCACGGCGGCAAATGGCTTCGATATCAGCTCCACTGCGTCCGGGTGTCAGACGTGCTAGTTCATCGAAGGTAATCTCTGGCGCAAGAGGTCTGCCATGGAGATGTACGGAGAAGATGGAACGTCGTCCTTCCTCATTGGGATATTGCAATTCAACGACTAGATCAAAACGGCCAGGGCGTAATAAGGCAGTGTCAATCAATTCTGGACGATTGGTTGCTGCTAGGACGATAACCCCTTCACGGCCTTCGATACCATCCATTTCAGTGAGCAATTGAGCAATCACGCGATCACCGACATGTCCATCGCTACCGCCACCACGGCGTGGGGCGAGGGAATCTAGCTCATCAAAGAAGACGATACAAGGTGCCGCCTGTTTCGCATGCCGGAAGATCTCGCGTACGCCCTTTTCGGATTCACCTACCCACTTTGAGAGTAGTTCAGGGCCTTTAATCGAGATGAAGCTGGCCTCACATTGGTTGGCGAGTGCTCGCGCCATCAGCGTTTTACCTGATCCAGGAGGGCCAGAGAGGAGCACACCGCGTGGCGGCTCGACTTTCGCATTCGCGTACACCTCTGGATACCGTAGCGGCCATTCGACGCTCTCTGTCAGCAACGTTTTGACCTCTTCTAAGCCGCCGATATCATCCCACGAGGTTTCACTGACTTCAACATAGACTTCACGTGTGGTTGATGGCTCTATTTCGCGTAACGCTGCCTGAAAGTCTGCCATGGTGATATTCAGATTCACGAGCGTCTCATAAGGAATATAGCCACGTTGATAGTCGATGTGTGGGAGTACACGGCGCAAAGCAATCATTGCGGCTTCGCGGCAGAGCGCCTCGAGGTCAGCACCTACAAAGCCAGGCGTCAATTGGGCCAGTCGTGCGAAATCAATGTCGTTTGCTAGTGCTGCGTCCTTACTATGGATGCGCAATATCTCTGTGCGCCCGCGTACGTCTGGGACACGCAAGGAAATTTCACGGTCAAAACGACCAGGGCGGCGTACGGCAGGGTCAAGTGCATTCGGTTGGTTGGTCGCTCCAATTAAGACGACCTGACCACGTGAGGCCATGCCGTCCATCAGGGCTAACAATTGGCCTACAATGCGTCGCTCGACCTCGCCACCTGTCTCAGCACGTTTGGGGGCCAGTGCATCCAGTTCGTCAATAAAGATGATGCTCGGTGCTCGACGTTGTGCCTCCTGGAAGATGCCTCGTAGCCGTGACTCGCTCTCACCATAAAACTTGTTGATGATTTCGGGGCCATTGATGATAAAGAATGCGGCGTTGGTCTCAGCTGCGACGACACGTGCAATCAGCGTCTTACCTGTTCCAGGGGGGCCATAGAGCAAGACTCCTTTGGGCGGCTCAACGCCCAGGCGATCAAAGACGGCGGGATACTTGAGCGGTAATTCGATCATTTCGCGGATGCGTTGTAGTTCTTTGCCTAGACCGCCAATATCTTCGTAGCTGACACGTCCCGGTGTGGCGCTCGTGGCACCACGTACCTGTACCCGCACAATCGTCCCCGGTTGAACCAATACTGCTTCAACATCGGTCTCTGGTTCTTGTGTTGGCAGTGGCGGCTCAACAACCGGTAACATGCCGCTCGTGCGTTTCTGAATAGTATAGGCTGGTGTCGCGGGTGTGGTCCCGATAATGAGAAACTCGCGGGGAGCGGCTCCGGGTGTGCCGACGCGCAGAAGATCGCCAATAGTGACGGGCAGCCCAACCAAGTAACGGGCAATATATTGTAAGTCGCTCTCCTGAATAGGAGCACCGCCGCTGAGTGGAAGCAGTGCCACTTTCTCCGCGGTCTTCACCTTTGCTTTACGCACAGTGATGCGCTCACCTAAGCCAGATGCACTGTTCTGCCGAACTTGGCTATCCATTTGAATGGTTTGTTGACCGCGCTCTGCAAGTGCGCTCTGTACAACCTTTGCTGCCGTGGTGCGTGCGCCTATTACCAACACAATATCACCCGCTTGGCAGCCCAGGCGTGCCATATCATTAGGGTCAATGCGTGCGACGCCACGTCCCACCTGAAATCCTTCGATCACAGCTAATTGTAGGCTATCTGCCGTCTTGGGTGCCTGTGCTTGTGGCGCGACGGGTGGTTGTATTGCTTGTGCTGGACCAGTGCTGATAAAGCTATCTTGTTCATTGAGCGGTACGGTCGTATGTACCACACCCTCTACTGGATGATTCTCAGGAGTAGGTATTTTAGCATCGTTTATATTCGTATTACTTGTGCTAGATGATTCCGCCATATACGTTCCTCATTTGCTATCAATCTATTTTTATCGTATGAAATACGTACTTACTCATGTACGAGAAGGCAATGGAAAAGTTGAAGGGATGCTTATTGGATATCATCAATCTTCCATCATGTTCCTTTACGATTACTCATGACCTGACGCCGCTTCTGTTGGTAAAGCTGGGGGCATCAACAAATAGCTCAGGAGCCATCCCGTTAGTCCGGCTACGACGGTTGAGCCAAGCCAGAGGTGGATTGTCCAGTTGACGCCTGTGGTGAGAACGAGAGTCAGGAAATAGAGCAGATACAACATTACTGGTACTGCGAAAGCAAAGAGTCGTAGTGCATTGAGGCGTGTTATCGATGGTCGCAAACGCCAAATCAGAACGTCTGCAAACAGTCCAGCTAGGATTGCAGCGGGAATAACTTGATAGTGATCTTGCATGATACTCAATGCTGCAATATTCACGGTGAAAAGTAGCGTACAGGTGCCAAAAGGTAATGCCCAGCGTCGCATTGTTACCAAGAGTAGACCCATCAGGATGGTTGTTTGCACTATCATACCTGCTACTGCTGTGACTTGTATGTCGCCTGATTGACCTGGCTGGGAGGCCCAGAGGTTGACGAAGGGATGGGCAACTTGGGCAAGCAGGGATATAGTTGCGAGAAAATAGGTTAAGGAAATAATCATTGGTAGCAACGTAATGAATGTTGGTCTCTTTTGGCCATCTATACGACACCATGCTGCACGAAATGGGCCTGTGAGAATCAGTGATGCTGCTACAATGAGTGTAAGATGTGTTGGACTCAGTGCGCCATCCAAATTAAGTTCAATGCCAAAGAGAATATGCCAAAACATATCGCCAATGCCAGCGAGGAAAAAGAGGATCACGCCAAATAGTGATAACTCATAGCCTGCGGGTAGCGCATGTGGAACTGTGTAACCGCGCAAGCGGTTCCTGATGAAGCTTCCGACGAGGAAGATCATTACTACCATAATACCTGAATAAAGTGTGCCATGCCAAGGAGTAAAGAAGCTATCAAGCCGTAGATGGTTATGTGCCCACGCGTCGGAATAGAAGCCGATCATCAGCCATGTGTATAGAGCAATCATCGTCCAATCAAATCTGGTATCTCCTATAACCTGTTGCGTTTTAGATATTACTTGCTCTTTTTCAATTCTCACTGTTGCCATGTGATCGGTCCTTTCCTACTGTATGATGTGCTACTGCTAAGATGGGTGTGTTGTCGGCAAGTGGGCGCAATGAATTGGAACCCTACCGTTACCTTCTGGCGTTCCATAAGGTGGTGCGTGCGTCCTGGCTGGAGGTACGACCTGCATCGATCATGGTGCGCCGCAGGAAATAGCCACCCATCAGGACGAGGAGGGAGATGACAATGCCACTTCTATTGGCACGCTTTGAGCGTATACCAACGAGTGAGAGCGATTGTAGGAGCCAGGGAAGTACTAACCCTCCACCGAACATGAAACGCCAGAAGAGCGGCCCCTGCTCTTTCAGACCAGTTCCTACAAGTGGACGCGCTGCTCGACCGGAATTCCGTAAAAACCTGAGTAGTTCAATCATCTCTAAAAGCATGGCTGTCCATTCAAAGCGTTCTAACTTATGTAACGTGTTCGCTGGTGCTTGAACGATGCGCAAAACGAGAGAAATGAGTGCTGCACTGGTGGAGATGGCCGAGGAGACAAAAATCGCACCGAGTAACTTGCTACGCGACCAAAGTGGTACACTAGTTGCGGCCAGCAAGACACCTGTATAGCCGCCAAGAAATGTACCAAAGCCTGTTCCTGGTATAGCTAGTAGTTTTTGGGGTAACATTGCTATGAGCTTAGGTCCCCACCAGCGTCCAAAGAGACCATCTCTTGCCGCTTGAATAACAGCTGTAATGCCACTAAATAGAGAAAAAGAGAGCAAGCCCCACACGCCCATAGACATCGGAGACTTGAACTTGAAGATGCGCATCATATTCAAAAAGCGTTCTGGGCGCCCCAGGTCTTTGATAAGCAAGACAGGGCAGGGAAGCAAAGCCAAGAGGGAAAGATAGTACCCTGTGCGTGCAACGATGCGGTCTTCTTCGGAGCCGAAGAGTGATGCAATACTTGCGATGATATAACATCCTGCCGCCAAACCTCCTAGGAAGAAATACCACACGATCTCCCAACGCCAAAATGGGGGCTTGAGCAGAGAATAATCATAGTAGCTCTGTTCTTGTAACTCCTCTTCGATGTTTGGAACGTACCCTGTAGTGAGCGTTGCCATTTGTTCTAAGAGCGTCTGCTCTGCTGGATGGGTACTAATTGCGCTGAACAATGGTGAAAGCCAGTGAAATAGGTGCCTCATTGAGTTCGTAGGCGTTTTGTGCATATCGTTACTTTCTCGTAATGAAATATTTATTAGGAATAACCCTGTAGTATATTATACCCTGAAAACAGACAATGACGATATATTTGCGACGCAAATATATCGTCATTGTCTGTTTTCGGAATATGTTTCCTATTCTATTATCTACTGCGTGCCTCGCGGCTCAGTGTTGCAGTCAGGACAGCAAGCACAGCGATGACCAGAATGTATCCTGAAGCGACTCGTAGTGGTGCCAAGGCGCTAATGCCATTAATCAATGCTAGCACAATGGTAACTGCAAGTATACCAATCAGGATAATCATATCGCCTACGATAAAATTGTAGATGGCTTTAATGACGTTCATTTCAACACCTCATCTTGTGCTTGCGCAGTGGCATCACCTGTGGCTGGTACTCCCGGTCCACTCGCGGCTACCTGCACACGCTGTTTGACCTGTTTGAGCCAGGTCACGAATATGAAGGAAGCAAGCAGGTATATGACAGCAAGAGCCAGAATGAAGGCATCTGCTAGAGGCCAGTTGACGCCAAGTCCCTCACCTGCCCAGAAGGTGCCGAAGCTAGTGAGCATAACACCAACGACGAACTTGAGTGTATTCTCTGGCACTTGTTTGAGTGGTGCGCGTACTAATGCGCCAAGTCCAATCACAAGTATACCAGCGATGGCGGCACCGATAGCGGCAGAGGTAATGCCTGTTGACTGCTGTGAAGCTTTAACAGCTGCTGACGCACCGGTAACGACCGCACTACTGCCAAAGGTGATGACAATAAATGCTACCTCAAGCCCCTCTAATAAGACCGCTTTGTACGACATGGCAACACCAAATGGTTCGATACGTGCCGTAGTGTCTTGCCCGCGTGAGCGTAGCTCAGCGCGACTCTCTTCAAAAATGGCCTCTTCGTCGTGGAGTGATTTGAGGCCACTATAGCGTAAAATAGCTTTCTTGAGCCATTTTAATCCGAAGAGTACTAGGATCACGCCTACGACGAGGCGCAGTATCTCGATGGGAACAAATTGAACGAGAGCGACACCTAACGTGGCGACAATCAGTGCAAGTGTGGCTGCGGCTGCGAACGCGCCCACTAGCGAACTACGCCAGTTGATGGTGACACCAACTACTAGAACAATAGTAAAAGCTTCAACGAATTCGACGGCTGAAGCAAGAAATGCAGCTACTGCGACTGCCCATTGCAATTGCATGCAGAATGCTCCCTTTGATGCTCTTACAAGCTATAACACTTGCAAAATGTAATAAGTCCAGATAGAGCAAGCCATAGGCTTGTCATGGATATTGTAGCACATGTAGCAGGTACAGCGCCACTAACTGGTGAAATAGGAAGAAAGGCTTGAAAAATATG
>JRHI01001084.1_pt1 | contig 25013 bp, 22 predicted proteins | sample 215371 | NCBI WGS metagenome assembly JRHI01 (sample SAMN02929681, study PRJNA255918) | sediment metagenome | biome: cave system; feature: Ice Cave; material: Sediment; isolation source: sediment from deep within a dark volcanic ice cave with no known source of... ...
AGCTCCGAGTTCAGCTGAACTCGCCGAAGCCCTCGAACTTCCGCCTAGGGGCCGGTCGGGAAGTTGGCGGTGACGGTCGACGAGGTGGCGAGGTCGACCGTCCCCTGACGAAAGGCCGTGACCTGCGTTGAGTGGTCGGCGGACGTGCTCACCTCCTCGAAGCTGTAGGTGGCGCTCGCCCCTGCGGCCACCTTCGAGAACACGAGCCTGTACACGGTGCCGTCCCCGGCACACTGCCTCGCGCCGGCGGCGCCACAGAGCGTGACGACGTGTTGCGGCTGCCCCGGGATGCGGACATCGAGCGAGAGGCTCTCGCCGGCAGGGGGGGCGGCCACCACGGTGAGCTCGAATGTGATGTCCACGCAGTGACCGGGGCATGTCCCCTGGACCGTCACCACCGCGGACGACGCGGAGGCCCCCGGCTCGGTGGAGGCCGGCGCCGGGGACGGTGCGATCGAGGAGACGGCGGGGGAGGGCGCCTGCTGGACACTCGGGCTGGTTGCGGTCCCGCAGGCGGCACTCGCGCCACCCGAGATCAGGGTCGCCACCACCAGAGCGTGCCGCATCGCCCGCCGATTCCTCAGGTCCAGCCCACGGGGCGCCAGTCTGGCGCATCCGACCGGCGGCTCGTCGCGGTACCGATTCGACCTATGGTCGAAAAATCCACCATGAGTTGACGCGGGCGGTGCACCGGCGGCTACCATGTCCACGTGGCCGTCCTCGGCTCCACGGTGGACACCCGGAGCGACACCTACCGCGCCAACCGCGCCGCGCTGCTCGCCGCGCTCGCCGCCCACGAGGAGCAGCTCGCCCTCGCTCGCGCCGGTGGCGGCGAGCGCTACGTGGAGCGCCATCGCGGCCGCGGCCGGCTGCTCGCCCGCGAGCGGGTCGAGCTGCTCCTCGACCGCGACGCGCCGTTCCTCGAGCTCTCGCCGCTGGCCGCCTGGGGCACCGAGTTCCAGGTCGGCGCCGCCATCGTCACCGGCATCGGCGTCGTGTGCGGGGTCGAGTGCGTGATCATCGCCAACGACCCCACGGTGCGCGGCGGCGCGATGAACCCGCACACCCTGCGCAAGCAGCTGCGCGCCCTCGAGATCGCCCGGCTCAACCGGCTGCCGCTGGTCTGGCTGGTGGAGTCGGGAGGGGCCGACCTGCCCACCCAGGCCGACCTGTTCGTCCCCGCGGGACGCACCTTCCACGACCTGACGGCGCTGTCGGCGGCGGGCATCCCCACGATCGCGCTGGTCTTCGGGAACTCCACCGCCGGCGGGGCGTACGTGCCCGGGATGTGCGACCACGCCGTGCTCGTGGATCGCCAGGCCAAGGTGTTCCTCGGCGGGCCGCCGCTGGTGAGGATGGCCACCGGCGAGGAGTCGGACGACGAGTCGCTGGGCGGTGCCGAGATGCACTCGCGGGTGTCGGGGGTCTCCGACTACTTCGCCGTCGACGAGCGCGACTGCATCCGCCTGGGACGGCAGATCGTCGCCGACCTGGGCTGGCGCAAGCTCGGCCCCGGGCCGACCGAGCCGGTCGACGAGCCGCTGCACGACCCCGACGAGTTGCTCGGCATCGCCTCGGCCGACCTGCGCGTGCCCTTCGACCCGCGCGAGGTGCTCGCCCGGGTCGTCGACGGCTCGCGCTTCGACGAGTACAAGGCGCTGTACGGAACCAGCCTGGTCACCGGCTGGGCCTCGATTCACGGCCATCCCGTGGGCGTGCTCGCCAACGCGCGCGGGGTGCTGTTCATGGACGAGGCGAGGAAGGCGACGGAGTTCATCCTCCTCGCCAACCAGACCGACCGGCCGCTGGTGTTCCTGCAGAACACCACCGGCTACATGGTGGGCGCCCACTACGAGCAGTCGGGGATGATCAAGGATGGCGCGAAGATGATCAACGCCGTCACCAACAGCACCGTGCCCCACATCACCGTGAACATCGGTGCCTCGTATGGCGCCAGCAACTACGGCATGTGCGGGCGCTCCTACGACCCGCGCCTGCTCTTCGCCTGGCCCAACTCCAAGCTCGCGGTGATGGGTCCGCAGCAGCTCGCCGGGGTGCTGTCGATCGTCGCCCGCCAGGCGGCGGAGACGAGCGGGAAGACCTACGACGAGGCGGCCGGCGCGGCCCGGAACCGCACCATCGAGGAGCAGATCGAGCGCGAGTCGCACCCCTTCTTCATCACCTCCAAGCTCTACGACGACGGCATCGTCGATCCCCGCCAGACCCGCACCGTGCTCGGCATCGCGCTCAGCGCGGCCCACTCCAACCACGTCCGCGGCCGCCGCGGCTTCGGCGTGTTCCGGATGTGAGCGCGCCACCCCGTGCCATCGGCAAGCTGCTGATCGCCAATCGCGGCGAGATCGCGGTGCGGGTGATGCGCACCGCGCATGCCATGGGCATGCGGACGGTGGCGGTGTTCTCCGACCCCGACGCCGGCGCCCCCCACGTCGCCCTCGCCGGCGAGGCGGTGCGGCTGCCCGGCGCGGCGCCCGCCGACACCTACCTGCGCGGCGACCTGCTCGTCGACGCCGCCCGCCGCACCGGGGCGAGCGCGGTGCATCCCGGCTACGGCTTCCTCTCCGAGAACGCCGGCTTCGCACGCGCCTGCGAGGAGGCGGGCCTGGTCTTCGTGGGGCCGCCCCCCGCCGCCATCGAGGCGATGGGCTCGAAGCTCGCCGCCAAGGAGCTGATGGCGCGCGCCGGAGTGCCGGTGCTGGGCAGCGAGGCGGTCGACGGCGGCGGGCCGGCGGCGCTGCTGGCGGCCGCCGGGAGGATCGGCTTCCCGGTGCTGGTGAAGGCGGCGTTCGGCGGCGGCGGCCGGGGGATGCGCGTGGTCCGCGAGCCCGGCGGGCTCGACGCCGCCGTCGATGGGGCGCGGCGGGAGGCGGCGGCGGCCTTCGGCGACGGCACCGTCTTCCTCGAGCGCTGGGTGGAGGCGCCGCGCCACGTCGAGGTGCAGATCCTCGCCGACTCCCACGGCAGCGCCGTCCACCTCTTCGAGCGCGAGTGCTCGATCCAGCGCCGCCACCAGAAGATCGTCGAGGAGTCGCCGTCCACCGCCGTCGACCCGGCGCTGCGCGAGCGCCTCGGCGCCGCCGCGGTCGCCGCCGCCCGCGCGATCGGCTACACCGGCGCGGGCACCGTCGAGTTCCTGCTCGACGCCGATGGCGGCTTCCACTTCCTCGAGGTCAACACCCGCCTCCAGGTCGAGCACCCGGTCACCGAGATGGTCACCGGCCTCGACCTGGTGCGCCTCCAGCTGCTGGTCGCCCAGGGCGCGCCGCTGCCCGCCGAGGTGCTCGAGGCCCGGCTGCGGGGACACGCCATCGAGGCGCGCCTCTACGCCGAGGACGTGCTCGCCGGCTTCCTCCCCGCGAGCGGTGTCCTCCACCGCCTCCGCATCCCCGAGCCGGAGGGGGTGCGCGTCGACAGCGGCTACGCGGACGGGTCGTCGGTCAGCGTCCACTACGACTCGATGCTCGCCAAGGTGATCGCCTGGGCGCCCACCCGCCTCGAGGCGGCGCAGCGGCTCGGCACCGCGCTCGCCGGCGCGGAGGTGCACGGCGTCACCACCAACCGCGACCTGCTGGTCGCCATCCTCGGCGAGCCCGACTTCCTCGCCGGGCGCACCGACACCGCCTACCTCGACCGCCACGACCCGGCGGTGCTCGGCGCGCCGCCCGGCGACCCGGCGGCGCTGCGCCTCCACGCGGTGGCGGCGGCGTTCGCCGGCCAGGCCGCCCGCCGCGCCGCCGCGCCGGTGCTGCGCAGCGTGCCCTCGGGCTGGCGGAACAACCCCAGCGCGCTGCAGCAGGTCGACTACGACTGTGGCGAGCGGCGCATCAGCGTCGGCTACGCCGCCGGCGATCCCCCGGTGGTGTGCGTCGACGGCGAGCCGCTCTCCGGGGTGCGTCTGCACGCCGCCGATGCGGACGGGGTGGACCTCGAGGTCGACGGGGTGCGCCGCCGGGTGCGGGTGAACGCCGCCGGCGGCGCCGTCCACGTCGACAGCCCGCTGGGGTCGTCGCTGCTCCGCGAGATCGAGCGCCTCCCCGAGCCGGGGGCGGCGGTGCAGATCGGCTCGCTGCGCGCGCCCATGCCCGGCTGCGTCGTCCGGGTGCTCGTCGACCGTGACCGCCGGCCAGCCGCTGCTCGTCCTGGAGGCGATGAAGATGGAGCACACCGTGCAGGCCCCCCACGCCGGCACCGTCGTGGAGGTGCACGTCGGCGCCGGCACCCAGGTCGAGTCCGGGGCGGTGCTCGCGGTGGTGGAGGCGGACGCATGACCGAGATCCGGCGCCCGGTGCGCATCGCCAACTGCTCCGGCTTCTACGGCGACCGCCTCGCCGCCGCGCGGGAGATGGTCGAGGGCGGCCCCATCGACGTGCTCTGCGGGGACTACCTCGCCGAACTGACCATGCTCATCCTCTGGAAGGCGCGCGAGCGCACCGGCGCCGGCTACGCGACCACCTTCCTGCGGCAGATGGAGCAGGTGCTCGGGACCTGCCTCGACCGCGGCATCCGGGTGGTGAGCAACGCCGGCGGCCTCGACCCCGCCGGGCTCGCGGCGGCGCTGGGCGACCTCGCCGCCCGGCTCGGCCTGCACCCGCGCATCGCCCACGTCGAGGGCGACGACCTGCTGCCCCGGCTCGGCGAGCTGCGCGACGCCGGGGTGCGGCTCGACCACCTCGACACCGGGCAGCCGCTCGGCAAGGAGCTGCAGCCGGTGAGCGCCAACGCCTACCTCGGCGGCTGGGGGATCGTCGAGGGCCTGCGCGCCGGCGCCGACGTGGTGGTCTGTCCGCGGGTCACCGACGCCTCGCTCGCCGTCGGTCCCGCCGCCTGGTGGCACGGCTGGGAGCGCACCGACTGGGACGCTCTCGCCGGCGCCGTGGTCGCCGGCCACATCATCGAGTGCGGACCGCAGTGCACCGGCGGCAACTACGCGTTCGTCGAGGAGATCGCCGACCGGCGCTATCCCGGCTTCCCCATCGCCGAGGTGGCCGCGGACGGCAGCTCGGTGATCACCAAGCACCCGGGGACCGGCGGCCTGGTGTCGGTGGGCACGGTGACCGCGCAGCTGCTCTACGAGATCGGCGCGCCGGCCTACCCCAACCCCGACGTGGTCGCCCGCTTCGACAGCGTGCGGCTCACCCCGGAGGGGCCCGACCGGGTGCGCGTCGACGGGGTGCGCGGCGAGCCGGCGCCGCCCGACCTCAAGGTGTGCCTCAACTATCTCGGCGGCTACCGCAACACCATGACGATGGTGCTCACCGGCCTCGACATCGAGGCCAAGGCGCGCCACGCGGAGGAGCTGCTCTTCGGCATCCTCGGCGGCCGCGAGCGCTTCGCCGAGACCGACGTGCGGCTGCTGCGCACCGACCGGCCCGACGCGGACACCAACGAGGCCGCGACCGCGCTGCTCCGCGTCACCGTGAAGGACCCCGACCCGCGCGCGGTCGGCCGCGCCTTCTCGAACGCCACCATGGAGCTGGCGCTGGCGAGCTACGCGGGCTTCTTCCCGACCTCGCCGCCGACCGCGGAGACCGCCTACGGGGTGTACTGGCCGGCGCTGGTGCCCGCCGGGGCGGTGACGCACACCGCGGTGCTGCCCGACGGCGAGCGCGTCGAGGTGCCCCACACCGAGGCGCCTCCCGTCGCCGCCGGGGAGGTGCGGCTCGGGCCCGAGCCGGCACCGCCCCCGATCCCCTCCGGTCCACCGGTGCGCGTCCCCCTGGGGCGGCTCTTCGGGGCGCGCTCCGGCGACAAGGGCGGCAACGCCAACCTCGGGGTCTGGGCGCGGAGCGACGCCGCCTGGGGGTGGCTCCGCGAGCACCTCACCACCGATCGACTGCGCGAGCTGCTCCCCGAGGCGGCGGCGCTCGAGGTGCGCCGGTACGAGCTGCCCCGGGTGCGCGCGCTGAACTTCGTCATCGTCGCCCTGCTCGGCGAGGGGGTGGCCTCCTCGACCCGCTTCGATCCCCAGGCGAAGGGGTTGGGGGAGTGGCTGCGCTCGCGTACCGTGGAGCTGCCGGAGGAGCTGCTGACAGGCGCATGACCCCGGCGCCGCCCCCCGGGACGAACGCACCAGGGTTGCCGGAGCCGCCGCAGCCGGGCCTCGCGTGTGGCGACAATGGGCGCATGGCCACCTCCAACGGCATCCCACAGACCCCCCTGCGGGTCGCCGTGGTCGGCTCCGGGCCCGCCGGCTTCTATGCCGCCGAGCACCTGCTGACCGACAAGGCGCACAGCATCCGCGTCGACGTGTTCGAGCGGCTGGCCACCCCCTGGGGACTGGTGCGCAGCGGTGTCGCCCCCGACCACCCCAAGCTGAAGTCGGTGAGCCGCATCTACGAGCGCACCGCCGGCCAGCCCGGCTTCCGCATGTTCGCAAACGTCGAGCTCGGCGCCGACCTCACCCACGAGGACCTCGCCGAGCACTACCACGCGGTGGTCTACGCGGTCGGCGCCCAGACCGATCGGCGCAGCGGGATCCCGGGGGAGGACCTGCCCGGCAGCTGGGCGGCGACCGACTTCGTGGGCTGGTACAACGGCCATCCCGACTACCGCGACCTCGAGTTCGACCTCTCCTGCGAGCGCGCCGTGGTGGTCGGCAACGGCAACGTCGCCATGGACGTGGCGCGGATGCTCTGCCTCACCCACGACGAGCTCGCCGTCACCGACGTCGGCGACCACGCCCTCGACGTGCTCACCGGCCACCGCATCACCGAGATCGTGGTGCTCGGCCGCCGCGGACCCGAGCAGGCGGCCTTCACCACCCCGGAGCTGCGCGAGCTCGGCGAGCTGTCCGACGCCGACGTGATCGTCGACGCCGCCGAGCTCGAGATCGACCCGGAGTGCCGCGAGGAGGCGCCGAGCAGCACTGCGGTCCGCAACCTCGAGGTGCTCCGCGACTACGCCGGGCGCAACCCCCAGGGACGGCGCCGGCGGATCGTGCTCCGCTTCCTCACCTCGCCGGTCGAGATCCACGGCGTCAACCGGGTCGAGTCGGTGACGGTGGTGCGCAACCAGCTGGTGCGCACCACCGAGGGCACGCTGCGCGCCCGCGCCACCGACCGGACCGAGACCATCGAGGCCGGGCTGGTGATGCGCGCCATCGGCTACACCGGCGTGCCCCTGCCCGGGGTGCCCTTCGACACCGGCCGCGGGGTCATCCCCAACCACTGCGGACGGGTGCTGTCGGAGGGCGAGGCGGTCCCCGGCACGTACGTGACCGGATGGATCAAGCGCGGGCCCAGCGGGGTGATCGGCACCAACAAGAAGTGCGCCCAGGAAACCGTCGACGCACTCCTCGAGGACGCCGACGCCGGCCTGCTCCCCGAGCCCCGCAGCGACGACGCCGCGGAGTTCGAGGCCCGGCTCCGCGCCCGCAAGCCGCAGCTCCTGACCTACGCCGGATGGGAGGCGATCGACCGTCACGAGCGCGCCCTCGGCGAGGCCCAGGGGCGGCCGCGGGTGAAGCTCACCCGCCTCGAGCACCTCCTCGAGGTTGCCACCGGCGCCGGCGAGGGCTGACCGCCTAGCCGTGCCCGGTGAAGGGCTCGGTGCCCAGTGCGAGCTGGATGCGGCGCAGCCTGGAGTGGAGGCGCACGTAGTCGAGCTCGCGGGCGAGGTCACCGATGCCGTTGCTGCCCGGCACCGGGCTGATCTCGATGCTGGCGAGGGCCCCGATCGCGGCACCTCGAGGGTCGAGGAAGGGGCTGCCGGAGTCGCCGAGGCTGCCCGGTGGGGCGGTGACCACGTCGTGGCTCCAGCCGTGGCCGGCGTCGCCGACACCCCGGCCCTGCCGTGGCGCGAGCAGGGCCAGTCCCAGCCCCAGCTCGGAGCCGCCGTAGCCGAAGACGGCGTCGCCCGGCCGGATCCCCGCGGCGAGGGCGGTGGGGCCGCCCCAGACCGGCACCGACGGGTTCACCAGCGCATCGTCGCGCGGGTCGACGGCGACCAGGGCCAGGTCGTTGAAGGTGCAGAGGTCGGGGTTGGTCTCGTGGACCAGGCGCATCGCGATCCAGGCGCTGTAGGCGAGGGTGCCACGGTGCCGGGCGCCGGCGATGTCCACCGGCGTGCCCAGCGGCAGCGAGTCGGTGGTGCAGCCGTCGCCCTCGGCGCCCCGCGGGGTGCCGACACTGAGGCAGTGCGCCGCCTCGGCGAGGTAGACGCGGCCCGCCTCGGTGAGGACGAAGCCGGCGGTGCACTGGGCACCGACGTTGATCAGCTGGACCCCGGGGTGGATCGCCGCCGAGCCCGCCGGCGCCCACGCCACGGTCTCCGCCGAGGCGCCGCCGACCGCGACCAGCGCCAGCGCGGCGACCAGGAGGCCGGCGGCGAAGGGGCGCGAACGGCCGTGGCGGAATGGCGGTGGCAACGACTCCCTCCCTTCGCGGCCCTCCGATCCCGGCGGCGCCGACGGTCTGTGCATCGTGCGTGATCCCGGGCCGGGGCGCAAGCCTCAGGCGGCGGCTACTCCGGGTCGAGCCCGACGTAGTTCTCGGCGAGGCTGGTGGCGGCGGCGTGTGAGGAGAACGTGTAGCGCAGCTGGGAGAGCTGGAGCCGGGCCTGGTAGGCGTCGTCGCCGGGGAGGCGGTGGAGCATCGTGGTCATCCACCACGAGAAGTGCTGGGCGCGCCAGACCCGGCGCAGGCAGGTCGCCGAGTAGGCGTCGAGCAGCCCTGTGCCGCCCCCCCGGCAGAGCCGGGTGAGCCCCCGGGCCAGCACCTTGACGTCGGCGATCGCCAGGTTCATCCCCTTGGCGCCGGTGGGCGGGACGATGTGGGCGGCGTCGCCGGCGAGGAAGAGCCGGCCGTGCTGCATCGGCTCGACGACGAAGCTGCGCAGCGGCGCGATCCCCCGCTCCATCAGCGGCCCCTCGCCGAGGGTCCAGCCCGGCACGGCGAGCCGGCGCTGCAGCTCGGCCCAGATGCGGTCGTCGGGCCAGGCGTCCAGGGTCTCGCCGGCGTCGACCTGGAGGTAGAGGCGGCTGACCCGCGGCGAGCGCATGCTGTGGAGCGCGAAGCCGCGCTCGTGGCGGCTGTAGATCGGCTCCTCGGTCGAGGGGGCGACCGCGGCGAGCACCCCGAGCCAGGCGAGGCCGTAGTCGCGGGAGTACTCGGTGATCACCCCCGGCGGGATGGCGCCCCGGCACACGCCGTGGAAACCGTCGCATCCGGCGACGGCGTCGCCGTCGAGCCGATGGGTGGCCCCGCCGTGCCGGTAGGTCACCGTGGGGCGCTCGCCGTCGAAGCCGTCGAGGGCGACGTCCTCGACCTCGAAGAGGAGCGCGCCGCCGGCGGCGAGGCGAGCGGCGATCAGGTCCTTCACCACCTCCTGCTGGCCGTAGACGCTGATGGTGCGCCCCCCGGTGAGCGCGTGGAGGTCGATGCGGTGGGAGCGGCCGTCGAAGCGGAACTCGACGCCACGTTTCACCAGGCGCTCGCGCAGCAGCCGCTCGCCGACCCCGCTCTCGACGAGCAGGTCGACGGTGCCCTGCTCGAGCACCCCGGCGCGCACCCGCCGCTCGACGTGCTCCCGGCTGCGCGCCTCGAGGACCACGCTCTCGATCCCCTCGAGGTGGAGCAGGTGGGCCAGGGTCAGGCCGGCCGGCCCGGCTCCGACGATCGCCACCTGGGTGCGCATCCTGCCTACCCGCTCGCGAGGGCGAGCAGCCGGGTGACGGTCCTCCAGTTGCGTGCCGTCACCGTCACCCCGAGGCGCTTCTCCGACAGCACCGCGAGCAGCGGCGACCCGTAGACCCCGTTCGGGCACCACACGTGGATCTCGCGACCCGCCGTCGCCATCCGCTCCGGCCCGTACGCCGCCGGGTCGATCCCCCGCAGCACCTCGGGGTCGGGCGCCGCGGAGAGGAAGAGGACGATGAGCCGGGCGGGGTCGGTGGCCGCCGCCGCGAGCGCGTTGCCGTCGACCGCCGCGGCGAGCTCGTCGCGGGTGCGGACCACCAGCCGCAGCCGCAGCCCGAGCCGGTCGGCGATCGCCGCCGCGATGTCCACGGCGGCCTGGTCGGGGCCGGCGTCGCTGGTGAAGACGACGTTGCCGCTCTGCAGGTGGGTGCGGACGTCGGCGTACCCGAGCGACGCCATGAGCTCGCGCAGCTGCGCCATCGGCACCATGTTGTGGCCGCCGACGTTGATGCCGCGGAGCAGCGCGACCTGCCGTGTCATGACGCGTGCGCATGGTAGCGTCGGGCACCGTGCCCGAAGGCTACCGCCGAAGCCGCGGCGTCCATCCCCCGGTTCGCTTCCCTGCCTATGCGTCGACGCGGCTGCGCGCGCCGGAGCGTCCCCCGGTGCCGCTGCCCTTCGGCCTCACCGAGGTCACCGGCCCGAGCCCCGCGCCCGGCCGGGTGGTCGAGGCCGACGCCGACCTCACCCGCGGCCGCGACGGCGAGCCGCTGGGAGAGCGGATCATCGTCGCCGGGCGGGTGCTCGACGAGTCCGGCCGGCCGGTCGCCGGCACCCTGGTGGAGATCTGGCAGGCCAACGCCGCCGGCCGCTATGCCCACGCCGTGGACCAGCACCGGGCCCCGCTCGACCCCAACTTCCGGGGGGCGGGACGCTGCCTCACCGGCCCCGGCGGCGAGTACCGCTTCGTCACCGTGAAGCCCGGCGCCTATCCGTGGGGGAATCACGCCAACGCCTGGCGGCCGGCGCACATCCACTTCTCGGTGCTCGGCGACGCCTTCGCCCAGCGGCTGGTCACCCAGATGTACTTCCCCGGCGACCCGCTGCTCGACCACGACCCGATCATCGCCTCGATCGCCGACCCGGCGGCCCGGACCCGGCTGGTGGCCACCTGGTCGGCGTCGCTGACCGAGCCGGAGTGGGCGCTCGGCTACGCCTGGGACATCGTCCTCCGCGGCCGCGAGACGGCGTGAGCCCGCCCGAGACCCCCTCGCAGACGGTCGGCCCCTTCTTCGCCATCGCCCTGCCCTGGGCGGGCGGCGCCGAGGTGGTGCCGCCGGGGACGCCGGGGGCGGTGTGGATCCGCGGCCGGGTGCTCGACGGCGCCGGCGAGCCGGTCGCCGACGCCCTGGTCGAGACCTGGCAGACCGGCCCCGCCGGCGGCTTCGGGCAGTGCGCCACCGGCGCCGGCGGCGAGTTCGGCATCCTCACCGTGAAGCCGGGACCGCTCCCGGCTCCCGGGGGCGGGGTGGAGGCGCCGCACCTCGACGTCTCGGTGTTCGCCCGCGGGCTGCTGGTGCGGCTGGTCACCCGCGTCTACTTCCCCGACGAGGCCGAGGCCAACGCAGCCGACCCGGTGCTCCGCGGCATCGCCGACCCCGCTGCCCGGGCCACCCTGGTGGCGGTCGCCGAGGAGGGCGGGCTCCACTTCGACATCCGCCTCCAGGGGAGCGATGAGACCGTCTTCTTCGAGCTCTGAGAGGGGTGGCGACGCCGCCCGAGGCCTGACCGGGCCGCTCTTCGGCTCGCCGGCGGTCGACGCCCAGGTCGATGACCGCGCCTGGGTGGGCGCCATGCTCGAGGTGGAGGCGGCGCTGGCCGTGGCCGCCGCCGGCGCCGGGCTGGTGCCCGCCGCCGCTGCCGCGGAGATCGCCGCCGCCTGCCGCGAGGTGCGCATCGACGTCGACGACCTCGGCCGCCGGGCGCAGGAGGCGGGCAACCCGGTGGTGCCGCTGGTCGCCGAGCTGGAGGCTCGCCTCTCCCCGGCGGCACGGCCGCACGTGCACCGGGGGGCGACCAGCCAGGACGTGATCGACACCGCGCTCGCGCTGCTGGCCCGGCGCGCCCTCGGCCCCATGCTCGACGACCTCGCCGCCGTCGCCGGCGCCTGCGCCCGGCTCGCCGCCGAGCACCGGGACACCCCGATGGCGGCGCGCACCCTGCTGCAGCAGGCCGCGCCCACCACCTTCGGGCTGCGCTGCGCGGGCTGGCTCGTGGCCGTTGACGAGGCCCGGGGCGGGCTGATGCGGGTCCGCGAGCAGCGGCTCGCGGTGCAGCTGGGCGGGGCCGCGGGAACCCTGGCCGCGCTCGACGGCGCCGGGGTCGAGGTGGTGCGACGGCTCGCCGCCGAGCTTGGGCTCGCCGAGCCGCTGCTCCCCTGGCACACCGACCGGGTGCGGGTGGCGGAGCTGGCGGCGGCGCTGGGCACGGCGGCCGGGGTGCTCGGCAAGATCGCCCTCGACGTGGTGCTGCTCGCCCAGGGCGAGGTGGGGGAGGTGAGCGAGGCCGAGGGCGGCTCGTCGGCGCTGCCGCACAAGCGCAACCCCGTCCATGCGGTGCTCACCGGCGCCGCCGCCCGCCGCACCCCGGGCCTGGTCGCCACCCTGCTCGCCGCCATGCCCCAGGAGCACGAGCGCGCCGCCGGGGCCTGGCACGCGGAGTGGGACACCCTGCGCGAGCTGCTCCGCCTCACCGGGGGGGCCGCCGCCCACGCCCGCGCCATGCTCGAGGCGCTTCACGTCCACCCCGAGCGGATGCGCGCGAACCTCGACCGCAGCGGCGGGATGGTGATGGCGGAGAGCCTGGCCGGGCGGCTCGCCGGGGCACTCGGCCGGGATGCCGCCCACCGGCTGGTGCGCGACCGGGTGGGGACGGCGCGGAAGCGCGGGGTACCGCTCCGCGAGGTGCTGGTCAACGATCCCGCGGTGCGCGAGCATCTGTCGGTGGAGCAGGTCGACGCCGCCCTCGACCCGGCCGCCCAGGTCGGCTCGGCGGGGGCGCTGGTCGACCGGGCGCTGCGCGCCCACCGCGCCGCGGAACACCCGTGATCGGAGGGAGCGCCCATGGACGAGAGCCGGGAGGTGGGGATGCGGGTGCGCCGCGAGGTGTTGGGCGACGCCCACGTCGACCGCGCCACCGCCGCGGCCGGTGAGCTGGGCGCCGACTTCCAGGACTGGATCACCGGCTGCGCCTGGGGCGAGGTCTGGTCCCGGCCGGGGCTCGACCGCCGCACCCGCAGCTGCATCACCGTGGCGATGCTCGCGACCCTGGGCTGCGAGGACGAGCTGGCCCTGCACCTGCAGGCGGCGCGGCGGAACGGGGTGAGCACCGCCCAGCTCGCCGAGGTGCTCCTGCAGGTGGCGGTCTACGCGGGGGCGCCGCGCGCCAACCGTGCCTTCGCGGTGGCCCGTGAGGCGCTGGAGGACGCGGAATGATCCGCGAGGCGCCGGCGGGCTGCCCGGTCGAGCCCGGGTTCGACCCGCTGGCGCCGGAGTTTCTCGCCGAGCCGATGGCGATGCTCACCGCCCTTCCCGCCGAGTGCCGGCCACTGTTCTACGCACCGCTGCTCGACGACGTGGTGGTCACCGGGCACGCCGAGATCGACTGGGTGCTGCGCCACCCCGAGGGGCGGCCCCACCCCGAGGTGCAGATCGACATCGCCACCAGCATGGCCGCCTACCGCGGGTACCTCGGCGCCTTCGTCGCGGTCCGGGCGGGGGAGCGTGCCGACGATCTCACCGGCGACCTGCTCGCCATCCACGACGAGGACCCGGACCAGCTCACCCTCGCCGAGATCACCTCGATCCTCTTCTCGCTGAGCTTCGCCGGGCACGCGACCACCACCGGCCTGATCGGCAACGCGGTGCGCCGGCTGCTGGAGCGGCCGGAGCGCTGGGCCGCGGTGGCCGCCGACGCCGCGCTGATCGAGCCCGCGGTCGACGAGACCCTGCGCCACGACACCTCGGTGCCGGCGTGGCGCCGGGTGACCACGACCGTCACCACCCTCGCCGGCGTCGAGCTCGCCGAGGGCACCCAGCTGCTCCTCTGGATCGCCGCGAGCAACCGCGACCCGGCCGTCTTCGCGGCCCCCGACGGCTTCGACCTCCACCTCTGGGTCGAGGGGGCCTGATCCGATGTGGAGCGACGAGGTCGACGATGTCCTCGCCTCCGACCTCACCGCCCTGCTCGCCTTCGCCACCCCGGCGGGGGGTGCGGTGGTCACCCCGGTGTCGCCGATCGGGATGCGTGACCGCGACGCGGGCACGGTGAGCTTCACCACCTCGACGGGGTTCGGCCGGAAGCTGGAGGGGATGCGCCGCGACCCCCGGGTCGCGCTGAGCTACCACGCCCGCGAGCACGGGTTCTCGCAGAGCGGGTGCTTCGTGCACGTCCAGGGCACAGCGACCCCCCGCCGCCTCGACCCCGAGGCGCTGCGCCGGGAGGTGGGGTCGCGCAGCGAGCGGTTCATGGGCCCGCCGCGCACCGGCCGCTTCTGGGACCGCTGGCTGCGCGAGTACTACCAGGACCGGCTGGTCGTCGACGTCGCCGTCACCCGCGTCGTGGTGTGGCCCGACCTGGGCTGCGGCGGTGAGCCCGTGGTGCTGGGGGACCCGCTGCCCGCGGCCGCCCCCGCGGCCCAGACCCCACCCGCCAAGGGCACCGGCCCGCGGGTCGACAGCGTCCGGGCCGCCGCGGGGCTGCGCGCCCACGACCACCGCATGCTCGCGTATCTCCAGGCGGACGGGTACCCGGCGGTGGTGCCGGTGGTGGTGGGCTCGGGCGGGTCCGACGGCGTCCGGCTGATGTCCCGGGGCGCACCGCTCCCCCGCGGCGGCCGCCGTGCCGGGCTGGTGGCGCACACCTACCGCGCCCACCTGGTGGGCCTCAGGGTGCAGCAGCACACCGGCTGGCTCACCGCCGATCGCCCCGACGCCGCCGTCTACGCGCCGCACACCCGGCGGGGCTTCCACGCTCCGCCCAACAGGACCCTGCTGCTGCTCGCCAACGGGCTGCTGGCGAAGAAGGGGATGCGCGACGCCCGGAGGGCCGGGTCCACCCCGCCGAGGTAGGCGGGGCGGCCGGCCCTGGAGGTGCTCCTGCGAGCCGCTGCTACGCGACGGGAGCGGGCGGGGTGGTCTCCGTGCGGCTGTGGAGGAGGTATCCGCCGGCGACCGTGGCCAGCCCGGCCGCCCCCGCGAGGAACCATCCCACGCCCAGGCCGACGGAGAAGGGGCCGTCGCTGACCAGCGCGCCGTGGTACTCCAGCCAGAAGACGAGGCAGCCGGCGACCTCGACGCCACCCGCGGCCATGTACAGCACCGCGTCGGCGGCGGGCAGCGCGGGCAGGGTGACCCGGCCGGCGAGAAGCCGGCGGCCGACCAGCAGGCCGGCGGCGCCGAGCAGGCCGAGGAAGGTCAGCCAGCCGCCGCCATGGAGGCCACCGGCGCCGCCGCCCATCGAGCCCATCCCGCAGATCGATCCGCTGCAGGACACCGAGATCCAGTTGAGGAACATGGCGACGAGCAGCAGCAGCGAGCCGCCTGCGATCACCCGCTCCCCGGTGCTCAGCTCGCCCAGGACGGCGGTGAGGTCGAAACCGCCTCGACCCTCTCCGGACGGGCTCGCGGTCGTGCTGTCGGTCAGGTGCTGGGACATGGTCTTCCCTCCGGTGAGCTGCGGTCCTCGCCGGACCACGTGACCTCAGGGTGGAGACGGCCGCTGAAGGATCTCCCGCTCCGGCGCTGTCGCGACGCTGAAGCCGCTGATGCGGCGGCGGCGCCCCGGCTCAGCCCAGCCCGTCGGTCACCTCGCCGGCCACCAGGTCGACCACGTCGTTCATCCGCCCCCGCTGCTGGAGGGCGGCGCGCTGGCGGGTGGCGCCGTTACCGCGGCCGACGGTCCGCCGCACCAGGCCCTCGACCTCCTCCCACTCGCCGCGCTCCTCCAGGGCGGGACGGACGTGCTCCAGCAGGCGCTCGACGAGCAGGGCGGCGGGGACCCTTCCGGGCGGTTCGAGGTCGACGAGCTCGCCGTCCAGCCCGTCGCGCGCCGCCTGCCAGATCGCCGCCTCGAGCAGCTCGGGACGGAGGATGACCGGTGCCGCGCCGGCGGCGTGGTCGCGCTCGGCGGCCATGGCCAGCCCGCGGGTCAGCCCGGCGATCATCACCGTCTCGTCGACGGTGGGGCAGGCGTCGGCGACCCGGTACTCCAGGGTGGGGTAGCGGGCGGAGGGGCGCACGTCCCAGTACAGCCGGGTGGCGTCGGGGATGGTGCCGGCGGCGGTCAGGGCGTCGACCAGGGCGTCGTACTCGGCCCGGTCGCGGAAGGCGCTCGGCGCTCCCGCGGTGGGCCAGCGCCGGAACAGGATGGTGCGGTAGCTGGCGAAGCCGGTGTCGTCCCCTCCCAGAAGGGCGAGCTCGCGGAGAGCGCCAGCAGCGCCGGCAGCCAGGGACGGCTGCGGTTCATCACCCCGATCGTGGTCTCCTCGTCGCCACAGGCGACGTGCACGTGGGTGCCGAAGATCAGGGTCTCCTTCGCCACCCGGCGCCCCTCCGACTCGAGGGCGCGATAGCGCTGCTTGGGGGTCACCTCCTGCCCCCGCCACGACGAGCGGGGATGGGTGCCCGAGGCGGCGATGCGGAGGCCGAGAGGCCCGGCGGCGTCGAGCATCGCCCGGCGCATCCGCACCAGCTCGCTGCGCACCTCTGCGAGGGTCTCGCACACCGGGGTGCCGGCCTCGACCTGGGAGCGGAGCAGCTCCGGCTGGGCGGCGTCGCCGAGCTGCCGGCGGGCCTCCTCGAGCACCGCGCCGGCCTGCTCGGAGAGGTCGCCGGTGGCGGCGTCGACCACCTGGTACTCCTCCTCGACGCCGAGGGTGAAGGGCGCCTCGCCGCTCATCGGGGCATGGCCTCGGCGCCCGCGGCCGGCCGCAGGCAGCCCACCGGGTGCTGGCAGGTGTGCAGCAGGCTGGGCGGCAGCAGCGCCGCCGACACGTCGGCGCCGCGGCGCACCGTGAGCAGCGCCACCACCCCGCCGGCGGCGCAGACCAGGGCGGCGATCAGCATCGCCCGATGGTAGGCGGCGGTGTACTCGGGGCTGCCCAGCGTGGTCGTCGCCAGGCCCGACGCCAACGGCAGCACCGCCACGGCGAGCAGGCCGGCGACCCGGGCGACCGCGTTGTTCACCGCCGAGGCCACGCCGGCGTGGCGCTCCTCCACGGCGCCGAGCACCGCGGCGGTGAGCGGCGCCACGGTGAGGGAGAGGCCGAGGCCCAGCACGACCATGCCGGGGAGCACGTCGCGCAGGTACCGGGCGTTCCGGCCGACGCCGCCGAGGAGCAGGAGGCCGAGGCCGGCCACCAGCGGCCCCACCGTCATCGGCAGCCGCGGTCCGATCCGCTGGGCGAGGGCGCCGGTGCGCGACGAGAGCAGCAGCATCAGCGCGGTGAGGGGGAGCAGCGCGGCTCCCGCTGTCACCGGGGACCAGCGCGCCGCCACCTGGAGCTGGAGCACGATCAGGAAGATCGCCGCGCCGAGGCCGCCGTACACGGCGAAGGTGGCGAGGTTGGCGCCGGTGAACTGAGGGTCGCGGAAGAGCGAGAGCGGCAGCATCGGCTGGCGCGCCCGCCGCTCGGTGACGAGGAAGCCGGCCAGCGCCACCACCCCGACCGCGCCGGCGACGATCACCCCCACGCCGCCGCCCGACGCCGGCGCCTCGATGAGGGCGTAGACGAGGCCACCGAGGCCGGCGACGGCGAGCACCGCCCCGGCCACGTCGGGGCGCCCCGACGCCCCCGCGTCCGCGGTCTCGGGGACGTGGCGCAGCGCCGCCCAGGCGGTGAACGCGGCCACGGGCACGTTGAGCACGAAGATCAGCCGCCAGGAGACCGCGGCCACCAGCCAGCCGCCCACCAGCGGGCCCACCGCCGATGCCAGTCCCTGGGTGCCGGACCAGGCGCCGATGGCGCGGCCCCGATCCTCGGGCCGGAGGCTGGCGGTGATGATCGCCAGGCTCTCCGGGGTGAGCAGCGCGCCGCCGGCGCCCTGCAGCACCCGCGCCGCGACCAGCAGGCTGATGGACGGGGCCAGCGCGCAGAGCAGCGACGCGGCGGTGAACAGCGCCAGGCCGGTCACCAGCATCCGGCGGCGGCCGTAGCGGTCCCCGAGCGAGCCGCCGAGGAGCAGCAGCGAGCCCAGCGCCAGGGTGTAGCCGTTGACCGTCCACTGCAGCCCGGAGAACCCGGCGTGCAGGTCGCGGCCGATCGCGGGCAGGGCGACGTTCACCACCGTGGCGTCGAGCGAGGCCACCGCCGAGGCGAGGATCGCGACCGCCAGCACCCAGCGCCCCTGAGGGCTGTCGTAGGCGATCCGGGGCCGGGCCGACGGGGCGGCGGAGGAGGGTGGTGCGGCGCTCATCGGCCAGGCCATCCTGCCACAGGCGCACCCGCCGCCCCGCCCCCGGAGGCCGGGAACGCGCTTCCGATCTGGGCTATGCTGAGGTCTCGACCGGCAGCCGCAGCGCCGCCGGGTGGAGGGGCTGCGTGACCGGAAAGGGGGGTCGTCCGAGATGAGCCGCGGAGGTCGCGCGCGCGTCGAGGACGACGTCAGGCCGGGCGGCTGGGCGCTTCCGCTCACCGTGCTGGTGGTCGGGATGTTCATGTCCATCCTCGACACCGACATCGTCAACGTCGCCGTGCCCACGATGCAGCGCGACTTCGGCGCCACCACCGATCAGGTGCAGTGGGTGGCCACGATCTACACCCTGATGCTCGGCATCGTGGTGCCGGCGAGCGGCTGGCTCGGCGACCGCTACGGGCTCGACCGCATCTACAACGTGGCCCTGGTCTCCTTCGCCGCCGGGTCGGCGCTCTGCGGTGTCGCCTGGAGCCTGAACAGCCTGCTCTTCTTCCGGGTGGTGCAGGCGATCGGCGGCGGCCTGATGCCGGCGGTGTCGATGGCGATGCTCTACAAGATCGTGCCGCCGCAGAAGCTCGGGGTCGCCATGGGCCTCTTCGGGCTCGGCGTGCTCTTCGCGCCCACCGTCGGCCCCACCGTCGGCGGCTACCTCGTCGAGTACGTGAACTGGCGGCTGATCTTCTACATCAACGTCCCCATCGGCGCGCTCGGCCTGATGGCGGCGCTGATGGTGCTGCCGCGCTTCCCCCAGACCGTGGGCCAGCGCTTCGACATCTTCGGCTTCCTCGCCATCTCCACCGGCCTCTTCGCCCTTCTCCTCGCCCTCTCCAAGGGCGCCGACTGGGGGTGGAGCTCCTACCGCGTCCTCGGGCTGGCGGTGATCGGCGTCCTCAGCCTCGCCGTCTTCACGGTCATCGAGCTCTCCGTCGCCGAGCCGCTGCTCGACGTGCGCGTGTTCCGCTATCCCACCTTCACCAACTCGCTGCTCCTCATCTCGTTCCTCATGGCCGGTCTCTTCGGGCTCTACTTCTACATCCCCCTCTTCCTCCAGGAGGGCGAGGGTCTGGGGGCCCTCCAGGCGGGGCTGCTGCTGCTGCTGCCGGCGCTGCTCACCGGGCTGACCATGCCCTTCGCGGGGAAGGTCTACGACAAGGTCGGGGCGCGCTGGCCGGCGGCGGTGGGCTGCCTGGTGGTCGCGTACGGCACCTACCTGATGCGCAACGTCACCCCCGACACACCGCGGGGGACCCTGGTCCTCTGGATGTGCGTGCGCAACATCGGCATGGGAATCGCGTTCATGCCCATCATGGCCAGTTCCATGGCGGGGATGCCCAGCGCCGAGGTGAACCGGGCGAGCGCCGTCAGCAACATCGCGCAGCGCGTGTCCTCGGCCTTCGGGCTGGCGGTGATGACCTCGCTGCTCACCACCCAGATGGCCCAGCAGTACTCCAGCCGCGCCTCACTCAGCCTCGCCGGGGGCGCCGCCGATCCCCACCTGAGCGGCGCCGGGATGATGGGCTGGCGGGGGGCGGTGCAGACCGCCGCCTTCGGCGGCGGGCTCGGCGACCTCTTCCTCGTCACCGCCGGCGGCACCGCCCTCTGCGCGCTGATGGCGCTGATGCTTCCCGCCAAGCCGGTCGCCGGGGGCGGGACGATGATGATGGAGGGCGGCCCGGCGCCGCCGCCGGAGGCGGCCGAGGCCGAGCCGGAGCCGGAGCCGGAGCCGGAGGCGATCGCGGCGCCTCCCCGCCGCCGCACCCCGGCCGCGCCCCCCGTGGCCGCGGCGGTGGCCACCTCGGAGAGTCCCCCGAGGAGCCTGCGACCCGGCGCTGGAGGAACTGGACAACGCTGGCGGTGAAGACGTCGTTGCGGTCGCCGGCGACCATGTGGGCGGCTCCGGCGACGTCGAGGTACTCGGCGCCGGGGGCGGCGTCCAGGAAGGCCCGGGCCGCCTCCTCGCTGGCGATCTCGCTGCGGGCGCCGCGCACCAGCAGCATCGGCGCCTCGACCGCCGCCGCCGCCGCCGCGTAGCGCTCCGGCCGCTGGCGCCGGGGTGGCGGCCAGTTGCTGGTGACGAAGGCCGGATCCCAGTGCCCAGTGGTGGCGCCCGTCCTCCTCGAGGCGGAGGTTGCGGGCCAGGCCGCTGACGCGCGGGGTGATGTCCACCAGCACCACGGCGCTGCACCGCGCCCCCGGCGGTTCCCCGGCGGCGAGCAGAGAGGCCAGGCCGCCCAGCGACGCTCCCACCAGCGCGGTGGGACGGGCGATCTGTCGAGCACCGCGCGCAGGTCGGCGGCGTAGGCGTCGGGGGAGTAGTTGGCGTCGGATGCCCAGTCGCTGTCGCCGTGGCCGCGCCGGTCGAGGGTGATGGCGAGGAAGCCGGCGCCGGCGAGCGCCCCGGGGTGGTGCCGCCCCAGGCGTGGCGGGTCTCACCGGCCGGGCCACCTCACGCGAAACAGTATACTTCGCTCACCTAGTCGCCCCCGAGCCCGGCGCCCGACCGAGGCTGGTGGGACGGTCCGCGAGGTAGCCTGCGCCTGTGTCGAAGGAACGCCGTCCCGCCGCCGCGGCGCCGGCGATGGTCGCTGCGCTCGAGCGTCGCAGCCCGGAGCGAGCGACCCTGCGGGTGCCCAAGACCGCCGAGCTGGTGGCCGCGCACATCCGCCGGCGGATCGTCCGCGGCGAACTCCGCGAGGGCGACTCGCTCTCGAACGAGACCGCGTTGATGAGCCAGTTCGGGGTCTCCCGTCCGACCCTGCGGGAGGCCTTCCGCATCCTCGAGTCGGAGGCGCTGATCAGCGTCCGCCGCGGGGTCCACGGCGGCGCCCGGGTGAACGCTCCTGACAGCGCGGTCGCCGCCCGCTACGTCTCGCTCATCCTCCAGTACGAGGCGGTCTCACTCGCCGACGTCTACGAGGCGCGCACCGTGCTCGAGGCCCCCGCCGCCGCCCGGCTCGCCGCCCGGCCCGACCATGTCGCCCTCGCCCGGCGGCTCCGCGCCTACCTCGAGGAGAGCGGCGACCCCGACGACCTCGGCGCCGCGGTCGCGATCCACGCCGGCTTCCAGCGGCTGGTCGTCGAGCTCGCCGGCAACCGCACCGTCAGCCTGCTCAGCTCGATGCTGGAGAGCCTCTACGCCGAGGCCGCCGGGCAGTACGTGCGCGAGCACGAGACCGCGCTGACCGAGCAGAAGCGCCGCCGGGCCGAGCGCGCCCACCAGCGGCTGGTGGAGCTGGTGGACGCCGGCGATGCCCCCGCCGCCGAGCGGCTGTGGCGCCACCATCTCACCGAGATCGGCCGGGTGCTGGCCCGGGGGGCGGGCGGCGGCGCCGCCCTCGAGGTGCTCCGATGACCGAAACCGCCAGGAGGGACCGATGGGTGGGCTGATCGCCTATGGGGCGTACATCCCGTACAACCGGCTGCAGCGCAGCCGCATCGCGGCCGTGCTGGGCTCCGGCGGCGGCCCGGGAACCCGGGCGGTGGCCTCCTACGACGAGGACACCACCTCGATGGGGACCGAGGCCGCCCGCGCCGCGCTGCGCATGCTCGACGACCCCTCCTCGACCCCACGGCAGCTGTACTTCGCCACCGCCGCGCCCGCGTACCTCGACAAGACCAACGCCGGCGCCATTCACGCCGCCCTGCGCCTGCCCGAGTCGGCGCTCGCCGTCGACATGGCCGGTGCGGTGCGCTCCGGCGTGGGCGCCCTGCTCGCCGCCGCCGACGCCCGCGTCCCCACCCTGGCGGTGCTCGCCGACGTCCGCACCGGGCTGCCCGGCGGCGGCTACGAGCGCGAGGGCGGCGATGGCGCCGCGGCCTTCGTCCTCGGGGGCGACGGCACCGACGCGCCGGTGATCGCCGAGATCCTCGGCCACCGCTCGACCACCGCCGAGTTCCTCGACCGGTGGCGCCTCCCCGGCGACCGCGCCTCGCGGCTGTGGGAGGAGCGCTTCGGCGAGCACGTCTACGCGCCGCTGGTGGCCTCCGCCCTCACCTCCGCCCTGGAGGATGCGGGCCTCGGCCCCGGGGACATCGACCACCTCGGCGTCGCCGGGGTGCACGGCCGCGCCGTCCGCGCCGTCGCCCGGGCCAGCGGGGTGCGCCGCGAGGCGGTCGCCGGCGACCTCACCGCGGCGATCGGCAACACCGGTACCGCCCACCCCGGCATCGTCCTCGCCGACCTGCTCGACCGCGCCGCGCCCGGCCAGACCCTGGCGCTGGTGGTGCTCGCCGACGGCGCCTCGGTGCTGCTGCTGCGGACCACCGCGGCGCTCGCCGCCCACCGCGCCCCCGACCCGGTGGCCGCCCAGGTCGCGGCGGGGAACGACGGCCTCGCCTACGCCACCTTCCTGACCTGGCGCGACCTGCTCGAGCGCGAGCCGCCGCGGCGCCCCGACCCCGAGCCGCCGGCGGCGCCGCCGGCGCGCCGCAGCGACGGGTGGAAGTTCGGCTTCGTCGCCTCGCGCTGCGAGGCATGCGGCACCCGTCACCTGCCGCCGGCGCGGGTGTGCGTGCGCTGCCACGCGATCGACCGGATGCGCGGCGAGCCGCTCGCCGACGTCCCCGCCACCGTGGCCACCTTCACCGTCGACCGGCTCSCCCACACCCCCAGCCCCCCGCTGGTGGCGGCGGTCATCGACTTCGACGGCGGCGGCCGCTTCCGCTGCCAGCTCACCGACGTGGCCCCCGGCGACGTGGCCATCGGCAACCGGGTGGAGATGACCTTCCGCAAGGTCGTGACCGCCGGCGGCATCCACAACTACTTCTGGAAGGCACGCCCCGTGCGCTCGCTTGTTGCTGCCACCAGCGGCAGGAACGGAAGCGGCGGCGCCGCGCGCGTATAGGGAGAGGACGGCAATGGCTTCGAACGGCATTCGCGACCGGGTCGCCGTCATCGGCATGGGCTGCACCACCTTCGGCGAGCACTGGGGGCGGTCGGCCGACGACCTGCTGGTCGACGCCACCGGCGACGCCGTGGCCTCGGCCGGGGTCGCTCTCGAGGACGTCGACGCCTTCTGGCTGGGGACCATGGGTTCGGGAAACAGCGGGCTCACCCTCAGCAAACCCCTCAAGCTCGACTACCGTCCGGTGTCGCGCGTGGAGAACTTCTGCGCGACCGGCTCGGAGGCGTTCCGCAACGCCTGCTACGCGGTCGCCAGCGGTGCCTACGACGTGGTGATGGCGATCGGGGTCGAGAAGCTCAAGGACTCGGGCTTCTCCGGCCTCGCCATCCCCGCGCCGCCGAACGACGGCACCGGCGGGATGGGGGAGATCAGCGCGCCGGCGATGTTCAGCCTGCTCGCCCCCGCCTACGCGAGGAAGTACGGCGTGTCGCCGGAGGCGCTGAAGGAGGTGATGACCCGCATCGCCTGGAAGAACCACGCCAACGGCGCCCACAACCCCCGCGCGCAGTTCCGCAAGGAGGTGCCGAGGGAGACCATCCAGAACGCGCCGCTGATCGCCGGCCAGCTCGGCATCTTCGACTGCTCGGGGGTGAGCGACGGAGCCGCTGCGGCCATCCTGGTGCGCGCCGAGGACGCGCACCGCTACACCGAGCGGCCCATGTACGTGAAGGGCCTCTCCTTCGTCGCCGGCCCCGGCGCCGGGCTGCTCGACCCCGACTACGACTACACCACCTTCCCCGAGGTGGTGGCCGCGGCCAGGGACGCCTACGCCCAGGCCGGGGTGCGCGACCCGCGGAGCGAGCTGGCCATGGCCGAGGTGCACGACTGCTTCACCCCCACCGAGCTGGTGCTGATGGAGGACCTCGGCTTCAGCGAGCGCGGCGCCGGCTGGGAGGACGTGCTCAGCGGCACGTTCGACCTCGGCGGCGAGCTGCCCGTCAACCCCGACGGCGGGCTGAAGGCGTTCGGCCATCCCATCGGCGCCAGCGGGCTGCGGATGCTCTTCGAGTGCTGGCTCCAGCTCCGCGGCGAGGCCCCGGAGGATCGCACCATCGCCAGCGTCGCTGCGGGGAGGAAGCTGGCGCTGACCCACAACCTCGGCGGCGGCCCGGGCGAGTGCGTCAGCTTCGTCTCGGTCGTCGGGTCCGAGCCCAGCGCGTAGGCGTCAGGACCGGGAGTCCGGCAGGCGCAGCGCGGCCGCCAGCGCCCGCCGGCTTCTCACCTCGAGCTTCGAGCACACCCGCTGCAGGTGGTTGTCCACGGTGCGGTGCGACACCCTCAGCTGCGCCGCGATGTCACGGCTGGGTGCGAGCTCTCCTCCGCCGGATTCCTCGATCGACGCAGGGGTCGGGCGCCGGAACGTCCAGGTCGGATTCCCGGCTGCGCTCGAGTTCGTGCTCGTCTGCCGCGACGTCCTCCCGCAGGCCGGTCGCGCGCTCGTCGAGAAGCTGCGCGCGAGCGTCAGCGACAGCCCGATCCCGCTCCGCGGCCGCATGCTCAGGGTCGGGTTGAGCGTCGGCTGTGCGCTGGACGGCGACGCATCGACGCCGGAGACGCTCGTCGCCGCCGCGGACCGCGACATGTACGCCGACAAGGTGCGCCGTCGCGGAGCGCACCGGCCGCCGTCCCCCCCGCCCGGAGACGTGCTTCCCAGGACTGGCTCTGCTCCCGGGTGATGCGCCTGTGCCGGGCGAGGCGGCCTGAGTAGCCTCTGCTCAGTGTCAACCGGGTTGTCAAATCCGCGCTGGAATGAGAGCTACTCCCATCTCCCATAGCAGGCGTGACATTCGAGTAACAACGGTCCTCGAGCCCCCGTCGCCGTGGATGCTGGGCTCGAGAGAGGCCGGCCGTCACCCCGCCCACGGATGACAGCGACCGGGTTCGATGACGAGGGCAGCCCGATGAACACGGTGATCGTCTCTGCAATGCGTGTGATCCATGTATGAGGCTCCCGCGTAATCCAGTCCTGAACTCGTCTGATT
>JRHI01001085.1_pt1 | contig 25003 bp, 21 predicted proteins | sample 215371 | NCBI WGS metagenome assembly JRHI01 (sample SAMN02929681, study PRJNA255918) | sediment metagenome | biome: cave system; feature: Ice Cave; material: Sediment; isolation source: sediment from deep within a dark volcanic ice cave with no known source of... ...
TGATGGCTTGCCGGATCCACCAGGTGGCGTAGGTGGAGAACTTGAAGCCCCTTGTGTAGTCGAATTTCTCCACCGCGCGGATCAGACCGAGGTTGCCCTCTTGGATCAGGTCCAGCAGGGGCATGCCCCGACCGGTGTAGCGTTTGGCCACCGAGACGACCAGGCGCAGGTTCGCCTCCAACAGGTGGGTCTTGGCGCGCTCGCCGTCGCGGACGATCCAGCGCAGATCCCGGCGCAGCTGCGGGGAGAGTTTCTTGGTCGAGTCCTGGGCCCGGCGTATCCGCTCAGCGGCATAGAGCCCCGCCTCGACGCGTTTCGCGAGCGCAACTTCCTGCTCGGCGGTGAGCAGCGCGATCCGGGCGATCTGCGTGAGATAGGCGCGGACCGAGTCGGCCGGCACGGCGAGTTCGGTGTCTTTGCGGGCCTGCCGCAACGCCTGATAGTCCTCCTCGTCCCAGACGAAGTCCTCCGCGCCGGGGCTACCGGGCGCCTTCGCTCGCTCGGCGTCCACGGTGATCCCCTCGACCTCAACGGCGAGTACATCCACGGCAGCTGCACCACCGTCGATGCTTGTGGTCATGGTCACCTCGACCCGGCCTCGATGTCGTGGCGGATTCGAACCAAACCCGCGTCTCGTGCTTGAGGGAGCTGGCTACGGTGCCAGCCGACGACGCCCATACACCGGCACGGATAGTCGGGTGCCGACGCCTCGGGAGTGCCCCACCGAGTCTTAACCACTCGCGGAGGGCGCCGCTGGTGGAAGGCGGTGATCCTTTATCGAACAGGATGTCGCGGGCACCTTAACGAGCGACCCTGAGGCGCAGGTCGCGCATCGCGTGACGTCGGTCCAGGAGTATCTGGGCCGAACACCCCCCGAATTTCCGTCTAACGGCGTCCGTCGTTCATTCGCTGCTGACCGAATGGCCTGCCCAACCGGGTCTACTCCGCCTACTACGGGTCGGGGAACCAGGAAGGAATGTCCATGAACTCAGCGTTACCTCGTCGACGCGCCGTCGCCGGGGCCGTCGCCATGGCACTCGGGCTTGCCGTGGTGATCGCCGGTCCTGGCGCTGGTTTGAGTGTGGCTGCTCCCAAGACCGCGACCCCGATCAAGCATCTGGTGGTCATCTTCGGCGAGAACGTCTCCTTCGACCACTACTTCGGCACCTACCCCAACGCTACGAACACCAGCGGCCAGCACTTCACCGCGGCCCCCGGCACCCCCGCCGTCAACGGACTGAGTCCTGCGCTGCTCACCGCCAACCCCAACGGCGTCAATCCCCGGCGTTACGACCCGACCAACATTAACGACGTGCTTACCTGCGATCAGAACCACAACTATTCCGACGAGCAGCGAGCGTTCAACGGCGGCGCGATGGACAAGTTCGTCTCCACCGTCGGCACCGGCACCGGCAACAGCCCGACAGGCAGCCCCTGCAAAGCCGGGGACGTCATGAACTATTACGACGGCAACACCGTGACCGGTCTGTGGAACTACGCCCGACATTACGCGATGAGCGACAACTCTTTCGGCACCACCTTCGGGCCATCCTCACCCGGCGCGCTCAACCTCGTCTCCGGCGACACCGGCGGTGTCGACATGACCCACACCGCCAACAGTCCCTCGATCGCCACCGCCGCAAAGCCCAACGCCGACCTCACCCCCGACGGCAACGGTGGGTACTCGGTGACCAGCGACCCGCAGCCCTACTGGGACGACTGCTCCACCCGGGACGCGGTCGCGATGAGCGGTCAGAACATCGGCGACAAACTCAACACCGCCGGACTGTCCTGGGGATTCTTCCAAGGCGGGTACCGCCCCACCACCTCTTACACCGACGCCCTTGCCGCCACCGGTCACAGCGGCCAGAACACCGCGACCTTCATCCCCGACGAGTTCAAAACCGGTGGCTTCCAGAATTCCGTGCCGCACTCGTCGAACCAGGGCATCTGCAACGCGGTCCATCCCATCGGGGCGGGGCTGAGCAGCCCGCTGACCCCAGGCAGTGGGCAGTACGGCTACAAGGACGACTACATCCCACACCACCAGCCGTTCAACTACTACGCCTCGACGGCCAACCCGCATCACCTCACGCTGCCCACCGACCCCAACGGCACCGTCACTCCGGGAGCACTCAAGACGATCGGTACCGACACCCAGCACTACGTCAACGGCGCACCGACGTTCGACACCCCCAACCACCAGTACGACACCAGTGACTTCGACCAACTCGTCGCGGGCATCGGCCACGGCGACCTGCCACCCTCCGCCCTGCCCGCGGTCAGCTTCCTCAAGGCGCCGGGATACCAGGACGGGCACGCCTTCTACTCCAATCCACTCGACGAGCAGCGGTTCGTCGCCAGCAAGATCAATGCCCTGATGAAGACGCCTGACTGGGCCAGCACCGCGGTCGTGGTCAACTACGACGACTCCGACGGCTGGTACGACCATGCCTACAGCGGTGTCACCAACCCCTCACAGACCGTCGCCGATGCCCTCACCGGCCCCGGGCAATGCGGGACCGCGACCACCACGACACCCCTGGCCGGCCAGCAGGGACGCTGCGGCTACGGGCCGCGGATGCCGATGCTGGTCATCTCACCGTGGGCGAAGGCCAACTCCGTCGACCACACGCTCACCGACCTGTCTTCCGTCACCCGATTCGTCGAGGACAACTGGGGACTCGGACGGATCAGCGGCAGCTTCGACAACATCGCCGGGTCACTCACCGGACTGTTCGACTTCACCCGGCCACCCAACACGCGGCCGGTGCTGCTCGACCCGACCACCGGGCAGATCCAGGCCGTGGCCACAACGACCACGCTCCAGGCAGTCCCCAGCCTCGCCTTCCAAAGCATCCCGGTGATCCTCATCGCGAATGTGTCACCCCTCGGCGCAGCTGGCACTGTCCAATTCAAAGACGGCACCAACAACCTCGGCGCCCCAGTACAGGTGACCTTCGGACCGGCAATACTGGTCACCTCAGCGCTCACCGCAGGCACCCACACACTGACCGCGGAGTTCACCCCCACCAACCCGACAGCCTTCGCTCCATCAACATCACCACCATCGACGGTCACCGTGAGGACGTTCTTCTAGGCGGCTGGTGTTTCCTTCGCGGCGCAGGCATCGATTACCCGGTGGGGCAGGGCTCGACGGAACCGACCACGCACGCGGCGCGGCCTCGCCGCTGTTCACCGAGATCGTGCACCGAGCCCACCAGGCCGGCCTGGCCGGTGCCAGTGTCATCCGCGGCATCGAAGGCTACGGCGCCTCCTCCCGCATCCACACCACCCGACTGTTGTCGCTGGCCGAAGACCTGCCCGTGGCGATCATCATCGTCGACGCCGAAGACCGCATCCGAGCGTTCCCGCCCCACCTCGACGAACTGATCGCCGAAGGACTGGTCATCATCGACCCGGTTGAAGTCATCCGCTACGTCGGCCGCGACCGGACACCGGTCCGATGATCGTGCTGCTGGTCGCACTCGGCGCCGCCATCGGCGCGCCGCTGCGCTACCTGGTCGACCGGGCCGTGCAAACCCGCCACGATTCGGTGTTCCCGTGGGGCACACTCGCGGTCAACGCCGCCGGGTCGTTTCTCCTCGGTGGCCTGGTCACCACGAGTCTGCATGCCCCGGCGCCGGTGATGGCCGCCCTGGGTACCGGGCTGTGCGGGGCGCTGAGCACCTACGCCACCTTCGGTTACGAAACAATACGGCTGCTGCAAGACCGCGCCCGGCTCTTCGCCGTCACCAACGCCGCCGCCAGCATCATCGCCGGGCTCGGGGCCGCTGCCCTGGGCGCCGCCCTCGCCCAAGCCCTGACCACCTGACCACCACCCGCAGCCCATCGTCCGGTGGAAGGATTGACCGTGTGACCTCCCACCGGCGCGCGCCGGCCACGGGAACCCTCAACCGGCTGACCCCGCTGCGGTTCGTGGTCAGCTTCGGGGTGGTCTCCGCGCTGGCCGACGTCGTCTATGAAGGCGCCCGTTCAATCATCGGACCCTTCCTGGGAGACCTCGGAGCCTCTGCAGCCCTGGTGGGGCTGATCACTGGGGCCGGTGAAGCCACCGCCCTGGTGTTGCGGCTGGTCACCGGTCGGCTAGCCGACCGCACCGGGCGGCACTGGGCCCTGACGATCACCGGCTACGCGTTGACCATCGCCTGCGTCCCGCTGCTGGCCCTGTCCCCGGGATTGATCGGCGCCGGGCTGCTCTACAACGGCGAACGCTTCGGCAAAGCCGTACGTACCCCCGCCCGCGACACCATGCTCGCCCACGCTTCAACCAAAATGGGCCGTGGCTGGGCGTTTGGGCTGCATGAGGCCATCGACCAATCCGGCGCCGTCCTCGGCCCGCTGCTGCTCGCCGGCGTCCTCGCTACCGGTGGCAGCTTCCGCACCGGCTTCGCGCTGCTGGCCATCCCCGGCGCCGCCGCCCTGGCCGTGCTGCTGCGGCTGCGCGCCGCCGTCCCCGACCCGACCGCTTTCGACCCCACCGCGCAACTCAGTGACGCGAAGAAGTTAAGTCTGGGAAGCCGGCTCCCGACCCGGTTTTGGCTCTATGCCGCGTTCAGCGCCGCCACCATGCTCGGGTTCGCCACCTGGGCGGTGCTCGCCTACCACCTCAGCACCCAAGGGATCCTGCCCACCGGCCTGGTCCCGGTGCTCTACGCCGCCGCCATGGGCGCCGCCGCGCTGACCGCGCTGGTCTTCGGCCGGATCTATGACCGGGCCGGGCTCCGCGGCCTGGTCGTGCTCCCGGTCCTGACCGCAGTGGTGCCGTTTCTGTCCTTCACCCACTCGATCCCGTTGGTCATCCTCGGCGCCGTGGTCTGGGGAGCCGCGATGGGAGCCCACGAATCCACCCTGCGCGCCGCCGTCGCCGACCTCGTCCCAGCCCACCGCCGCGGCGCCGGCTATGGCACCTTCACCGCCATCTACGGCCTCGCCTGGCTCGCCGGCGCCAGCATCATCGGCGCGCTCTACAACCACGGCATCACCGCCATCGGCATCTACGTCCTCGCCACCCAAGCCCTCGCCGTCGCCCTACTCACCCCCCTCCTGAGGACCCGAACGAGGATGACCCAATAACGGGCTGGGCCGGGCAACAGAACGAAGAGCTCAGGCGAGCCAGCGGACGTCGTCGCGATCAGGGATACGGTCTCCGGAGATGGCGTCGTGCAAGGCGTCCGCGAGCCGGTGCAGGCCGACCCGAGTGCGCGGCCAGCGCCTGGCGTGAACGAACAGAACGCCGCCGTGACTAGTGTGCCGCACCAGCATCGCGAAGTCCCACACGTTCTCGGTGACCAGACATCGACCATCGCCGCTCGCTATGTCCAGGACGGTGGCGTCATCGCTGCCCACGAACTCGGCGGAAGCGGCGACCGCGATCACGTCGTGTCCCTTGTCGCGCAAGGTATCGGCGAGCTTAGGCGGGTACATCTCGTCCAGCAGGAGACGGACAGTCACGAGGCGCGATCATTTCCACGCAGCAGGTCCTGCTCGGCGTGCCACGCGACCTCGGCCTCCTGGCCGGCCGCCCGGTTCGCCGCAATCCGATCGTCGATGTTCTCCCGGTACGCGGCGTAGTACCGAACGGCGGTCCTGACCTTGCGCTCCGGCAATCCCGTTGCTTCGGCCGTGGCGGCAACGAGCGGGTCGTCAGCAAGGTCCGGCTCGGCCTCCCGCACGATCAACAGCGTGTCGATGACCTCCCACACGTCCGGGCCACCGATCAGTCCAGCACGCCGACCAGTCGGTCCTGGACGGAAGGTGATGCCAGGGTGCTCCTCGGCGCGAAGCGCCTCATCCACGAAGAGATTGGTCACCGCCGAAATAGAGGTGCCGGAGTGACTGCGGACGTAGCCGTCGAGGCGCCGAAGCACCTCACCGTCGAACCGCACAGACCTGGGTGACGTCATGACTACAGTGTAGTCAACCTCCCAGTTGGTCGCGGGCCGCCAGCCCAAGATGCGGCGGGAATGCCCGTCGAAGACGAACTCGACGTAGGTCGGTCAAGGCGAACCGTTTCGAGCACCGGCGGCGCGAGGAGCGAACGCCGCCCGAAGAGCGTCCTCAATTTAGATCTAGAATCAACGCGTGAGCTCTGCTGGCACCTTTCGAGACGTCCACGGACGTCTGGTGCGATTGCCGCTACCCAGTTGCGAAGACCAGGAGGCGGTCGCCGAGTTCCGGTCGGAGCTCAATGGACGGTTGGCGCCCGCGGCAGTGCTGGAGAGGATCAGAAGGCACACGGCCCTCATCGCCGAGGCTCGCCGGGCAGCGAATGGATGAGGACTGGCCGCACCCGGAGCTCGACGCCGCCGAGGTTCTCCGCATGCTCGGTCGACACGAGGTCGACTACGTCCTGATTGGCGGTCTGGCGCTGGCGCTATGGGAGCAACCAGCTGACCTTCGACATCGACCTCGTACCCGTCGCTGAGCGCACTAACCTTGACCGACTGGCGAGCGCCATGCGGGAGTTGCAAGCCAAGGTGATCGTCTACGCGGATCGGTCTGAGATCCATCTGTCTGAGCCGATCTGGACCGCGCAGGTGCTACTCGACAACCCGTTCCTGCATCTCCGCACCTATGCCGGTGACGTGGATCTACTGCTGAAACCTACCGGCTTACCCGACGGATACAACCAACTTGTGGGTGGCAGCGTCGAGATTCGACTGCACGGGCTCGTGATCCACCTGGCCGGACTCGACGATATCGCCACGTCGAAAGAGCGACAGGTCGCCCGAAAGATCTTCAGGCCCTTGACGAGATCGAACGACTCCGGGGTCACTCACATCGACCGGACTGATGAGGGCGTTGCGCCGCTCCCGGGGATCGTCGCTGCACGGCGGGTGATCGTCGCCGTAGCCAGTCGTCGGGGACACGGCCGAAACGATACGCCGGACCACCAGGCTCCCGCGCCGCCGATGACCTCGACCTGGCCGGCCCGCAAGCTGTGCTCGCCCGTTGGCACGCACTGGCCACGATGGCAGCCAACCCACTCACCGCCGACGAGCGCGCGCAAGTCGAACGGGCGGGGGCCGGCGACTTCACCGGGCTATCCGCCAGGGACGAGCACGGCAACTGGATCACGCTGTAGCCGCAGCAAGCCGATATATACCGAGGTGCCCCGCTACGGGCCCGGTCCGGCTCAGATCGCCGAACACGATGCGAAACCTAACTCGGCCCTCCTCTTCGGTTATACATAATGACAACATTGACTATATCGGCGTGCGAGAGGACACTGCTTGCTCAGTACGCTGCCGCTCGGGAGGGACCGATCATGAGGATCAGGCTGACGTGGGTACGTGAAGACTGCGGGAACGGCAAGACCTGCCCGAGGGTCAGCAGCGTCACGCCGCGAGGGACACGGATCGTCGTAGGCAAGAAGGTCACCGACCCGGAGTTGCTGGCCGAGGTCGGGAACGTCGCGGACGACGAGCACGTGGTAGAGATCCCGTCGTCATTGGGTTTCCAGGTGTGACCGTGCGGCTCGACGAAGCTGGCCTCGACGACTACACCGACCGCTTCGAGTTCGAGGCGTTCCGGCAGGAGGTTTGCGACCATTACGACGTGCCCAGCGACGGCGGCGACTTCGCCCGTTATCTGGCAGGTGAGGCGCATCCCAGCCCGGCTATCGTGGGACCGTGGCGTGAATGGTTGCACGAGCAGGGCCGACGTGGTTGCGCGGTACGTCGGGTTCGTGTGCTGTACGGGGCTCCGAGCAACTATGTGCGTTACGAATGCGAGTGGGCATACACCTTCAGTGTCGACGCGGGTGAGGACATTCGGGTGCTAGACCTCGTCGAGCGGGACCCGCCGGTAGGGCTGATCGGCGAGGAGTTCTGGCTCCTGGACCGCGCTAGGGCCGTGGTGATGCGTTACGACGATGCTGGCCGGTTTCAGCACGGGTTGACTGCGGAGGACGCCGACGCGAGCCGTTGGGCTGCCTGCCGAGATGCGGCGTGGACCGCGGCGGAGCCGTTCACGCAATGGTGGGGGCGACATCCCGAGTACCACCGGGCAGCATGGATGAACAGGGCACGTGCCTAGCCGGCAGGGTGAACAGGACGAGCTGTCTGCGGCGCTGCGAAAATTGCGGAAGGCTGCCGGACTTTCCGGTGTAGAAGCTGGCAAGCGCATCGCTCAAACCCAAGCGAGCATTAGCCGGTTCGAGAACGGCCGGTTCGTTCCCACTCCTGAGACTGTGGAAGCGCTCTGTCGAGCGTACAGCTGCTCGATGGTCGAGCAGCAACGGCTCGTGCAACTATCGCGGGATTTGCGTGAGGACGTCACACCCGCGGCCAGGGTGGTCATACGGCGGGGTGCGGCCCGGATGCAGGAACGCATTGGCCGGATTGAACAGACCTCCGTCACCGTGCGGAACTTCCATCCCTCAGTGGTGTCCGGGCTGCTGCAGCTTCCCGATTACGCTCGGGTGATCTTCTCGGCTGGCGGCGACCTGTCCGCCGATGAGGTAAAGATGGCGGTGGATCAGCGTCTGGCTCGTCAAGCGTTACTCACCGAGCCGGGCCGCTCGTTTACATTCCTGCTCTCTGAGGGGCCGCTGCGGTGGCAGGTCGGCTCGCCCCAGCTCATGGCAGCCCAGCTCGACCACATCGCCGCCGTAACCGAGCAGCTCAATGCGCGGGTCGGGGTCATCCCGTGGACCACCGCCGTGAACGTGGCTCCGGTTGCCGGGTTTGACCTCTACGACAAGCGCGCCGTCATTGTCGGCACCGACGCGGGGACCACCTTCATCACCGATCCGCCCGAGGTGGCGTCTTACCTGCGCCTGTTTGCCGACCTTGAAGCGCTCGCGAGCTTCGACGACGACGCGCTGGCTGTGCTGCGCGAGATCGCTACTGACTACCGCAGCCTGCTGCCCTAAACCCCTACCTGAAATACCAGCCATAGCCTCATCATTGACTAAACATAGTGCTAGCCTTGTATAGTATCGGTGTGCCGGTCAGCGGCGCCGCCCCAACCGGGGCGATCAACCCTTGAGAGGCCGCCGGGGCGACACCCACCGGCATCGTCGGTACTTACAGCCTCGGAGGTCGCGGTGAACGGTGCGGGCACATACGACTGCGGGGACCACTCGAGTAACGACCGCCGCAGGGCGATACCTGCAACATGCGAGCTACACCGGGGCGCGGTGGGCTACACCAACCTCATGGTGAGCAAATGCGCTGGGGTGATCGTGCTCGATCCTCACGTAACCGGCGCCTGCGTGATCTCGCTCGACGAGAACGCAGCGACCGCGCTGCGCGACACCCTGACGAAGTGGCTGGGGTGAGCTCAGTGCATCGGTGATCGTCTGGCCTCGCAGAGCGGTCAGAACTGCGGAGCGACCGTCAGCACCACCGGTGGGGACGCCGACGGGACGAAGACCGCCTGATTGGTCGGGGTGAAAACCGCGGTCAGCGAGTGCTTACCCTTCGGCAGCGGGGTGATGAGCAAAGTGAAGCCGCCGGTCGCCGGCACCGGGGCATGGAGCGCGGATTCTCCGTCCATTAACTGGACGGTTCCCACCGCACCGACGGGTGCGATGTTCGCCAGGAGAACCACCGGAACGCCGGGGAATGCGGGAGTCGGGAACACGCTGAGCGTAGTGACCGTGGCGTTTTCCCCGATCGGAGCATTGACTACATAGGACACGGTGTTCGACGTCGAGGTACCGAAGGCCTCCGAGTCGGTCGGGGTGAACACCGCCTTGAGCGAATGCGTCCCCGTTGGCAACGTCGTCTTCGTCGAGGCAACACCGCCCCAGGCCGGCACCGCAGCACCGATGTTGGTGCTGTCCTCCATAAACCGCACCCAACCCGCGGCCGGCGGACTCATCGTCGCCGTCAGCGTTTCCACAGTGACATCGGCAACCGCGGAGGAGTCAGGGGGTGCCACATCCAGCGCGGTGATCGTGGCTGTCGGAGTGATGTCGATCGGATCCGTGCCCGCCGCCGGTTCGGCGTTCACGGTGCCCAGGATGTTCACCACCGGCGCAGCGTGGGCTACTCCGCCGACCAACACCGACGTTGATCCAATCGCCACCGCGATCACCAGGGCCCACGACAACAGCCGAGTCACGGATCTGCCTTCGCGCACGATGTCCTTCACTCCCGCTCAGAGAGATAGCCCATTTCCGCTCACGGAGTTCTCCGGAGATGACAGTCAGACACCTCCGCACACACGGATTTCAGTGGTGCAACACTCGCCCCCGAAGATGAACAAGAGAGGTCCACCAACCGACGGGAGGATTTCGACAAACCCCACAGAGGACAGCTACTTTCGAATTGATCAACGCCCGTGGACCGGTAAGGAGACAGCGGTTCCCACCCCCGGCCCACGGCACTTCGAAATGTCTAGCTGTCCCTTGTGGGTTCTCCGGCATCCCTTGCTCGGCCACTGGACCTCGCCTGCGGCGCGAGCAGCGTGACGCAGCGCCGCTCCGTATTATCGTGCATCGCGTTCATCTGGTCACCGCCAGCGATCACCACTCCGGCGAGGGGGAGATCAGTCTGGTGTAGCGCGATCGACGCATTGGTCATCATCTGAGCGGCCAGCCGGGCCATCCGCGCGAGGTCGATCATCAGCTCATCGAGCTCGGCGTGGACGTGGTGCGCACGAGTCTCACCTTCTCCGGCCCTATGGAAACACCTGCCACTCCAACAACGCAACAGATCGTTTCCTCGGCTGCGGAGGTCTCAGCCAATTCGGCTGGCGCCTGCGGAATGCTCCGGACACAGCTCCCTCATCAGCGGTCGAGACTGTCAAGCTGAATCACGGGATGCGCAGGCATCCCGGCACCGTCGGCAACGTGTCTGTCTCGACGCGGTGAGCGTCGCGCGGGAGTTGCGAGCCGAGGTGATCGTCTACATCTTCAGGCCGCCCTTAGCCAGATCGAACGATTCCACGGTCATCCGCGCCGACGGGTGCGATATTCGCCAGTAGGACCACCGGAATACCTGGAGATGCCGGGGTCGGGAGCACCCTGACCGTGGCGTTTCGCCCGATCGACGCATTGACGACATAGGACACTGCGTTCGCCGTCGAGGACCCGAAGGACGTCGAGTCGACCGGGGTGAACACCGCCTTGAGCGAATGCGTCCCCGCTGGCAAACATCGTCTTTGTCGACGCGACACCGCCCCAGACCGGTACCACGGCGCCGATGTCGGTGCTGTTGTCCATGAACTGCGCCGAACCCAGAGCCGGCGGACTCACCGTCGCAGTCAGGGTCTCCGTAGTGACAGCGGCGATGGCGGAGGGGCCAGTAGGTGTCACAGCCAGCGAGGTGACCGTCGCGGCCGGCGGCGCGCCGGGTCCTCGAACTGACCATCGAGGTACTGGTCAGGTCATCAAGGTTGCGTGGCTGGGCCCCCGAATACGGTGACGAACTGCAAACATCCGTCGTTGGCCTGCGTCGACTGGCTCAGCTTGTCGATGTCAGAGAGACCTTGATAAGGACCGTTCGTCGCACACGGGGGAGCCAGTCCGATGATCCTGTTGCCCGCTCCGTCCAGAACGACGCCGGACCTCGCGTTCATGAGGGGGAAAAGGTTCGGGTCGGCGAGACCTTCCAGGGGCGGGAGATCGTCGTTGATGATAGTACCGGTGGCCGTGCTGACGGCTAAAAATGCGTTGACCGCGTCATCGAGTTGGAGGGTGAAGGACTCGTCGTTCTCGATGTCGCTGTCGCCTTGAACGGTCACGGCCACCGTTGCGGTGGTCTGTCCCGCCGCGAAGGTGACCACACCGGACGTGGCCGTGAAGTCGGCCGGCGAGGTGGCTGTGCCCGGGGCCGTGCGGTAGCTCACGCTCACCGGTTGGGTCGTGGCGTGAGATAGCGTGATCGTGAAGCGGAGTTCCGTCGTGGTGCCGGCACCACCTTCCGGCACCGCAGCGTCAGCCACCGAGATCGAGGGCGGGTTCGGATCTCCAGCCAGGGTCGTGGGGCCACCGTAGGCCCACGCACTGCGCGGAATGCCCAGGCATTGGGTCGGCGTTGCCGCCAATGCAGTCGTCCCCGAGTAGTAATCGTGGGTGAATCCGGACTGATTGTTGTAGATCGAGTTGGGTATCGGGCTGCCAGGCTGCTCATCCTGCAGCACGTACGTCACTCCGGTGGGGCAGTGCACGTAGTTCGCGTCCGGCTGAGTAGCGCTAATATGATTGTTTACCGCTGGCTTGGGAGCGGCACCCAGGGCGTCGTGGTAGAAGGTAATCGAATGACCGAACTCGTGCTTGAATGTATTGGCGTTGTCGCATGTGGCGACTATCGTGGAGTACGTCTGGTTGGTACCGAGGCCGGGAGTCAACCCACAATATGAGTTGATGTCCACCTGCCGATTCGACTCGTCGACGCCGTGAGCATTCCAGACGACGATCACCGAGTCGAAGGCCGGGTCGCGGTCCGACGCCGTGTCACCCGGGCCACCAGCCGCCCAGCCCGCCCAAGGCGCCCCCGCCGTCGGGCGACAACCTCGGTGCCTGTGCAACGACCCGGACAGTGAGGTTGGGCACCATGAAACCGCTGTCGAGTGCCGGGATGTCCTGGTTGACAAACTGGGTCGCGGTCGCGATCGCGTTGTCCCGATCGGCATTGCTCATGGTTCCCTCGTAGTGATGCCCACCGCTTGTCAAGTCCATCGTGGGGTAGACGAGAACGAGGATCTTCCACCCCGGCGGCTGACCGGAGGGTGGAGGGGCGAGGTCGACCAGCTGGATGTCGTCGAACCAGGCACGACCCGTGCTGACTGCACTGAAATGACCCAAGCGAGTAGCGATGTGCAGCTGTGCCCCAGCGCTGGCCAGCGGCATCGACACGTAGGTCCAGTCGGTCGTACCGCTAATTCCCACAGTCCGGTCGAAAGTGTCCGCGTTGCCCAGCGATGCTCCGTAGCCACCAGTGACCCCTTCGGTCTTGATCCAACCGGAGAGCTGGTACCGGTGGACGGAAGATCCAGCGGGCGGAGGCGGAACGGTGAAGTCCTGCGTCCACTGAACGTCGTTTGCGACTGCCCCGGTGTCGATACCGAGGCTCCGGGCGCCGGCGTGGCGAGTCGTCGCGTCCCAGGTGAAACTAGCGTTCTGCGGTTGGTAACCTCCGGAGGTCCAGCCCACTGGAGCGGTACCGCCGTCTTCGATGTCGCCGTTCGTCAGTACGTTCACCACCGGCGTGTCGGCGCTCGTCGCTACCCTTGAAGCCTCTGAGTTTCCCGATAATACGATCGGGCCGGTAGCGCCGGGGACGGTCGCTGCCGCGGGCACCGGGGTCAGCACGGCCAGCAACGTGGCGAACACGACGGCCAGCACACCGGCTAAACCTGAGCCGCGTGTCACGTGGTCGATGGCTGAGCGTGGACGCCAGGCTGTAGTGATTCGATAACCAGGGACGCGGTGCATGCCAGAGGCCTCCACATTCTACGGCCGCCAAACACCGGCCGAGTCAGCGCCACTCCGAACGAAAAAAAGTGGTTGAGCAGTTTGCGCAGATTCCCGCACGGAGGTGAACCGGAGGCACCCAGCAATCCACGAGAGGATTGCGATTAACCCCACAATGGATAGCTAATTTTCATCGGGTGTTCACCGGGAGCGCCCTTCCGGACCCGGTTCGCCACCGTGATCACCGAATCGGCGGGACTTTCAGAAGGGGCTCGTCGTTCGTCCTCGACGACACCATCATCTTGAATCATCACGGTCACCACACCGGATGCGGTCGCGAAATCTGCCGGCAGGGTGGCCGTCTCCGGCGACGTCCGGTCGCCGCACCGGGCTTGCGATCGGCCGAGTGCCCCTGAGACGAGCGATCGACCGCCGCGTGGCCTTGGCAGCGATCGAATCCGCCGACGGTGGAATCGAGGAACTAGTTGATCGACGATCAAACACCCGAGATCGAGCCCGACACGCCGTCACCGATCACCAGCAGTTCACCAAGATCCACTCACCTGCACGGCCCAGCTCAACAGGACCCGTGAATGGCACATCACGTACCTCCCGGCGTAGACCGTGTAGCCATCAATTATCCTTCCGCATATGGCGTTGGAGAGGACGGACTCATCCCAGATTCGAGCACGAGTGGCAGAGGTGTTAGGATTGATGACTCAGGCTGTGGGTGGTCGCTACCGTACAGGCGGAGATACTGACACAGCGCAATTCGTCGTGGCTCTGACATTTGGATATCGCTCTATTCGGACTGGAGCTCGAGAACCGGGGCCGTGTAACGAGTACCTCGCCTCTCTGACCCTTGTCACAAGTAAAGGTCGCCCTATCGTAGCTCAAGCCGAAATCGATCAAGCAATCCGCTCGATCCGGCCGAGCATGGGCGCCGACCATGTAATTGACTCGGCTCTAGATCCTGAGCGATATCTCGATACGCGCGAATTTGCGGTTCAGGTTCACGCCATCATGGGTGACTACGGCTGGAAGACTGCCGCACTCATAGCGCATCCTCATCACCTCCCACGCGCCAAGGCAGTATTCGCTTCACTCGGGATTGAGACCACAACGTCGGCTGACGTGAGGTCGATCTGGGACCGCAAATCTAGTCAGCCATGGACGCGGGGCCCATTTCGCTGGGCGATTCGCGAACTGTTCACAATCTGGCTATATGAACGACGAGGCTGGCTTCGGCTTCCCGGCCTGAAGTGAGGACGACGGTGAAAGTGTTAGCCGGAGCCGACTCCGCAGGGCCTCCTGCTGACCATCGAGATCCCCGACCGGGAACAACTCATCACCGCGTGGTCTCCCACTGATCACAGCTGGCGATGACCAAACACCCGATTTCACCTGTACTTCATCCCCATTTCCTTCTCATGCTGCAATCTGACCGTACGGTTGTTTGGCGACTTGACCGAAAGGCCATCCGACTCGAGCGAGAAGGCTGGCCCTGTTGCGTCGCCTGTGTGCTGAATGAGAGCTTGACAAATTAGAGACGCGAAATGGAGGGATCGGTGCGTTCCGAGGTGTCTCGGGATCTGAGTGTGCCCTGGAGTCCGAGCCTGGCGCGGCCGTGGCTGGCGGTCCACTCCTGGGTTCGCTCTCACCTTTTCACGGTGGCGCTGGGAGCGGTCGGGTTCGGGGTCATGGCGCTCCACCTCTACCGGCTCACCAGCTCTCCACCCGGATTCTACGTGGACGAGGCGTCGATCGGATACAGCGCCTACGCCATCTCCGTCGACGGCCGGGATGAGCATGGCGAGAGCTGGCCGCTGCTCATCGAGGCCTTTGGCGGATACAAGAACCCCGTCCTCATCTACCTCATGGCCGGTGCGATGCGTCTCTTCGGGCCAAGTGTTGTCGTCGTCAGGATGGTGCCGAGCGTGGTCAGCCTGGCCACGGCGATCGTGCTGGGCGTGCTTGCGTACCGGATCTTCCGCAACCGCTGGTTAGGATTAGCCACCTTCGCGGTGGCGGGAACCCTGCCCTGGCTGTTCATCATCGGCCGGATCGGGTTCGAGGTCTCCGCGCTGCCAACAGCGCTGGGCCTGTTCCTTCTGGCCTGGTGGAACACCGATCAGGAGTCACGCCCGCGGCGGCAGATCCTCCTGGCGGTCCTGGCCGGCCTGTCGCTGGGGGTAGCGATCTACGCCTACACGACCGCGCGCCTGCTGGTGCTGATCCTGGTCGCCGTGCTGTGTGCGGCCTATCTGGGTGAATGGCGGCGGCGGTGGCGGCCGCTGGTTGCAACCAGCCTGACAGCCCTGGCCAGCTACCTTCCCATGGCCAGTTGGAGCCTCCAACATCCCGGCCAGCTGACGGCTCGCTTCAACTCCATCTCGATTCTCTGCCGGCCGGTGTCCAGCTGCCAAGCCTATCCCGGGATCGTGGGAAATACAGACGACGGGAGGTTCTTCCCCCTGGTGGTCGCCGAGCGCCTGCTCCACGTCTACTCGGCCGACTGGAGCCCTTCCTTCCTATTCTACGCGGGCGACCCCTACGGCCGCCACGCCACCCGCCATGGCGGCCTGATCTACGTGACCCTGGCCCCATTCCTGATCGTGGGTGCCGTCGCGGTGGGACGGCGCTGGCGGGAGCCCTTCTGGCGCTTGATCGGTCTCGGCTCCGTCCTCGGAGGGGTTCCCGCGGCGCTGACGGTGCACGCTGAACACGCCCTGCGAACGATCGCTGTGGTTCCCTTCCTGGTCATCATCATGGCCCTGGGAGCGGCGGAGCTGATCCGCCTGCTGCCCGGCCAGCGCTGGATAGCCGTTGCCCTGGGGGTTGTCCTGCTAGTCGAGATCGGTGGATTCATGACCGACTACTTCACCGACTACCCGACCCGACAGGCGTCCTGGTTCGACCCTGGCCTCGAGACCGCGATCGACACAGCGCAGCGGACACCCCACCAGGGGCCGATACAACTCTCCGACCACATCGACCAGGCCCCGACTATGTTCGCTTTCTTCTCTCAGCAGGATCCCCGAACGTACCGCGCACACGGGATCGACGGGAGCGGAGCGACGGTCGGGGCGGTAGGAGACAAACACCTCCCCCCAAGGTCAGTCGTCGTCGCCAAGCCCGACGAGAAAGTGCTGGACGCTAACCTGCTGCAGACGGTCACCCTGCCCGGCAAGGGCGACGGCTGGGGTCACCCAACCAAGGCGGACGTCTACTACAAGGTCTGGTTGACCCGATAGCGCTGACGCCGATATTTGCGGCCTGAAATCAGATCAGCGTGTCGTCACAGGTCAAACGCGCGGCGGGAACGCGGCGTTAGGCGCGGGGCTTTTGGGCGATCACGTGCATGATGTCGGTCGCCCACGCGCTGTTGAGCATCGGCGTTGCCACCCAGGCGGCTGCCACCCCTGCGGCGCTGGACACAGACGGCCGCCGATCCAGGTGGGCCCGCTGCCATAGACCTGCTCGTGTGAGGGTGGGCAGCTGGCCGGTGAACACGGTCGGCAACCCCTGAGATGTGCACAAGGCAGACAGGCCCGCCTCATCGAAGTACCAGACATGCGGGGAGGGAAATGACACCTGCCATAATCGGTCGAAGAGACTTGTCGCTCCCACCCGCTTGGCCAGCAGTGCAATTCGGTAGAGAAGCCCGTGGCTGTTCGGGATGTTGATGCTCAGCAGCCCACCGGGTCGCAGATGGTGGTCGCAGGCAGCCACAGCCGCGCGGACGTCGAGGATGTGCTCCAGCACGTCGTTGAAGCAGATGGCGTCAAAGCGCTCGTCCGCGTCGAGAGCATCCGGAAAGTAGCCACGCCGGATGTCGGCCCCGTTCGCATCGGCGCGCTCGGCCATGTTGACGTCTGGGTCGATGCCAGTCGCCTTAAGTCCACGATCAAGAGCGGCCAACACGAACCAACCGTGGGCGGCACCGACGTCGAGTAATGACCCGCCGGGGGCGAGGCCCAGCATGCGGAGCCGATCCAGGATCGTCTCGTTGTTCTGCTTGCGGAGTAGGGACAAACCAGTTTCGCGGAGATCTTCGTTCAATCTGTGGCGGTCGGGACCATTGATGCCGACGTGCAGTGAGGAGCCCCATATTCCGCATCGCGGGCAGCGGAAACTCCACGACGACATCGACGGCTGCATAGCGACGTCGCACACGCAACACACAGTCGCTCTCATGGCGGTATCGTAGCCGCTGCACCTCCCCTCGTTCAGCAAAAAACCAATATCGATGAGCAGCCATCCACTGTGGGGTTTGCCGTCGTCTTCTCGTCGACTTCGACGCTCCTCCCGTTCACTTTCCAGGGGTACGAATTCTCTGTATCTGCAATTGACGCCCACCACGTGAGAGGCAACGACATGCTGTTATCGGTCGTCGTACCATGCTATGACGAGCAGGATGTGTTGCCCGAGCTGGTCGACCAGGTGTTCTCGACGCTGAAGCCAGCAGACGTCGACGTCGAGATCGTGCTCGTGGATGACGGCAGTCGCGACGGCACGCGTCAGGCGATACAGCAGCTGAGCGAGCAGGATCCACGAGTCACCTACGTCTCCTTCAGTCGTAACTTCGGCAAAGAATCCGCGATGTTGGCCGGCCTGGTCTACGCACGCGGTGACGCAGTGGTCGTCATGGACGCCGATCTCCAGCACCCGCCACATCTCGTGCTCGAGATGCTGGCGCTGCACCGGCAGGGCTACGACCAGGTGGTAGCGCGGCGAACACGCGACGGCGAGCGGTTCAGTCGGACCTTGCTGTCACGGCTCTACTACCGAGTAGTGAACTCCCTCGTTGACGTGAGTATGGAAGACGGCGTCGGCGACTTCCGGATGCTCAGCCGCCGCGCAGTGGACGCGCTCCTTCGCATGGGTGAGTACAACCGCTTCTCGAAAGGGTTGTTCTCCTGGATCGGGTTCTCGGTCGCCACCGTCGATTACCGTAACGTTGAACGGCAAGGGGGAGGGGCGAGCAAGTGGTCGTTACGCCGGTTGCTCGACTATGGCATCGACGGAATCATGTCTTTCAACGCCGCTCCGCTACGCCTGTCCATATATCTGGGCGCGGTCGTGACAGTGCTGTCATTCGTATATGTGATCTTCCTTATTATCGCCGCCGTGGTAAAGGGCGTCACTGTTCCTGGCTACGTCACCCTCGTCGCGGCGATCCTCGGCATCGGTGGTCTCCAACTGCTCTTCCTCGGTGTGATCGGCGAATATGTCGGTCGAATCTATTACGAGGCGAAACAGCGACCACATTTCATCGTGGCCGAGACGAGCCATACGACCGAACCACCCAGCGTGGTGACTCGCAACCGCGCACGCGCTGTTGAGATGCTCGTCGCCAATGGCAGCGCCCGGCACACAGACATGCCCGAAAGGGTCGGGGATCTCGCCTCTTGACGCTGCCCACGCGTCCACCGTTACTCGCGACGCACGCATACCCACGAGTTCGGGTTGGATGGATCCTTTTGCAGGGCTGTGGCGGCGGAGCCGTAGGCCCAAACACATGCAGCGTTTATGTCCAGGAGGCTGTCCACCTGGGCGTCGGGCCTGCCGTCGGCCTTTCCTCGGCACATCCACTTGCCGCTGGCGGCGCCAGCATCCTTGTATCCCAGCGAAATACAGCGGTGCTTGAGGTCATGTGCGCCGGAGAGGCTGAGCTCGTCCGCCGTCGGTGTTGAGGCGCCCCGCACATCGGGCATGGTGCCGGTTTTGAACACCCGATAGTCCCCGTCCTCACGGACCTGGGTCGCGTTGGCCCTCCAATAGGCGACGTTGGCGTGATACTGGTCTGACCGCTCCTGCGGCCCGATCACCACGTAGTCCACGTGATAGCGGCGCACTAGCTCGGGAGTCTGCGGATCCCCCCGCAACATCCGTTCGACGTCCGGCTGCCTGGTGGAGTAGTCAATCCCGTAGGAGAACAGCCAGCTGGGATAGCCGAGCACAACGCGACGGCCAGCCAAAGCCATCACCGGGTTGTTGTGCTCGTGAGCGACGAGGAAAGTGGCCTGACGATCGGTGTTGTCGCGCGCCCACGCCGCTATCCGCACTCCCCCCGCATCGGTGAACTGGAGGTTTTGAGAGCTGACTGAGTAGTTGGAAGCTCGGTAGAGGTCGATCCCGCCGGCCAGGACCAGGCACACGACACAGGAGGCCGCCAGCACCCGTCCAGCCACACCTGTGGCCGCGATCCGAACCACCAGGGCAGCGACCAGGATAGATCCGAACAGCGCCCAGAAGACAAAGAACTTGGTGTTGTCCCACTCCCAAGGCTGGAAAACGAAGAGATTGGGAACCAGGAACCAGAGCCACAGCGGCATGAAGCGGCGGCGGAAGCGATCGGGGACCGCACCCTTCCAGAGCTGGGCAATCAGCAGGAGCGGCAGGAAGAGCGAGATATTCTTGATCCAGAACCAGCACCAGGCAAGCGCGTTCACGGCATTGAGCCCCGGCAGTCCACCGGCCAACCAGTTCCAGAGCCAGTCCGGCAGATCGGCTAAGGGGACGCTCGGAGCTCGTGGCAAGGCGTACCAGCCGGGCTGAAAGTGGACGGTGTCGCCGCCATTCGCGGGCAGAAGCCAGAGCAGGGCGGGCATGCCAAGGGCAAGCGCCGGAACAAAGAAGGCAAGCTGAGAGCGGAACCCGCGAAGCCAATCGCGCCACCAGATTCCGGTCCTTGTCCTGTCCATCAGGGCCCAGAAGCCACCGAGAGCGATCGCTGTCGCGTAGGCGTAGGGATGAAAGACCGGCGTAAGTCCGACCACCACGCCAACGAATACTCGGGGCCGGATGGCCTTTCGCCATCCCGATTTCTCTGGATCCTGGTCCTCCTTGGCGATCCACAGAAGGGCGGCGCTGATGAGGATCAGGCTGAATCCGAAGAGCACCGACCGTTGCGGGACCAGATAAGCCAGCACTGGATCCAGCCACTGGTATCCAAGGTCACGGTTGAGCGTGTACTCGCGGGACGGCGAGGTCAGCGCCGTCATCCCGTGATTGTCGATGTCGGCCATGAAGTAGATGAAGCCGGTGCCGCCCATCATCGCGAAGACGGGGACCGCTAGGGCGGCGGCGGCCCGGCTTTTCACCAGCCGGAGCCCTGCGCAGTACATGACGCCGGGAAAGGCGAGCGCCAGCACCGCGCTGGAGATCACCAGCGCGCTCGGCAGGGTCGCCCCCAGATGCACCATCATGGCGGCGAGAAAGTCGATCGCGAAAGCGTAACCGAGGCGGTGACCCGGATCGATGAAGAATTCTGGCGGGCGGTTATCACCGTAGGCGAACGAGCCCGCGTAGGACAGATGCGCCCCCCAATCACCCCAGATGTTGATGTAGCCGGCGGTGAGCCCGTGATCGTCGAGGACGTATGCCTGGGAGAAGAAATGGAGAGTGTAGGTCCACGAAATCAGCAGCAGCAGCCACAGTGCCCAGGGGTGACCGTTACTCCGTGGGTGGCTCGTCCAGCGGTCCTTGAACTCCCTCAGTTCGGTGGTCAGGCCCGCCCAACCGGTCAGGAGCCCCACCGCACCCAAACCGGCCGTGAAGCCGAACCCGAGGCCGAGGGTGAGCGGCCCCAGCCCGAAGGCCAGGAAGAATCCGAAGGTGGCAGCGGTGACCACCATCAGACCGATCACGGCGCCGAAGAACAGCCTCTCCTCGATCGTCAACGTCAGCCCGCTCAGCAGGGTGATCGCGAATCCGGCTAGCACGCTGCCGACCACGAAGAAGTAGATCGCGATCGTCACCTCAGATCACGTCCGAACAGATAGGCATCGATCGCCGGCAAGCTGGCCACAAGACGTGGATCAGCGCCATGAATTCAGCCAGATGCGGGCGGACAGGCCACCGTTACTGAGCGGGAGCCCGTAGGAGATCGGAGCGAAGAACACGAAGCCCGCCAACGCAACCGCGAGGATGCCCCAGTACAGGGCCGCTGGACGCCAGGAAGGGAACTGCCATACCGCCTCGCCGTCGGTCATCCAGCCCGCCAGCAGCCCCAGGCCGATGCTGACCGCGGCGATGCAGAATAGGAGCGCGAAGAAGTAATGATAGAGGAACATCGGCCGAAGGATGGTGGCGAACGGCAGGAAGTTGATCGCCCACCCGACGCCGAGCACGGCCATCGCCGCGTGATGACGTGCGAAGAGCTCCGGGCGGCGCATCCAGCCCAGCGCCACCGCTACCACGCCCACCAGCAGGCCCCACCAGAGGACCGGGTTGCCCTGAAGGTAGATGTACTCGGCGCCACCGTGCTCGGTGGTGCCGGTCCAGTAGTAGACCGGGCGCTTCATGACCGGCCAGCTCACCCAGCTGGAGCTGTACGGGTGGTGGCTGTTGTTGAGCGAGGCCTCGGCTGAATTCATCGCCTTGTTGAGCTCGATGAAACGGTCCGGGAACGACATGCCCGCCGCCGGATCGTAACTGGCGTTGCCGACCAGGGTGGATTGGAAGCGCTGGGACATGAATGCGTCGCCCGGTCCGCTGTGGGAAAGCAGCTGGAAATGGATGGCGAAGACGCTGACGTAGAGAAGCGCCGGTACGAGGATGAGGATGGCCGCCTGCGGAAGCGCGATCCGCAAGCTGACCCGCTGCCGCAACGTCTGGGCCAACCACACCAGCCCGATCAGGCCGAGTGCCGTCAGGCCGGACCACTTGGTGCTGGCGGCCATGCCCGCCAGGACAGCACTCGAGGTCAACAGGATCCAGTGCGCCCGTCCGGTGCGGCGCCGAGACGCGAGGTAGCAGGTTATGGCGCCGATGCCGAACAGCAGCAGCATGCTGTCGACGAGGATAAGCCGGGACTCGACAAGGATCGCGTTGTCGAGCAGCAGCAGCGCCGCCCCAAAAGTCGCCACCCGGCGGCTGGCAGTCAGCTCACGCAACAACAAGTAGAACACCGCTACGAGCGCCGTGCCGGCCAATGCCGGCAGTATGCGCAAGACCACCGCGGGATCGGTGGACTGCGCCGTGGCGGAGACCCCGAACAGCTTCGCCCAACCGGCTAGCAGCAGCTTCCCCAGCGGCGGGTGGATGTCGAAGAAGTACGAGCCGTCCAGGTAGCGCAGCGCGAATTGCCGGAAGTACACCTCGTCGAACACGATCGCGCGTGGGTGGGTGACCGCCGTCAGACGGGTGACCGCGGCGAGGAACGTGAGAGCGACGAGCTCCAGGGGCACGTTCGGCTGCCGCCAGCCTGCCTTGACGTCTTGCGGGGCAGCCTTCCTGACATCCTTCTTGTCCACGGTCGTGGCGTTCCGGCCGGGAGCGCGGTTGGTCGAGCGCTCGACGGGGCGAGAGCGGATCGAACCTGCCACGCGACACTCCATTTCCGTGCTGCTCGGGAGCGGGCCCGGTGCATGAACCAGCGGCCGGCCGCGCAGTGGGACTCTGCAAGACGGGCGTGAACAACCACCGAATGGCGTTTGACGGCACCAAGGCGCGCTCATGCACAACGGACATCTCTTCTGGGGAGTCCTCGTGCCTCGGCATGGACGCCAGCGCGGGCACCCGAGTCCGGATTCGCCGTCGGGACCGCATCATGGCCCAACCACGAAAGGTTCAGGTTAAGGAGGGACCAACGCTAAAGGAAACTCCGGTATCTTCAAGACCACGACTCGCTCCAGTGAGAGTGACGCACCTGCAGTTTCCGCACTGGGTGACGAGAATTCACACACAGCGACAATGGTGGCGTTGACATTCCCCTTTACTGTTTCGAGCGTGACCTCCGGAAATCTTGCCCAGGCCGACACCCCCGGCGCTCCGCAGCCGCCTGAGTTGTCGCCTGTGGTCGACATTGTCATTCCGGTCTACAACGAGGAAATCGATCTCGAGCCGAGCGTGCGACGGCTGCATGCGCACCTGAGCACCGGGGTGCCCTACCCGTTCCAGATCACCGTCGCCGACAACGCGAGCACCGACACCACCCTGGAGGTCGCCAACCGGCTGGCCGCGGAGTTCCCGTCGGTACGGGTCGTGCACATGCCGGAGAAGGGCAAAGGGCGTGCGCTCCGGGCGGTCTGGTCGACGTCGGATGCGGCCGTCCTGGCCTACATGGACGTCGACCTGTCAACCGACCTCGCAGCGGTGCTGCCGCTGATCGCGCCGCTGGTCTCGGGGCACTCCGACCTGGCCATCGGAACCCGGCTACACCGAGGATCGCGGGTGATCCGTGGTGCGAAGCGAGAGTTCATCTCCCGCAGCTACAACCTGATGCTCCGACACACCCTGTCCACCCGCTTCACCGACGCGACGTGCGGGTTCAAGGCCATCCGGCGTGAGGTCGCGGTGCACCTGCTGCCGCTGATCGAGGACAACGGCTTCTTTTTCGATACCGAGTTGCTCGTCCTCGCCGAGCGCAGCGGGCTGCGCATCCACGAGGTCCCGGTCGATTGGATCGACGACCCGGACAGCCGTGTGCACATCGTCAGCACCGCGAAGGCCGATCTGCGCGGGATCGCCCGGCTGGCCCGCGCAATCGCCACCGGCACGCTGCCGGTGCACGACCTTCGCGCCCAGTTGGGCCGGGCCCCGCTGGAGCCGGCGACGCCGGGCGTGCCGCCGGGGCTGACCCGTCAGCTGGTGCGCTTCGGCGTCGTCGGGGTGTTCAGTACGCTGGCGTACCTTGCCCTCTTCGTCCTCCTGCACCACCCGCTGGGCTCCCAGGGCGCCAACGTGGCGGCCCTGCTGAGCACCACCGTCGCGAACACGGCGCTGAACCGCCGGTTCACCTTCGGGGTGGTGGGACGCCAGCGCAGGACACGCCAACAGCTTCAGGGTCTGATCGTCTTCGGTCTCGCCCTGGTCCTGACCAGCGGCACGCTGGCTGTGGCGCATTCCCTGCACAGCGCGCCGCCGCCCTCTCTCGAACTCGCGCTACTCGTCACTGCCAACGCGGTCGCCACCTTGATGCGGTTCCTGCTCTTGCGCCGCTGGGTGTTCCGCACGGCCTGAACGGATCTCCGCCCGAGTTACTGCGCGTAACGCTTTGAACGAGGGCGTCGCAGCGTGCTGATGTGCCGGAGATGGCAACTTTTCGCTCAAAGTTGCCATCTCCGGCACATCCTTGAAAACCCATACACCTCCCGCGTGTGGCAGCCGTCGGGCCGGTCAGCTCGTTGCCGCCGCAGGGCGCCTCACCCCGCGCGATTCGCGACGCGCTAACGATCCCTGAGGACCGCGCCGAGTTCGACCGCGAGTACAAAGCAGGTCCTGGCCACTGCCGCCGAGACGATGCAACTGGCGGGGGTCCACGCGCCATTGGAGCAGCGGCGTCGTCGCGCGTGGCTGACCCAAGACCTTACGGCCTACCAGCGAATGATGGACAGGGTTGATTGCCTTCGGCGAGGCGAGGACGTTCCCAGCGTGCCGGTGGAGGACGTCAAGACTCTCATCCGCGAGCGGCTGAGCCTGTAGATGTAAGCACCTCTGCGGATTAGACCCAGCGCGGAGCTAACGCGGCGAGGGGACGCCGGTTGAGGGTCCGGCAACGGCGTGTCGGATCGAGTCGCCTTGTGGCAGGTCGAAAATGTAGCCGATTCCGCGGACTGTCCCAGACCTCCTGAAGTAGTGCCCCTGTACTGATGCTGACCTGCGATT
>JRHI01001086.1_pt1 | contig 24992 bp, 21 predicted proteins | sample 215371 | NCBI WGS metagenome assembly JRHI01 (sample SAMN02929681, study PRJNA255918) | sediment metagenome | biome: cave system; feature: Ice Cave; material: Sediment; isolation source: sediment from deep within a dark volcanic ice cave with no known source of... ...
CACCTACACCATGGCGCCCGCCATGGTGTAGGTGTGGGCGCCGTCCTCGGTCAGAGCTGCCACGTCGCGCGAGGTGCCGGCAAGACCGGTGACGATCAGCAAGTCCTGGTGCCGCCCGATCAGCGCGGGAACCGCCTGGCATCGGTCGAGCACGAAGGCCGGCGCGACGGCGCTTTCAGCGGCGTGCGTTGCCGTTGCCATGTGCATCTCCTTTCAGAATTTCTTGGCGCCGAGCAGCTTCTGGGTGAACAGCACCGCCACGGCGCGGTTCGCCTGGAACACCATCGTCAGCGCGGCGGAGACCGTTGCCACGACGTCGTCGGGACTTTCCGCGCGCAAGCAAGTGACTTCCATTGCTTCCAGAACGGGCTGGGTAGCCTTGCCCATGGGATACTGCCACGGGTTGCCTTCGCCGAAATCGCCGCGCATGCTGATGAGGGCCAGGAACGGGAACCGCCCGCCCTGCGTTAGCGAGAGCATGTTGATGCAGTTGCCGACGCCGCTGCTCTGCATCATGAGAACACCGCGCGCCCCACCGAGATCGGCGCCGGCCAGCAACGCGACGCCCTCCTCCTCGGTGGTGAGCGCCACCGAATGTACGCCGGGGTCGGCGAGAGACCGATCGATCAGGATCTTGTGCCCGGCGTCGGGCACGTAGGCGAACTGCGTTACGTTGTGCCGGCGCAGCAGCTCGTAGACCTGGTCCTGCCAGCCGGCGGTCTTGCCCTTCGCGGTCCCCTCGGCAACGTCGGCGCTCATGTCTCCTCCCAGCCCTTTCCGCAAGCGATCCATGCTTATGCGGCCCGTGCAATGGATCCATCTAGTGTGATTCAGATCGAGAAATTCGCTCCGAGCCAGCCCCACAATGAGGCGAATTTCGCGATCAGGACACTAGGCTCCATATCCTATCGCATTCGCGCGCGCGGCAAGGTATTTTCGAACGGCAGCCCCGCAGGCAAAGCCGGGATCGGCGCCGGTCCGCCGCAGCCCCAGAGGAGACGCACCCCATGTCAGAACCCCTGACCCGTTCGCTCGGTAGCTTCGTGTCCGGCCTGCGCCTGGCCGACATCCCCACCGATGCACTCTCCGTGGTGCACACCGGCTTTGCCGACTGCGTCGGCACCCTGATCGCGGGCAGCGTAGAGGACCCACCCGGGATCTTGCAGAAGGCCCTGGCTCCTCCCCCGGGCGACGCCACCCTCTACCTGGTCGGCCCGCGCGTCCCGGCTCCGGAGGCCGCCTGGATCAACGGCACCGCCGCCCACGCGCTGGACTACGACGACGTGGCGCTGCGTGGCCACCCGAGCACCGTGCTGGTGCCGGCCATCCTGGCCGAAGGAGAGTCGCTGGGCGCAACGGGCGCGCAGCTCGCCACAGCTTATGTCGCGGGCTACGAGGTGTGGGCCGACTTGCAGCGCCGCGAACCGGCGCAGCACCACGAGAAGGGCTGGCACCCCACGGGCATCTTCGGCGCCATCGCCGCGGCCGCGGCCTGCGCCTCCCTGCGCGGCCTCGATGCGGATAAGGCCACGCAGGCGATCGCGCTCGGCGCCTCCCAGAGCGCGGGCCTGGTCGCCAACTTCGGTACCATGACGAAGCCCTTCCATGCCGGGCGGGCGGCACACGCGGGAGTCATCTCGGCGCGCCTGGCCGCGGCCGGCTTCACCTCCTCTCCCGACGCGTTGGAGCATCCGCTGGGCTTCCTCGCCGCCACGTCCCCCAAGGGCGAAGTCGACCGCACCTCGCCCACGCAGGCGGGGCGCGACTGGAACATTCTCACGTTGGGGCTCAGCGTGAAGAAGTACCCGCTGTGCTACTGCACGCACCGGGCGATCGACGGCGCGCTCGATCTGCTGCGCGAACAGAAGGTTGGCGCCGATAATGTGAAATCGATCACAGTCTCGACCAGCCGGCGCAACGCCACCATCCTGCGCAACAGCCGCCCCCAGACCGGGCTGGAGGCCAAGTTCTCCATGCAGTTCGCCATGGCGAGCTCTATCGTGGCGAACCGCGTGGGACTGAGGGAGCTCACCGACGAGTTCGTGCTGCGTAAGGACGTCCAGACGCTGATCCCGAGGGTGACGGTGGCACCGGACGATCGCGTGGACCCCAAGCGGACCGGCAACGCGCCCTACGACCTCGTGGTGATCGAGACCACGGACGGCCGCAAGCTCGAAAGCGCACGCGTGGTCGACGAGCGCGGGTCGCCGCAGCTGCCTCTATCGCGCGAGGAGCTGTGGGCGAAGTTCAAGGACTGCTTCGCCGTGGGCAACCCCAAGCTCGAGGCCCAGCCGATCTTCGACGGGCTGATGTCGCTCGAGCGCCAGGCGGGCGTCGCCGCGCTCACCGGAATGCGCAAGGCGGCGTAGGCCGTAGGGCGCAACAGGCGATAGCCGTATTGCGCCGATTGACGGGTAGAGCGGCGCGATACGCTGCCGCTATTGCACCCTACTTCCTATTTCGCGCATTCGGCGAGGAGGTAAATTCCTTCTTCCTCGAAGAAAACGCGCGAGCAGGGTTTGGCGAACTTCGAGCCGGCAAACAGCTGATTCATGGCCGCCTCGTCGCGATGCGTCAGGCGCCAGTCGAGGACATGGTCCATCAGCCCGCGGCTGGGGCTCTTTGGGTGGAAGTTACCGAGGATGGCGCGGCCGCCGGGGCGCAGCTTGGCGTGGATCCAGTCGATGAGGGTGACGGCTGTCTCGTCGCTGAAGTAGTCGGTCAGATTCAGGCTGTAGATCAGGTCCTGCGGGGCGAGGTCCAGCTCCTGCCGGCCGGTGGCGAAGTAGATCAGGTTGCCGTGGTGGGTCTGCAGCTGGTCGCCGAGCCTCTCGGCCTGCGCGCGCGCAGCGACGTGGGATAGGGCCTCCCGGTCGGTGTCAATGCAGGCCACCTGCAGGCGGCTCTTGTCGGCCGACTTGTCGAAGGTGTCGAAAACCTCTGACGCGGGGCCGCAGGCGAGGCAGGCGACGTAGAGCTCTTTCGCGGTCGCCGCATAAGATTTCTGCAGCTCGGCGGCGAGCGCCCGGCGCCGGTTGCGGATCGCCTTGGCGGCAGCGAGGTTCAGTACGCAGCCATCGAGGAGCGGACCGACACGGCCGGCGCCGGCGGGCTTGTCGTCGTAGATCATGTCGATGGTCTGGAAGTCGCCGGGGTAGCCGCGCGGCTGGGCGAAGCAGCGCTCCCCGGTGGCGGAGAAACGGATGAGAGGCACCAGCTCGGCCTGCACGCGCTCGGCGAGCTTGTCGGCGTCCTGCAATCCCTGGGTCGCCTGCTCGATCGCGGCGAACGCAGCTCGGATTTGGGTGGCGGACTGCTCGGAGACGGCGCCGCTGCCGCCCGCCTCCGCTGCCACCAGGCGCTTTAAGTCGGCAATCCTGTCGAGGACGGCCGCTCCCGGCGCGCCGGCTGCGGGTGCGCTGACCTGCGCACCATGCTCGGCGAGGCGCACCTGCGCGGTGGTGGTGCGCAGGCGCTCGGCGGTGAGGGTGGCGATGGCGCGGAACAGGCGCGCCGCAAATCCCGGGTCGGCGGCGAGCTTGCGCTCGAGGGTGGCGATGGGAAGGGCGATGACCGAACTCGTCTCCACGGCACGCACGGTGGCGGAGATCGGCTTGCGGTCGAGCCAGGAGATCTCGCCGATGATCTCGCCGGGACCGAGCTGGCCGACCTTCAGCCTGGACGAACCACCGTAGACATAGACCTCGAACAGACCGTCGGCGATGAAGAAGATGGTCTCGGACGGGTCGTCCTCGCGCACCAGCACGCCATTGGCCGAGATCGTCTTGAGCTCAGCGGTCGCCAGCATCCAATGGATGTCTTCCTGCCGGAGATGCTGGAAGATATCCAGCGCAACGTAGCTCATGTGCAACTGCCCTCCCGTGCGCCTAGACGTCATCCCCGCGTAGGCGGGGATGCACGCAAGTCTCCGCACCTACGCGGCCCGGTGTCGTAGGTGCCCGCCATCGTGCCGGAGGCGCGTCTTCGTGCTGGAAGCGCGTCTTCGACACGACACGACACGACGCGGGCATGACGTTGCGAAACAAACCAGCGCTCGACCTCCGGCTCGACGATATAACAGCTCGATAAGGCGCCCGCCACAGAGGGTGATTATAGGAAGCGCCTATCCGGCGACGGTCACATCCACGGCAACCGACATGGTTTGTCGGCTGCCGCCGAGGAGCACCCCACTGATGGGGCTCACGTCATCGTAGTCTCGGCCGTAGGCGACCGTCACGTGCTCTTCGGAGGGAATGACCCCGTTTGTCGGATCGAAATCGACCCAGCCGACCTCGGGCGCCCACACCGAGATCCAGGCGTGCGACGCGTCGGCGCCCTGCAGCTTCTCCATGCCGGGCGGCGGATAGGTCAGCAGATAGCCGCTCACGTAGCGCGCCGGCAAGCCCAGCCCCCGCAGGCACGTGATGGCGAGATGCGCGAAGTCCTGGCAGACCCCGCGCCGCTCGTGCAGTACGTGCGATACCGGCGTCGAGATATCGGTTGCCGTGCTGTCGAAGGTGAAATCGCCGTAGATGCGCTGCGTGAGATCCAACGCCGCCTCCAGAATCGGCCGGTGCGGCGGGAACGACGGGCGGGCATAGTCGAGCACCTCGGCGGCGACGCGCGTATGCCGAGACGCGCTGACGAACTGGAGCACCGCGACGTCGTGCTCGCCCTGGTTGCGCCGTGCGCGGCTCACCACGTGCTCCCACGGCGCCGACAGCGCCAGAATCGGCAGACCGGGTCCGCGAACGTCAACCGTGCTGCGGGCGTGAATGACGAGCTCGGAATGCTCGTCGTCGATCGTCAGGATCGCCATGCCGTTGCCGAAGTAATCCTGGCGCTCGATCTTGGAGGACGGCGCCGGCTCGATCAGCAAGCCGTGGCGCAGCACGCTCTGGCGCGGTCCCGCACGCGGGCTCAGATGCACGAGGTGCTCTGACTGCAGCACCGGCTTGCGATAAGCGTAGGCCGTGCGGTGGCTGACGTCGAAGATCATGACGGTCCTCCGGAGGCTTGCGACGTACTGTAGGTTGGGTCGAGCGTCAGCGATGACCCAACACAAGTGCAACCGCCACCCGCGAGGGGTGTTGGGTCGGCGCTTCGCTTGACCCAACCTACGAAGATCATGGCTCGGCTCGCGAGTACACCCGGTGCCACTTGGCGTCCTTCTCGATGAGATTGAAGTAGCGGCGGCCGATGACGTCCGAAAGGAGCGGAAGCGACGCCGCCTGCTCGCTCAGCAGCCTCTGCAGGCCGAGGCGCGCCCCATCCGCTTCTATCTTGGCGAGCGAGCCGACGTCGGCCAGGCGCATCTGGGTCAGCAGCGACAGCGCCATGCGCTGCTCCTCGATGCGGCCGCGACCCTCTCCCGACTGGGGCAGGGAATCGATGTGGTGCGACAGTGCCGCGAGCTGGAAGCCGACGCTGCGCGGATTGCTCTCGTCGACCAGCAGCAGATCGAGCAACAGCGGCAGCATGGGCGCCAGCCGATACCGTGAGCGATAGGTGATGAAGCTGTCGGCGAGCTCGAGGACGAACAGCAAGCTTCCCGTCTCGTCGTCGCCGCTCCTGGCCCTGCCGAAGATGCCGAGCAGAACCTCGGAAAGGTTGTAGGCGCGCGAGAGCCGACGTCCCATGTCGAGGAACGACCAGCCGAAGTTGCGCGTCATGTTCTCGTGCGTGAGGCCGTGGAACGCCGCCAGCACGCGCAGGCCGTCGTCGAGCAGGCGCAACGCATCGCCCATGGCGGTGGGCATGGCGTCGGCACGCCAGCGCCGGCTCGCGTAGAAATCGTTGAGCGTGCGCCACGCCTCCAGCGACAGCCGGTCGCGCGTGAGGCTGGCGACGCGGTGAATGTTGTCGAGCGTACGCGGCAAGGCGTAATACCAGTCGGCCGAGGTCATGAGGTTCTGCGCGAGCTGCTCGATCAAGTGCGCATCCGTCACCGCCCACTCTCCGGGGACCTTGCCTTCGTCCTTGGAGAGAAGGATCTCGAGCGCCGTGCGGCTCGCGCGCAGCTCCTGGCGCGGGGCGCTGTCCTCCTGCAGCCGGCTGAGGCAGATGCGCAGGACGCGCATGGTCCAGTCGGCGCGCTCGGTGTAGCGGCCGAGCCAGAACAGGTTGTCGGCGGCGCGGCTCGGCAGATCGTGGGGCGAGCGGCGCACCTGCGCCGCCTCGATGGTCGGCCGCCACAGACTTGTGAAGGGGGGAGGAACCCCGTCGCTGACGACCCACACGTCGCGCGATTCCCCGTCGGGCGCGCTGAGTGCCACGGTCATATCGGGGTCGACGGTCATGGCCAAACCCCCGGGCAGCGCCGTGAAACCGTCGGCGGTGGCGGCCACGAACATGCGCACTGCGTAGGGCTTCGGCACCAGGCCCGACGGCGTCAGCGACGGCGTCGTGCCGAAGCCGACCTTCGCCTCCGCGACCAGCGCCGCGCCCCTGATTTCGATCTCCTGCAGCAGCTGGGCGCGCTCGGCTGGCCCCAGCCGCGCAGGGTCGATGCCCGGTATGGCACCGCCCGGTCGGGCGGTGCCCTCGTGGGCCGGACGGATGATCATGTGCTCGAGGTGGGCCAGCGCGTGGCGACGGCTCGCCGCGTCCCCAAGCCACCACCTGGGCCCGTCGGGGACGAGCAAGTCCTCGCCGAGGACGGCACTGGCGAGCTTGGGCAGATAGGCGCTCAAACCCCGGTTCTCGGCGAGCGCGGACCCCAGCGCATTGACCACGAGGTCCGGCTGCTTGCGGATGGCCTGCAGCAGGCCGACGGGGCCGGCGAAGCCCGAGGAGTCGAGCTCGAGCGGGTCCGCCACCGCACCAGCCACGCAGCGCACGATCAGATCGATCGGCATCAGGCCGTGCAGGGTCTTGAGCGAGACCTGATCGCCGGTCACGCGCAGGTCGCCGCCCTCCACCAGCAGCAGCCCCAGGTAGCGGGCGAGATAGGCGTGGCTGAAGAAGTCGTTGTGGCGCGGACCGGGCGTCAGCAGGGCGATGGTGGGATCGACACGGTTGGCGCGACGGGCGAGCGCGCCCTGCAGCAGCTGGAAGAAGGGCGCCAGCCGCATTCCCTGGCAGGCGCCGAAGATGTCGCCGGCGACGTTGGTGTGCACCATCCGATTGGCGATCGCATAGCCGATGCCGGCCGGGGTCTCCGTGTGCGTGTCGATGACGCGCCAGCTCCCGTCCGGGCCACGCGCCAGATCGGCGGCAAAGAACTGGATGAAGCCTCCAGGCGGCCGCAGACCATGACAGGGCCGCAGGAAGGAGGGGTCGCTGAATACAAGCTCATGAGGTATCGCGCCCGTTGCCAGCAGCCGCTGTGGGCCATAGAGATCCGCCAGGATGCCTTCGAACAGCCTCGCCCGCTGGACGAGGGCGCGTTGCAGCAGGCTCCATTCCTCGGGCGGCACGATGAGGGGGACGAGATCGACGCGCCAGGGCTGGGCCGCGCTCGCCGGATCGGCGAACAGATCGTGCGCGATCCCCGTTTCACGCACCCGCGCATTGAGCTGCTCCATGCGCAGCAACCGGGTGGCGGGGGAAAGCTCGGCAAGCTCGTGCAGCAGCGGTTCCCAGTGCGCCTTGACTGCGCCGGAGCCCTCGACCAGCTCGTCGAAGCCTCCGGCCAGGGCGTGATACCCCCGGATCAGGCCGTCGTCCGAAAACGTCTCTGCTCCAACACTCCTGGCCATCGTCCGCTACTGCATCCCCTTGCGCCCGGCCGCTTCGACCGTGCGTTGCTCCTGCCGGACCCGTGGCGCCCGTCGCAACCGCAAGATAGCCGCGACACGACCGACTCGCCAACGCGGCGCCAACCCAGGTTAACTAAGCGGGTTTGCCGTGCCTTGCCAATGGATAGCGAAAGGCAGATGCGGCCTGTCGCAGGGAGGCACGTGGGTGTAGAGGAATGCACGCGCGAGATTGCCGTCGCCGCGAGCAACTGCATCCCCGTCGCCAGATGTTCATTGTCGTCCGAAACAGCCGAGCACCTGCAATGATCGCCCGCAAAGTAACTTCGGCATTTCTTGGCGGATTCCTTGCGCTGAGCCTGGCTTGAGGCACCAGGTCGGGACGGATGTGGCAGTCGCGGCAGTCGTCCCAGGTGCCGCTCAGAGGATGATCGCGAAAGCGGTGCGGCAGCGGTGTGTCGGTGCGAAGCAGGTCGATTGCTTCGGATAGAAGGTCGTCGAGCTTGCTTCCGAGCCGGCCTTTCTTCTCGCGCTTGCGGTCGCGTTTGAAGCGGGTGGTGCGATCAATCGTCCGCATCGAGGGACTTCAGGAAGGCCTTCGTGCTGCCGCGATGACGGGGCAAACCGCCGCGGCGCGCTTCCTTGATAGCCGCAATGGTCTTGGCGTTGGGGATCAGCGGCTCGAAGGGCAAGGCCTTCTCCTTGGCGATGCGCACCATCATGAGGCGAAAGGCATCTGATACGGTGAGGCCGATGGCGGCCAACACGGCGGCAGCCTTGTCCTTGGTCTCGGCATCAATGCGGGCGCGCACTACGGTGTTGCTCATGGTCAGTTCTCCTTGGGCCACAATGTAGCACAGGGGTGCTCGCAAAGCACGTCTTTCGGTGACCTAGGGCACACGTCGCAGGTCGAGGGTCAGGGGGAAATCCGGATGCACGCCGCCGGTCTTTGGCGCGGTACCGCCCGGCGTGTGACCCATGTGCTCGAAGCGGGCGTGGCGCCGCGCCTCGGCTTCCAGCGCATTGACGGGCAGGGCCTGGAAGACGCGGCCGCCGGGGTGCGTGGCGTGATACCGGCAGCCGCCGATGGAGCGTCCGGTCCAGGTATCGACGATGTCGAATGTCAGGGGCACGTGCGGGGGAATCGTGGGGTGGAAGCCCTCGACCGAGGGCCAGGCGCGGAACCGGACGCCCGCGACGGCTTCGCCCATCGTTGCGGTGGCCGCGAGCGGGAGCGGATAGCCGTTGCACGTCACGGTATACCGATCCGGGCGTAAACCTCTGGCGATGACCTGGGCGCGATCGAGCGAGGAGTCCACGGTGCGCGTCGCAGCACCACTCTGCTCGCCGAGAACGAGCCAGGGCTCCAGCGCCTGGCGCACCTCGAGCGACACTCCCTCCCGCTGCACCGTGCCCCATAGCGGGAAGCGGAACTCGAAGTGGGGCAGGAACCAGCGCGCATCGAACGCCACGCCGGCACCCGACAGCTCGTCGATGACGCTCTCGAAGTCCGCCCAGACGAAATGCGGCAGCATGAAGCGGTCGTGCAGCGTGGTGCCCCAGCGCACGAGCGGGCGGCGGTAGGGGCGCTCCCAGAACCAAGCCACCAGCGCGCGGCTAAGCAACTGCTGGGCGAGGCTCATTCGTGCATGCGGAGGCATCTCGAAAGCGCGGAACTCGACGAGCCCGAGGCGGCCCATGGGCCCTTCCGGCGCGTAGAGCTTGTCGATGCAGATCTCTGCCCGATGGGTATTGCCGGTGACGTCGACGAGCAGGTTGCGGAACAGCCGGTCGACCAGCCAGGGCGCGATCGCGCCTCCCGGCTCCGGGATCTGCTCGAGCGCGATCTCCAGCTCGTAGAGCTGATCGTGACGCGCCTCGTCGACCCTCGGCGCCTGGCTCGTCGGCCCAACGAACAGTCCGCAGAACAGGTAGGAGAGCGATGGATGGTTTTGCCAATAGGCGATGATGCTCCCCAGCAGATCGGGGCGTCGCAGGAAAGGGCTGTCGGCCGGCGTGATGCCGCCGAGCACGATGTGGTTGCCGCCGCCGGTGCCGATGTGCCGGCCGTCCAGCATGAACTTCTCTGCGCCGAGGCCGATGTCGCGAGCCTCGTCGTAGACGGCCGTGGTGATCTCCACCGCCTCTTGCCATGAGGTGGCCGGGTGGACGTTGACCTCGATGACGCCGGGGTCGGGCGTGACCTTGATGACGTTGAGGCGCGCGTCGTACGGCGGCGCGTACCCTTCCAGGCGCAGGGGCATGCGCATCGCAGCCGCGGTTGCCTCGATGGCGGCGATCAGGGCGTCATAGTCCCCGCCGTCTGCAAGCGGCGGCAGGAACACGCACAGATGCCCGCCGCGCGGCTCGATCGCCAACGCCGTCCGCACCAGCTCCGGCGTCGCCTTCGAGATCGGCGCGGCGCCCGCATGCGTCCCCCCAAGCTCAGAGCCGCGCGGCAGCTCGCGCTGCTCGGCGAACGGATCGGCCGGCTGGACGTTGGGATAGTCGAGGAACGTGATCTCGGGCAGGCTGCCCAGTGGCAGCCGCAAGCCGACGGGTGAATCGCCGGGCACCAGGAACAGGCGTCCACGCCGGAAAGCCCAGCGCTCGGTGAGGAAGCGACGTAGCCCGTGATCGCCCGCAGCTACCAGCACCGGCAAGACGTAGCCGACCGGGGGCCGCAGACCCTGGTCGAAGACGCGCATCAGGCGCTGTCGCTGTGCCGGGTCGTCGAGCGTGTTGTACTCGGGGGTGACGTCGAGCGGCAGCTTCTGCTCGATCAGCATGAAATGCGCCCAGTCCTCGTAGGCTGCAATGGCACTGTCAGCTGCGAGCCCGAGCCGGCGGGACAGCTCGGCGGCGAACCCTGCGGCATCGTCGATGTCGGCCGCGCGCGCAGGGGTCTCCTCGGCGATCAGTGACGGATCGCGCCACAAGGCCTCGCCGTCCGCCCGCCAATGGATGGCGAAGGCCCAGCGCGCCGTCTGCTCGCCGGGATACCACTTGCCCTGGCCGTAATGCAGCAGGCCGCCCTTCGCCAGCCGCTCGCGCAGGCGGCGCGCGAGCTTGTCGGCATACACGCGCTTGGTCGGACCGAGGGCAGCGATGCTCCACTCGGGTGCCAGGCCGTCGTCGCGCGCGACGAAGGTCGGCTCGCCGCCGACGCTGAGGCGCACGTCGCCCGCCTTCAGCCGGTCGTCGACGGCGCTGCCTGCGGTAAGGATCGCCTGCCACTGCTCGTCGCTGTAGGGCTTCGTGACGCGCGGCGTCTCGCGGATGCGCTCGACACGCATTGACACAGCAAAATCGACCTTGGCCTCGCCGTGGGTGCCGGTGATGGGGGCGGCGCTGCTGGGGGAGGGTGTCGCCGCCAGCGGAATATGTCCCTCGCCCGCGAGCAGCCCCGATGTTGGATCGAGGCCGATCCAGCCGGCGCCAGGCAGGTAGACCTCGGCCCAGGCGTGCAGATCGGTGAAATCCTCCGCGACCCCGGTCGGACCGTGGGCCTGCGCCACGTCGGGCCGTAGTTGGATGAGGTAACCCGAAACGAAGCGCGTCGCGAGACCGAGGCGGCGCAGGATCTGCACGAGCAGCCAGCCGGTATCGCGGCAGGAGCCCGAGCGGCTCTGCAGCGTCTGCGCCGGCGTTTGCACGCCCGGCTCCATGCGAACGCGGTAGGCGATGTCGCCGCTGAGCTTGCGGTTGAGGTCGATGATGAAATCGGTCGTGGACTTGCCCGCGCGCGCGATGCCGGCAAGGTAGCCGTTGAGCAAGGGCTCGTCCGGCAGCGTGCGCAAGTAGGGCTCGAGCTCGCCCGCCAGCACCTGGTCGTAGGCAAACGGATAGTTGGCCGCGCTCTCCTCGACGAAGAAGTCGAACGGGTTGATGGTGGCCATGTCGGCGACGAGGTCGACGGTGGCGGTCAGCTCCCGCGTCTCTCCCGGCACGACTACGCGCGCCAGGAAGTTGCCGAACGGGTCCTGCTGCCAGTTGATGAAGTGCGGGCTGGGCGTGATGCGCAGCGAATAGGCGAGAATCGGCGTCCGGCAATGCGGCGCCGGCCGCAGACGCAGGACGTGCGGCCCGACGCTCACCGCGCGGTCGTAGCGGTACTCGGTGCGGTGGGTGAGGGCGACGTGCAGCGTCATCGAGCTATCGGCGGGTCCAAGGCGTCGTTCCTGTGACGGTATCGCCGTCACAGCTGTCGAGGAGCAACAGACGCAGTAAAGCAGCAGAAGCGCGTGAGCCTAAAGCCTATTGTTTAGGCAATCGCTTTCGCGGCCGCTCATTGGAGCTCGGATGGTGCGGCCAGTCGCAACCGCTGAGCCGAACTGGCTCACCGCCACCGCAGCAGCCAGTTCTCCAGCCAGGTCATGCCCCAGGTGATGCAGACGCCGACCAGGGCCAACAGAAGGATGACGGCGAACACGCCGCTGGTCTTGAAGCTGGCGGCGAGCACGGTCAGCGTCTGGCCGAGGCCGTGCTCGGAGGCGATGATCTCGCCGCCGATCACCCCAAGCAGCGCGAAGATCAGCCCCAGTCTGAGCCCATTGAAGATGACCGGGACGGCGCTCGGCAGGATGAACTTGCGAAAGATTTGCGTCTCGCTGGCCCCGAGCGTGCGCGCCAGCGTGATGTGATCGGGATTGACCCCGCGTCCGCCCGCCACCGTGCTCGACAGCACGATGAAGAACGTCAAGCTGAAGCCGATGGCGATCTTGGAGCCGATGCCCAGGCCGAACCAGATCAGAAACAGGGGCGCCAGCGCGATGCGCGGCATGGCGTTGAGCGCCATCAGAATGGGGCTCAGCAGTGCCTCGACGGTCGGCCTGGTCACGAACACCATGCCCACCAGCACCCCGCACACGCTTCCCAGCAGGAACGCCAGGATGGTGCCGAGCATGGTCCAGCCCAGGTCCTTGATCAGGCTGCCGGTGACGAAAATTTCCTGCCAGAGAAACGCGACGATGCCGCTCGGCCGGCCGATCAGGATCGGGTCGATGAGCTTGCGCGCCGCCACCTGCTCCCACAGGAAGAAGAATGCAACCAGGATTGCAATGCGCCCCGCCCAGATCTGAGGCATTGTCCAAGTCGTAGTCCGATCGGTCACGGCGACAACCCCTCCTCGAGCTTGGTCCACACGTGCGAATAGAGCTCGTGGTACGCGGGATCCTTTTGCAGCGCCCGCACCGAGCGCGGCCGGCCGAGCGTGATGCGCACATCGGCGATGATGCGCCCCGGGCGTGCGCTCATGACCACAACGCGATCGGACATCGACACCGCCTCGCTCAGATCGTGCGTGACGAACACCACCGTGCGCTGCTCGCGCTGCCACAGCGAGAGAAGCACATCCTCCAGCTGCAGCTTGGTCTGCGCGTCGAGCGCGCCGAACGGCTCGTCCATCAGAAGGATCGGCGCATCCAGCGAAAACGTGCGCGCGAGCGCCACGCGCTGCCGCATGCCTTGCGATAGGGCCTTCGGATAGGCGCCCTCGAAGCCCTCGAGTCCCACCTTGTCGAGCAGCTGGAGCGCGCGCTGGCGCCGCTCGGGTGGCAGCACACCGCGGATCTCGGCGCCCAGCTCCGCATTCTCGAGCGCGGTGCGCCAAGGGCAGAGCGCATCGCGCGCCAGCATGTAGGCTATGTCGCGATTGCCGCTGACTGGAGGCGCGCCCCCGACCAGATACGACCCCCGTATCACGTCAGAGGGCAGCAAGCCGGCCGCGAAATTGAGCAGCGTGGTCTTGCCGCAACCGCTCGGACCGACAATGGAAACGAATTCGCCCGGTGCGACCCTGAGCGAAACGTCGTCAACCACCAGCAGTTGACCGAAGTTGACCGATACGCGATCCAACGCCACCGAGCCGCGCCGTCCGCCCGTCACCGACATCGAGTGCGGAGCCCGGTCGTTCATGCCCCGCCTCCGAGAACCTGTCAGGGCGCCTTGTCCCAGACGAGCTTTGCCGGATCGACCGGCTTATCCAGCTCCTTGGCCTCGGTATAGAAATCAATGATCGCCTTCACCGAGGAGCGCTTGACGGACAGGTCCTTGCTGTAGGCCGGAATCACGCTCTTGATCCAGTTGCGGCGCAACTCGTCGGCGCCGGGAAGGTCGCCGAAGCTGATCAGCGGCGTGTAGATCTTGACCAGCTCCTCGAAGTTCGCGGGGTCGTTGAACCACGCCGCCGCATCGCGCATGGCGGCGTAGAATGCCTGCACGAGCGGCTGGTTACCGTCCGCCACTTCGCGGCGCATGACGAACGGCACCTGAGCGCCGTTCATGGCCGCGACCGCCGCCGGTCCCTCGCCCGCCGTCATGTCGATCACCGTGGCGCAGGTCTTGTTGAACTGGCAGAGCTGGGTGAGCGGTTGGAACATGATCACGGCGTCGATCTGCTTGCCGACCGCCAGCGCCGCGTAGGCCGTCGCGGGGCCACCGACCGCCACGTACGTGACGTCGCTCGGCTGCATGCCGGCTTCACGCAGCATGTGGTTGAACAAGGCTTCACCTGCGCCCCGCGCCGTTTCTCCGACCTTCAGGCCCTTGAAGTCCTTCATGATCGCAGGGTAGCCCTTGCTCTTGTTGGGCAACGGCACGTCGTTGCGCACGCTCACGGCCAGCACGTTGTCCGGCAGGCTGGTGCCTACAATCACCACCTCACCACCGGCGGCAGCCGTCTGGGCCGTCAGCAAAGTCCCCGTCTGCGCTACGTCTATGGTTTTGCCGACCAGCGCCTGCAGACCCAGCACGCCGGAGTTCAGCGCTTTCAGCTCGCACTTGAAGTTGTACTTGTCGCAGAGGCCCTTGGCCTTCGCGACAACGGCATGCATGTTGCCCGTCGTGCCGGCGTAATTCTGGATGTTCAGGGTCTCGCCGTTGGCTTTGGGCGCTTGCGCAAGGGCACCGCACGGCAACAGCAGCGTAAAGCTTGCTAACGCGAACAGGATTCGAGCGTCGACCGCCACGATAATCTCCTCCCAGCTGTCCCGGCCTCTGATAGGGGGCCCTGCCAGCCAGCTTATCGCTTCGCCGCAGAGACGCAAACCCGACAGATCGACAGTGGCGAAGGCCGGCTCACCGCGCGGGGTCGTGCCGGCTCTGGGCGCGCTTGCCGGGATCGCGCGCATACCCGCCCATCCGCTCCAGCACGACGCGGATCGGGTCGTCGACCCAGGCGCGCGTCACGAAGTCCTCGTGATCGGCGCCGGACGTGCGCAGGAACGACACGCTTCCCTGCAAACGCGGCGGCAGGCTGGTGTCGAAGGGGAGGTCGCGCTCGGACAGATGCTGCTGCATGGCCTCGTTGCCCCTGGCCGAGGACGACGTGTAGGCACTGACGAAGAACGCGTTGGGGTGGCGGGCGATGAAGTCGGCGTACTTGTCGACCTCGCCGTAGAGCGCGTCGAGCAGCAGCACGCCGATCACGCGGCTGTCGCTGCCGCCCTTGTGCAGGGCCCAGGCGGCGGGCACATAACCGCCGCTGTAGGCGACGATCACCACCGGCAGGGTCGCAAACGTCTTGCGCGTGCGCTTGTCGCCATGCAGCCGCGCCAGGTGCGCTCCGGCCTCGCCGATGAACCGCGCGAAACCGTAGGACTCCCAGAAGCGCCCCGCGCTCGAATCGTTGGCGTTGACCGCCAACTGCGGCGCTACCAGCACCGCGTTGACGTTGGCCTCCGCGATCTGCGCCGCGACCCGCTGGCGTCCCCCGACGTCGCGCTCCAGCGTCGCTCGGTTGCCGTGCAGAAAGACCACGATCACGCCCGGCCGGCGCACGTCGAAGCCCTTCGGCATGAACAGCAGCGCCCGCCGGTCGCTGTAGGTGGCGTCTTCCCACAGCAAGCCGGCGCGTGCGGAGCTGTGGCCGCGCCGGCCGTCATCGTCCGTGACGTCGAAGAAGGGCCTGCTGGTGCGCGGCACGAGCCCCTCGTAGGGGAACGGCGAGACGTCGAACTCGACCAGCGCGCTCTTGGGCGCCTTCAGAGGTGGCACGCGCGCGTGCACCTCGTGCGGCACGGGCGCGGCTTGAACGGGGCCCGACGCCGCACCTGACTGGGCGAGAGCCCGGCTCCCGCTCGCACCACCGACGCCCACGGCGAAGGCGCCAATGACCACGGCCCGGAGCAGCCTCCGCCAAGTCCCATGCGTCATTCCTCGTGCACCTCTGGCGGCTATGGCGGCGCACAAGGCGCCTGATCGACCAAAGCAGGCTTCCCCGCAAACCTTCGCATCCGCAAGAAATGCGACGGTATGACCGAATGATGTCGAGAAGGTGAAAATCCTCCCCGCGCAGCGCCTTGGAGACGAGCGCGGGATGGCAGGCAAGCCGGCTCTTGCAGATGCAAACCGAGCTGCTCTAATGCTCAGCTGGCGGTGGGAAAACTGCCGGCTGCGGCCACGTCGGGCGAATACGCAGCGCGCCTGACGCTGGAGATGCACGGGGACTGGCCCTGGGGCTCAAGGTTGCGGGTCCGCTCAAGGACCAACTCGTCGAGGTCATGAGCTTCACGAAAGAGGGCGCCGGGCCGCCAGCGCGCAAATCCGCCCGCTCCCGCGGCGATCACAAGCATTAGCGAATGATCGCTACCGATTGTCGCCGAGCAGAGCTTCGCACACGGCGCGGGTCACCTGAGCGGTGGTGGCGTTGCCGCCGAGATCGGGCGTGTGCAGCGAGGTGTCCGCCGTGACGCGCTCGATGGCCCGCATCAGGCGCGCGGCCGCGGCTTTCTCGCCCAGGTGCTCCAGCAGCATCACGCCCGACCAGAAGGTGCCGATCGGGTTGGCTATGCCCTTGCCCATGATGTCGAAGGCCGAGCCGTGGATCGGCTCGAACATGGAGGGGAACTTGCGCTCGGGGTTCAGGTTGGCCGTCGGCGCGATGCCGAGCGAGCCTGCCAGCGCCGCCGCCAGGTCCGACAGGATGTCGGCGTGCAGGTTGGTGGCGACGACGGTGTCGATGGTCGCGGGGCGCAGAACCATGCGCATGGTCATGGCATCCACCAGCATCTTGTCCCAGGTGACGTCGGGAAATTGCGTGGCTACCTCGGCCGCGATCTCGTCCCACATCACCATGCCATGACGCTGAGCGTTGGACTTGGTGACGACGGTGAGGAGCTTGCGCGGACGCGAGCGGGCGAGCGCGAAAGCGAAGCGCATGATCCGCTCCACACCAGCGCGGGTAAACATGGAGACGTCGGTGGCCACCTCCTCGGGCAGCCCGCGATGCACACGGCCCCCGACGCCCGCGTACTCGCCTTCCGAGTTCTCGCGCACGATGACCCAGTCGAGCTCGGGGCCGGAGACGCCCCTGAGCGGGCTGGTGATGCCGGGGAGAATGCGCGTCGGCCGCACGTTGGCGTACTGGTCGAAAGGTTGGCAGATGGCGAGCCGCAGTCCCCATAAGGTGATGTGGTCCGGCACGTCGGGCACGCCGGCCGAACCGAATAGGATGGCGTCGTGGCCTTTGATCAAATCACGCCCGTTGTCGGGCATGAAAGCGCCGGTCTTCTTGTAGCGCGCCGAACCCCAGTCGAAGTGATCGAACGCGACCGCGAAGCCGCCGTCGCGCTTCGCGCACGCGTCGAGCACCTCGACGCCGGCCGCGATCACCTCCTTGCCGATACCGTCGCCTGGAATGGCCGCAATCCGAAACGTGCGCACGCCTTGCCTCCCTATGCCCGCCTCTTCTTAGCAGATCCGCGCCTTGCCGGTAGCAGCGGCCCGGGCTCACCGACGTGCTTCTCCGCCCCGTGGCCACGGCCCGCCGGCCCGGGCGGCAGCTTGGCAAATGTCTCGGCGATCTCCGCGAACAGCCAATCGCGGAAGGCCTTGATGGCGGGGCGCCGCTCCTGCCCCCGTGCACAGACGAAATGGTACGAGCGGCCGGGCAGCGGCAGCTCCGGCCCGAACGGCACGACCAGGCGCCCGAGACCGATGTCGTGCGAGGCGACCAGCTTGTAGCCCAGCACCACGCCTGTCCCCTCGCTCGCCGCATCGAGCGCATGATCGGCGACGTTGAGGCGCAAGCCGCGCGTGGTGTCGATGCCCTCGATTCCGACCGCTCGCAGCCAGTCGTCCCACGTTGGCACCAGCCCCGGCAAATCGATCTGGATCAGGGGGAAGCGCGGAAGATCGTGCGGCGACCGCAACGGATGCTCGCCTTCCAGCAGGCGCGGGCTGCAGAGCGGCAGCATCCACTCGTCCGAGAGCTTCTCGACATAGAGCTCCGGATGCACGCCCGAGCTCAGGCGGATGCCGACATCCACTCCATCGGTGACGAAGTCCGAATAGGCGGTGCCGGCCGAGATGCGCGTGTCGACGTCGGGATGCTGGGCCAGAAAGCGATAGATGCGCGGCACCAGCCACTTCGCCGTAAGTCCCGGCGAGGCACTCACCACCAGGATCCGATCCTGCTTGGCGCGATCGAGCTGCTCCACGGCAGCACGCAAGCTCTCGAAGCCGTTGCGGATGCCCGGATAGATCAGGCGGGCCGCCTCTGTCTGCTCGATGGCGCGCGCCCGGCGCACGAACAGCTTGAGCCCCAGCAAATCTTCGAGACTGCGAATCTGATGGCTGAGCGCTGCCGGCGTGACGTGCAGCTCCGCGGCCGCCTTGGAGAAGCTGGCGTGGCGCGCGGTGGCTTCGAAGGCTCTGAGCGCGTTCAGAGGAGGCAGGGGACGGCGCATCTGATACCTGAGTTTATCTCATCTATCGGGCGAGATATTGTCGTTTGTGCCAGTGCTTAAATCAACGTAATTCGTAGCTCACGGAAGCATGAAACGTGAGGAATACTCAAATGGGAACGCAACGTGTATTCGATCAGACCATGCCCTCTCACGACGAGATCCAGGCAGCAATTGTTCGTGCCCACCACGAGAGGTCCCAGGCCCTTCGCCGGCTGCTGGGCGCGCTGTTCTCGTGGCGAAGAGAGGGCGTGACGGAGCCTCAGCACACTGGCGGCCTCGGCGCCGCGGCGTGCCGCTGAACCAGCTGGGATTAGCAATCATCCGGCGCTGGCACCAGCGGCCCAAAAGCTAGGAGACAGCCATGACATCCAGCACGCAAGCGTTGTGGAGGGGCTCACACGCAGAAGCCTCCTTGAGCGGGCCGGGACACTCCCTCCGGCGCTGGTGGGAGGCCTACTGGGCGCGCAGGGCGCAGCGGGCGAGCGTTCACTTGCTGAGCAGCCTCGATGACCGCACGCTGCAGGACATCGGCGTAAACAGAAGCGAGATCGAGTCGATCGTCTATGCAAAATCCGGCGAGCGCCTGAGGCGCTACGAGCCAAACTGCGATTAGTGCATCGGCGAGCCGCCCCCGGTCGTCTCCAAGAAGGGACACGGGTTGGCTGGCTCGCCGTTTGCGCGGCATACAGCGCAGGCAGCCGGCGGCTGCGTCAGGCGACCTTGCTGAAACGAACCGGAGGCGAAAACAGCATGGTGCGGATATCGCCGCTGGGCATGGCGGCACCGAAGAGGAAGCCTTGCACTTCCTCGACGCTGGCTTCCTGCGCGACGAGGTTGAACTGCTCCTCCGTCTCGATCCCCTCCACCGCGACCGACATGCCCAGATCGGCGCTCAGGCGAGCGACGCTGCGCAGCAGGCTGAGCGACCGATGGCTCGTGTCCACTCCCTGCAGGAAAGACCGATCGATCTTCACCTTGTTCAACGGATAATTGTGCAGATAGCTCAGGCTCGAGTAGCCGGTCCCGAAATCGTCGAGCGAGATCCTGACGCCCATTTCCTGCAGCTCATCGAGCCAATGACGCGTGAGGTCGGTGTCGTTGAGGAAGACGGATTCGGTAATCTCGATCTCGAGCCGGCTTGCCGGCAGATTCGCGGCGGAAAGCGCCTCGCGTATGCCGTCGGCGACGTTGCCCCGCCGGAACTGGATCGGCGACATGTTGACGGCCACGCGGACATCGTCCGGCCACTTGGCGCACTCCAGGCAGGCCTCGCGCAGGACGAAGTTGCCGATCTCGACGATCAGCCCCATTTCCTCCGCTACGGGAATGAACTCCGCCGGCGAGACCATGCCTCGCACCGGATGCGGCCAGCGCAGCAAGGCCTCGCAGGTGGAAATCCTCTTGGTGTGCAGGTTGAGTAGGGGCTGGTAATGGATCTCGAATGCGTTCGAGGCCAGCGCGCTCCTGAGGTCGAGCTGCAGGTTGCGGCGCGCTTGCGCCATCACATCCATGCCATTCTCGAAGAAGCGCCACGCCCGACGGCCGTCCGACTTGGCGCGATAGAGCGCCATGTCGGCGTTCTTCAGCAGCAGATCGGCGTTGCTGCCGTCGCGTGGGGCTAGCGCGATGCCGATGCTGGCGCCGACGACCACTTGGTGGCCGCTGATCTGGAAGGGCTCGGTGAGCTCGGCGACCAGCCGCTCGGCGAGCACGGCGGCTTCCTTCGGGTGACCGAGGGGATATTGCAAGATCACGAACTCGTCGCCGCCGAAGCGGGCGACGACGTCGGAGCTGCGCACGGCATTGCGCAACCGCTCGGCGACGGCGCACAGGAGCTCGTCGCCGCAAGGATGCCCCAGCGTATCGTTGACCTGCTTGAACTCGTCGAGGTCGATGAAATGAATGGCAAACGGGCCGCGGCGGCGAAGGTTCGTCACCGATGCGTCCATGTTATCGTGGAAGAGCGCGCGGTTGGGCAGGCCGGTCAAGGAATCATAGCGGGCCAGCTGGTGAATCTTGGCCTCCGCCATCTTGCGATCCGTGATGTCCTCGAACAGCACCACGCTGCCCCCGTCGGTCATGGGATGAAAGGTAAGCGCGAGCGTGCGGCCGCGCTCCGTCCCGATGAAGAGCTCCCCATCGAGCTCGCCCGCGAGGCCGCTTTCGAATTCCCCGACCAGACGGTCCGCATTGGCGCTCGACAGCGTCCCCGCATTCACGCAGGCGAGCATGAGCGCGCGCGGCGAAGCCCTGCTGCCGGCAATGTCGCACTCCACGTCGAGGAGCTCGGCCAGCCTCCTGTTCGAGACCGCGGCCCGGCGCTCGGCGTCGAACATGCACAGCCCATGCGGCATGTTGTTGAGCGCCGTGTCGAACCGCCCCGCGATCAGGCTCACATCACGGCTGGCGATGACCGCGTCGAGCAAGACGCGGCGCAGCCTGTCGGAAATGAATTTCACCGTCGCGAAGAACGGCACGAGCACGAAGGCGAAGATCGTGTAGTAGGCCCCGCCGACGGAGGCAAGTGCCAGAGTCATCGGAATGCCGGCGCAGACGATCTGCGCCGTCACGAGAAGATTGCTGGCGAAGTTCCTCCCGGAGATGCCGATCATGTAGGCGATCGTCAGAGAGAAACTGAAGATCTGCACGAACGGGTCGGTGGTCTTGGCAAAGGCCACGAGGCACCAGATGCCCATCAAGGATACGTGGGCGGCAGCGCCGACGACATAGCGCAGCTCCCACTGCCGCGCCTCCTCAATGGTCGTCAGCTGCGGACGCCGCTTGACGTACGCCTGCACGTCGAGCGCACGCATACAGGCGACGATGACCATCGCCACCGAGCAAAGGTAAAGCGCTTGCTCGCCCGTCTTCCAGGCCGTGATCAGCGCGGTGATCGAGGCCGCGAGCGAACCGACGAACAGACTGCGCGTGTCCTTGAAGAGCGCGTCGACGAGAGAGATGTAGATCTCGGCCGGCAACGGCTGAGCATCGTCGCGGTGCGCCGTGAGCCGCTTCCAGAACTTCATCGATCAGTCTCCGCAACGCCCCCCTGGTGAACAACGTTGCGGCAAATCAGATAAATTTCGGTTCAATTCCAACGATTTCGTCGGCCGAGTGAGCGGCGACGGTGTTAACGCCCGTCTTACTGTTGTCACAAACCGAAACGATAACGCTGACTTGCATATCCAAGGTTAGTTCACTACAGGATTTCCCGTAACGAGCAAACACAACTACAGACAAAGCTAGAGGTGCCGCGCTGGGTCAGCTATTAACCCAATGTTAACCCTGTTTCTCGTCTCGCGCGGTTCCCTAGACTTTGTGCTTTACGAGACTTAAGATGGTGTTAACCTTACTATTGCGTGCGGGATTGAGGGGAAGAGATAATGGCTGCGTTGGTATCGGTGTCTGCACCGGTGATCCCGGGCAGGAATTTGACGGATCGAGTACTGGCCCTCTTGGAGCGCGTGGATTACCGGCGGGCGGAAACGACCGAGGAGCGGGAGGCCATATTCAGGCTGCGTTACGACGCCTACTTGCGCGAGGGCGCGATCCCGCCCAATGCCGGCGAGCGTTTCGCCGATCCTCTCGATGATGCGAGCAACGCCTGGATTTTCGGGGTCTATATCGACGGCGAGTTGGCAAGCTCCATCCGGTTGCACGTGGCCTCGCGGCAGTCTCCGGACCTGCCGGCGCTCAACGTTTTCTCCGACCTGCTGTCGCCGGAGATCGGTGCCGGCAAGACCATCATCGATCCGACCCGGTTTGTCGCCGACCGATCGGCATCGAGGCGCTTTCCGGAGCTGTGCTACGTGACGACGCGGCTCGCCTGGCTGGCGTCGGAGTTCTTCCACACCAGCCTGCTGCTAGCCACCGTGCGCGCAGAACATCAGGCCTTCTACCGCCGCGTCTTTGGCCACCGGCTGATCTGCGACCCGCGCGACTATCCCTCGCTCGCCAAGCCGATCAGCCTGATGGCGCTCGACTACGCTCTGGCCCGCGAGCGTGTGCCGCAGCGCTACCCCTTCTTCCGCTCGACCTTCTTCGAGCGCCGGATGCTGTTCGGACGCGCGTCCGCCGCGGTGGCACTGCGCTCGGCAGCCTGAGGCTGCGCGTCATCGGACGCGTCGCGCAGAGCGGCAGACGCCGGCAGAAATCGATTGCCTAACGGGCAGCGCTCCCGCAAGCTTGCCGAGCGCGCGGGCGTCAGCACACGCTCGACGCTACGTCGCAGAACCGAGGAGAGTGGCAGATGTCCGCAGACGGCACCTGGAAACTATCGATGCAAACGCCGATTGGGGAGCGCAAGTCGACGCTGGCATTGGTAAGCGCGGGCGGCGCCCTGACGGGCAAGCTGACCGGCGAGGAGGGCAACTCCACCGATATCTTCGACGGCAAGGCGAGCGGCGACAAGGTCAGCTTCAAGGCAGCCATCAAGAGCCCGATGCCCTTGACGCTGGAGTTCACCGCCTCGGTCGCGGGTGACACTATTTCGGGCAATGTGAGCGCAAGCGGCGCCGGCAGCTGGCCGTTCTCGGGAACCCGCGGCTAGTCTTTGCCCAAGTTTACGGCATTGATATAGTTCATCTATCTCAAGTCGACGGGGCGACTGCGTCGGCACTTGGCGCAGCCTGCATCAATCTTGCATGGGCAAGCGCGGAGCCACGGCTTGCAAAGAGCGACGCGCGTCAGCGGCGCCTGGTAGTGCGTGCGCTCGGATCGATCTATCGGCTCGCAATGCTTCTCTCCGTCCGCCACGTCACGACCTACCGCTACAAGCGTGCGGTGTCGTTCGGCGAGCATCGCATGATGTTCCGCCCGCGCGACAGCTACGACCAGAAGCTGCTCGAGGCGCGGCTGCAGGTTACGCCCGAGCCCTCCAGCGTTCGCTGGGTGCACGACGTGTGCGGGAACTGTGTGACGATTGCGGAGTTCTCCCGCGCGGAAGCCAAGGAACTGCGCTTCGAGAGCAACATCTGGCTCGATCATTCCCCGTCCAACACGCCGGACTTCCAGATCGAGGACTACGCCAAAACCTATCCTTTCACCTACGGCCCCGAGGAGATACCAGATCTCGCTCCCATGATAGTCCGGCAATACCCCGACGCGGACGAAACCGTCGACCGGTGGGTGCGACGTTTCCTGCGCGCGGGCCGGCACACCGACACCGGCATGCTGCTCATGACGCTCACGTATGCCTTCAAGGAAAGCTTCACCTATGAGCGCCGCTCCGAGCCCGGGACGCGGCCGCCCGCCCTGACCCTGAAGCTCGGCCGCGGCAGCTGCCGCGATCTGGCTCTGTTGATGATCGAAGCGCTGCGCTGCCTCGGGCTCGCCGCCCGCTTCGTCTCGGGCTACCTCTACGTTCCGAGCCGCGACGGGCCGCGCTATCGCGGCGGTGGATCGACGCATGCCTGGTGCGAGGTCTATCTGCCCGGAGCCGGCTGGGTCGAGTTCGACCCCACCAATGCGATCGTGGGAAACCGCGACCTCATTCGCGTGGCCGTGGCGCGCGATCCGAGCCAGGCCATACCGCTGTCGGGATCGTATTTCGGTGCAGCCGATGATTTCCGGGAGATGACGGTAGAGGTGAAGGTGCGCTCGGAAACTGCGGCCAGCGAGGCGCCGGCGGCCGCCGCACAGGCGTAGCGGCAGGCCAATGGGCTATGATGTTCTCTGCTATCGGTAGTCCATCAACCTTGCTTGATTCTACGCCAGCGACGCGCACCATTCCGCCGGGAGAAACGCATGAAGATTCGCGCCGGCTACGAGATCGCCTACGAATGTCCGCAGCCGACACCCATGGTGCTGATGCTGAGCGTGCACCCTTCGCGCATGGCCGATATCGCCGCCCCGCACCAGATCGTCTTCGATCCACCCATTGCAGCAAGGGACTATCGCGACGACTTCGACAACATTTGCACGCGCATCATTGCCCCGCCGGGGCGTCTGACGGTGGCGACCGATTTCGTCATCGGCGACCCCGGCACGCCCGACGTCGTCGTGCCCGATGCGGAGCAGGTGCCTGTCCAGGATCTGCCCGATGACGTTCTCATCTATCTGCTCGGCAGCCGATACTGCGAGACCGATCACCTCTCCAACATGGCCTGGTCGATGTTCGGCACCGGGCCGACCGGATGGGGGCGGGTGCAGGCGATCTGCGACCATGTCCACCAGCGACTGAGCTTCGGCTACCGGCACGCCTCGGCGACGCGCACCGCCTGGGACGGCTTTCGCGAGCAGCGCGGCGTGTGCCGGGACTTCGCGCATCTCGCCATCACGCTGTGTCGCTGCATGAACATCCCGGCGCGCTATTGCACTGGCTACCTGGGCGACATCGGCGTGCCCCTGGCGCCCGAGCCCATGGACTTCAGCGCCTGGTTCGAGGTCTACCTCGGCGAGCGCTGGTACACGTTCGATGCGCGCCACAACACCCCCCGCATCGGCCGCATCCTGATGGCGCACGGCCGCGACGCCACCGATGTGGCGCTTTCGACCAGCTTCGGCGCGACCAAGCTCGCGAGCTTCAACGTGCACACCGACGAGGTGGTGTGACCCACCTAGAGCAGGATCGCTTCAGATGGAATCACATCGCCTCGAATGCGACGTC
>JRHI01001087.1_pt1 | contig 24990 bp, 27 predicted proteins | sample 215371 | NCBI WGS metagenome assembly JRHI01 (sample SAMN02929681, study PRJNA255918) | sediment metagenome | biome: cave system; feature: Ice Cave; material: Sediment; isolation source: sediment from deep within a dark volcanic ice cave with no known source of... ...
GGCGAGCGCAAACTGGCGCCGGGATCGAGCCGGCGACCGGTGTCAGCCGCCCGCTGTCAGCACCGTTAACAGTGCACAAGTTTCTGTAAGGGGCAAGGCTCCGGCCATTGCGCTCGGACCGGTATCCAACTAGCGTTCTCACAGGGCCCAGTGGCCCGGGGGCGACGGCGAGGACGGCACCGGCGCCGAGGGTGAGGATTCCGCATACATTCACGGCGGTCAGGGCGCTTCCGATCCGAGCCACCGCGGGGCAAGCCGTGAGCGAGACGAGGGGAGTGAGAAATTGCGGGCAGCGATGCATACCGCCGACCTGGTGCGGATGTGGGGAGTCGCCAATGTGGGCCGCCACACATCGCCATTCGATCCCGGGTACGATCCGGCCACGGTTGCCGCGCACCTCGACCAGTCTGGCCATCTGATCAGCCGGCTCAAGCTGTCGATGTCACAATGGCTGATCGGCAAGGAGGAGGCCACCCTGGCCAAGGTCGCCGCGGCCAAGCGCAACCAGGTGGCACTGGTCACCGGGGGCGCCCCCTTTGAGATCTCTCAAGCCAAAGGCTGCCTGGACGAGTACTTCACCCTGGTGGCAAGCCTGGGTATCGAGCGAGTCGAAGTGGGTGAGGGATTCACTCACCTGCTCCGGACACCGGCGCAGATCGTGGCTCACGCGGCCGCCTATGGCCTCGAGGTGCAGGCGGAACTGGGAGAGAAGCACGGAGGCGCGTTCGACGATAACGAGGTCGACCGGCTGATCGGGCTCGCGTACGAGTGGCTCGACGCAGGCGCCCAGCAGATCGTTGTGGAGGGCAGGGAGAGTGCTCAGGGCATCGGCCTCTACGACGAGTCGAGCCGGCTCAACACCGCCGCCGCCGAGCTGTTCGCCAGCCGGATCGGCCTCGACCGGGTAGTCTTCGAGACGCCGACCAAGCGCAGCCAGTTCGACATGATCGACCTCTTCGGGCAGGAGGTGAACATCTCCAACGTCCGGATGGAGGAGCTGTTGCGGGTCGAGATCTACCGCCGCGGCCTTCACGCCGACTCATATCAGCGCTTTTTGGGCGGTCGCCCGGCCGGTGAATCCTGATGGGGGTCCGCAGCTTCTACATCGATGCTCTGCCTGAGGCCGCGCTCCGGCATCGAGACCGCCGGGCGGTGGTCGCCGTCGACGTCTTCCGCGCCACCACCTCGATCGTGACCGCCCTGGCCATGGGTCACCGGGTGTTCCCGGTCGGCAGCATCGAGGCGGCTCACCGGCTGGCCGCCGAGGTCCCTGGCGCCTTCCTGGTCGGAGAGGAGGGAGGAGACATTCCCGCCGGCTTCGACATCAACAACTCGCCGACCCTGCTGGAGCGGCTGGGGCACAGGCGTCCGATCGTGATGCTGTCGTCGGCGGGCACCAAGCTGATCGCCCACGCCCAGGGCGCGCCGGCCGTGTACCTGGCCTGCCTGCGCAACTTCCAGGCCGTGGTCCCGGCGTTGACCGACCACCACGAGGTGGCCCTGATCGGGGCAGGCAGCCGAGGAGAGCCGAGGGCCGAGGACCAGATGGTCTGCGCGGAAATTGGCCGGGCCCTGCTGGCGAGGGGCTTCGAGGTGGGCGATGCCGCCACCGCCGATCAGCTGGCCGCCTATCCSGAACTCGCCCTCGAGCCGCTGCGCGCCGGACCCAGCGCCAGCTATCTGCGGCGGTCGCAGCAGGCTTACGACATCGAGTTCGTACTCGGCCACATTGGCGACATCGACCTGGTGGTCACCTGCGACGGGCATGAGGCCACCGCGTTTTCACTCGAGACCGACCCCGAGCCGGTACTGGCGCGGGGCTGACTCCGGCATTCGGGCGGGCGGGGCCGGGTCATCTAGAATATGAACTCGTGCCGAGATAGCTCAGCTTGGTAGAGCACTTGACTGAAAATCAAGGTGTCCCCAGTTCAAATCTGGGTCTCGGCACCATTCCAACTGATCAACCCCGGTCGGTTCCGTGGGTCTCCGGTTCGAGTTGCTCCTGAGCCGACAGACGGCATCAACCGGAGCTTCAGATCAGCTCTGAGCGGCTCCTTTCGGCCGCCTTCGCCCGGCGATACTGGTGGGCGCGTTCCCAGATCACTAGCAGGGCGGCGATCAGCGCCACCAGGGCTATGCCGTAGGGAACGAGATGGGCCGGTACCAGGCGGGTGAGCATGTAGATTGCCCGGCGGCCGAGGTGACGTCCCAGTTCCAGGAAGATCGCCGCCCAGACCAGCGACGAGATCAGCACCGAGGGCACGAACAATCGGTACGGCATACCAAAGGTGCCGGCCAGGGCCGAAAGCACGATCCGCATCCCGGGGATGTGGCGGCCGATGATCACCGCCCAAACCCCCCAACGTCGGAGGGCTCGCTCGGCCCGGTCCAGGCGGGCCGGGGTGAGCCCGATGTACTTTCCGGCCCGGTGGATCAGCCGATAGCCGATCCAGCGGTTGAGTGAGAAGAGACAGAGGCTGCCAGTGACCGCACCCGCCACTACGGCCACGTAGGCCAGCGGGTAGGGGATGGCGCCGATCGTGGTCATGTAGCCACCTAGCGTGATCGCCACATCGCCGGGCACCGGCAGCGGCACTCCCATCTCCTCCAGGAAGATCACCGAGAACAGGCCACCGGTCTTGTGTTCGATCAAATAGTGGCGGAGCATTCTGGCGGCCGGCCGGTACCAATCCGGCGCCAGGGTCCACTGGGGCCAGCCGACCGGCATCGTGACCCTGACCCAGGCCACCAGCATCAGGTCGCTCAACAAGCGCATGCTCACTCGCCCCGTCCCTGGTTCTTCATCTCTCAGGTCAGGTGTAACGCGGTTTTCTGAACGTATGCGAAATTGTGCGTCAACCTGCGGAGGAGGTTAGCAGAGCCTTGAGCGCGGCGGGAGGTACTTCGTGAAGATCCAGCCCGAACCGGGTCGCGAAGTGCCGGGCCACCTCCCTGGCCGCGGCTTGGGTGTCCGGAGCGGCGCCCAGGAGTTCGGCCACACTGGTGGTGCGCCGGCCGGGCAGGCCGCAGCCGACGATCCCAGCCCAGTACTCCGGCTGGGTGGCCAGGTTCAATGCGAAACCGTGTGAAACCACGCTCCGGCTGCGATGGACTCCGATCGCGGCTACCTTGGCCTCGCCGGCCCAGACTCCAGTCAGTCCGGGGCCGCCACGCCGGGCCTCGATCCCGAGTTCGGCCAGGTATGCGATCAGCACGTCTTCGAGACGCTCCACGTATTGGAGGACGTCGAGGCCGAGCGGCGCGAGGTCCAAAATCGGGTATCCCACCAGCTGGCCCGGGCCGTGGTAGGTAACGTCCCCGCCGCGGTCGACCCAGACCAGATCGACCTGGTGAGCGCTGCGTTCGGCTTCGTTCCAGATCAGGTTCTCAGTACGGGCCCGCCGGCCCATCGTGTAGACGTGCGGGTGCTCGAGCAGGAGTAGAGTGTCCTCGCCTTCTCCGGCCAGACGGGTCCCGACCAGGCTCTCCTGGAGGTGGAGCGCCTCGGGGTAGGGAACCCTACCCAGCCAGGAGACCGCGGCCCGGGGGAACCTGTTCATCGGCGTGGTAGCTGGAGCGCACCAAGGCGCCCGCCTCGACGTGCGAGAAGCCCATCTCGAGCGCTCGCGCCTTGAGCTCGGCGAACTCCTCCGGGCGGTAGTAGCGCTCGACCGGAGCGTGCCTGGGAGAGGGTCGGAGGTACTGTCCGACGGTGAGCACGTCCACCTGGTGCCGGCGCATGTCCTGGAAGACCGAAATCAGCTCTTCGGTGGTTTCGCCGAGCCCGACCATCAGCCCCGACTTGGTGATCAGGTTGGGGTTGAGCTCCTTGACATGGCGCAGCAGACCCAGACTGTTCAGATAGACCGCCTTTGGCCGAATCCTGCTGTAGAGCCTGGGCACCGTCTCGGTGTTGTGATTGAAGATGTCAGGTCCGGCCTCGACGACCGTTCTGACCGGCTCCCGGGCCCCTCCGAAATCGGGGGTAAGTACCTCGATCCGGGTGCCTGGGCTGCGCCGGCGGATGGCGCGGATGGTGCGGGCGAAGATCTCGGACCCACCGTCGAGGAGGTCGTCGCGGTCCACCGATGTGATCACCGCGTGCCGGAGGCCGAGGCGAGCCACCGAGTCGGCCACCCGCAGCGGTTCGGTGATGTCGAGCTCGGAGGGACGTCCGGAGGTCACCGCGCAGAAGCGACAGGCGCGCGTACAGACACCGCCCAGGATCATGAAGGTGGCAGTGCGCCGGTTCCAGCAGTCGTGGATGTTGGGGCACCGGGCCTCTTCACAGACGGTGTGCAGCTTCTGTTCGCGCACCAGTTGCTTGAGCTCCCGGAAATTCTCTCCCTCCCGCACCCTGACCCGGATCCACTCCGGGATCCGGGGCCGGTCGACCGCCTGTGTCATCGTGCCTGCCTCCGGTTCATAGCCGGATCTCGGCCGGAGTCCAGGTCTCGAGCCGTCGCTGCAGGTAGTCCATGAACTGGCCGGATTGGTGCCCATCCATGATCCGGTGATCGAAGGACAGGCACAGGTTCATCATGTGGCGGATGGCGATCCCGTCGCCCACCACCACCGGTCGCCGCCGGACCGCGGCGGTGGCCAGGATTCCGGCCTGGCCGGGATTGATGATCGGACCGGAGAGCACCGAGCCCAGGGCCCCGGTGTTGTTGAGGGTGAAGGTCCCGCCCCGCACCTCGTCCGGCGTCAGCCGCTTGTTCCGGGCCCGGGTAGCCAGATCCTCCACCCGGCGGGCCAGGTCGACCAAACCGAGCTGGTCGGCGTTGTGGATGACCGGCACGATCAGCCCATCCGGCAGCGACACGGCGATGCCGATGTTGTATGCCTTGCGGAGCATGATCCCCGATTCGCTCCAGGTCGAGTTCAGGTAGGGGTTCTCGGCCAGGGCGTCGGTGAGGACCTGGATCAGGAATGGCAGGAAGGTGAGGTTCACCCCGTGCCGGGCCCGAAAGCTCTCTTTGCTGGCCTCCCGATAGGCGACCAGATTGGTGAGGTCGACCTCGCGCACGTCCCAGGCATGGGGGATGGTGGTAACCGAACGGACCATGTTCTCGGCGATCGCGCGCCGCATGGCCGTCAGTGGCACCAGTTCATAGGGGATGTCGGCGGCCGGAGCGGCGGGGGCCGGAGCGGCGGGGGCCGGAGCGGCGGGGGCCGGAGCCTGCTTCAGGCTCGCCACATAAGCGAGTACGTCCTCGCGGGTGACCCGGCCGCCCAGGCCTGAACCCTGGATCCGGCTGGGATCGATGCCATGCTCCTCCGCCAGTTTGCGCACTGCCGGGCTGAAGCGCTGGGAGCCGGCCGCCTCCTGTCCGTTTCGCTGAGGTGGGCCGGTCACCGCCGGAGCGGCGGCCGGCGGCGACTCGCCCTCGACGGCCTCGGCACCAGGGCCGAAGGAGGCCTCGGCGGCCAGGCCCTCCACCTCCAGGACCGCCAGCTCGGCGCCGACCGGCACCGTCGCCCCGGATTCGACCTTGATCCTGACCAGCCTGCCCTCGAAGGGTGAGGGAATCTCGGCGTTGACCTTGTCGGTTACCACCTCGACCAGCGGTTCGTCCTTGCGCACGAAGTCGCCGATCTGCTTCAGCCAGCGATCGACGGTGCCCTCTGTGACCGACTCGCCCAGCCGGGGCATGCGGATCGGGGTTTCAGCCAACTTGGCCACCTCCTGGTGGTGCGGTGATCTCGACGGCGGTCGCGCTGACGCTGGAAGGGAAATGGAGGCGACGACCAGAATCGAACTGGTGATCGGAGTTTTGCAGACTCCTGCCTTACCACTTGGCTACGTCGCCGCGAAGTCGATTTTACCCCCGCGGCGGTCGACCTGCCGTTTCCGCCCGCCGCCGGCGGCGGCGGGCCCGGGCCACCAAGATGGAATCGACCAGGTTGAGAAGGTTCAGCGCCGCTCCCAGGCCGACCACCACCCAGCCGACCACCCAGAGCATCCCATCGTGGTAGAAGAGCGCGAGCGCGAGCATGATCACGCCTATCAAGAGCGGGATGGCGGCATAGCGGTAGGGATGGCGGCTGTACGCCAGCCCGAGCTGGCTCGCCTGACGGGGAGGCTGGGGAGGCCCGGTCCGGGCCGGTCGCTCGCTCACCTTAATCTCAGTCTATGACCGGCCGGCGTCATCCGGGCCAGGTGAGATGATGGTCACGGATTCTGGATGGGGACGGTGCCGATGGATGCCGTCCCGCCGTCGGTAGAAGCAAGCGAGGTAGTTGAGATGGCGGTGGAGCGGGTCGCGGTGATCGGGGCGGGGACAATGGGCTCGCAGATCGCCCTGCAGACGGCGCTAAGTGGGGTGCCGGTGACTCTGGTCGATTCCGACCCGGCGGCGATCGCGCGAGCCCGGGCTCAGAACCAGAAGCTGGTCGCGCGATCGGTCGCGAAGGGAAGGCTGACYGAGCCGGCGGCCGCCGAGATCCTGGCGCGGATCTCCGAATCCACCGACGTGGCCGCCGCCGTCGCCGAAGTCGATCTGGTGATCGAGGCGATCGTGGAGAACCGGGACGCCAAACGCGACCTGTTTAGGCGTTTGGACGCCGCCGCCCCCGCCCACGCGATTTTGGCCAGCAACTCCAGCAGCATCGGGATTTCCGGGCTGGCCGAGGTGACCTCGCGTCCCGACCGTTGCTGCAACCTGCACTTTTTCCATCCGGTCACCGTGATGGAGCTATGCGAGGTGGTCCGGGGCCCGGCCACCTCGGACCAGACGGTGGAGGCGGCCATGGAGTTCGTCCGGAGAATCGGGCGGGTGCCGGTGCTGATCAACCGGGAGATCCATGGCTTCATCGTCAACCGCATCCTGTTCGCCGCCGCCGAGGAGGCCCTGCAGCTGCTGGAAGGCGGGTATGCGTCATTCGAGGACATCGACATCGCCGTCAAGAAGGGTCTCAACTGGCCGATGGGCCCCTTCGAGCTGATGGACTTCAGCGGCATCGACGTCTATGTCGGAGTCATGGATGACCGGCACCGGCTGGGCGAGGGCCCGGCTGCCCCGGCACTGCTCAGGCGCATGGTCGAGCGGGGTGAACTCGGACGCAAGAGTGGCCGGGGCTTCTACGACTACCATGGCCCACATGCCGGCTGAACAGTCACGGGCACGGGAGGCGGAGAAGTGAGCAGCCTTTCCGGGGTGGCGCTGGGCCGCAGCGGCCTTCAAGTGAGCCGGATCTGCCTCGGCACGATGATCTTCGGCAGCCAGCTCGGCGAGCCGGAAGCCTGGGCGGTGCTGGATCAGGCGGCCGAGCTGGGAATCGACTTCATCGACATTGCCGATGTGTATCCGGTGCCACCCAGCCCCGAGACCTGGGGCTGCACCGAAGAGATCGTAGGCCGGTGGCTGAAGGGCCGGCGGGAGCGCTACGTGGTCGCCACCAAGTGCGCTAATCGGGTCGGGCCCGGCCGCAATGACACCGGCGGCGGCCGCAAGCACATCATCGAGGCCTGCGAGGCGAGCCTCAGGCGGCTGGGCACGGACCGGATCGACCTCTACTATCTACACCATTCCGATTTGGACGCTTCGTTCGAGGAGGCCATGGAGGCGCTCGACCGCCTGGTCCGCGACGGCAAGGTGCTCTACATCGGAGTGTCGAACTTCGAGGCCTGGCAGCTGGCCGTCACCCAGCTGGCGATCGTGCAGCGCAACCTTACCCGCCTGGCCGCGATCCAGCCCCGTTACAACTTGCTCCATCGCGTGTACGAGCGCGACCTGCTTCCCCTCAGCCGTGAACTGGGGCTGGGAGTGGTGCCCTACAACCCGCTGGCGGCGGGTATGCTGACCGGCAAATACGATCCCGAACAGCCGCCCCCCGAAGGCTCCCGCTTTTCGCTCGGCAAGTACGGGCAGATGTACCGGAACCGTTACTGGAGTGAGGCGATGTTCAAAACCGTCGAAGCGGTTCGGGAGGTGGCGGCCGCCGAATCGGCCACGCCGGCCCAGGTGGCGGTGGCGTGGCTGCTGCACCAAGCGGGGGTGAGCGCGCCGATCGTGGGGGCTTCGCGTCCCGAACAGCTGCTGGACACGGTCAGGGCAGTGGAGCTCAGATTGAGCCGGGACTCTCTCGATCGCCTCGACCAGGCGTCAGCACTGTTCGGTTGAGCCGTCGCCCGGACCGGCCCCCGTAGCCCAACTGGCAGAGGCAGCCGACTTAAAATCGGTCCAGTGCAGGTTCGACTCCTGCCGGGGGCACCACCCATGACAGAACCCGACCTTCCGGGCACGATTCGGATTTCCGCTTTCCGCTCCCAGGTTGCGGATGAGGTTCGGCCCGGACTCCCGACTCTCGCCCGCCGCCCCTCCCCCACGGCTTTGACCGCCGCCTCGAAGTAGCGGTCGCGAAATCAGGGAGCCCGGTTGCTTTACCATCGGTGGCCGGTCTTGATCCGGCGACGGGTGTGGAAGAGCTGCCCGTCGGCGGGCACGATACTGACCGTGCCGTCGGCTTCGAGAACCGCCAGCTTGACCTCGGAAACGTCGGCCAGGCCGTGCTCCCGGATCGCCATCTCACACTCGCTCTTGCTGACCTTCTCCCGGCGGAGCGCGGCCTCCAGGTACTGCCCGTCCTTGATGATCACCGTCGGCTGGGGGGTGACCAGTCTGGCGAAGGCCGGGATCTGGTTGAGGCGTCCGATTACCGCATTCAGAAAGAAGAGCGTGGCCATGATCACCAGGCCGCCGAGCAGCGAGCTGTCGGGGCCGGTCACCGCTGGTTGGATCGCATTGGTCACCACCAGGATCACGATCAGGTCGAAGAGCGTGGCCTGGCCCAGCTCGCGCTTTCCCGACAGGCGAAGCCCGATCAGGAGCGCGAGGTAGATCACGGCCGACCGAACGACGAGTGCCCAGAGCGGGGTTCCGAGGGTGAAAAGGGTAATCAGATCGCGCATGGTTGTCTCCCAGGAGCAGGCTTTGCCCTTGCGTACGCGAGGCCGGCGGAGTCACCGGGCGCCCGGGTGAATCCGCCGGAGCGCGATTCCATCCATATCCTAGGGCCGGGATCCCGGTCCCAGGCGGCCGGCACCAAGCCTGCCGCCTTCCTCCGCCGCCGGGTCAGGCGCCATCATCAAGGTGACATGCCCGTGTTGCCGATCGACTCCCGGTTCCAGTCTGGCGGTGAAGATCTCACCCCGGAAGCGGCCCGGTGGTTGCTTCGAGAAGGTAGGTGGGAGGACGCGGCGGCGGTGGCGGAGGTCGCCTTGACCCGCCATAGCACGCCTGAGACCAGGCTGGTACTGGCCGCCGCGCTCTGGTGCGGCTACCGGGTGATGCCGGCCCTGGATCAGCTCAAGACGGCCTATCGCGAGTACGCGGCCGGTGGCCAGCCGGCCCGGGCGGCATGGGTGGCGGGCTGGGTTGCCTGTGAAGAGGCCGCCACCCGGGGCAACCTGGCGGTGGCCAGGGGATGGTTCCGGCGCGCGAGCCGGCTGCTGGAGGGATGCCCCGACTGCTCCGAGCGGGGCTGGCTGATGGTCTGGCGGGCGGCTTTCGAGGGCGACGTAGGCCGGCTGCTGGAGGCTGCCGAGGCGGCGGCCGCCCTGGCCCGGCGTCATCATGACGCCGACCTCGAAATTCTGTGCTGCGCCCAGCGAGGCTTGGCCCTGGTCATGTGCGGCCAGGTGGATGAGGGTATGGCCTGCCTGGACGAGGCGATGGCGGCGGTGACGGCGGGCGACGTCAGTTCTCCGGTGGTCATCGGCGACTGCTTCTGCGCGGTATTCAGCGCCTGCGAGCAGGCCTGCGACTACCCGCGGCCGAAGAGTGGTGCCGGGTGGCGCTGGAGACGGCAGAGACCCGCTCGATCGGTTTTCTCAAAGCCAACTGCCTGGCCAGCTACGGCTGGATCCTGGGAGTGCTGGGCCGCTGGCAGGAGAGCGCAGCCAGGCTGCGCCAGGCGCTGGAGATGTTCGCCTCCGGTCACCGCCAGTTGCGGCCCGAGGTGCTGGTCAAGCTCGCCGACCTCAGGCGGCGCCAGGGTCGTCTGAGCGAAGCCCGACGGTTGCTTGAGGAGGCTCCGGACTCCGCCAGTCGCCAGCGGGTAGAGGTCGAACTGGCGCTCGACTCGGGCGATTTCCAGCGAGCTTTAGAGGGTAGCCGGGTTCTGGTCGGACAGCTGGAGGGAGGTCCGGTGCCGGCCTGGGCCGTGGCGTTGCAGTTGCGGGTGCGGGCGGCCGCGGCGTGTGGAGCCCTGGACGAGGCCGGTACCGCCCTGGAACTCCTTGAGGCGACAGCGGCGGCGGCGGACACGGCCCCGATGCTCGCCTCGCTCTGGCTGGCCCGCGGGATCTACCTGCAGGCCTCGGGGTCGCTGGCGGCGGCGGCGGCACTGAGCCGGTCGTCGGCCTCGTTCCAGGCGTCGGGCGCGGTGTTCGATGCGGCGCAGGCCCAACTCCGGCTGGGCGGMTGCCTCAGGCTCTGCGGGCAGASCCGAGAGTCWGAGCTGGCGTTCCAGGAGGCCCGACGCATTTTTGATCAGCTGGGCCGAGGCTCCGCCGCCACCTCGAGTACCGCTCTCAGCAGGCGGGAGGTCGACGTGCTGCGGTTGCTGGCCGCCGGGCTCAGCAACCAGGCGATCGCCAGCCGCCTCGGCCTCAGCCCGCATACCGTGCACCGGCATGTCGCCGGCGTGCTCCGCAAGCTCAATGTGGCGACCCGGGCGGCGGCCGCCGCCGAGGCCGCCCGCCTGGGCATGGTCTGAAGGCGCCGCCACCGGGCCCGACCGTCAGCTCGCGGACCGGGCCCCGGCCCCCCGTACAATTTCTTTGATGGAGTACCTGTCCAATCTCGAAGACGATCCCGAAGAGGACGAGCCCGAGCTCGAACCCGAGACGCCGGGCCTCACCCCGGGGCGGGCGGGAATCGCCAGCCAGGACTTCGAGTACCGGACCGAGAATCTGGACTCCGTGCAGGTGGCCGACGGGACTACCCTGGCCGGCCGGCTCAACCAGGCCGCCGAAGACGGCTGGTCGCTGGTCACCCTGCTCCCGCTCGGTGGAACCACGGTGGTGCTTCTGCGGCGCCACCGGCGGCCCGGCCCGAGTCGGCGCGGGCCGGTCGGATTCGTGGCCGCCGGCAGCTCCTAGCCCAGGTGGGAGACGACCGTCCGATCGGGGTCTTCGACTCGGGCTGCGGCGGTCTTACCGTGCTCCGCGAACTCCACCGGACCCTTCCCGGGGAGTCGACCATCTACATCGCCGATCTGGCCAACTTCCCCTACGGCCCGCGGCCACCGGCCCAGGTCAAGCGCTTCGCGTTCGGCCTGATCGAGTACCTGCAGAGCCAGCAGGTGAAGCTGGTGGTGGTCGCCTGCAACACCGCCACCGCGGCCGCCCTCGACCAGGCTCGAGAACGATACGTGGTGCCGCTGGTAGGAGTGGTTGGGCCGGGAGCCCTGGCCGCGGTTCAGGCCACCCGGCGTAAAAGGGTGGCAGTCATCTCCACCGAAGGCACCCTGCGCAGCAACGCCTACCTCCATGCGATTCGCGAACTGGATCCGACCGTGATCGTGCACCAGAAGGCATGTCCGGAACTGGTCGACCTGGTCGAGCGCGGAGAGGCCGGCTCGGCTCACACCCGGCGCCTGCTGGCCCGCGAACTGAGYGAGTTCGTGCGACTCGGTGCMGATGTGCTGGTTCTGGGTTGCACGCACTATCCTCTGCTGCGGCCGGCGATCGAGGCGGAGTTCGGAGACGCCTTCCAGCTGATCGACTCGGCGGGGACGACGGCGGCCCGGGTCCAGGCTGTACTCGACCATGCCAACTTGCTMTCCACCGGCGGGGCCGGCGGCCGCCGGGTGCTGGTGACCGGCGACGTGGAGCGCTTCAACCGCGTCACCGCCGGACTATTCGGCGCCGGTGCCGAGGTGGGCGAGCCGCTCCGGCTCTGGGAGGGTGCCGCCACCGGCGCCCGCGCCCAATGAGCGTGTTCGGCCCGGTCGCGGCCGACCTCGAGCGGCTGGAGGGGGTGCTGGCCGAGTCGCTGGCGACCGACCCTGACCTGGCCGCCGATCCTATGCGGCGTCTGGTCGGCGCCGGCGGCAAGCGGCTACGGCCCGCTCTGGTGCTTTTGGCCGGCTGTTTTGGCAACTACGACTTCGACCGGCTGGCGCCCGCCGCGGTGGCGGTGGAGTTGTGCCACTCCGCCACCCTGGTTCACGACGATCTGATCGACCGGTCGCCGGTGCGGCGGGGCCGGCCCACGGTTGCCGCCCAGGAGGGTGCGGCGATGGCGATCCTGGTTGCCGACTACTACTTTGCCAGGAGCTACCACGAGGCAAGCCGCACCGGGGTGGCGCAGGCGGTGGCGATTTTGGCCCGGGCCGTGATGGACATCTGCACGGGCGAACTCGATCAGGAGGCGGCCAGGTTCCGTTTCTCGACCACGCCGGCCGAGTACGAGCGGAGAATCGGGCGCAAGACCGCCTCTCTGATCGCAGCGGCGCTGGAGATGGGGGCGGTGGTGGCGGGAGTGCCGCCGATCGACCGGGCCGCGCTGCGCGAATACGGGCGGCACCTGGGTATGGCCTTCCAGATCGCCGACGACGTGCTCGACTTCACAGGCACCGAAGTCGAGATGGGTAAACCGGTGGGCCACGACATCGCCGAAGGCAGTTGGACGCTGCCGGTGATGCTGGCGGCTACCGATCCCGCGATCTCGGCGCAGATCTCCGAACTGGTGCGGGAGGGGGAGCCGCCAGCGCCGGCCGTGGTCGGCGAGATCGTCCGCCTGACCATCGAGGCAGGCGCCTGTGAGGCAGCCATGGCCCGGGCTCGCGGCCATGCGGAACTGGGCATCGCCGCGCTGGCGGCCTTGCCCGGCTCGGCGGCTCGGGCCGCCCTGGAGGGGGTCGCCGCCTACGTGCTGGAGCGCTCCCGCTAAACCTGGAAGGCGAGCTTCGGCCGATATAATCCATATTCGACCTCGCCGCCGCTGGCGGCTCGAGTTCGACAAGAAAGATGGGCGCCGCCTCACTCCGATCCAAAGCCATCATCGCCGGCTGGCCACTCGGCCTCCTGATCACGATCGTGGTCGCGTTGGCGGCCGGGGCCGGCGCTCAGGCGCTGTTTGCCTCCGTCCGGCCACCGGTACCGGCGGCTCTGAAATCCTGCCACCCCGGGCCTCGGGTATCGGCCCGGGATTTTCTGCGGCCGCCGCCCAGCTGCATCAAGCCTGGAGCCAGGTATCAGGTGACCATGCTCACCACCCAGGGCAAGATCGTGTTCAACATGTCGGCCGACGAGGCACCCGCCACCGTCAACAACTTCATCGTGCTGGCCCTCGATGGCTACTACAACGGGCTGCGCTTCTGGCGCACGGAAGACTGGGTGGTGCAGGGCGGCGATCCGGCCGGCGACGGCACCGGCGGCCCTGGCTACACCCTCGACGACGAGGACAAGCCGGGTACCAAATGGGAAGCGGGCTCGGTCGGCATGGCGCGACCGGTCAACGGCCGGATCAACGGCAGCCAGTTCTTCTTTCTCAAGCAGCCCTGGCCGGGAGCAGGACCCGGTGGCACCTCGTACAACCGATTCGGCACCGTTGTCCAGGGCCAGGACATCATCGCTCTGTTGGGGCCCGCTGACCGGATCCTGTCGATCCAGGTCAGCGCCTGAGAACTTCCCGGACCCGGCCGGTCCGATGCGGGCAGCGGTGTCCGTTACCCGGGAGAATTCCCCAGGGCCGGGTTCAACGAAGTGGGGGATAATTGGTCACAGACTTCGAATAGTCTGGGAAGGGCCGGGCTTCCGCCCGGCGCACATGAGGCCCACCGGCGGGCCGCGGAGGTACACGAACGATGCCCTTTGGAGTAGGCCACTGGTGGATCATCCTGGCCCTGGTGGTGATCCTGATCATCTTCGGCCCTAGCAAGTTGCCGGAACTGGCGGGCTCAGTAGGCAAGGCGATCCGGGAGTTTCGCAAGACCAGTTCCGAGATCCGTGACGAGGTGATGAAGAGCAACGAGACCGCCGCCAGCACAACCGTGGCTGGTCCGGCCACGACTGCCACCGTCACTCCGGAGCCGGCGGCTCACCGCGAGGGTGAGAGCAAGAGCTGAATCCGGGCGGCCGGGCTCCCCAAGTAACGCAAGTGGCCGTCGAGGCGCAATCGCGCGTGCCTGAGCTCCAGGAGCCCGAGGACGATCTCGACAACACACGGATGTCGATCCTCGAGCACCTCGAGGACCTGCGCCGAGCTCTGATCTGGTCATTCGGCGGGTGGGGGGTGGCCACCATCGCCGGCATCTTCCTGTGGCGCCCTGTGCTGGAGTTCCTGATCCAGCGTGGCAAGCAGGGCGGCCTCACCCATTTGCAGTTGCTCCAGGTGCAGGGCGGCTTCACGCTGGCCATCAAGCTCAGCTTGTACATCGGCTTCATCCTGGCTTTCCCGATCGTGGCCTGGCGAACCTGGTGGTTCGTCAGCCCCGGTCTGCGCCGCAGCGAGAAGCGATTCATCATTCCGCTGACCGTCGCTACCGTGGTCTTCTTCTTGCTCGGCGTCGCCTTCGCTCTCTTCACCCTTCCGCTGTTCATCCGGATCCTGTTCGGGATCTCGGTGCCCGGCGTCGAGTTCAATCCGACCGCCGACGAGTACCTGGGCTTCGTAACCATCCTGATCCTGGCCTTCGGCCTGGTCTTCGAGTTGCCGATCGTCCTCTACGTACTCGGGATGCTGCGCATCATCAGCACCCGCTGGCTCTACCGAAATCGGTTCTACTGGTACATCGGCATGGCGGTGCTGGCCAGCGTGATCACACCAGGCGCCGACCCGATCACCCCGCTGTTGCTCTTCATCCCGCTGGTCGTGTTCTGGGAAGGCACCGCCCTGGTCCTCCGGCTCTCCGGGCGCTGACGCCTGGCCGCCGGTTTGCGCCACCATAGGTCAATGCTCCACGTTTGTTCGAGGCCCGCCCACGGCAGCCGTTCCGCCGTCTGGCCCCGCCCCTGATGGCCCGCTCCTATGACCGCGGACCCGCCCAACTCCGGCCGGTCAGCATCCAGGTTGGCACCAACGCCTTCGCCGAGGGCTCGTGCATCGTCGAGTTCGGGATGACCCGGGTCCATGTCACCGCCAGCGTCGAGGACCGGGTGCCCATGCACCGCCGGGGCACCGGCCTGGGCTGGGTCACCGCCGAGTACTCCATGCTTCCCCGAGCCACCCTCGACCGCAACCAGCGTGAGGTCAACCAGGGTCGAGTCGGTGGTCGCACCCAGGAGATCCAGCGCCTGATCGGACGCTCGCTGCGAGCCGCGGTCGACATGAGCCGGCTGGGCGAGCGCACCGTCACCGTCGATTGCGATGTGCTGCAAGCCGACGGCGGCACCCGCACCGCCGCGATTACAGGCGGGTTCGTGGCYCTCTACCTGGCCACGAACCGAATGCGGGAGAGCGGGATGATCAAGTCCAATCCGATCCGGCAGTACGTGGCGGCGGTCAGCTGCGGGATCGTCGACGGCCGGCCCCTGCTCGACCTCGACTACGCCGAGGACTTCCGGGCTGAGACCGATCTCAACTGCGTGATGGGCGACGACGGCCGGATCCTGGAGATCCAGGCCACCGCGGAGCGTGAGCCATACACCCGTGAGGAACTGACGGCGATGGTGGACCTGGCCGCCCAGGGGATTCGCGAGCTGATCGCCATTCAGAAGCGCGTTATCAACCAGGCCGGTTGACCGGAGCCGGTGATTGAGAGGCTGGTGGTGGCGACCACCAACCCGGGCAAGCTGAGGGAGTACGGTGAGCTGCTGGAGGCAGTGGTCACCGAGCTGGTCCCCTGCTCGGTGGAGGTGGTGGAGGACGCTTGCATCTACGAGGCCAATGCCGCCAAGAAGGCCGAGGCGGCGGCGAGACTGACCGGACTGCCGGCTTTGGCCGACGACAGCGGGGTAGAGGCCGACCAACTGGGTGGCTTCCCGGGAGTACATTCGGCCCGGGTGGGGCCTACTGCTGAGGCGCGCAATGCCCTGCTGGTGGCCCGCCTCCGGAACCATCCCCGCCCCTGGCCGGCCCGGTTCGTGTGTGCGATCGCGCTGGCCGGTCCGGACCGGGAGACGGTGGTCGTGCGTGGCGAGGTTTTGGGAGAGTTGCTCCCTGAGCCACGAGGTGCCGGCGGATTCGGATACGATCCCTACTTCTTGCTACCCGAGTTGGGCCTGACCTTCGCCGAGATGCCGCCCGAATTCAAGAATCGCCACAGCCATCGTGCCCGTGCGCTCGACCGCCTTCTCCAACTCGGACTGCTGTGAGGACCGGCTTGGCTATCCTGAGATGGCGCGGGCATCCGTCGGGCGGTGGCTTAGCCCGGTAAAGCGCCTGCTTTGGGAGCAGGAGATCGCGAGTTCGAATCTCGCCCGCCCGACCACCATCTTCGGTCGTGCCCGGTAGGGTTGCCGAGCCTGGCCGAACTCGACCGGAGTTCCCGACCCGGATTCGAGAACGCCGGTCTGCCGGTCCTCATAATTGGGCAGAACCGGCGCTCAGGCGACCGGTCAGCCTTGAGTTCGACTGGGTTTCCGTCCCACAGCCATGAACCAGCCTGTTTCCACCTCACCCGGGCATCCGTTCACACCTGATCTCGAACCGATGCTGGCCCGGAACGCCCAGGAGCTACCGGCCGGCACCGGGTGGCGCTACGAACCCAAATGGGATGGGTTCCGGGTGCTGGTCTACAAGCGGGCGGGCGAGGTGCTGCTGATGAGCCGCGGAGCCAGGCCGCTGCACCGCTATTTCCCGGAAGTGGTGGAGGCGGTGGCCGGGGTGGACGCAGTCGAGTTCGTGGCCGATGGCGAGTTGGTCCGGATCGGGGCCGGCGGGATGGACTTCGACAACCTGTCGATGCGGATCCATCCGGCCGGGGCCCGGATCGAGAAGCTGGCTAGAGAGCTACCGGCCCGGATCGTCTTCTTCGACCTGCTGGCCTGGCAGGGGAGCGACCTGCGCGGCCTCGACGCCGAGCGGCGACGGCTGGCGCTGGAGACCGGGCTCGGCCCCCGGCTGGGCGCCGGCCTCGGGCTGACCGCCTGCACGGTGGATGTCGACCTGGCCAGGAACTGGATTCCGGGGCTGGGACCAGCCGGTCTCGATGGGGTGGTGGCCAAGCGGTGCGAGCAACCGTACCTGGCCGGTGAGCGCGAGTGGCTGAAGGTGAAGCCGCGCGCCACCTGTGACTGCGCCGTGATCGGATACCGGTTGATCGGCCCTCATCGCCTGGTCAGCCTGCTACTGGGACTCTACGGCGAAGACGGCCGCCTCCATCACGCCGGTAACACCTCGAGTCTGAGCGCGCAGGCCAGCCGGGAAGTCGAAGCCAGGCTGGCCCCGCTGGCGACGGCCACGGCGGCAGTGACCGGCCGCCAACCCGACCGGGTCAGCCGCTGGAGCCGGAATCCGACCGCCAACTGGCAGCCGGTTCGTCCAGAGCTGGTGGTAGAGGTGGAGTACGACCACTTCCAGGGCGGGCAGCGCTTCCGACATGCCGCCCGACTGGTGCGCTGGCGCCCGGATCGTGACCCCCGCGGTTGCAAGTTGGACCAGGTCTCACAAGCTTTCGGCGGCGATCCCCTGGCCGCGCTCGAGGAGGTCATCGAGAGCGGCGAGCGGTGAGGGCGGCGGCAGCCTAGGGCTGGCCCCGGTGCCCTTCGGCCTCGGTGTCGGGCTCCGCTTCGGTGTCCGCTTCGATCTCCGAGTCGACTTCCGAGTCGACCTCCGAGTCCAGTTCGACATCCCCTTCGACGGCATCCAGTTCCAGCAGCTCGGGTTCGTCTGGCACCGCCTCCGGAGCCTCGGTTTTGGCGGGAGTGCCCTTGCCCCGGCTGCGCCAGGTSGAGGTGCCGGCCACCGGGCGCATCTCGATCACGGCCGGGTCGACCAGGCATTTCGACCGGTTGACCAGTTTGCGCTCGCCCTCGTGGATGTAGACCACGGTTCGCTCGAGTACGGCGGTCACGAACACCCGCTCGCCGTCGACCAGCGCCCAGAAGTCGGGCATGATCATGAAGCCCTCGTCGTTGAACTCGCTGAGGGGTTTGAGAGCGGGCTCCTTGCCGGGGGTGCCGGCGGAGGTGTCGGTCTTCTTGGGCATGGAGTCACCTTGTCAGAGGAGTGGAGTGGGAGCCTGCCCGACACGCGGTTAGGCGTGCGGCACCGGTGGACGCGGTCCACCCAGTGGATTATCCCAGGTTGTGACCCCGAGCCCCGCCGGTGCCGGGCGTTCGACAGCGCTGTCGATGTCGGGGCTCAGCGCAACTGGCGGCTCAGTACTCCGGACCTGATCGTGGTCCAGCCCAGCATGCTGGCGGCGTGGATGAAGGCCAGAAAGACGGCAACCCGGATCAGTTCGACCGTGAGCTGAGTTGGGGTGGTACCGACGACGTAGATGGTTGCGGCGAACAGCCAGAAGAGTACGCCGGTGGCCAGGCTCATCACCTTGCAGTACAGGCGGATGAAGTTGACCAGGGTCTTGTCGGCATCGGTTGCATCCATGGTGACAGCATCCCTTCCCACTCGGCTGGTCGTCTTGGCGGCGGCGGGTCCAGCCCTTCCCGTTCTGAGCCTAGCAAATGCGCTCCGGAGCAATTAGCAAGGATTTGTCATAGTTCTTCACGTGGAATAAGTACTGGCAGCTACTAAGGATCGGGRCATAAATCCCTCAGCATTCAGGGTAGGAAGCAGGGTGGTGGGCCGGCCTGCGCCCTGCGGGGGGGTGGTGGCCTCGGTTGCTGGCCTGCTGGCTCCGAGCGCGGTGGTCACCACCATCCTGGCCGCCGAGTTCGCCCGTCTGGGCCGGTACCCACTTTTCCAGGCCGGCCTCAAGGGCGTGGTGCTGGCCACCGCGGGAGCTTATCTCGTGAACGCATGGCGGTTGATCCGCCCGGCCCTGGTCACCGCGCGGCGTGAAGGCCGGCTACCGCTGGTGATGGCCGCCACGGTTTGCGCTGGCGCCCCCTGGGTTTACTGCTCCTGCAAATGCCGGTCTATGCGCTGCTGGCGGGGGCGGGGGTGCTGACCGGGGGTGCGGTCTGGCTAGAGGACTGGTTGAGGCGCAGTCGATGATCGACCCTGTGATCTTCTTCGGAATCCTGTTGAAGGCGGCGCTGCTTTCCACGGGTGGGCTCGGCAGCCTGCCCGCCATCCATCAGGACCTGTTGCCGCGCGGCTGGGCCAGCGATCGTCAGTTCGCCGCCGCGCTGGCGGTCGGCCAGTTGGCGTCGGGACCGACCGGTCTTTGGATGGTCGCCCTCGGTTACCTGGTCTACGGGCTGCCGGGGGCGTTCCTGACCACGATCGCGGCCAGCCTACCACCGCTGCTGGTGCTGCCACTCGGTCAGGCCCACCGCCGGGTGGCAGGTCACCCGGCGGTGCGGGGCTTCGTTCGCGGCCTGGTCCTGGCGGTGGCCTCCAGCATCCCCTTAGTGATGCTCAAGCTGATCGGAAATGGAGGGCTGGGGGCGGCCGGCGTGGGGATCGTCATTGGCGGAGCGCTGCTGATCGCCAGCCGCCGGCTGCCTCTGGTGGTGACTTTGGGGTTGGGAGCGGCGGCGGGGATGGCGCTGCTGCGGTAACCTGTCCGATCACGCGGGGGGCAGGCGATCGATCCGGATGCGAAGCGAGAACCGGGATGCCTTGATGGAAAGTGAAGTTACTACCGTGCCCCGGCCGCGAATCGAGAGCCGACGCAGCAATCCGCTGACTGCCCACTTCGAGTTCAGCTGGCGGGATTCGATCAGCTGCAGCCTGTGGTTGCCCCGCAATTGAGGCACTTGTAGCAGGCGCCCGATCGGACCGTGAGCGATCCGCAGTCGGGGCAGCTGGGGGCGTCCTGGTTGGTGGCGAAGGTGAACCTCGGTGGCCCGTCCCCAAAGCCGGTGGCGGGCGCGGACGGAGCCGGCGCCACCCCGCGCAGGTGGTTGCCGATGATCCCTACCGCCTCCTGCTCCTCCGGGCTCAGGAAGCGACTGGCCAGCCACCTGAAGATGTAGTCGACGATCGACTTGGCGATCGGGATCTGCGGGTTCTTGGTGAATCCGGACGGCTCGAAGCGCATGTGGCTGAACTTGTTCACCATCACCTGCAGGGGCACGCCATACTGCAGGGCGACCGAGGTCTGGGTGGCAAAAGCGTCGGTCAGCCCGGAGATGGTGGAACCCTCCTTGGCCATGGTGATGAACACCTCGCCCGGCTTGCCATCCTCGTAAAGGCCAACCGTGATGTAGCCTTCGTGACCCTGGATGTCGAACTTGTGGGTGATCGAGTGGCGTTCATCGGGCAGTCGGCGGCGCTGGACGCCGGTGGGTACCGGCACCTGGACCTGAACAGGTTCGGCTACCGGTATCGGCTGGGCCGGCGCCTCGACCTTCTCTCGGCGACCAGAGTCCTCTTTGGTTGAGGTGGACAGCGGCTGCGATCGCTTGCAGCCGTCGCGGTACACCGCCAGGCACTTCAGGCCCAACTTCCAGCCTTCGATGTAGGCATTCTCGATGTCCTCGACAGTGGCCTCATTGGGGAGGTTGACGGTTTTCGACATCGAGCCGCTGATGAACGGCTGCACCGCCGCCATCATTCGCACGTGACCCATCGGGGCGATGGTGCGGGTGCCACGCAGCGGCTTGAAGGCGCAGTCGAACACCGGCAGATGCTCGTTGAGGATGTGGGGAGCTCCCTCGATAGTTTCCTGGGCGTCGATGTAGTCGACGATCTCAGTGATCTGGCGGGGGTCGTAACCGAGCCGGGCGAGTGCCTCCGGGACGGTGTTGTTGACGATCTTGAGCAGCCCGCCGCCAACCAGCTTCTTGTACTTGACCAGCGCCAGGTCGGGCTCGATGCCGGTGGTGTCGCAGTCCATCATCAGGCCGATGGTGCCGGTGGGGGCGAGGACGGTGGCCTGGGCGTTCCGGTACCCGTGCGCTTCGCCCAAAGCGATGGTCTGATCCCAAACCCTGTGAGCGGCCTCGACCAGCGGTGCCGACACCTTGCCACCGGTCAGGCGATGAGCCGCGGCCCGGTGCTTGGCCATCACCGCCAGCATCGGTTCGCGGTTCTTCTCGAACTCGCTGAAGGGACCCTTGACCTCGGCCATTCGCGCCGATTGCGCGTACGCGCGCCCGGTCATGATGGCGGTGATGGCAGCCGCCACCTGGTTGCCCTCGAGCGAGTCGTAGGCGAGACCGAGCGACATCAGGAGCGCGCCCAGGTTGGCGTAGCCGAGGCCAAGCGGCCTCAGCGCTTCGGAATTGCGGGCGATCGCCTCGGTGGGGTAGGAGGCGTTGCTGACGATGATCTCCTGGGCGGTGAAGCACACGTCGATGGCGCGCATGAACCGGGTGACGTCGAAGCTGCCGTCTGCGGACTTGAACTTCATCAGGTTCAGCGACAGCAGGTTGCAGGCGGTGTCGTCCAGGAAGACGAACTCCGAGCAGGGGTTGGTGGCATTGATCCGGCCCGTGTTGGGAACGCAGTTCCACTCCTGGATGGTGGTGTCGTACTGCATGCCGGGGTCACCGCACACCCATGCCGACTCGGCGATCTCACGCAGCATGTCGCGCGCCGGGTACCGGTCGATGACGCGGCCGTCAGTGACCGCGCGGGTCTCCCAGGTGCCGTTCTCGAGTGCGGCTTTCATGAACTCATCGGTGACTCTGACCGAGTGGTTCGCGTTCTGGAACTGGATGGAGTCGTAAGCGCCGCCGGCCACGTTGAAGCCGGCGCTGTAGCCGGCGTCGATCAGGGCCCAGGCCTTCTTCTCCTCCTCCTTCTTGCACCGGATGAAGTCCATGACGTCCGGATGGTCGGCGTTGAGGATGACCATCTTCGCCGCCCGCCGGGTGGTACCACCGGACTTGATCGAGCCGGCGAAGGCGTCGTAGCCACGCATGAAGGAGACGGGACCGGAGGCGGTGCCGCCGCCCGACAGGCCCTCCTTCGAGGAGCGGATCACCGACAGATTGGTGCCTGTGCCAGAGCCGAACTTGAAGAGCATCCCTTCGGTCTTGGCGAGTTCGAGGATCGACTCCATCGAATCCTGGACGGAGTTGATGAAGCAGGCGGAGCCCTGCTGGGCACGGGTGGGGATGCCGAGGTTGAACCACACCGGGCTGTTGAAGGAGGCGTGCTGGGTGACCAGCAGGTAGCGCAGCTCCTGAGCCCAGTTCTCGGCATCCCGCTCACTCGCGAAGTAGCCGCCGGCGACACCCCAACCGTGCAGGGTGTCGACTACCCGGTCGACCAGCTGCTTGACACTCCGCTCGCGCTGAGGGCTGCCGGCGGGACCGTGAAAGTACTTCTGGGCGACCACATTGGTAGCGAGCATCGACCACGAGCGAGGCACCTCGACATCGGCCTGTTCGAAGATCACCCGGCCGCCGCTGTCGGTGATCTGCGCGGTGCGCAAGTCCCACTCGACCAGGTCGTACGCCTGGCTCCCCTCGGGGGTGAAGTAGCGGTCGAAACGGAGCCCTTTTGGATGCTGCTGGGTCGTGGTGGTGGAGTTGTCCTTCTGAGCCACGTTGTCCGCCATCTTGYTGTTGCCTCCCTGACAAACCTTCTCTCGAACCGCCGGCGCCACCTCGATGGGTCGACGAATCAGCTGGTTGAGGTGTCCTCGACGGCTCGGCCCCGCGGCCTCGGGGCCCAGGAGCTTCCCCGTCTTCACTTGCATTGAACGTCTGCTTGAACGTCCTCTGAACGCCACTTTCGCCGACCGGTTCTGGGCCGGCCAGGTGGTCTGCCCCTGTGCGCCGCCGTCATGCGCAACCCTGGTTCGCGTGGTTCGCGCCGCCCTCGGCGCCGGGTGCTGCGGCGGATGTCGTGGACTTGAGATGGGTGAGGCCCCGGAACACTCCCGCCAAAGTCGTCCCAGGGCCCCTACCGCTCCGTCAGTGTAGCAGATGCTTTGCGCTTGTCAAGGGGGTTTGACCCCATATATTGCATAGAGTGAAGAGCTATGCCACCACATATGGCACCATCACTGTGATCAAACTGTGTACAAGCGTGGGCCTGGGCTGGGGAAAAGCCCAGCGATGACAGGAGCGACGTGTGGAAAGCCGCCGGGGCCAACTCGATCGACGCCGACGGGGTTATGAGAGGGTTGTGGAATGACCGTGCCCGACCGGATCCCGCTCGAAGAGGTGTACATGCGGATGGCCGAGGAGCTGGCCAAACGCTCCACCTGTAGCCGCAACCAGGTCGGCTCGGTGATCGTCACCGAGGACCTGACCCAGGTCCTGGGCATCGGCTACAACGGCAACGCCCGGGGTCTCGCCAACGCCTGCGACTCGATCGAGCCGGGTCGCTGCGGCTGCATCCACTCAGAGGCCAACGCGCTGCTCAAAGCCGGCGCCCAGATCCCGGGCAAGATCATGTTCGTCACCGTCTCGCCGTGCCTGATGTGCGCCAAGATGATCGTGAACGCCAACGTCGCCGCCGTCTACTTCCGGCGCGACTACCGCTCGGACCAGGGTCTGCGGGTACTCCGGGCGGCCGGGGTGCGGGTGGTGCGCTACGACCAGTACTCCGACCGCTGGCGCGAGGCGGGCGTCGGGCGGCCCTAGGCCGCCCAGCCGAGCACGTCGATCACCACGTTCACCCGGCCGGCGTAGTTGTAGATCTGCACCGTGCCGTCGGGGCCCGGCTTGGCCACCACCACGTTGGCCACCGTCTGCCCTGGCCGCCAGTTCAGATTGGAGGCCACCGGCTTGGGCGCAGCGTCCGGCCAGACGGTCAGGAAGCCAGCTGCCGAGGTGTCGGTGGCGGTCAGGTTGAGGATCACCGCTGAGGCGCCGGCGGGGATGCCGGCGAAACCGGTCACCCGCACCCGCAGCACCGAATCCGGCCCGAGCGGCCCGGCGAAGGTTCCCAGCCGGGAACTGGGCCGGCTGTCGACGATCCGGGTTGGGCTGACCGCGTAGAGGCGTCCGGCGTCGCCCTGGCCGCTCCGGCCGAGGCCGTACCAGCCGAGCACGTCCATCACCACATCGGCGCGACCGGCGCTATTGAAGACCGACAGCCGTCCGTTCTGGCCGAGGCTGGCGATGACCAGGTTGGCCACGGTCTGACCAGCCGCCCAGTTGATGGAAGACGCCACCGGGCGTGGGCCGCCGCTGGGCCAGATGGTGAGGTAGCCGGGGCTGGAGGCCCCGGTCACCGTGAGGTTGACCAGCACCGAGGTGGCGCCGTCGGGGATGCCGAGCTGTCCGGCGACCTGGACATCCACCGCCTGCTGTGGGTTCAGAGTCGGGATCAGCTGCCGCTGAGTGGTGACCGGAACCGCTGTACCTGGAGGGTTGGGAGGAGGCGCCGGCCAGCGGGTGTCGATCAGGCGACCGGGACTCATCGGGTTGAGGACCGCGCCGGTGCCGGGAGGGTCGAGCGAGTACCAGCCGAGCACGTCGATGACTACGTCTACTCCCGATCCGTAGGCGTAGATCTGGATTCCCCCGTCGCCACCGAGCCGGGCGATGGCGAGGTTGGCCACGGTCTGACCGGCCGTCCAGTTGACCGTGGACGCGGTCGGCCGGTCCGCGGCCGAAGGCCACACGGTGAGGAATCCGGGCCCGGAGGCTCCGGTGACAGTCAGGTTGAGGGCCACCGCCGACACTCCGAGGGCGGGCACGCCGCCGGTGCCGGCCACGGCCAGCGAGATGGTCTGACCGGCGGCCAGGGGCGAGGAGTACGGACCTACCTGGCTGGCCGCCCGGGTGTCGAGGATGCGGGCCGGCGAAACTCCGTGGTAGGCGGCCGAGGTGGGGGCGAGGGGATCGTGGAGCCAGCCCCTCACCGGGGCCCAGCCGTACACCGTCCAGTTGGAGACCGTCAGCCGCTCATAGCCGGTGGGAGAGGCATTTTGCTCCATGATCCCGAGCGACCCGTTGCCTGATTGGTCGATCTGGGCGTCGATTACCACGGCGGTGTGTCCGTAAGGGTTGCCGGCGGTGGCGGCAAAGGCGATCACGTCACCGGCCGATGGCGCCGAGCC
>JRHI01001088.1_pt1 | contig 24951 bp, 25 predicted proteins | sample 215371 | NCBI WGS metagenome assembly JRHI01 (sample SAMN02929681, study PRJNA255918) | sediment metagenome | biome: cave system; feature: Ice Cave; material: Sediment; isolation source: sediment from deep within a dark volcanic ice cave with no known source of... ...
AGTACCTTCCCTTGCGAGAATCATCAGGTTATTTCCGTAAGAGCCCTAAGGAAAGGAAGGGTAGCTGCATGTATAAACGTTCTATACCTCCACGAGATTTGCCAAGGCATGGCTACACAGTGCATAATGAAGCCCTATGAAGTATTCGAGCATACAGCCGATATCGGTTTACATGCCTATGGGTGTACCTTGATCGAGCTATTCATCCATGCGGCGCAAGGCATGGAGAGCTTGATGGTCGTACCCCAGCAGATACAGAACGTGACCAGCCGAGAAGTGACCATTGAAGGTCACGATGCCGTTTCGTTGCTCATCAACTGGCTCAATGAACTGATCTTTCTGTTCGATACAGAATATCTGCTTTTCCGAGACTTCGAGATTTCCTTCATCTCCGAGGATCGCCTCATTGCCCGCGCTTTTGGCGAAGCATACAACGGGCAGCGTCACGAGCTAAGTAGTGCTATCAAAGCTGTTACTTGGCACGAGGCTGCTGTCACCCGCATCGAGAACGGGTACCAAGCCCGTATCATTTTCGACATTTAAGACGACATACTCACCGTCGTAGGGACCAGCTTGAGCGCGTCCGACGTCCTCATCGTCAATGTTGATGAAGCATTCACATCCAACGACGGACGCGCTCAAGCTGATCCCTACGATATATCCACCGTGGTAGGGGCCTCATTCATGGCGCCCGTCGTCCACATCGTCAACGTCGGAGGAATTGACTATCGCCACGACGGACGCGCTCAAGTTGGTCCCTACGACATCCTCGTTTGAAGAAAGCGTGCAGGAGAAAACACATGGGCAACGGAAAAGATACTGTTCCATTGGAGCGTATAGATGCTCATCGCTGGCGCATTCCTACGCGTTATAACGCGAATATGCGCGTGCCAGGGATGGTCTATGCCGATGATGAATTACTCGAACAGATCATTGCCGATAACGCATTACAGCAGGTGGCAAACGTTGCGACTCTGCCCGGAATTGTCGGACATTCTCTGGCAATGCCAGATATTCACTGGGGCTATGGTTTTCCCGTTGGAGGTGTCGCTGCAACTCACGCAGTGGATGGTGTCGTCTCCCCTGGTGGTATTGGCTTTGACATCAACTGTGGAGTGCGTTTGCTTGCCACTGATCTGTTACGGAATCAGATTCGTGGAAAAGTCGATAAGCTAGCTGATGAACTCTTCAACAACCTGCCTTCAGGAGTAGGAGGCGATGGCATGCGCCAACTGAGCCGTGAAGAGATGCGCGAAGTCATGGTGTGTGGTACTGCCTGGGCTATTGAGGAGGGCTACGGTTTTGCGGAAGACCTAGAAGTCACCGAAGAGTTGGGCGTGTTGGCGGGAGCCAATCCCGATGCGGTTTCTGCGAATGCTATTCAGCGTGGTAAGAAGCAACTTGGTAGCCTGGGATCGGGCAATCACTTTTGTGAAGTGCAATATGTCGAGCACATCTACGATGAAGCGGCAGCCAAGGCTATGGGTATTGCCCAGATCGGGCAGGTGGTAGCAACCATACATTGCGGCTCACGTGGCTTCGGTCATCAGATTGCGGAAGATTACATCAAGCTGGCCGAGTCGAAGCAAAAGGAGTTTGGTTTTAACTTGGTTGATCGTCAGCTTGCGTGTCTGCCGTTGCAGTCCGAGGAGGGTAAAGCATACCTGGGTGCAATGGCTTGCGGTGCCAACTTTGCCTGGGCCAATCGTCAACTGCTGATGCATGGTGTCCGTCAGGCGTTCGCATCGGTCTTTGGGCGTAAAGCGCGGGCAAAAGACCAGCCGCTCGTCTACGATGTCTGTCACAACATCGCCAAGATGGAGGAATACGAAGTTGATGGCAGCATGCAGCGTGTCTGTGTGCATCGTAAAGGTGCAACTCGTGCCTTTCCACCACAACATCCCGCGTTATCTGAAAGGTACCGTGAGGTTGGACAACCCGTACTCATCCCCGGTGATATGGGCCGTTACTCGTTCGTGCTGGTAGGCGCACAAGGCTCAATGGAGCAGAGCTTCGGCTCCTGCTGCCACGGTGCTGGCCGCCGCCAGAGTCGCACCGCCGCCAAGAAGTCAATCACTGGCAAGGAACTGATTGAGCAGCTAGATGCGCGTGGCGTCACCGTGCGTGTCCACAGCAAAAATCTGTTGCCAGAGGAGGCGCCCCAGGCCTACAAAGACGCCCAACAGGTCGTGAATGTTGTGCATAATGCAGGATTGGCAAAACTTGTGGTGCGGTTGAAGCCAATTATCGTAGTGAAAGGGTAGTAACCCTACAAAACCCTAGATGAGAAATAAAGCTTTCTTATCTAGGGTTTTTGTTCTATTGATTTTCTATATGCTGAAATTGAAAATCGATATGACAAGTAGCGTATCTTTGTCACAAAGAAATATGCGAAAAATCCCAAAATATGCCTCTTATATAACAGTTGATATAGAGAATCTATATATGTAAAATAATGAATTAGGTAGGTAAAAATATTTTATGTATAATGGTACCAGGAAACTGGACCAGTGGATAAGATAAAATAGCTGTATCAAGAGGCGTGGTAAAAGGAGGAAAAGCATGTCTGTTTAACGCAAACGATACAGTGCTGAGATCAAGGCAAAAGTTGCCTTAGAAGCGATGAAAGGGCAGAAAACCACCAATGAGATCGCTGCAGAGTATGGAGTGCATCGTGCGATCCGTTCACTTTAAACCATGGGAACATGGGGGACAAGTGGCAGCATATTTAATGTTGACAACTGTTTCTTTGATGAGAGGCGAAATCCCTCTCCCATTCGGTAGGAGTGGATAGCGCCATCCCCACTGTAGAGACTGGTCATCAATCGGTGAAGCGGGATGGAACGGGGAAACCTCATAAGCCTGATATGGGGAAATCCTCTAGCTGGCTGCTATGGTGAGAAGCTTGCCTAAGAAGACAAGTAAAACGAATGCATGACTGAACCATCGTCACCATAAACTGGCCTACGCAGGATAAGAGGCCAGCCCAAAATGGGAACGAGTCAATACACGATGTAGATGATGCAGCTACATTGCCTACCTGTGAGGACTCCGGTGGAGAATGCGCACCTACAGTAGCAGAAAACAGAGAAACGGAACGGAGAAACCGTGTGTTCGCTCTCATTGGAGGTCGATACAGTGAGCAGGTGCCAACCGCAAGCGACACGACGGAAGGATTGTCCAAAAAGCCAAGGCCTCTGGAAAAGCCAGAGGATACGCTAACGTGGACACAGTCATGTGGAAGGTAGAAGACCAAGTACGATGAGAGACAGGAAAGCACCCAAGGTCAAGCCAAAACTTGACCCTGAGAGTGAGGCTTGGAGACGCTTGCCATGGCGCAAGTTTGAGCAACACGTCTACCGCATCCAAAAGAGCATCTACCGAGCTAGTCAACGTGGTAATAGACGGGCAGTCCAGAAACTTCAAAAACTTCTGATGAAATCGGAGGCGGCAAGACTGCTTGCCGTACGCCGAGTCTCCCAGGACAACCAGGGAAAGAAAACGGCCGGCATAGATGGGGTGAAGAACTTAAAACCTCACCAGAGGAAACAGGTCGCACACCTTATCCACCCAAAACACTGGCCGCAGACAGCCAAACCAGTCAGAAGGGTCCTTATCCCCAAGCCTGGAAAGGACGAGAAGCGGCCTTTAGGCATTCCCACCATGTACGAGCGCGCACGGCAATGTCTTGTCAAGTCTGCACTCGAACCCGAATGGGAAGCACGGTTTGAAACGAACAGCTACGGCTTTCGTCCTGGACGCTCCTGCCATGATGCCATCGCAGCCATCTTCAATACTATCTGTCAGAAAGCCAAATATGTCTTCGACGCCGATATCCGGGGATGCTTCGATAACATCGACCAGAACGCCCTCCTGAAGAAGCTTCAAACATATCCCCAACTGAGACAGGCCGTGGAAACCTGGCTCAAGGCTGGGGTCATGACCAATGGAGAATACACACGGACGGAAAGCGGAACACCGCAGGGCGGCGTGATTTCACCGTTACTCATGAATATCGCGCTGCATGGATTGGAAGAAGCGATCACCAACGTGCCGCAAACCAGCAGGGATAAGCCCCAGATGGTTCGCTATGCCGATGATCTCGTCGTTTTCCATTCCACGCTAGAAACGATAGTTGAAGTAAAGATCAGGGTGCAACACTGGTTAAGAGACATGGGATTAGAACTGAAAGCAAGCAAGACGCGAATTACCCACACGCTCACATGCCACGAAGGGAATGTCGGCTTCGAGTTCTTAGGGTTCTCCATACGATACTATCCGGTAGGGAAAACTCACACTGGAACAAACTCGCATGGCACCCCTCTTGGTTTCAAGACGATTATTAAACCGAGTAAAGAGGCCGTCAAGCGCCATCTAGCCCAGATCAAAGAGAGTATCCACAACCACCGATCAGCCCCGCAAGGGACATTGATCAAGGAACTGGATGCGATCATCCGAGGATGGTCAAACTACTACAAAACAGTCTGCTCGAAGGCTGAATACAGTAGATGTGACTTCATTCTCCAACAACAGCTTTGGTCATGGGCAACACGCAGGCACCAGAACAAAAACAATCATTGGATTAGGCGACGATACTGGAAGGAAGGAGAAGGACAACACAGCATCTTCGCAACGCCAGAACAGTAGGGTATGAAGTTGACCCGCTTTTGGGGAGACTCAAACGTGGAAGTTGAGTCAGTGGAGATTGCATCAAAAGAGATGAAAAAGAGAAAATATATGGTAAAACCTATTGTACCTGAAAACTATTCTTTTGTCAACTATTCTTCTCTTTTCCCTGTTTTTCATACTCAACTGGACTGAGATACCCAAGAGAAGAATGTCGCCTTTTTCGATTGTAAAACACTTCGATATAGTCAAACAACGCAGTTTTTGCTTCTTCTCGTGTCTGATAGATGGTTTGACCGATCCCTTCTTCTTTCAAGATCCCCCAAAAGCTTTCTATCATGGCGTTATCATAACAATCGCCCTTTCTACTCATACTCACCTGAATCCCTCGCTGATGCAGCATTTCTTGATAGCTTTGGCTCGCGTATTCGCTCCCGCGGTCAGAATGATGGACCAAGCCAGCTCCTGGATCGCGTTGTACAAGTGCCATCTGAAGCGCTTGTTTGACCAACGCTGCATCATGTTCCTTTCCCATTGCCCACCCAATGAGCTTGCGTGAGTAGGCATCAAGGACTCCTGCTAGGTAGAGCCATCCTTCAGAAGTCGCAACGAAGGTCATATCGGTCATCCATTTTTGATTGGGGGTATCTGCCGTAAAATCCCGTTTCAGGAGATTGGGAGCCAATGGAAACGGATGGGTACTGTCTGTTTTTTGTGCTTTCTTCCTCCTTCTCTTGGCCATGATGTGCTGTTGCTGCATGAGCCGAACGATGCGCTTTCTTCCACAATGAATGCCTTGTTCGCGGGAGTTCGGCGTGAATGCGAGGACTGCCATAAACGCCCCTATTTTCATGCGCACGCATCTTCAATACGCTCGGTTAGTTGGAGATCATCCTGCTTTCTCTGGCACATGCCTCTTTTACGCCAATTGCGCGTATCCGTTCTCAGAAACCTCGAGCACACAACACATGCGTGTAATAGGGAAAAGAGAGCGATGAGCGTGTATGAAAGCACACTTTACCGCTGGGGTTGCGTGAAGATGCTCATGGCTTTTTTAAGATTTCCCTTTCTTGGCGTAGAATCTCATTTTCACGACGTAACTGTTTCAGTTCTTCTTCAATCGTCAATTGATGCCCTTTTCCTGGAAAGGCTTCTTCCCTGTGTTCTCCAAATTCCTTACACCATTTACTCAGTGCACTATCGGAAATGCCCAGGTCTCTGGCCAATTGTGTCTTGTTTTTTCCGCTCGTTTTAAACAAACTTACTGCTTGTTGTTTGAAGTCTTTTGTGTAGGTTGGTTGAGATTTGCCCATTGAATCCTCCGTGTTCTATTGTACCAAATTTCTCTTCTCCAACCCCCCAAAAGTGGGCCAAGGTCACCATACGAAAACCCCGACTACGGGTTGGACGGAGAGTACAATACAAGTACAACTTCTTAGAGGACGTGTTTCAGTGAGATATGCAATCATTACCAAAACCTTTCGTTTCGAGGCGACACATCATTTGCCAGCACATCGAGGAACGTGTGCGAATATACATGGTCATTCGTACCGACTTGAAATTGCCCTGCGTGGGCCAATCAAAGAGAGACAAGGGCAGTCTGCTCATGGTATGGTCATGGACTTTGGAGACCTTTCACAGATCGTGCGGTCTTCCGTTCTCGAATGTCTCGATCATCAAGACCTCAATAGTGTGACAGATGTGTATACCACAGCCGAAAACCTCGCCCATTGGATATGGGGGAGGCTCGTTGCAGCGGGCTTGGAGGAAGCGTTGCTCTATCGCATTCGGCTTTGGGAGACCGAGAGCAGTTTTGTGGAAATCACGGAAGCGGAGCGCGAGTAGATGAACGTCATGGAGATTTATCGTTCGGTTCAGGGGGAAGGTCTGCTCATGGGAGTGCCAACCACCTTTGTCCGCTTCTTCGCGTGCAACCTGCGCTGTTCCTGGTGTGATACCAAGTATTCGTGGAGCGTTCGTGAAGGTGGAACATGGGAGTCCATGTCAGTACAGGAAGTGGTAGAACGGGTTCACGCTCTCGGTGCCAGACATGTTGTATTGACAGGGGGTGAGCCAACGTTACAAAAAGAGCTTGCTCAGCTTGCACGAGGACTCAAAGATCAGGGATATCATCTGACCGTTGAGACCAATGCGACCATTTTTCCCACAGCAGCAATTCCGCTCATCGACCTATGGAGCCTTTCACCGAAGCTCTCCAGTGCGGGCGAGAATTACTTGCGCGTTCCCATCATGAAGCGTTTTCTCGAAGCACTCCGACCGGAGCAACAACAGTGGAAATTTGTTGTGCGCGACGATGCGGATGTCCAGCATCTCCGTATGCTGTTATCGAGCTTTCCTTGCTTTGCGGAACATCACCTTCCTGTCCTCCTCCAGCCAGAAGGTGATAGGGCAACAGCAGATTATGCTGCTGCACTTGAATATCTTGTAGAGCAGGTGCGAGATTCTTTCTGGGATGACTACTCCGTGCGTATCTTGCCACAGTTACACGTGCTTATCTGGGGAAGACGACGTTGGGTATAGAGCTTCTTTTCGTGGATGTTCATCGATGAAGCTCTGCCCCATTGCTTAGATGCTTCGTGCCAGAGCGAGCACATTATTAAAGAGTGACGCGAGTCAACATCCCTTGACTCTGAAAAACATTCTGTGATATACATATAGACACGAAGATATACGAGTAGATTGTACTGAATACATGGACGGGAGCTTGGGAAAGCCAGGCTGAGAGGGTGGTCGCGCAATCGCCACCGACCGATAGAACCTGATCTGGATAATGCCAGCGCAGGGAGAAAGACTTCTTTTGAAGAAATCTTCACGGGCGTTGGCATATATATGCTAACGCCTTTTTTGCTGCTGAACACGTCTTTTCATGGGAAAGCACCTGTTACTCAATGAAAGAGGCTACAAGGAGAAGATTCCGTGAGTGATCCAAAGACGTATGTCGTCAAACAACAGACGGAGCTTACAGGTATGGGACTTAGTGCACGCTTGCGCCAAAGCGTGCTTTCACTTTGGGAACGCCAACTCACACATCCCTTTGTCGTTGCACTGGGAGATAGCTCTCTACCACAAATCAACTTCGAGTTCTATATTCGGCAGGATACACTTTTTCTTGATGTCCTAACGAAGACGTTTGCGTATGCCGTGGGCAAAACCACTGATCATGGTGAGATGGAGCAATTTGGCAAATACGTGTTGAATACCCTCCTTGTTGAGGCCGACCTACACCGCCGCTACGGTGAGCGGTTTGGATTGACACCTTCTGAGATGGCGGCAACACCGATGGCACCGACAAATTATGCTTATACACACCACCTACTTTCTATCGCGATGATGGGAACACTACCTGAACTCCTAACCGCCGTCCTTCCTTGTGCCTGGATTTATGCGGAGATTGGACGGCACTTCGCCAAGAACGCACCTCATACTCCTGATCATCCCTATGCCGATTGGCTAGCAACCTATGCTTCGCCGGATTTTGATGCGGTGGAACTATGGATACGCGAACATCTGGATGCACGAGCAGATAGTATGAATGCCGAAGATGAGAAAAAAATCCACGAGATATTCCTGACAAGCACGAGATACGAATGGCTGTTGTGGGAAATGGCTTGGCGATTGGAAGCGTGGCCCATATGAGGAACGAGGGAAAATATATGCAGTATAGCAAAGTGGATGTTCCACGTGCATTAACTATCGCTGGCTCTGATTCGGGAGCGGGTGCTGGCATTCAAGCTGATCTAAAAACGTTTGCCGCACTTGGTGTCTACGGACTTTCAGCTCTTACTGCTGTTACAGCACAAAATACGCTTGGAGTACACGCCGTCGAGGAACTTTCACCAATGTTGATTGAAGCACAGATCAACGCAGTACTCGAAGACATAGGTGCTCATGTAGCAAAGACAGGAATGCTTTCTAGCTCAGCAATTATCGAGATCGTTGCAGACAGCGTTCGTAAGTGGAACCTGCGTCTGGTTGTTGATCCAGTGATGCGAGCGAAAGGTGGTGATGCGTTGCTGCGACCTGAAGCTGTAAGGACGTTACGTACCCTCCTGTTACCGTTGGCAGAAGTAGTAACACCTAACTTACCAGAAGCTGAAGAATTGACTGGACTGAAGGTCGAGACGCTTGAGGAGATGCGAGAGGCAGCGCGTGCCATTCACGCATTAGGTCCACCGCATGTTGTGGTCAAAGGAGGGCATCGTTCCACCGAACCTGTTGATGTCTACTTCAATGGAGAAACTTTTGTAGAGTTACATGCCGAGCGCATTCAAACGCTTCATACTCACGGTACTGGCTGCACCTTTTCCGCCGCCATTACTGCTTTTCTTGCACGGGGATTACCAGTACAGGAGGCGGTCACGAATGCCAAAGAGTACATTACAGAAGCAATTCGTCACGCGTTTGGTATCGGTCATGGGCATGGTCCTGTAAGTCATTTCTGGCAATGGGAGCAGCTATGAAGCAAGACGAAGAGAGGCGTACAACCGTTTTACTCGCACGCATCCGCGAACAACGACCTCTTATTCACCACATTACCAATATGGTGACAATGAATGACTCAGCAAATATAACGCTTGCACTTGGTGCCCTACCAGTTATGGCTCATGCCATAGAAGAAGTTGAGGAGATGGTCAGTCTTGCCGGAGCATTGGTCTTGAATATCGGCACACCAGACCTTCATCGTATCGAGGCAATGGTGCGAGCTGGAAAACGTGCCAACGAAAGAGGCATTCCTATTGTGCTAGACCCGGTAGGTATTGGTGCGACGCATTTCCGTACTCAATGCGCCCTACGCCTGTTACAGGAGCTACACATCGCCGTTGTACGGGGAAATGCTGCTGAGATGGCTGCTCTGGTAGGAGTTACCGCCGAGATACGTGGCGTTGAGTCACTCTCCGTGACTACTGAGAGCGCATCACTTGCACATCGTGTCGCACGAGAATTACACTGTGTTGCTGCCATAACAGGAGTACATGATTCTATCTCTGATGGGAAACGCATCGGACGAGTAGAGAACGGACATCCACTCCTTGCCTCCATTACTGGAAGTGGCTGTATGTCAAGCAGCTTGGTTGCGGCCTTTCTTTCTGTCGAGTCGAATGCTTTCTTTGCCGCTCTAGCAGCACTGATAACGATGGGACTCGCAGGTGAGTTAGCCGCACTCAAAGCCTCTGGTCCTGGTACATTCCGTGCTCACTTGTTCGATGCAGTTGCAGCAATGGATGAAGCTTCTTTCGTTCAGAAGCAGAAAGTGAGCATTACTTTATGAATGCTGCCTTTGAGCCGGGCAAACCAAGCGTGAATGTTTCTCACAAAAAGGGTCTAGTCCCACGTCTACAACTTCATATCTTGACTGATCACACCTCGGCAAGAGGTCGTGATATGCTTACCATCGCCTCGGCAGCTCTTGCTGGTGGTGCAACAGTAATTCAACTGCGTGACAAACTGGCAGGTACACGCCTTCTTGTTGAGGAAGGGCAGGCATTACGTGCGTTGACTCGCGAACACAATGCTCTCTTCATTGTGAACGACCGTATCGACGTGGCACTGGCTATTGACGCAGATGGCGTTCATATTGGTCAGGATGAGGATATGCCTGCATCCCTTGCCCGGCAACTCCTAGGATCAGAACGGATTTTAGGCATCTCGGCGGGAAACAGAGCAGAGGTACACAGTGCAGTTGCGGCTCATGCTGACTACATAAGCATCGGCCCTATTCAACAAACGCGTGTAAAAGCCGATGCAGGGTTGCCTATTGGGACAGAACTGCTAAGGGAGATAGCAGTATGGGTTCCGATCCCGATTATCGCGATTGGTGGTATTACTGTTGAGAGCGTAGAGGAAATCATACAGGCTGGTGCCATTGGGGTCGCAGTCATCTCCTCTGTAGTTGGAGCTGAGGATATTACTGCAGCAGCGCAATGCTTTTCCATAGTTCTCCAAGAAGCGTTGTTGTCACAGAAGAAGTAGAGACCGAGCTTGAGATTGTATGTGATAGTGCTTAAGTCTTGGTTACTCACCTCCTATAAAAATGAAGAGGAAAACACGTTTATGCAGAACATCTCACCAATACGCAACTATAGACGTAGTCCAGTTGCATTACAAGCGACACGTGTGGCAACCGCAGCCTTGTTTGTCGCGCTTGGTATTGCGCTTTCGCCTTTTAGCATTCCCGTCTTGGGTGCGAGAATATTTCCAGTACAGAGTTTACTAAACGTTCTAGGAGCTTTCTTTTTGGGGCCAGTCTATACGTTGCTTGTGGCTCTCATTGTCTCCCTCATCCGTAATGCAACAGGTTTAGGGACACCATTAGCCTACATGGGAAGTATGCCCGGGGCATTACTGGCGTCACTCGCATTTTGGAGTGTAATGCTAAGAACACAAGTTGATGAGGGTGAAACGTTCTTTCCGCGTCGCATCCTTTTTGCGATGCTATCGGCGGCGGGAGGAGAAATTCTTGGAACGGGTATTCTGGGGGCAATCGCGGATGGTGCAGTTGTTGCACCTGTGATACTCCATCATCGCGTTATTTTGGCACTTTACCTTCTTCCCTTTCTGCTCGCAGCTCTTGTAGGATCGCTTGCCGCGTGTGCACTTGGTATCGTACTCTGGAAAACGGGCATTCGTCCACGTCTTAAAAAGGGAAATGTGTAACGTTTCTTTGCTATTTTTAGCGGATGATGACGAGGAAAACGAGGAGATATGCATAATTCCCTGCCACTTGTCTCTGCAGTAGGCTTTGGGTATCGTTATCATAGCAACGACCCCTGGGTCGTTCACGATCTTACCATGTCTTTACAGCAAGGTGATTGGCTCGTTCTGACCGGAGCTTCCGGCTCTGGAAAGTCCACATTTGCATCCGCCCTCAACGGAACGGTCCCGCATTTCTATGGCGGGCAAGGAACTGGAATACTCAACGTGTGTGGGTTGGACCCAGCAGAGGTTCCAATGAGTACGACCTTCCGTCGTGTTGGGGTGATGTTTCAAGACCCATCCGTACAGTTATTTGGGACGACCGTAGAGCGTGAACTGACCTTTGGACTTGAAAGTCTGGGAAGAACACGACACGAGATAGCTGCACAGGTAAAAAAGGTTACTACAACACTAGGAATAGTGCATCTCCTTCATCGTGAACCTCATCAACTTAGTGGTGGTGAACAACAACTTGTACTGCTCGCTGCATTTGTCGCGCTTGCACCACAGGTACTGGTACTCGATGAGCCAATGACGATGCTTGATGCACATGCTCGCCGTCGTGTTCGTGACGTACTGCGAGAAATGCACTCGCAAACGCATGGACTTGTTGTGGTCGATCATCAGCTTGATGACTATGGAGATCTTGCAAGTCATTTTGCGCTCATGACAGAGGGGACGATGAGTTGTCAAGGGACTCCATGTGAAGTCGTGACAACACTTCTGCGTCATCCTGAGAGTGGTGTGGCACCCCCTGTTCCTACACGCTGGTGGAGTGACTCTATTTTGCCAGCACAAAAGCCACAACCTAATAACCTACCACTTCCTCTTACGCTGCCACAAGCCCAGCAGTGCATCGAGCACCTCCCGGCTAACGTGTTGGAAGATCTGTCGTCATCATTCCCCGAACGTGACTATTCAACGGTTGAACGATTTGCTGAGAGAGAGACCCTTTTCACACATAACAAGAGTGCTAGACACAGACCATGTGTTGAATGGACACATGTAACATATAGCTATACATCTACTCACGGCAAAAGGTGGTTCGAGAAAAAATGTGTACATACTGCAGTAGCAGAAAATGCACTTCACGATATTTGCGAGGTTCTGTGGCCGGGCGAAATAGTAGCTCTTTTAGGTCCGAATGGTGCGGGCAAAAGTACACTACTCCGCACGTTGAATGGTCTGGTGCGTCCTCAACAGGGAGAGGTGTGTATCAGTGGCAAGTGTATAGGGCAACGACCTGTTGCTGAACTTGCGCACAGTGTCGGGTACGCGCCCCAACGTCCCGAACGTCTCTTCTTTTGCCAGACAGTTGCCGAGGAGTTAGCTGCTGGCCCCCACGCCTTGGGAATTGATATGGAAACTAGGGAGTGGCAAAATTTGCTTATCGAGTCACTTGGACTAGCTCCTTTCTTGCACCGTTCGCCATACATGTTAAGCATGGGACAGCAACGCAAGGTCGGATTAGCAGCAGTCTTGGCCTCACATCCACAAGTCGTCGCACTTGATGAACCTACTGCTGGATTAGACGAACGTGGCAGAGCTACACTCGCAACATTGCTGCATCAACTGGCAACAAACGGAGTATCGGTTCTTGTTGCAACGCATGATATTGAATTCGCCGCTAGGGTTGCTTCGCGCTGGCTCGTCTTAGTCGCTGGTCGCTTGAGGGCAAATGATACGCCTACACGAGTGATGATGAACGCTGATTTGCTGGATGACGCTGCCCTTGAGCCGAGTTCTACCTATCAATTGGATATGCAACTTCGCCAACGACTGATACAAAGACATAGAGCATAGAGCGAAAGAGATGTTCAAATATGTTACAGCCTAAGAGCGCATCTCAGTCCACAGAAATACAAGCCTCTACCATCACGTCTCAGGAACGTTCATCACGTCAGGCACGTCTCCTAGACCCTCGTGCAGCCCTTGGTGCATTTTTAGTGGGCCTCATTGGTCTCCTTGAGACAGGAAATCCGGTCTGGCTTTTTTGTGAGACCGGAATACTCCTGGTACTACTATTTTCGCTCGGTGCTGGCAGAAAACTTGTCACCCTGTCACGTTCTCTTTTGTTCTTCCTCGTACTCGTGGGGCTGTCTGGCTGGCTGGAAGGTGGACTAGCAACACTGACACAGGCACTTGCTCGTGTTGCTGCACTTGTTGTCTGGACAACGCTACTCTTCGTTGTCGCACCACCGGAAAAGCTGGTAGAAGGACTACGACAATGGGGCTTGCCACTTCATATCGCTTTCATTGTGAGTACAGGACTACGCTTCGTGCCACAAATCGCCAATCTTTACCAAGACCTACGGAGTGCTCAAGAGGCACGTGGTATCCGTTTCACACCATTCTGGAAATATGGACGAATGTATCTGTCTCTCCTTGTGCCATTGCTACGTGAAATATTTCGCATGATCGATCAACTGGCACAGGCATTAGAGTCACGAGGTTTCAGCGCACAACCCCGCACCCCGCTGGACAAGCGGCGTTGGCAACGTCCCGATGTCCTTGTACTTGTCATAAGCAGTCTGTGTTGCATTGCTATTCTATTTTTCGGCCGGTAACGTCTTTACCCTCTTCTTGTTGTTGTCAGCCTGGTGTCTCCTTCTCTGCAATTCCTACCTCAGCAAAGGTCGCCATCTCGTCTCGTCTCGTTCTGGCATGATGAATAAGATGGAGTGCCATTCCTACTGGTAAATTTTTCCACCAGCTTCGCGGAACTCCTGGGCCTTTTCTTCCATACCTTTTTGCAGTGCCTGCTCAGCAAGAACACCCTGTTTTTTCGCGTATTCACGAACATCCTGTGTGATACGCATGCTACAGAAGTGAGGACCACACATAGAGCAGAAATGGGCGGTCTTGGCCGGTTCTGCTGGCAATGTCTCGTCGTGATAAGAACGTGCTGTTTCCGGATCAAGCGACAGGTTGAACTGGTCTTGCCAACGGAACTCGAAGCGGGCTTTCGAGAGGGTATCATCCCAGGCCTGTGCGCCTGGATGTCCCTTCGCTACGTCAGCAGCATGTGCAGCTATCTTATACGCGATAACTCCGTCTTTGACATCTTTTTTGTTTGGAAGACCCAGATGCTCCTTAGGGGTCACATAGCAAAGCATCGCTGTGCCAAACCATCCAATCATCGCGGCTCCTATCGCCGAGGTAATGTGTTCATAGCCAGGTGCGATGTCTGTTGTAAGAGGCCCTAATGTGTAAAATGGTGCTTCCTGACAGATTTCCAACTGACGATCCATGTTTTCCTTGATCTTGTGCATAGGGACGTGACCCGGACCTTCAATCATCACCTGTACATCATGCCTCCAGGCAATCTGTGTCAGCTCGCCCAGTATGTCAAGTTCCGCGAACTGTGCTGCATCGTTAGCATCGGCAATTGAACCGGGACGGAGACCATCACCTAGAGAAAATGAGACATCATATGCACGCATGATTTCACAAATTTCCTCAAATGAGTATACGAGAAGTTCTCTTTGTGATGCGCGAGGCACCAGGCCGCCAAAATTGAGCCACCTCTGGACACAATTCCTGTAACTCGACTCGCAGTTAACGGAATGTAAGCAAGCCGTACACCGGCATGAATGGTAAAGTAATCAACACTCTGCTCCGCCTGTTTAATCAATGTATCACGATACATCTCCCAGGTGAGTTCTTCGGCCTTCCCTCCGACCTTTTCTAGCGCCTGATAAATTGGCACCGTCCCAATAGGTACGGACGAGTTGCGGATAATCCATTCACGAGTCGTGTGAATGTTTTTGCCAGTAGATAGGTCCATCACCGTATCCGCGCCCCAATGTGTGGCCCACTGCATCTTTTCAACTTCCTCCTCAATCGAGGACCGTACCGCAGAGTTACCGATGTTCGCGTTGATTTTTACCAGGAAGTTTCGCCCAATAATCATTGGTTCTGCTTCTGGATGGTTTATATTGGCGGGAATGACGGCACGCCCACGTGCAACTTCTTCGCGCACAAACTCTGGCTGTAACCCTTCGCGTATGGCGATGAACTCCATCTCAGATGTGATGATACCGCACCGTGCGTAAACCATTTGAGTTACGGCTTGCCCTCCTCTAGCTCGTACTGGGTTGCGGCGTAGTCCAGGAAAGGCAGCACGATTTGACAGATGGGACGATAGGTTGAGGCCATCGTCAAGAGGCTGTATATCACGCCCACTATACTCCTCGACATCACCACGTTCCAAAACCCAGGCTTGCCGTAGCGGATACAGTCCCTTATGGATATTAATCTGTACATCAGAGTCCGTATAAGGGCCACTTGTGTCGTAGACCCGTAGCGCAGGATTCTCGGAGTTCCCAAAGCGACCACTGGTAGGTGTTAACGTAATCTCACGCATAGGCACACGCAGGTCGGGACGTGATCCTACCACATAGACCTTCCGGCTAGACGGAAAAGGCGTAATGGAAGACGAACTGGTTGTAGATGGTAGTGGCGGTGTGGTGACAACGGAGGACGTAACGATGCTGTTAAGCGATAATTAGAAGTACCGCGCATTGCCTCATGGGAGAATCTTACTTTATCAGGCTTTTTTGACCCGTTGCCTCATGGAAGACAGGTCGTTACCTCATAGAATATCTTACCCTCTAGAAGACGTTTCGGCAAGTGCTGCTTCTCGGCAATCCGCGGGAGTCTGAGGGGCCATGCTCCTCAGCGGGGGTCCAGGGGCTGGCCCCCTGGCCTCAGCGGAGCGCGCCGCTAGCCCTAGCGCGGAAGGATGGAGAGAGGTTCGGAGAGAGGAAGGGAACGCATCGCAATGCATGGTTCCCTTCCTCTCTCCGAGAATCAGGAAACTCCAACGAGGACCTCAGCATGCAGCTCTGGAGGGGAAATTTATCCATTCAGGACTTCTTGCCCCCACTGGTCATCGAAGGTGACTAGGAGGCGTGCGCGTAACTTGCTGAGACCTCGCTGTAAAGTTCGGACCTGGCTCGGTCGATACCGTCCAGGGGCGAGCTGTTCCAACTTATGGAAGATGTCCACGCCTGTGAGTTCTGGGTTGGCGAGCAACCAGGTCGTGATCAGTTCCCACTCACCCTCGAAGGGGTCCTGGCGTGTGCGCCAGTCATGAGGCCGCCCAGTTTTTTGATATTTGCTCTTCCGCTGCTGTTTGAGCAGCGACGGAGGAGTTTCAGGAATGCCAGAAGCCGGAACCTTTTCCTCTGTACAGAGCGAAATCAAGAAGGGGAGCGCGGCGAGAGCCTCAGGATTCTCGGCTTCGGGCTTGATAACATGCCGCCAGAATGCTTTCTGTAAGTGTTCGAGTTGTTGGAGCAAGCGCAGCGGGTCCAGTGCCTGGGTGATCCGAAGTAACTCTTGCTGCTTTTGTGATGACAAGACATCTGAAGTCAGGAGCCGTTGCATCGGGGTTTGGGCTTGATCGTAGGTCCGTCGTACCTTGCTCCTCTCTCGCTCTTTCGTCTGCAGCTTCATCGAGGGTTGAAAACAATTGACATAGACCCGCAGCGCTCGGTACAGTTCCGTCAGTTGTCGGTAGCTCGCTTCTCCAGTGAAGCGATCATAGCCGACCACCTGGCGCACAATGTGCCCGTTCTTCTGTTCGACGTAGCACTGATCGTTGCTTCGTCGCGGACGTCCTCTGGTAAAGGTGATGAGTTCTTGCTCACAGAAAATCAGCAACTCCATGTTGATAAACTCTGCCCCGTTGTCTGTGTCGATGCCTAGCACAGGAAAGGGAAGCAGCTGCTGGGCTCGCTTGAGTGCAGCAACGACCGCCTCTTGACCACGATTGAGAAGTGGGAGACATTCTGTCCATCCGGTAGCAATGTCAGTCAAGGTCAACGTGTAGAGGTAAGACCCCTCTGCCTGAGTGCCACAATGAGCCACCAGATCGGTTTCCATGAAGCCGGGCTTGGCCTCATTCCAATCCTGGAAGGTGCGGATCGGGATCTGCTTTTTGAGCAGCGTTCCTGATTTGGTCGTAGAAATCCCGCGCCGCTCGTGTTTGCGGTATGGTCGTAAGATCCGATCAGCAGTCGCGGCACTCATGGAGAGGAGTTGGCTGCGGTATGGCTCGCTGAAGTGAAGATGTCCATGCCGTTCCAGTGACTCAACAAGCGTTGGTAAAAAGGGTATCAGCCGCTTCGCACAGATATGGTTGGCTGCTGTCCATGCCAAATGTAAGGCTTGCTGCACTTCTGATCCGTAGTGCGGTGGACGTGGGCGTGTAATGGTGAGTTTCTGATCGGCGGGATGGTTCAAGAGCCGGATCGCATACTTGCGCGCATATCCGGTCGCTGCGACAAACTCATCAAGGATGACCTCCTTGAGTACTGATGATGCCTCTCGATAGCGAGGAGCTATTTGAAGTAACAATTCGCGTTTGGCTCGATAGCTCATGTGGGACCTCATGTCTTTCCCCCTCCGCTGTATGGACAAACAGACGTTGGGTTACTTTATTCATGAGGCAAGTACCCTGTCAAGAGGCAGATTTCCGGTGAGGCAATTCGCAAGTACTATTTAATTGACGTTAAACAAATGTGACATGAATATTATTATATAACAGAATAGCCTCCGTCAAGAGGGGGCTGCACTCAGTTCTACATCTTTTCAGAGGAAGGCAGGAAGACCATAGTGGTCTCCCTACGTTTCTTATGTTAGATTTATCGCTCTTTCCTGTAAAAATTGCACAACGTAACGGCCCAGTATATCGGTTTCCAGATTGAGCAAAGTTCCGGGTTCTATTATCCCAAGATTCGTATGTTCTCTTGTATAGGGAATAAGCGCGATAGAGAAATGCTCTTTCGTTGTTGAGACGACGGTGAGACTGGCACCATTGAGCGCAACATACCCTTTGGAAACAACATAGGGGCGCAAGTGTTCGGGTAAAGCTATCTCGACCTGTAATGCGATACCATCTTCTTTGACTGAAAGGACAGGCACCGCTGCTTCGACGTGTCCTTGCACCATATGCCCCCCTATACGTGCTGTTGCTAGCAACGAACGTTCCAGATTCACAGGAGCACCAATCGCAAGCTGACCTAATCTCGTGCGGCGTAGTGTTTCTGGCATAGTGTCCACATGAAACCAGCTATTTCCGTACTCAGTTACCGTCAAGCAAACGCCGTCTATCGCAATACTATCCTTGATCTCTGATCCTTCAAGAACGTGTCTTGCGTGAATAGTTAGTCCTGTTGGCTCAATACTCGTGATAATACCCTGTTCTTCGACAATTCCTGAGAACATAATTATACTTCTTTCCTTTTTTTGCCAAGAGATTGAACAGTTCTCGCCATCTCTATTGCTGCTTGTACACACTCTATGCTACGTATGATACGCTCTTCTGCCTGTTGCTGCGTCTCTGCACAGATGACACCGAAAATGACAGGTACACCTGTATCGAGTGCAACACGTTGGCATCCCTGGGCTGCGGCATCCGATACAACAACGTCATGCCGTGTTTCCCCTTTCATAACACAGCCAAAGCAAATGAGGGCATCATAGGTTCCACCCTTGAGCATCGCTTGTGCGCCTGTTGCCAGTTCATACGAACCTGGAACACTCACGACATGAACGTCCTCTGAATTCACGCCTAGACGTGCCAACTCTTCCTGGGCAAGGGCAAGCATGGCTCCTGTCACGGCCCAGTTATAGCGTGAGGCAAGTATTCCGATTTTGAGTTCACTTCCATTCAGCATTATGTGTGGTTGTGGTAACACTGTATATGTCGTACTCATGCACACTCCCCTTTCTCTGAGGGTTCTTGTTTGCTTTCATCGGCTGCGACAGTGAACATATGCCCAAGTTGTTGATGCTTGGCCTGTAGATAGTGAAGATTGCTTGCTGTCGGTGGTATTTCCAGTGGTACACGTTCAACAACCATGCCACTTGTCTGCAATGCCTGTACTTTCTCAGGGTTATTTGTCATGAGACGGACGTGAGTCAATCCGAGCATTTGGAGAATCTCTATCGTACCTGCATAATTCCGAGCGTCAACTGGATAGCCAAGGTGAAGATTCGCCTCGAGTGTGTCATACCCTTGATCTTGCAATGCATATGCCTGAAGCTTTGCTCCCAGCCCAATACCACGCCCTTCTTGAGGTAAGTAGAGAAGCAAGCCACGCCCTTCCTGGCTAATGCTCTCAAGAGCCGTATGCAGCTGAGCCTGGCAATCACAGCGTTGTGAACTAAAGATATCACCAGTAGCACACGCGGAATGGAGACGCACCAACGGCGGTTCTTGCTGAGGATCCTCAATGTTTCCAAGTGAGAGGACAAGATAGGCTTTTCCTGTTTCTATTTCCTGAAAATGCTGTAAACGAAACAGGGCACTACTTGTCGGCAGGACCGTCTCACTGATGAAACTCATTCGGTGTTCTTTACGATAGCGAGCAATAGCATCAACTGAGACGAAGTGTATCTTCCAATCCTGGGCAAGTTGCTGTAGGGACTGACCGCGTGCCGCTTCTCCATCGCTATCCAGCACTTCGCAGATCACCGCACCCGGTTCCAGGCCTGCGATACGCATCAGGTCTACAGCGGCTTCTGTATGACCACGCCTCTCCAAAACACCTCCAGGTCGGGCACGAAGTGGAAAGATGTGACCAGGTCGCACAAGGTCTTGCGCTTGAGTCGCGGGATTAATGAGTGTATGAACAGTTGTCGAACGGTCTCGTGCAGAAACGCCTGTTGTTGTGTGGTGCAAGGCATCAACGGAAGCTGTGAAGGCCGTTCCTTGCAAGGGTTTTCCTTCAGATTCGGCAAGAGGGATACGCAAGGCATCAAGACGTTCACCGGAAAGAGCAACACAAATGAGACCACATGCTGAGTGAGCAATAAAGCTGATTGCCTCCGGGGTCGCGAACTGTGCTGCGATGCAGAGGTCAGCCTCGTTTTCACGGTCTTCATCGTCGCGGATAAGTATCATGCGTCCTGCTCGTATTTCTTGCACGGCTTTTGCAATCTCGTAATCTGTATGTTCCATATGTCTTTTCATCCCTCTATAGAGAAAGGCATTTTTACTGGATGCCCGTCCAGGGGTGTTATATCCCCCTCTAAAAGCACATCTCCATTGATCACATCCATACGCATGTGTTGTACTTGCCGCGTCTGTGCCATGATCGATAGCCCTTTCCCCTCAATGGGCGAATAGGCATCGCGACCGCCAATAAGCCTGGGTGCGATGAAGACCGCGATGTGGTCGATGCAGTCTTGATCAAAAGCACTTCCGAGTATCTGTGCCCCTCCCTCGATGAGCAGATGCATGATACCGCGTTGTTCCAATACCTGTATCGCCTCTCGTATGTCAATGTGACCACTTGAATCAAGTTTGACAGAAAGAACCTCGACACCGTATGCCGCGAGTTGCTGACATTGTTTGTGTGAACATGTTTCGCCGACGAGAACCAATGTTCCTGATGCTAGCTCAGGTTGTAAAAGCGAGAGGCTGTCGGGTAAGAGTCCAGTCGTAGCGAGTACAACACGCAGAGGTGGTTTTGGTCGTGGCGTTCTCGGCCAGCGTTGCTTATCTGCGGGAAGACGTACCGTTAATTGAGGATTGTCAATACGTGCTGTCCCAGCCCCCACAAGAATCGCGTCAACACGATCACGCAAATCATGTCCCCACATTCTGGCATCAGGTCCACTGACCCAGTAGGCATCACCTGTTGCTGAGGCTATCTTGCCATCAAGTGTCATTGCCCACTTTGCAGTCACATAAGGACGGCTCTGCCTGATGTAGATTTCAAATGGTCGCACGATCTCATATGCTTCCTGGGCTGCCGGCATCGTGATAACCAGCAGAGATACCTCGATATCGGCTCTACGAAGTTTCTCGATTCCCTGTCCCTGTACACGGGGATTGGGATCAAGAGTTCCCACGATGACTCGCCGTATGCCAGCAGCAATAATAGCATCGGTGCAGGGAGGCGTGTGTACAAAAATGCTGCACGGTTCAAGCGTTACATAGAGGTCAGCCCCGTATGCAGCAGAACCTGCCTGAGTGAGAGCTTGTATTTCAGCATGTGGCCCATAAGGAGGCGCCGTAGCACCTTTACCAACGATCACTCCGTTTTGAATGACAACGGCTCCAACGGGAGGACGTGGACTTGTACGACCTTCAACGCTTCGCGCACAGGTAAGCGCGTGTTGCATCGCATTAACACAATCCATATTGGTACTCCATCAAGTAATAGAAGGATCAATGCAGTCTGCAAGCGAGGCATACCAAACATGACATGAAGATAGGGAGAAGAGAACGAGGATACGGCAAACACGCGCATATCTACGTTTTTACGAAATGATATACACAAATAAACAAGATGCCGTGCAATGGAGATATATAGCACGCTCTTGCTTATGAATATACAATCTTTTTTGTCTTCTCCCATCCGGACTATACCGTCGGCCCTGGAACTTCCACAGGTCATGCCACTCGTTGTAGAGCGGCTCGCGGGCTATACCGCCGATCAGGAATTGAGCATACATAGTTATGCATAACTCTCACCTTGCCCCGAAGACAGAACTGTATTTAATTGTTACATGACTATCATATCATAATCAGTTCACTATTACTACCAGAGGCAGCCTGCTGGATAATGTATCCTTCTTTAAGGGTGGGATTTTGTAGACAGCATTTCAAGCTCAATTTCGACAGCAGAAACTGAACCCTTAGAAAGGAATACATTATCCAGCTAAAACGGCTGTGTTGCAAAAATGCGGATGTTCTGGTAAGCTCTACTTTAAAAATGTAGAGGAGTTCCATTTTTGATCCATCAGCATCCGTTCAAATGGCGTCACTTCGAAGCCGCGATTATTCTGCTCTGTGTCCGTTGGTACCTTAAATACGCGTTGAGCTATCGCGACGTAGAAGAAATGATGCTGGAGCGAGGCTCACCGTCGATCACACAACGATCTATCGCTGGGTCCAAGACTATGCCCCCGAGCTCGACAAACGATGCCGACCACATCTCAAAGCCTGCAACAACTCGTGGAAAGTGGATGAAACGTACATCAAAATCAAGAAAGCCTGGCGGTATCTCTACCGTGCCATCGATTCCGAAGGCAATACCCTGGAGTTTCTCTTGAGTCCGTCGCGAGATGCCGAGGCCGCCAAACGCTTCTTTGAGAAAGCACTGCACTCCACAGCCGATTCAGTTTCTTGTACGTGTTCAGCCCACTACTACGACTGATCCTAACCTCACTCCATCGGCTCCTCGCGTGATCAACGTCGATAAGAACGCAGCTATCCCAAAGCTATTGCAGAACTCAAAGCGGTCGGAATGCTCCCCGCGTCGGTTGAACTGAGACAGGTCAAATACTTGAACAACCTGATCGAGCAAGACCATCGTTTCATCAAATGACTCGTCAAGCCCGGGATGGGCTTCTTTTCTGTGGAAACGGCCGAGCGAACGCTCCAAGGATACGAGATCATGCACATGCTTCGCAAGGGACAAGTCAGAAGTGTGAGCAAAGGAGACATCACCGGGCAGGTTTCCTTCATCGCCAGCCTGTTTGAAGCGGTCGCCTAAACTGAGCAAAAAGGGAAGCTTCCTCCCATCGCGCTCCTCCCAGTGTTTTTGCAACAGAACCCTTTTTCTGCAGGAGAACCATTTTACCAAGTGCGGGGCACATTTACATCTATATTAGCACCTTTTTATGAACAGAAAGTGAACAAAATAAACTGGGAACGAAAAAGTCGGAACAGAACAGGTATTTCGTTCCAGTTGCGCCTTTCTCCGTTCTGGGCTTGACGGACTTCGTGTCTGGTGTGGGGCTGGGATGCGGCGAAGAACTAAAGCGCCGGAAAAGCGAGTCGAGAGAGAACGGGAACAGCCTGATGCTCACGAGAAAAGAGCCCTTGGCCCGATGTTCGGGTGCGCAAGCGGTCATTGCCAGGTGCTCGCTTCCTTGAAGAGTGCAGAGGCAAGCAGGGCGCAGCGCGTGGCGATCTCTCTGGGCGTGTAGGGTCTTCCCTGCTCAAGCCACCAAGTGATGGCTTCCACAAACATCGTGGACACGAGGTCTGGTACAAGCTCATCAGAGAAGGTGTGGACCGGACGCGAGCGAGCGTCCGGTCCGTGAGGAAGGTGCCCACGCTCCTTGACCAGGCCAGCTAGAGATGCACGCATCTTCCTCACAAACCACTGGCTTCCCTTTCTGCCGAGCAGCGCTCGATAGAGCCGTTCGTACTCTGCGATATGCTCGAAGAACGTCACCCAGATCTCTGGCGGATGTTCTCGCCCCAGATCTCCGACTGCGCCTAGCAAGGCGCTCATGGCTTCTTCAAAGATCTGCTCCACTAGGTCGTATTTATCCTGATAATTGCGATAGAACGCGGCCCGGCTCACCATCGCACGCGAGGTCAACTCGCCGATGGTGAGCGCATCGAAGCCCCGCTCCTCGATCAACGCAATTAACGCCTCCCGTAGTAGTTTCTGCGTGCGTCTCACGCGTACATTGCTCTTCGGTTGAGTCATTTTGCGCTCCTTGTCTCATTTGAGACACATGTTCCTGATTGACCCTTGTCTCTCTGCGCTCGTCCGACTACACTGAGAACTAGAATGATCTGTCCATCTGAGAGAGTATGTCTCAATCCGGTCGTCCTGTCAACAGACAGATATCAACCATCCATGAGGCGTCAAGACACACCGCATGCGGTCTCGTTGGATGTCGCATTTCATTCACTATGCGCAGCGTGAGTTAACACACCCTCTTACAAAAGAGAGAGTTTCTCTGAAAGGAGCAATATCTATGCATTCGTTTGCACGTCACCGCCACAGCGAGGCGTCCAAGGCGTCGGCCAAAGAGACAAAAGGGTTGATCGGGAGCGGAGGCTGGCGCTACGACCTGATGGGATGGTTCCTCGACACCTTCGTGTTCCGGGGCCAGTGGCGGGAGCTGAGGCAGAGGACCGTCAATTTGGCCCGCATTCAACCCGGAGATGCGGTGCTGGATGTGGGCTGCGGCACGGGAACGCTGGCGATGGAAGTGGCACGTCGCGTGGGCCGTGCGGGCCGCGTCGCAGGCGTTGACCCGGGGACACAGCAGATCGCCCGTGCCCTCTGGAAAGCGGCTCGGCGCAATGTGCCCATCGAGTTCCAGATCGGGGTGATCGAGCAGCTTCCCTTCCCCGATCAGACGTTCGATGTGGTGCTCTCTAGCTTGATGATGCATCATTTGCCTACTCCCCTCAAACGTCAGGGACTCGCTGAAATCGCTCGTGTACTCAAACCAGGGGGGCGGTTGGTCATTGCCGATTTCAAGCCCAAGAAGGAACGCAAGGGCCAGGCTGCACGATTTCACGCCGGGGGGAGCAGCATGCACGATCTGGCTGCCCTGGTCGAGGACGCCGGTTTCGAACATCTCGAAACGGAGGAGATGCGGCCCCCACGATTCTCTGCTTTCCCAGGAGCAGGTATAGTCCGTGCACACAAAAGCTAAGACGAATGGGCGATCAAAGGAATGAGGAGTATCTGGAAATCGAGAACATTCTTAAGAGTTCTCAAGGTTTCTCAGTTAGCGCAAAGAAAGGAAGATTCTATGTCTCAGCATAACCCCACCATGCATGGTCACTCTATAATGGTACCAGTTTCCTGGACAGGTCGTTAAGATAAAATAGCTGTA